>Ga0209640_10001717_pt1 | contig 18804 bp, 16 predicted proteins | sample RifCSP10_1_FD_184018 | JGI IMG/M metagenome (GOLD analysis project Ga0209640, IMG submission 184018) | Soil microbial communities from Rifle, Colorado - Rifle CSP2_sed 10_1 (SPAdes) (version 2) | ecosystem: Environmental > Terrestrial > Deep subsurface > Rock core/Sediment | place: Rifle... | reverse complement strand
GCGCGAGTGGACCGGCACGACGAGCAACGCGGAGCCTGCGAATTTCGGGCGCTGGATCGTCAAGACCGGGCGGGCGACGAGCGCTTCTGTCGAAGTGCACATCGATGGTGGCGACCTCGGCACCTCCAAGACGGCGAAGTACATCGTCGCGGGCAAGTACGAGATTGACCGGGGACAGGGATCGTTACCGAGGCTCGTGATCGGGAAAAAACTGGCGGCACGGTTGGCACTTGAGGTCGGTGACCGCGCGACAGTCTTCGGGATTGGTCGGCTGGTGGAGCAGGGGCAGTTGCGTGTCATGCAGTTCAGGATAAGCGGCATCTATGAAAGCGGGATGGCGGAGTATGATGATATCTATGCCTTCACCTCGCTCGTGGATGCGCAGACGATCTTTCAGATGGGGAATGCTGTCTCCGGGTACGACGTACTGCTCACACGGATCGATAGTGCGGCGGTCGTGTCCGACCGGATACAGGAATTACTGGGGTACCCCCACTATGCGCGGACCGTCTTCGAAACCTACCGCAACCTGTTCAGCTGGATCGAATTACAGAAACAGCCTGTCCCCATCGTTCTTGGCCTTATCATTATCGTGGCAACAGTCAACATCATCGGCACGCTCCTGATGATGGTACTCGGGAAGACACGTGAGCTCGGCATCCTGATGTCGTTGGGCGCCTCCCGGTGGGGGATTGCCAGGATATTCCTCAAACAGGGAGCGGTCATAGCTGTTGCAGGAACCCTTCTTGGCGACCTGCTTGCGTACCTTCTCTGCTACGCGCAGATGGAATACAAGTTCTTCTCACTCCCGAGCGACATCTATTTCATGACATCGGTTCCCATCTTAATGAGCCTCTGGCATTACGCAGTGGTCTCGGGCATTAGCGTTGGATTGTGCCTTATCAGTGCCCTGATTCCTGCCCGGTTGGCCTCCCGGATGAATCCCGTCAACGCCATCAGGTTTGCCTGATGCGGTACGAACGGTTCATAGCGCAACGGTACCTCCGGTCGAAGCAGCAGATGCGGTTCATCAACATCATTATGCTTGTTTCCGTATTGGGTATTACTGTCGGGGTGGCAGCCCTGATCGTCGTTCTCTCAGTCTTTAACGGGTTCAACAGTGTGGTCACCCAGGTTCTCGTGGGGTTTGACCCGCATATCAAGATCGAGGCGGAAAAGGGGAAATCTCTGCAACTCTCGGATTCTCTTCTTCAGATTCTTGAAGGGGATGAACAGATTGCCGGTTGGTCACCATACATCGCCAACAAGGCATTGCTGGTGGCGTCGCAGTTCAACCGTGTTGTGTTGATCAAAGGCGTCGTGGACTCAACGGTTGATCAGGTATCCGGTGTGAAACAAAGCACGATGCTGGGAGAGTTTCGCTTTGCCGACGTGCCCTCGTCTGCCGGCATCGTGATCGGTCTCGCACTTGCCGACCGGCTTGGCGCAACGGTGGGGTCGGAGATCACGATCGTCAGTCCGGTCGGTGTGGAGGCCATGTTGATCCAATTCGGTCAGCCAACCATGAGGAAATGTCGGGTGGTGGGGATCTATGACTCGAACAACAAAGACTACGACGCGCACTATGCATTCGTTTCACTGGAAACGGCGCGTCAACTCTTTCAATTTCAAAACACCATCAGTGGTGTTGACATGCGCCTGCATTCCATTCAGAACGCAGATGCAATGAAAGGCTCGCTCCGCGCCAGGCTGAGGGAAGGCTATATGATCTCGACGTGGTACGATCTTCACAAGGATCTCTATTCAGTAATGCAGGTGGAGCGGTGGGCCGCGTATATCATTCTGTGCCTGATTGTCGGGGTTGCGACATTCAATGTCCTCGGGTCGCTGACCATGGGTGTGATTGAGAAGAGGAGAGACATCGGTGTTCTGAAGGCACTCGGTGCGACGCATGGGAGTGTCGTTCGTCTGTTCATGTTTGAAGGGATCCTTGTCGGGACAATTGGAACAGTGGTGGGTACGGTTATCGGTCTCGCTGTTTGCTATTTGCAGATCGAATATCAGATCTTTCCGCTTGATCCTAACGTATACATCATCCCTGCAATTCCGGTGGAGATCCGGGGGAGTGACTTCGTAGCGGTATCGGTTGCTTCGATGGTGTTGTGCACACTTGCCTCTCTGTACCCAGCGTTGCGTGCCGCACGTATGTTGCCCGTTGAATCCATTCGTTGGGAATAAGAATGACCCTGAAGAAGAAACCGGCTCCCACGATCATTCGCACGGAAGGCGTGACACGCACCTTTCTTGCAGGTGAAGAGTTGGAGAAGAAGCTCTATGTACTTCGAGGAATCAATCTTACCGTGACGAAGGGAGAGATTATTGCCATCGTAGGGGCGTCAGGAGCGGGTAAGAGTACCCTTCTGCATATCCTCGGGACCTTGGATCGGCCGACAATGGGGAAGATCTACTACGGTGAGACAGATGTCTTTGCTCTCCCTGACGACGAACTCGCCCGATTCCGGAACAAGCAAATTGGCTTTGTGTTTCAATTTCATCACTTGCTGCCAGAATTCACAGCTCTTGAGAATGTGGCCATGCCCGCCCTGATCATGGGAAAGAAGCTCGCGCAGGTGAAGCCTAGGGCTGGAGAGTTGCTCCGGGAGATCGGTCTGGAAGGAAAAGAAGGGCAAAAGCCCACCAAACTGTCGGGGGGAGAGCAGCAGAGGGTTGCGGTCGCTCGTGCTCTAATGAATGCACCCCAGGTCGTTCTTGCTGACGAACCCACGGGGAACCTCGATACATCGAATGCGCAGCTCCTTCACGGACTGCTCTGGGATTTGAGCCGGAAGTTGGAAACTACATTCATTGTGGTAACGCACAATGAGTCTCTTGCAAAGAAGGCCGATCGCGTAGTCCGGATTCAGGATGGAGTGATTCATACTTCATAGTTGACGGCAGGCTGCTCATACTATCCTGCAACTGACTCCACTAAGATTTTACTTGACAATGGCTGGGATTTGTGTAAATTTACAACAGACCTTTACGACAGTTTCTCCCCTGACTGTTGTAAGCAAAGGGTCCAGCCCGGCGTTCCCCCCAACGCTGGGCTTTTGTTTTCACCATGAGCCCTCGTTGATTTCGGCGGCTCGTTGTATATAGATGAACAACGGTAGGAGAACGAATGGCAAAGCCAATCCGGCGACGAGAAACAAAGCGCAAGACATTTCGCGATGAACACATCCCACTCACGAAGACAAATTTTGTCATCATGGGGATCGGACTTGTCGTAATCATCGCAGGATACCTCGCGATGTACAAGCAACCGGTGGAAGGATTCCTCCCCGTTGTCCTTGCACCGATCTTGCTCGTGCTCGGTTACTGCGTGATTATTCCCCTGGGAATTTTGTACAAAAAGTCTTATATTAGGTTGAACGAGCCGTCGGTTGGCCAGACATCCGGGCCGGAGTGACGCCGGAATCCGGACCAAACCATTGCACGGGCGTGTAGCTCAGGGGTAGAGCATCTGCCTTTTAAGCAGAGGGTCGGTGGTTCGAGCCCACCCACGCTCACGATTGATTCCCTTACTTACTTGCGGTCACCAAGCAAGTGACAATTTAGTATGGAATTGCGATATGCGCGGAAGTGGCGAAATTGGCAGACGCACCATCTTGAGGGGGTGGCGCCCACAAGGCATGCGGGTTCAAGTCCCGCCTTCCGCACTCGCAAGCCTCGATTGTTTCCATCGAGGCTTTTCTGTCTTTTGCGCAACATGTAGCCCATATCTATGGCCGCTCACGGCATTCCGCGTGTCCTGATTCTTCTTGCGATCCACGCTTCCGCTGGCGACCTCAAGAGGGTATCGAGATCTTACACTAAAGATCTCGGTTCGAGCGGCTTGCTTTCCTCAAAATCATAGAGACAATTCTCGAAATTCATCTCTTTATTGGGTTCCCTGCGGCCATTGAGGCTTTGATTCTCTTGCGCCAGTGTCGTATAGGGAAAGCACAGAAGACACGTCCAGACCGAAGCACACGAATGTACTACGAAAGGGGGTGAAGGTATGCGTCACGTATGGCGAGAACTTCGAAAAGCTGATGAAGAATATGCAGGGCCTTCACTCAGAGCTGGCCCGGTGGATCATTGAAGATGGATACAGGAAAGTCCTGGCGAGGCCCGGACCACATTGCTTGAACGCGAACTCATTGCTGTCAGGATTCTTGCAGCCGGTGCTGGCTGAGACAATTAGAGTCTCATCTGAAGAGTGCTGCTAACGTGGGAGGGAATCGCCAAACACCATTGAAAACATTGGAGATTATCCGCCTGTTTGTGAAACCCGGTAAGGCTAAGCATGTTGACTCATTGTTAGCAAGGGTGGTCGGAATGGGAAAAATCCCAAAAAGAGCTTGACTTTATGGGGGTCGCGCTTTATATTCTTACAGCATATCTCCAGTTCTATTCCAATGCCCACTCGAATCTTATCAATCTTTCTTCTGACCCTTCTCATTTCCACCGTTGTGCTTGGTGGAGTCGTCAAGGAGGGGACATTCTCCGCGAGCAGCAATAGCGAGAATATCGTCATTCGTTGGCTCAGCGAACAGGAAGCCGGTGTTGTCCGCTACGAGCTTGAACGGAAAGCAGGAGTGAACGGACAGTTCTTCCTGTTGGTTCAGATTGCTCCAAGAGGAGATAATTCTTCGTATGACTACGTTGACGACGCAGCATTCAGACTAACGACAGAGACACTGTACCAGTACCGCATTAAGGTAGTTTTTGCTGACGGGTCGTCGTTGTACTTTGGTCCCATCAGCGTGAGCCATACTGTGAATAATGTCCGGAAGACGTGGGGCAGCATTAAAGCAATGTTCCGCTGAGGCCGGTTTGATGATGCTGAGTTTATCTGCATTCCAAGGCGATACTGTAGTGTCGCCTTTTTTGTTGTCGGTCTCGTGTGCAGTTCTTTAAGCCGATTGTTCTCGCCTCGCAGTCGCCACGCAGGATTGCGCTCCTCAAGCAAGTCGGTTTACATCCCGATGTGATTCCCAGCCGCATTTCTGAAGAGTTTGATCCTTTGATGACCGCGGTAGAGAACACGAAACGCCTCGCACTGGAAAAGGCACAGGAGGTGGGGCGAGGGCTTGAAAATGCTCTCGTTGTTGGCGCCGACACCACGGTTGTTCTCGCGGACCAGGTGTTGGCAAAACCAACCGACCCCGAAGATGCTATACGAATGCTGGAACTGCTCAGCGGGCGGACACACGTCGTGCATACCGGGTTTGCACTCCTTGATCGTCCTTCGGACCGTTACGTGGTGGACGTTGAATCAACCATCGTGACATTCCGAAACCTGCCACGCAGTGAGATTGAAGACTATGTGGCAACCGGCTCTCCCATGGACAAAGCCGGCGCATATGGAATCCAGGACGATTACGGCGCGGTGTTCGTGTCACGGATAGAAGGATGTTTCTATAACGTTGTAGGTTTTCCTCTGTCGAAGTTCTACACGCGACTTGCAGAGTTTCAATCGCAATTGAGTTCTGATAAAGGCTGAGCGCCATGTCAAGAAAAATTCGAGTGCTTGTTGCAAAGGTCGGCCTCGATGGACACGACCGGGGCGCAAAGGTCGTAGCCGCGGCCCTGCGCGACGCGGGAATGGAAGTGATCTACACGGGGCTTCGGAAGACGCCTGAGATGATTGTGGAGGCTGCTCTTCAGGAGGACGTCGACGCAATTGGCGTGAGCATCCTGAGTGGCGCACACATGACGGTGTTTCCAAAAATCCTGAATCTGTTGAAGCAGAAAGGGCTGGATGATGTTCTCTTGTTCGGGGGGGGCATAATTCCCGACAAGGACATCTTGGAGTTGGACAAGCTTGGCATAGGAGCCATCTTTACGCCGGGCGCCTCGACGACATCCATTATCGAGTATATCACGAAATGGGTGGAGGGACACAGGAACTGATTCGATACAATGCTTCTTGAAAGCAGAACATCCCTTCCTCGCGGAATGGATGTTCGCATTCTTGGTTATGGCTGAAGACAATAGGCGGCTACACCTTTGCAACGTTGACGGCCTGTAGTCCTTTCGCACCCTGCTCTACGTCGAACTGCACCGCGTCTCCCTCCTTGAGACTCTTGTACCCATCGCCGGCGATCGACTTGAAATGTACAAAGAGATCTTCGCCGCTCTCTCGCGTGATGAAGCCGTACCCTTTCGCGTTGTTGAACCACTTCACGGTACCTTTTTCCATACGCGTGCACCCTTTCTTCGATAATGAAGTGAATGTGACACCTTCCTTCCAGCTCATCCGGTCATCGGAGTCCACGCGCAGCACTCTGTAACTCGAGCAGCCTCGCTCTTGAAACAGACGGTGTTCCGTAAATTGTGTGGGAATGTTAACAAACGGTTTTGAGAAACGCAAGCAAAGTTATTCCTCGAGCCAAATGCCGGGGCGCACGGGTTCGTCGTCTGTTCCAACGACGCTGCTGTCCGCTGGGAGATCAAGGGTCAGAAGCGTGATTCCTGTTGGGCTGAACGGGAAAAGGTCGTCTGCTGAAAAAACGGAGCGGAAGTCCTGGGGGAGGAACAGGGGCTTGAACTTCTCTGAAAACTCATCAAGTCGCCGGAGGTAGAAGGGCACATTTTCATCGGGAAAGTTCGGGTCCCAATCTTCCGCCGGTTTGCAGTTCTCGAACGACCTCGGACTCGGGTCATTGCCGGTAATGTAATAGGCCACCCGATCCCCGGGCCGATAGGTCTTTCCGGTCGCAATTGCCACTTCATACGCTGCACTCTTGTTCCTCTTGCCCGATTCCACATCCAAGGTGTACCGTTCAAGGGGGTCTTTGAGCGCCTCGATGCGTGCGAAGTCCTTCACATCCAGTTTATGCTCTTCGATGGTACGATGGAGTTCCGTGTAAAGTGTGTGAAGTCCCTCTATGTTATTGTTCAACAAACACTCAATGCACTGCAAAATGTAGTGCCGCCCGAAGCGCTCCATGCTGCGGGATGTAAGGGAGGATCCTTTGGTCTTGATCCTGTTGTCGTAACCCAAGAGCGCGTAATTTTTCTTCTTATAGCTGAGCATCTTCTGGTACCGGCCATCCAGGGCCACGGTGATGCCTTGCGGCATCTGACGGGAGAGTTCCTCAACGAAATTCTGTTGGTCACGCTCTTCCTCAATCCCTTCCGGTGGGACGAAGAAAACGCCATCCGTGTCTACCTCAATAACCTTCCCCCCTCGTTGCTGTATATGCGCCATCATTTGTCGCAACAACTCCTGACCTGTCTTGGTCACAACATCGGCCTGAGCATAGTCGTTGAAAATCGCGCGACCATATCCCAGGTAACCATAAAACGAGTTGATCACAATCTTGAGAGACGATTGCATGGCGTCCAGACGGGATTTCTCACGGGCGTCGGTTTCTCCCTTCATCTTTCGTTTGGTATCCAGACGCATCGCTGTGAGGTTCCGCAGCAGCTCCTGAAATATGCCCTTGACATCTGAGGCAGGAGCAATTGCGCGACTTATCATGATAGATGGATACAGAGACTCCACATCGACGTGCAGAACCGGTCCCACGATGCCAATGACGAACACATCGGTGTACCCCCCAGTCGTCTGCACTCCCTCGGAAGGTTTGGGAAGGGAATGCCTCTCTCGAAGGTACTCGCGTACCATCAGACTCTCGATCTTGATCGCCGATCCACTCCGAACTACTTGTGCGTACCCGAAAGGAACAAGCTGCGTGAGATAGAACGATGAACCGGAGAGCTGTTCACTGAGTCTGCGGGTTTCAGTCACGTCGTCGAGTGCATACCGCATCAGCGGCTCAGCGTCGTGGTCCCAGTGCCACGAAATCTTGTCGCCTGCAATGTAGGTCCGTTCGGGTGCGGCGATGCCGAAGTAGCGGGCGGCGTATTTCAGGCCGTAGCTTTCCATATCGCGTTTGCCGGTGTCATAATTCTGCACCAGCAAATAGGTGTCGACCACATGGCGTCCGGCGATCTCTGTGAGGGTATACTCAAAAGAGCGCTCGGCAAAGGATGTGCGGGTGTCATACGTCCGTGGTGCGGAACCGTCTCTCCCTACGGTCAGGGCTACGCTGTGAAGTTCGCATCGCTTGAGGATATAGGGAATGTCGAAGTTGTAGATGTTGTGTCCTTCAATGACGTCAGGGTTCTTCTCGAGGATAATCCGGCGGAGTTCAAGCAACATCTCGCGCTCGTTCATCTTCTTGCCATTGATGACGTGTTCCCATCCCAGGTTGTCGGAAAGTGCAATCAGGATGATCCTGTCACCGGCCCTGCTTGCATTGCTAAAGCGGAATCGGGGAGAAGTATATGTCTCAATATCCAGTTGGAGTCGGTGGACTTCATCGAACGTCATCCCTTTGAACAACGTCCGTCCGGACTGTAGGAGATATTGCGTGACGGGGTCGGAAAAAAGATACAGAATGTCGAGGTTGGTGTAGCTTTCAGCTTTCGAAATGGCGGTGCGGTTGTATTGCTCAAGAATATAACGCACCGCCTCCCAAAGTGTCGTCCACTCCTCGAATGCGCAGAGATACTGGTAGAAGCCATCGCCATCCAGTTTCTTGATCCAGTGCTTTCTGGAGAATGCATCAATGAACTGTTTCTCGGCAAGGAAGAAAAACGGGAAGAACCTATCATCCACGAACCGCACCCCGCCGCGTTCCCGAAAATAGAGGCGCATCGTGCTGTCATCCTGTGGGTGAACGGCGACGATGCGCTGGTCGTTGTTGTGACCGTAGAGTAAGGGATTCATTGCTCCCGCTATTTCTTCTTGGTGTAGTTCTCCAGGAAGGGTGCGATCAAGTCGATCGGGATAGGAAAGATGGTGGTAGAGTTCTTCTCAGACGCGACTTCCGTGAGGGTCTGCAGGTACCGGAGCTGGAGTGCCATGGGATGGTTCTCGATGACCTTCGCAGCGTCCGCGAGTCTTTGGGAAGCCTGGTACTCGCCTTCCGCGTGAATGATCTTTGCGCGTCGTTCCCTCTCTGCCTCGGCTTGACGGGCCATCGCCCGTTGCATTTCGACCGGCAGGTCGATGTGCTTCACCTCGACATTTGACACCTTGATCCCCCACGGCTCCGTTTGGTGGTCGATGATCTTTTGCAGTTCCGCGTTAATCTTGTCCCGCTGGGCCAGGAGTTCATCCAGCTCCGATTGCCCGAGAATACTGCGGAGTGTGGTCTGGGAAAGTTGAGAGGTTGCAAAGAGATAGTTCTCCACATCGACGATTGCCTTGTCCGGCTGTACCACGCGGAAGTAGAGAACAGCATTGACCTTGATGGAGACGTTGTCCTTGGTGATGACGTCCTGCGGTGGCACATCCATCACCACTGTCCGGAGGCTGACCTTTACAAGCTTGTCCACAAGCGGAATGAGAAGGATTAGTCCCGGTCCCTTTACGGCGATCAAACGTCCGAGTCGGAACACCACCCCCCGTTCATACTCACGCAGGATACGGATCGCATTTGCGAGAATGATAACGGCAAAGATGATGACGACGACGAACACAGCGCTCATAGCTTCCATGTGCTTCCTTTCGGTGCTAGGTTAGATGTTCTTGACGACGGTAAGGCGAAGGTCGTGGATCTGATGAATCTTGACCTTCGTCCCTTTCTTGATCTTTCCTTCAGCACTTGTTGCGGCCCAGATCTCACCGTGGACTCGCACCCGACCCTCCGGATTCAAGTCGGAGAGTGCCTCGCCGATCTCTCCGACGATTCCTTCCACACCGGTGGTTGGTTTCCTTCGTTGTGCCTTGATGCCAAAGCCGATGGCCACGGCAAAGAACAGCGCAGTTAGCAACACAGCCGGGACGATAATCCCCCATGAAATTGAGATGAACTCGAGGGAAGAATCGGAGTCAACCAGCATGATTGAGCCAAGGAACAGGGCGACAATACCCCCCAGGGAGAGAAGACCATAGCTTGTGATTTTTATCTCCAGGATAAACAGGATGATGCCGACGACGATCAACGCAAGTCCCGCATAATTGATCGGAAGTGTGTGGAGCGAGTAAAAGGCGAGGATCAAAGAAATGGCCCCGACAACGCCGGGGAGAATAGTGCCGGGATTGTAGAGTTCAAACATGAGGCCATAAATGCCGAGAAGAAAAAAAATATAAGCAATGTTTGGATCACTGAGGACATTGAGGATTTGGTGCCTCCAATCCATCTCACGCTCAATGATATCTGCGGAGGCAGTGCTGAGTGAAAGCGTCCTGCCGTCAACGGTCACTTCCCGTCCATCTACTTCCTTCAAAAGCTCCTTGAGCGACGATGCGACCAGATCAATCACACTGTCCCGAAGGGCCTCTGTCTCAGTGATGGAGATGCTTTTGCGGACAGCATCCTCGGCCCACCGGACATTCCTGTGGCGCTTTTCGCTGATAGTTCGAATGAATGCGGCAGCATCGTTGGTGGCTTTCTCGTTCATGATCGAATCCTTTTCCCCGCCTTGCATACCCACCGGGTGCGCAGCGCCGATGTTCGTGCCGGGTGCCATAGCCGCGATATCTGCCGCCAGAGTAATGAAAACGCCGGCCGAGGCGCTCTGTGCCCCGGAAGGGGAGACGTAGACAACTACGGGGATTTTGGCGGTGAGAAGATCGGACACCATGACGCGTGTGGATTTCAGGAGCCCTCCCGGTGTGTTGAGTCGAACAACCAGGCACTCTGCTCCCGCGTCGGTAGCGTTGGCGATCCCTTCGTGCAGATAGTCCGCGCTAGCCGGATTGATGGTGCCGTCAATAGTGACGACGTGAACGGTCTGCGCAAATGCAGAAGAGGCGAGAACACAGAAGAGAGGAAACAGAAGGCGTGCGACGGTACGGTTCAAGGCGAAGCTCCTCGCTCGCTACGAAGCGGGCTTGAAATGAGGCAGGTATCCCAGGTGTTTTGGAGAATCTTCTCGCGGAGAGGGTGGGATTCGAACCCACGATACCGTTGCCGGTATACCACCTTTCCAGGGTGGCCAATTCAACCGCTCTTGCACCTCTCCAGATGCTGACTACTGTTCCCGTGTGTATTGAGGGAGATTTTGCTTACACCACGATCTGCCAGCGCCGGTCTTCAAGAATGTTTCTCGTTTCCGCGCCGCCGACAAATCTGAAAACTCTTCAGAATGAACTATGCTCCAAGGAATTCCTCCCTTGGTGAATCGGTTTCTTCCGTTGTTGTGTTCAGCTAGACGACGTTCTACATCTTTGGTGCAGCCAACATAGCGCTTCTGCAGTTTGTAACTCCACAAGATGTAGACGTAGAACATAACTCATGCTTTGATCGGGATGGGATTCTCCGCCGGAGGCGGATGCGCCTTTGGCGCAGAACCCACGATACCGTTGCCGGTATACCACCTTTCCAGGGTGGCCAATTCTGCGCCGGAGGCGCATGAGCCTTTGGCTCAAACCACTCTTGCACCTCTCCGGGCACAGTAACAGATCCATTTGAAATTGCCCTCGCCGATGATTACGCGTAAGGCTCCACTCAAGTATTCCAAATGATCTGGAGTGTTGGTGGCAAAAATATACAAAGATCAGGGAGGAAATGCAATGAAGCGCTTTGCGACAGTCTTTGATATTGGGACAAAACGTTTTATATTCTTCCACACAGTCTGCGATTTCACCACTCCACAAGTATGTCCGAACCTAGCGCAACGTTCAAGAGTGCCCTCTGGAATCACGCCGGCCGTGTGGTAGAATACTTCCTCATCTATGTCACGTCCGTTCTGATCGCCCGTTCGCTTGGAGTGGAAGGTAACGGGACATTCGCCAGCCTTATCAGTATTTCCCAATTGTTGATGGTGATCGTGTCTTTTGGACTCGAAACATCATTGAACAAGCACATTCCCCAGCTGCCTGAAGAGAACCGGGCAGCTCGTCTTCGATATTTGGTTCGCCGGGTCTTCCTTGTCCGCTTTGGGCTTGTAGTGTTCTGTTCTTTGGGAATGTTTGGAATCGCATGGAATCTCTGGGGTCCCGCGACGAATATTGCAGTCGGATATCTCTGGCTGCTGGTTGGATACACTGCGGTGAGGTCTCTGGCATCGATTGCGACGATGGTTTTGATTGCCCAGCTTAAGACTGGTCTTTCGGCGAAAGTGAATCTCGCGGCCCGTTTGCTGGAATGTGGAGGTGTGGTCGTGTTAGGGAGCATAGGTATTGATGCGGCGGGGATTCTCCTTCTCTTTGTCTTCACCGGCCTGTTTCAGGTTCTTACTCTTATCATTTCCTCAAGAGATGACTTCGTCGGACGGGCAGTCAAGACTGCTGTGGCGCCAGTGTTCATGTTTGGAGGAATATATTGGGCGAACACAATCGTCGAGTATTTCCTCGGCCGTCAGGGCGATGTACTCTTTCTCAGCCTGTTGCTTCACGAAACATCACAAGCATCGTTGTATGATGTTGCATTCTCCGTTAACCAACTGGCCGCGCTGGGTATGACGGCAGGGTTGGGTGGGGTGACGTTTGCGATGTTCTCGCGCCTCGCGGTTTCTTCCTCCGAGGGAATTGAACGGTTTCATGCGTTTCTTGTTCGCGTTACGTCGCTCCTTTCCATTCCGCTATATGTGTTCATCCTTTTCAATGCCGACTCTGTGGTCAGGGGGCTGTATTCGCCGCGCTATGCCGAAGCAGCCATTTTGATTCAAGGAATCGCAGCATTCCGCATTGCCAGCCGGGTGTTCGGTGGATCGGAAAACTCAGAGCTGATGCTTTCCAAGGGGATGGTGGGTACCATGGTATTGGTTGGTCTGATAGGCGCCGTTGTGAATATCACCCTGAACATTCTCCTGATTCCCGCATTTGGTGCCAGTGGCACTGTGGTGGCAAGCGGGGCAGCGAACCTGCTAATCAGTTTCCTCGGGGCCATCGTGGTCATGCGAACGGTGGATGTGCATATCCAATGGCAGTTCTGGCTCAAGCTTGTCATGACGTGTGCATGCGCATCGTGGCTATGCTCGATTCCCGTTTTGGAACCGACAATTCTTTCCTTTGTTGGTCGCATCGGACTCTATGTAGTGCTGATGGTCATTATGCTCCTCATTGCAAAACCTCTTACGCACATAGACTCCACACTGTTTGCGAAGCTTGACAGCCGCCTGGAACACATAATCGGGTTCTTCGTTCATGGCACACAACCAGCATCTGTTGGCGAACCAAGAGATCCCCGGCAATGAATCCGACAGCGCCAAAATGAGAATTGGAGTTGCGAGCCTGGAATACAACCGCACGCAGGGTATTGAACGATCTTCGGCTGAAATTGCTGATCGTCTCGCAGCATGGGGTCACGAGGTGCACTTCCATTGTGCCTCCTCGAACGATACAGGGTCTACACGCGTCAGGTTCCATCGTGTGCACACCCTGGACATTGTGAACTCCACGCGAATATCGTCGTTTGCTGTGTTGGGATCTCGCGATGTGCGAAACGCCGGCTACCAGATCACACACTCTCACGGCCTGGCCGTAGGTTGCGATGTTATTACCGCGCATAGCTGTCATCGAGCCGGTATGGAGGTCAGGCGTAAGATCCGGCCTGCGAGGCTTCAATCGAGAAACCTGGGAGTGGCAGACAGGATTCGTCTCTTCATTGAGTATCAGAATTTTGGACGAAGGAGATACAAGAACATCATTGCTGTGGCGGAGGGGGTGCGGCGAGAGTTGAGTGCGTATTACGGTATTCCCGACGATGATGTGGTCGTGATTCCTAACGGAGTCGATCTGCATGAGTTTGCGCCGGATGAAAGTGGAGTGTCCCGTCGAGCAGTGCGTAGGGAGTTGCACCTTGAGGACGAGGACACGGTTATTTTGTTTGTCGGAAATGAATTCGATAGAAAAGGTCTTGAATATGTCATCGAGGCTCTTCACGTCCTTCATGATTTGTCCGTGCGACTTGTCGTTGCCGGCAACGATGATATATCGCCATACTTGAAGAAAGCAGATGCTCTAGGAGTAAAACAGCAAGTCGTCCATCTGGGCCGGTGCCGGGAGATCTCGCGATACTACAAAGCGTGCGATCTCTTCTGCCTGCCGACAGAATATGAAGCCTTCTCTCTTGCTACACTCGAAGCCGCAGCTTGCGGATTGCCATTGCTTGTCACGAAAGTGAATGGAACGGAGGAGTTGGTGACGGACGGGGAGAATGGCTATTTCATCTCGCGGGATGGTGAGAGAATTGCCGAGGCAATCCGGTCTCTTCTTCACGATCATGGACGCATGAAAAGGATGGGGCTGAATGCGCATCGGTCAGCGCAATCGTACGGATGGGATGAAATTGCCAGAAGGGTTCTGGCAGTGTATGAAGGGGTTCTCGCCCGATGAGGGTGAACAGTCAGAAACGATGGATCATCTGCGGTATTTTGCTCACCATGATCAATGTTGCTCTCATTTGGGTCTTTCGCTTTCTACCGATGTATGATTACCCGATCTGGTTGTTTGAGGTGAAGGTCCTTCAGGAGCTAGTTGCCGCGACTGGCGCGTTCTCTGATTACTACAAGATCCTTCCGTTGCCTGTTCCCAACCTTGGTTTCCTTGTTCCAGTGTGGGGGCTATCTCATGCCGTTCCGGTAGAAGTCGCTGGGAAGTTGTTTCTGTCACTCTGTGTTGCCGGGTTTCCATGGAGTTTCTGGTATTGTGTGCGAGCGTTGTCTGACGATCCGAATTCAGGAATGGCATGGTTAGGATTTCCCTATTCGTTCAACCTATTCATTTTTGGCGGCCATGCATACCTGCTTGGAATAAGCATGGCTCAATTTGCCATTGGTTACTTTCTCCCCCGGATTCTCAATCTTTCCCGAGCCCAACTCGTCGTTCTTTCAACCATTTACCTGAGTCTTTACCTTGTCCATGCTCTTGCATTCTGCGTAACGGCGTTGATTCTCGTCGCGGCCACCTTCGCTTTTGGTAACTGGAAGAAATCGTTCCGAATGTTGGTTGTCCTGATCCCATCGGCAGGTGCCGCTCTCTGGTACGTCATAGACTATCCTTTTCTACCTGCCATGCCTTCGCACTGGGGGTTGTGGACAATTGCGCAGAACCTCCTCAAACCAACTCTTCTTCTGACAAAGAGCTACGGGATTCTTTCACCCGTCCCATTGACACTGGTGAATGTAATGTGGTGTATCGGAATCGGGGGGCTTTTCTTGTGGAGGTTTCTCTCCACACTTCAAAAGGGGACGCTCAATAAACCTCTGATATTTGTAGCCGTCCTGTTCCTGTGTGGAATCATCTTTTTCCCTGATCCATTTCTTGGCATCACACAGCCCGGCTCGCGGTTAACGTTGCCATTGATTCTGGTATGTGCTCTCCTCGTCGGCAAGCGCGCATCTCCCAGAGGGCTCATCCCCACCCTTTTGATGGTAACTTTTCTTGTGAGTCTCCATAATCTCGACTATTTCCGTCGTGTCGACAAACAGATGTCTGAGATGTTCGAGGAATATGTTTCTTCCGCCGACGTAAATAAGTCCTTCATCGTGATCCGACTTGATTGGCCCGCAGCTTCTGGTCTCCGGGATGTTGTATCTGCATCGATCAATCCGCTATTCGGTGTTCCGTACTACGCCCATTTGCAGGGGACCGGGTGGGGCGGAATCCATGAGACGTCGCTCTTGCAAGTGAGAGAGGAGCATGTTGATTATGCACTGCGCTTCAGTGGCGAAACACCGGACGATCTCGCTGCCTCGGTTGGTCTAGCTTCTGAGGGTATGAAGAAATCTGCCAACGTGACAATCGTGGGGAGAAACAATGCAACGGATCGCACCGAGACAGTCCTGCAGACATGGGGATTTAGGGTGCGGCACAAAGGTTCTCTCTGGACAATTCTGCAGCATCTACCAGAAGGACCCTAACTAAGCTATGAAGCAAGAAAGAGCCAGACAATACTATACGTCCGTCCGCGAATATCACGACATCGTCGAAGAGTCCAAGGATAGACAGATGTTTTCGCTGGGCCTCATTCGCCGGTACTTAGCACCTTCGGATATTGTAGTGGATGTAGGAGGTGGCACGGGCGCAAATGCCGAACTGTTGGGGATTGTCCCCAATCAGTATATCTGTTGTGACCTCTCGATGAACGGGCTGAAACTGGGACAAGAAAAGGGACGCGGGGCAATGCTGCAATCCGATTCGTCAAGCATGTCAATCAAAAGTAACTCGGCGGATGTCGTACTATGCAGTTGGTCGCTCGAGCATATGAGTGATCCGGCGAAGACGCTGGAGGAAATGGCGCGCATTACCAGACCAGGAGGGAGGGTTATGATCTGGGGACCAAACTGGGACAACATTTTCCGGAAGGACTTTCCGCAGCTCTCGCACCGGTCCGTCCTTGCACGGGAAACGGTCCGCTGGAGAATCTTTCTCAAGATGCTCAGGAACGAGTTCCTTCCATTCCGTTATTCACCATATGTCACGGATGACGTGGCTGCGTTTGCTGATGCGGATCGTTATGTTGCCCACGACTATGACGCAGTCCATTGTGTCCTGTGCCAGGAAACTGTCAAATGGTTTCAGCAGCACGGGGGGAAGATCGTTTTCCTTGGTGATTTCGCTGACATGACTTTGTACGTTCACAACTCCGGATTTATTCGAATGGTTCGACTCGTCCTCAAGCCTCTTCTCCCCATAATCCGCAGAATTCCTCTTCTCCGCTGGTTTGTAATCCGGTTTCCGCTTGTTGTGGAGATCCCTTGAATACTCTGCGAACGGAGAGCAGTGTCGGTTGCATTGTCCTCAATTGGAACTCCGGCGAGTTTATTGTCCGCTGCCTGCAATCGCTTGCATCCTCAAAGGGGGTTGGGGTTGAGATTATTGTCATCGATAATGCATCAGCAGATGGTTCAGGGAAGGCGATTGCGACGAGGTTTCCGTCTGTTACGGTTGTGCAATTACCTGAGAATGTCGGTGTTGCGGCGGGATGGAACAAAGGTGTTGAGTTCTTTGTGCAGAGAGGAGTGGATTGGTTGTTTCTTGTAAACTCGGATGCCACCGTGGATTCTGAGTGTCTGCGTTCGCTCCTGGATACAATCCACGCAGATCCAACAATCGCTGCAGTTACTCCGCGTATCATGGATGGCGTGAAAGAAGGCAAGGTATGGTTTGATGGAGGGCGGATAAACATCTTTGGACATCCGTACCACCGGAATATGGGAAGACCGCCCGAGATGAGTCCGCAGCCGTTTGTTGAGGATTTTGGATCCGGGTGCGTGTGTCTTATCCGGCTCGAAGCGATCGAACAACTCGGCCCTTTCGATGAAGCATTCTTCGCATATGTTGAAGACACGGAGTTTTGCATTCGGGCAAAAAGAAACGGGTGGCAGATCGTGCATCAGCCATCGGCGCTTGCACTTCATTTTCCATCAGGCTCGGTAAAGAAGAACACAGGCAAGTGGTTCCGGGACTATTACGTCACGCGCAATGCTCTCATGCTTGGGCGGCGCACCATGCGTGGATTTCGATGGTTCATGTTTCTGATTTATTTCCTGGTTGCTTCGTTCTTCGGTCCCGTGGTCTATTTTCTGGCAACGGCTCAGATCAGAAGGGCGGGCGCGATTATGCTGGGTGCGATGGACTTCGTGCGCGGCCGGACGGGGAAAAGATATGGCTAGCCGACCTCAGCGCATAATGATTGTGGACCACATGGCAGTAGAGGCATCGCGACGCGGTGTGTATCGCGTCCTCGCGCGAGACCGCAATTGCGAGATTCACGTGATAACGCCTCAACGATGGAATGAGGGTGTGCAGACAATCTCAAGTGAACCGGAAGAGGAAGCTGGTCTCACGCTTCATGTTCTGCCAACCCTCTTCGGGAACAGGGCTCACCGTGTTGTGTATCGGCATCTCTCTGCACTAGTCCGGAAGGTCAAACCCGATTTCTTGTACGTGGAGGCGGAACCGGAGAATTACGCTGCCATCCAGGGACTGCTCTTGCGCAAGCTTCTTGCTCCCCGCGCCGCGCTCGGATTGGTCTCCTCGCGTAATATTGATCATGTCGCCGTCGGATTTCCTTACAAGATGTCATTTACGCACCGCACATGCGATTGGTTGCTGCGGCGTTCTCCTGCGGATGTCCTTTTCTGCCGGGCGAGGAGAACCGTCGAGTTCGCTCCTGCATATGCTGAACAAAGCTGTTACTTCCCGTTTGCGATTGACTGCTCCGTTTTTCGACCGGCGGCAATGTATGGAGAACGGTCAGCATTGGCGGTCGGATTTGTAGGGAGAATTACCTGGAACAAAGGCGTCAATATCCTGGCCGAGGCGTTCGCCCGGCTTCCATCAACCACTCGACTTAGCTTTGTCGGGAGAGGGGATGATGGTGAAGAATTGATCCGACTTGGCCGGAGACTTGGCATTGAGCAGCGGATGATGCTCTGGCCGCCGGTGGTTCATTCGCAAATCCCGGGGATCATGAACTCACTTGATGTTCTCGTCCTTCCTTCAGTTGAAACCAAGTATTGGATGGAGCAGTGTCCGCGGGTCCTCATAGAGGCAATGGCGTGCGGTGTTCCCATTGTGGCCTCCGCTTCGGGAGGGATTCCCGACGTGGTCGGTAATGCCGCTCTTCTGTTCAAGACAGGTGATGCGAACGAGCTTGCAGCAAGATTGATGCAGTTTCTGCATGACCCCGATCTGCGCCGGCAATATGCCGAACGGGGTCGGGCGAGAGCTCTGGCCGAGTACGACGTTCCGGTGCTTGCCCGCCGGCTTCATTCGGCTATCCTTGATGCAGTCGAATCGCGCGCTTTGCGGTTGCGTTGAATTTCTCGTCATTAATCTGTAGGTTACTTCTGTGTTCCATTGTAGACCTTCGGGAGTGACGGGTGTTG
>Ga0209640_10001716_pt1 | contig 18807 bp, 14 predicted proteins | sample RifCSP10_1_FD_184018 | JGI IMG/M metagenome (GOLD analysis project Ga0209640, IMG submission 184018) | Soil microbial communities from Rifle, Colorado - Rifle CSP2_sed 10_1 (SPAdes) (version 2) | ecosystem: Environmental > Terrestrial > Deep subsurface > Rock core/Sediment | place: Rifle... | reverse complement strand
CCCCCTTCCCCCTTCCCCCTTCCCCCGTCGGTACTCCTGGTGGCGGCGCTCGTCGTTTTGGTCGCGCCGCTCGCCGGCGTCGGTCCTGCCGCCGCGCAGACTCCATATGACCATCTCCGGTTGATCGCACCTGCTGCGCCCGGCGGCGGGTGGGACCAGACCGCGCGCGTCATACAGGTGGTGGTGCAGCGCACCAACATTGCACGCACGGTGTCGGTCGAGAATATTCCCGGCGCGGCTGGGCTGATCGGACTTGCGCGCTTCATCGGGTCCGAGCGCGCCAACGGCGACGCGCTGATGGTGTCCGGCCTGATCATGCTCGGGGCGATTGTCACGCAGCGGTCCGCTGTGACCCTCGACGACGTGACGCCGATCGCGCGGTTGACGGGCGAGTATGAGGTGCTCACCGTGCCGGCGACGTCGCCATTCCGGACGCTGGACGACTTCGTTCGTGCATTCAAGGAACGACCGGAAGCGATTTCGTGGGGCGGAGGGTCGGCGGGCGGCAGCGATCAGATTCTGGCAGGCCTCATCGCCGACGCGGTCGGTGTTGCGCCGCGCCGCGTCAACTACATCGCGTTTTCCGGTGGCGGCGAGTCACTTTCGGCGATCCTCGGTGGCCAGGTCTCCGTCGGGGTCAACGGCCTCGCGGAGTTTGCACCGCAGATCGAAGCGGGAACGGTGCGGCCGTTGGCCATTTCGAGCGCCGAACGGCTTCCAGGTCTCGATATTCCGACGCTGCGCGAGCAGGGCATCGACGTCGAGTTCGAGAACTGGCGCTCGGTCGTCGCGCCGCCAGGCATCGACGCCGCGGATCGGCGTCGGCTCGAAGCGGCGGTTGAGGCGATGGTGCGCTCGGCCGAATGGAAAGAGGCGCTCTCGCGATACAGGTGGATCGATCGGTACCTTGCCGGCGACGGTTTCGTCCGCTTCGTCGACGCCGAGGCGGCGCGCGTGCAGGATATCCTCACGAGGTTCGGCACGCGCCAGGAGACGCCGTCGCTGACGACCGCCGGGCCGTATCCGATGATCGTCCTGTCGGGGCTCGCCCTGTGCGGTCTGGCCACTGTGCTGGCACGGGGCCGAACGTCGTCGTTTCCGGCTCGTGAGCGTGTCGCGCAAGGCTGGCGGCCGATTGTCCTGGTGGCCTCCGGCATTCTGCTCGATCTCGTACTGGCAGAGCGCGCGGGATTCGTTGTCGCATCTGCGGCGTTGTTCTGGTTTGTCGCGCGCGCCTTCGATCCGCGCCATCCACTGCGCGACGCGTTGTTTGCCCTGGCGGTCTCCGTTGGCGCGTACCTGCTCTTCGGCCGCGTGCTCGATCTGCAGCTTCCGGGCGGGGTATTTGCTGGTTGGTAGTTGGTGGTTGGTAGGTAGTAGCGGATGTCGGAGATCCTCGCTGCGCTGGCCGACGGCTTCGCAAACGCAATCACGCTGCCCCATCTCGCGTGGGCGCTGGCTGGCGTGACGCTCGGAACCGCCGTCGGTGTGCTTCCTGGCATCGGCCCCGCCTTGACCGTCGCGGTTCTGCTGCCCGTCACCTTCAGCCTCGATCCAATCAGCGCGTTCATCATGTTCGGCGGCATCTACTACGGGGCGATGTACGGCGGCTCTACCACCAGCATTCTGCTCAACACGCCCGGTGAAACGGGATCGATCGCGACCGCCATCGACGGACACATGATGGCCCGGCAGGGTCGCGGCGCCGCGGCCCTGACGACGGCCGCGGTGGGATCGTTCGTGGCGGGAACGCTCGCCACGATTGCCTTGACGTTCTTCGCGCCCGCGCTGGCATCGGTGGCGCTGCGTTTTGGTCCGGCGGAGTACTTCGCGTTGACGATCGTTGCGTTTACAGCGGTGTCGGCCCTGCTCGGCGCCTCGCTCGTCCGCGGACTCCTCAGCCTCTTCCTCGGTCTCGCGATGGGACTGGTCGGCATCGATCCCCTCACCGGCGAGGCGCGGTTCGCCTTCGGCATTCCTCAGTTGCTCGATGGGATCGACGTCGTCATTCTGGTGATTGGACTCTTTGCCGTCGGCGAGACGATCTATCAGGCGTGGCGGTACGGGCGTGAAGAGATGGAGATGGTGACTCTGCACGACTTCACCGGCATGAGCCGCGAAGAGTGGCGGCGATCGTGGAAGCCGTGGCTGCGCGGAGCCGCGATTGGGTTTCCTCTCGGAGTCCTTCCGTGTGGCGGCACGGTCATTCCCACATTTCTTTCCTACCTCACTGAAAAGCGCCTCAGCGACTCGCCCGAGCGGTTCGGACAGGGGGCCATCGAAGGGGTGGCCGGCCCTGAGGCGGCCAACAACGCCGCGGCGGCAGGCGTGCTTGTACCGCTGCTGACACTTGGTCTGCCCTCGTCAGCCACGGCTGCGGTGATGCTTGCGGCGTTCCAGCAGTACGGTCTCCAGCCCGGGCCGCTCCTGTTTTCCACGCGTCCCGATCTCGTCTGGACGCTCATCGCGAGCCTCTACATCGGCAACGTCATGCTGCTCGTGCTCAACCTCCCGCTCGCGGGCGTGTGGGCCCGCATCATGCTGGTGCCGCGTCCGCTCCTGTTCGGCGGAATTCTCGTCCTCGCATCTCTCGGGGCCTATACGCTGAATCGGTCGATGCTCGACCTCGTTCTCATGTACGCCGTCGGCGCTGTCGGGTGCGCGATGCGGGTGTACGATTTTCCGCTGGTGCCAGCTGTTCTGGGCCTGATTCTGGGCCCGCTTTCGGAGCAGCATTTCCGTCGCGCCATGGCGATCAGCGAAGGCGATCCGCTCGTGTTCGTCGGGCGTCCACTTTCAGCCGCGCTCCTGGGGCTTGCGGTCGTGGTCATGCTAGGACCATGGCTGCTGAGACGATGGGCGGGCGTTGACGCGAAGCCGGCAGTCGGATGACGGCCGATCCGGACGTGTGGGACGTAGTCGTCGTCGGTGGTGGAAATGCCGGCCTGTGTGCGGCGCTGGCTGCGCGACAGGCGGGCGCCAGCGTCATCGTGCTCGAAAGCGCGCCGCGTGATTTCCGCGGCGGCAACAGCCGGCACACGCGCAACCTCCGGTGTGTGCACGCGGCGCCGACCGACGTGCTCACCGAGTCGTATTACGAAGACGAATTCCTCGGCGATCTGATGCGCGTCACCGGTAACGACACGGACGGTCCGCTCGCGCGACTGCTCGTGGACCGTGCCGCCGCCTGTCCGGGCTGGATGGGGCAGTTCGGCGTCCGATTTCAGCCATCTCTCAGCGGCACGCTGCATTTGTCGCGCACCAATGCGTTTTTCCTCGGTGGCGGCAAAGCGCTCATGAACAGCTACTACGCGTCGGCCGATCGCGCAGGCATTCACGCCGTGTACGACGCGGAAGTCGTCGGCCTCGACATCGATGGCGGTGAGTGTCGCGCGGCATCCGTCCGCGTGGACGGTCGCACCGAGACGATTCGCGCGCGCGCGGTCGTCGTTGCGGCCGGCGGTTTCGAGGCGAACGTCGCCTGGCTCCGCGAGATTTGGGGTGATGCGGCCGACAACTTCATCATCCGCGGCACGCCGTACAACAGGGGGACAGTGTTGAAGCTGCTGCTCGATGCCGGCGCGCAGTCGGTAGGCGATCCGCGTGAGTGCCACGCCATTGCGGTTGACGCGCGCGCCCCGCGCTTCGATGGAGGAATCGTCACGCGCCTCGATTCCCTTCCACTTGGCATCGTCGTCAACAAGCACGGCGATCGCTTCTACGACGAAGGCGAAGACGCCTGGCCGAAGCGCTATGCGATCTGGGGCCGCCTGATTGCCAGGCAGCCCGACCAGATCGCCTTTTCCATCGTCGATGCCAAGGTGGTGGGAACGTTCATGCCGTCCGTGTTTCCGCCGGTGGCGGCATCCTCGATCCGCGAGCTCGCGATGGCGCTTGGGCTGGCGGCAGATCGTCTCGAGGAGACGGTTGCGGCATTCAACCGCGCCGTTCTCCCGGGCTCGTTCGATCACACCACACTGGACGATTGCCGCACTGAAGGAGTTGTGCCGAGCAAGTCGCACTGGGCCCAGCGTCTCGACACTCCGCCGTTCTGGGGCTACCCGCTTCGTCCTGGAATTACCTTCACGTACCTTGGCGTGAAGGTCGACGCCAGCGCCAGGGTGCTGATGGCCAATGGAGAACCGGCGCGCAATATCTACGCGGCCGGTGAGATCATGGCCGGCAACATTCTGCGACATGGATATATCGCGGGCATCGGCATGACGATCGGCACGGTGTTCGGCCGCATTGCTGGTGAACAAGCCGCCGCGAATCGTTAGGCGGAATTTGAAGTACGTAGTGTCCGGCTTCAGCCGGACTTCACTCCCTCCACCTGATCTCGGCGACCCGCGTCGCCGTGACGTTCCCGTCAACGCGCCGTGCCGTGTTGGCTCGGTCCCAGCATGCCGTCATAATTGGCGGACCATGCCGCTCGGCGAAGGCGTGCGACTCGGTTGCTACATTGTCGGAGCCCGCATCGGTACGGGCGGAATGGGCGACGTCTATCGTGCGCGCGATACGCAGCTCGATCGCGACGTCGCCCTCAAGACGGTTCCCGACACGTTTCTGTCCAGCGCTGAGCGACTTGCACGCTTCCTCCGCGAGGCCAAAGTGCTCGCCTTGCTGAATCATCCGAACATCGCTCAGATCTACGGCCTCGAACAATCGGGCGCGACGCCATGCATCGTCATGGAGCTGCTGGAGGGCGAGACGCTGCGCGGGCGGATTGCGCGCGGGCCGCTGCCCCCAGGAAAAGTCGTGGAAGTGGCTGTCGCCATCGCCGAGGCGCTCGCGGCGGTGCACGCGAAGAACATCACGCACCGGGATCTGAAGCCGGAGAATATCTTCCTCACCGCCGACGGACGCACCAAGATTCTCGACTTTGGCCTGGCCCGCTGGCAGCCGCCCGGCTCCGATGCGGATTCGACGATGACGCGTCCCGGGAGTGAAGCGGGCGTGATCATGGGCACGATCGGATACATGTCGCCCGAGCAGGTCCGCGGTGAAAAGGCCGAGGCCACGAGCGACATCTTCTCGCTCGGGTGCGTCCTCTACGAAATGCTCACGGCCCGGCGCGCCTTCGAGCGGGGCACGACGGCCGAGACGCTGGCGGCGATCCTGAAAGAGGAGCCTCACCCGCTCGTTGAGTTACCGTCGGACTTCGGGCGCGTGATCGGCCACTGTCTGGAAAAGCACCCGCGTGATCGCTTCCAATCGGCTCGCGATCTGGTGTTCGCACTCGAATCCCTGGAGAGCCGATCGCGCAACACCGGGCGGCTCGGCCGAGGGGACGCGTCCCATTCCATCGCGGTATTGCCGTTTCGCAACGTCGGCGGCGACCCGGAGCAGACGTACTTCTGCGAGGGGATCGCCGAGGAGCTCATCAATGCCTTGACCAAGATCGAGGGGCTGCAGGTGGCATCGCGGACATCGGCCTTTCGTTTTCAAGGACAGGTACACGACGTTCGAGAGATCGGGACGGCATTGAACGTGTCGACGATCCTCGAGGGCAGCGTGCGGATGGCGGGTAGACGTCTTCGAGTGGTGGCCGAGCTGACGAACGTCGGGGATGGCTATCACCTGTGGTCTGAGCGCTACGAGCGTGAGCTGGAAGACGTGTTCGCGATCCAGGACGAGATCGTTGAGAGCATCGTCAGAGCCCTGCGGGTAAGACTCAGCCGGTCCGAGGTGCCCGCCACAGCGCGACGCCACAGCACCAACGTCTCTGCGTACCAGGATTACCTGAGGGGGCTGAACCACTGGTACCGTCGTGACGCGGATTCCATCCAGCGGGCCGCGTACTTTTTCGAGCAGGCAGTCCAGCGCGACCCAAACTATGCGCTGGCGCACGCCGGCGTGGCGGAGTCGTATACCAGTCTTGGCTGGTATGGGTTGCGCCCCGACGAAGCGCGAACGAAGTCACGCGCGGCGCTGAGCAGGGCCCTCGCGCTCGACAACACGTTGGCGGAAGTGCATGCAGCCGCTGGCCTGTGTAACGTGTGGTTCGAGTGGGATTGGCCCGGAGCGGAGCGGGCCCTGCAAACGGCGATCGAGCTCGAGCCCACCCACACGCGAGCAAAGTGCTGGTTTGCCTTTCTCCGTATGGTGCAAGGCCGACCCGGTGAGGCGTGCACGTTCGCTCGCGAGGCGCAGGCGCTCGAGCCGGTCTCGCCCTACGTGAGCGCAATCCTGGTGCATGCGTTGATGCTCGATGGACGGCACACGGAGGCGCTAGCCGAGATCGAGCGGGCACGGGATCTCGCTCCCGATTCCCTGCACGTCCTCTGGAGCAGCGGGGCAGCCTATGTGCGGGCCGGTCTGTCCGACGACGCGGTCGCGGTGCTGGAACGTGCGGCGACGCTGGCGAATCGCGATACGTACTACCTGGGCTGGCTCGGATGGGCGTACGCGATGGCGCGCCGACGCGAACCAGCGGAGTCGACGCTCGACGAGCTATGCGCTCGGGCCCGAACGGCGTACGTCGCTCCCGTTTTCAGAGCATGGATCCTGGGCGCCCTCGGACGGATCGATGAAGCATTCGATCTTCTCGAGCAAGGTTACCAGGAGCGCAGCCCGCTGCTTCCATGGCTGGTCTACCCTGTCTATGACTCGATGCGTCACGATGCCCGCTTGCGGGACCTGTCCAGGAGGATGAAGCTCGAGTAGAGGCAGGAAAGCGACGCCCCGCTCCTCGCAACGAAAGCTGTTGCGCAACAAAATGTGTTGCGCTAGGCTGGTGTATGCCCGTAGCCACGGCCCGCAAGGTTGAGGCGTTGCGCGCAGACTTTCGGTCCGCGGCGCAGCTTGCGGACATGCTTGGCGTCAGCCGCTCGCAGGTGACGCGCTGGCTGCGCGGCGCTGGAATCGACCCGCTGAATGCCGAGAAAGTAGATCTGCTCGAGCTTGTCTGGTCGAGCGCGCTGCGACTGTACGACCATGACGCCGCGCTGGCGTGGCTCTTCGGCATCAATCCGCGCCTCGGTGACCGCCGTCCGATCGACCTCGTACGTGCCGGCCGCGCTGAGGAGCTGATGCGGGCCATTCGCGCGGAGCGTGCCGACTCGTTCGCGTGATTCTCCACCGCTGCTTCGCCTGGAATCGGACGGTACGGCAGGACGCGCCGGACGGGCCGCTCTGGTTCCCGCGTGTCTTCCAGGGCGAGGGGCGTCACGACAACCCCGACGCGTACGGCTGTCTGTATCTCTCCGACCGGCCGGTCTCCTGCGTCGTCGAGCAGATCGCCGCGTTCCGCGGGCAGCGTCTGACTTCCGCAATGCTGCGCCGTCGCGGGCTGCCGCTCGCGGTGGCGGATCTCGAGCTGGACGAACGCGCGTCGCTGATCGACCTCGACGATCCCATCATCCTGCGGCGCGAACGGCTCCGGCCGTCGCGGGTAGCGACAACCCACCGGATCGTGACGCAGCCGCAGGCATTGGATCTATACCGCCGCCATCCCGAGGCCGCAGCACTGCGCTGGTGGTCGCGGTGGGAAGCGTTGTGGGCGAACGTCACGGTGTTCGATCGCGCCGCACCGTCGCTGGCCCTGCGCGGCGTGCACACCTTGACGCTCGAAGAGCCTGCGTTACTCGAGGCCGCCGATCTGTTCGGTCTGCGCATTGTCTGACGGCCAGACGGACGTACCGCCTACCCGAGAAGCACGCCGGCAGCCCTCGTTCGAGAGGCGCGACTGTCGGCGTCGTGATACGCGGCCGGGGTAAACCAGCCCCGAAACGTGACTGCCGCGTCGCTCACGGAGCGACGCGGGTCGCCGAGATGATGTGAAGGGGCTGGTTTTCCACGACGTCCGACCGGCCTGCGCGCCGTAGCTCGCAGAGCGAAGGCGGGAGCGCCGGCTCGAACGACGGCTGATGGCGCGACTCGCGAAGACTGGCGATTACCTGCTTCCCTGCAGATCGTGCGTGTCCAGAAACTTCGTCAGCTCGCGATTGTCGGGAAAGTCCTGTGCGAGCGCGCGGGCCGTGACGACAGCGTCGGCAAGACTGCGCTCCCGTACCTGCATGTCCCAGAGCGCAAACATCGCCTCGGCCTGCACGTAGGGCGGCGCGTCAACCTGCGCCGCCTCGCGCACCGTCTGGAGCCCGCGTTTCTTGTTCCCGCCGCCCAGCAGCCACCGTGTTCCCCACGGAACCTTCGTATCGACGATGTAATCAATCCAGGCGCGCGCGACGCGGGCGCGGACGTGCTGCGGATTTGCCGTCAGCACGGCATCGAGCGATCTTCGCGCTTCCCAGTATTCACTCCATCCGCTCCGGCGACCCAGCGTCGCCAGTTGCAGCCAGACCACATTGAGATTGAACTTCCCGAGAAAGAACAACGCGTCTTCGTCGACGGCACTCTGGTTGAGCCGGGCGCGCGCCATGGAGCGGCCGAGATTCGTCTCCGTCACGAACGCCGCCAGCAGCTCCTCGCACGAGCCGCACGTCTTCCACGCGCGTTCCTTGTTCTGCGGCGTGCCGAATACGCGTCGTATCTGGAAATGCAGGGCGGAGCTGCGCAGCTCCAATGCGGCCAGGTTCCCCGCGTCTGCGGCGCGCACGGTGAGTGCGAGAGCCGCAGCGCCATCGTAGTGACCGCTGTAGAAAAGACGCTGCGCTTCCTCGAGCGTGGATCGTGTCGCAACGCTTGCGAGCTGCTCCGCTGACGCCGGTGCTGCAGCCATGGCGGCAGCGAGCGCTACGATCGACGCGGTCATGACTGCCATCCGAAATGACGTTCTCACAGGTTCCCCGCGCGGAGGGACTCGATTACAAGAACGGTGCCGCGCCTGTGGCGGCTGAGGTTCAATTATGGCAGGTTACCGAACCCACTGCGGATCAAAGACTTCGGGTGGACGAGCAGGAACCGGTTTCATATCCGTGATCCGTTACGAAACCGGTTCGTCATCATTTGTGTGAAGGATTACCAGTCGAACTCCAGCCCGACGCTCCCCGTTGGGCCGTCCACGCGATTGCGAAGCGCGTCTGTGAGAGCCACCGCGCGATAGCCGGCCCCCACGTTGATGGATATGTGATCCGTGACGCTGAGCCCCATGGTTCCCTGCGGCTCGAACACCAGGAAGTCGTCCCTGACACCGAACCGAACGGTCGTCGGCAGTACGCCGTCGGGAGCGAGACGAAGTGACGGTCGCGATCCGAATCGGACCGTTGGAGAAGGTAGGGGCCCGCGGAATGAGGCGCCTACTTCGACGGGCAATGTCGCCGTGCCTATGCCTGCGAGTCCGCGCACCCCGAAGCGCACCCGGCTGGTGTTCGACGTAGCCCATCCAACGAGCAGCCCGCCATACGTCAGCCGGAAGCTGTCGGAGCCGTTCGCCAGCCAGTACACTGCCGCCCCTACCAGTACTTTTTCGTCGAGGACGGACCCCGCATAGACCCCTGCAAGCTGACCGAGCTCGCTGCCCACGTCGGTGACTTTGAAGTCGGGCGCAACGACGAATCCGTTGTCGATGCGCTCGACGACGAGTGGCGTCGTCGCAGGTGCTTGCTGTGCGTATGTCGTTGACGTCAGTCCGGCGACGACGAGCGCAAAGAGAGGAACACTCCGAAAGCTGAATGTGCGCATGGATGCTCCTTCACTGTCGCGAGAGACTGATGTTGAGACGTTCGGTTTCGCCGCTGCGCACGTCGATGTCCGACGAGTACGAACGGTACCCGTCGCGTCGTATCTCGATATGGTGCACTCCCGCCACCACTTCGAGCACGAGTTGTTCGTCGCGAGCGGGGGCTTCCCAGCGTTCGCCGTCAATCAGCACTTCGGCATCAGCCGGCTGCACACGAATTGCAAGTGTGGCGGCGCCTGCAGCGCGTGTGGCTCGAGGCCCCGCGTCAGCTCCTGGCCGTGGCGGCGGAGGAGTGCGCTGAGGATTCGGCGGTGAGACGGGCCGGGGATCCGGTGGCGCACCAGACGGCAGCGCTTCCATCGTATGACGAATGCGGAACGTGCCGTTCGGCTGGAGATAGATCATCTGATGTGCGGTGCGGTAGCCCTGGAGATAAAGCGTGATCTCGTGCTCGCCCGGTTCGAGATGCAGCCGCTGAAAGAACCCATCGAAATCATCGACGGTGCCGGCGTAGTAACGGTCCACGAACACTTCCGTCTCTCGCGGAGCAACCTGCAGCCGCAAAGACGAGTCGGGCGGATATGTCTGGGCGTAGGCATAGGGCGGGAACCAGCCGTACGGATAGTAGGGGTAGTACCAGGGGTCGTAGATGAACGGGCGGTAGTATTCGCCGAGCACGACGACCGAGCGGCTGGCCGGGCGCACGTGTCGCCGGGGCTGGGCGCCGACGTCGGTCGGTAGCGCAAAAAACGAGCTGAAAAGGAATGCGATGAGCGCAGTCCTCAGGCGTAGGGTCGGGGTCAAGGCGTGTCTCCTTGCAGGCGCGCCCGCGCGTGTCGCAACGGTCATGCCGACACCGATCGGCGTGAAAGCCTCGCAAAATAGATTCAGAATGAGGAGTCGAGGAGTGGGTGTAAACCGCGAAGGACAGGCCTGTCCGTCAGCACGGACGTGGATTCGGGGTCTGACCCCGATGGGGAATTATTCCGCGGCCTGAAGCGCGCTGCCTTCCGACACCACGTACCGCTTGACCAGCAGGAGCAGGTCGTCGAACCGGAATGGCTTCTCCAGCAACGCCTCGGGCCGCAGCCGCGCGCGCTCGCGCGCATCGAGCTCCGAGGCTGTGACGACGATCGTCGGTATGGTCGCCAGCACCGGATCGCCCAGCTGGAACGTCCGCAGCTCGCGCCCGCTGATCTCTCCTGGGAGCATCAGGTCGAGCAGGATCAGCGCGACGCCGTCCGGGTCGGCGGTGAGTTGCCGTAACCCATCTTCGCCGCTGCACGCGTCCGCCACCAAATACCCGTGCAGCTCGAGCAGCTGCGCCAGGCCCTGTCGCACGTCGTCCCGATCCTCGACAACCAGGATGGCGCCCCGGCGGGGCACCCGCGGCGGCTCGGGCGCCGGCTGGGGCGATCGCATCGGACCGGAGGAGCTTGCGAATTCGTGTGGCGTGTACCCGCTTGACATACTCAACTTCGAGGACGACTGAACATCACGATACGTGCCATTGACGGGTGAAGCCGCTAAGCAGCAGCTCCATCAGCCTTTAGCAGGCCCCGGTCGAGTCGCTTGATGCGCATCTCGAACCGATGCCTGACTGAAAAGACGACACTCCAGGCGGCGAATACGCTCCCCTTTTACCTTTGCCTTCTGACCTAGGGAGTTTCTGGGGAACTCTGCCGCCGCTCGAACTTGATCGAGCGAATCACGATCGGCTCGATCGGTCGATCACGCCCGTTCGTGGCAGCGCTTCCGATCCTGCGGACGACGTCCATCCCCTCGACGACCTCTCCGAACACCGAGTGCCGGTCGTCGAGGTGAGGGGTCGGAGCGAGTGTGATGAAGAACTGCCCCCCGTTGGTGTGGGGACCCCTGTTCGCCATTGAGAGGATCCCCGCCCTGCTGTGGCGCAGCTTTGGATGAAACTCGTCAGCGAACGTATACCCGGGGCCGCCGATGCCCTCGCCAAGCGGATCGCCGCCCTGAATCATGAAACCCTGGATCACCCGGTGGAAGGTCACCCCGTCGTAGTACGGCCTCGTTACCGTTTGATTCGTGCGTGGATCCTTCCAGGGCTTCGTTCCCTCCGCCAACCCCACGAAGTTCTCGACCGTGCGCGGCGCTTCCTGATCGTACAGACGTACGGTGAACCCTCCCTGGCTGGTGTCGAACTGCGCGAACAAACCGGGCAACAGTGGTCTCCTTCTGTCCGCCGGATCCCGGATCCCGGATCCCGGGATCCGGGATCCCCGTCCATCAAGCGCCACAGGATATCATCAGTCGATGAGCGTCAGCGTGCGCACGCCGGTGGACGACGCGCTCGACACAATCGTGTCCGGCACCGGCGACAACCCCTTCGCCGTCCTTGGGCCGCACCCCGCGATCGTGGACGGCCGGCCTGCGCTGGTTGTTCGGACGATGCAGCCGGCCGCTTCCGACGTGCAGCTCGCGACGCCAGACCGGATTTTCGGCATGCAGCGGCGGCGGCGCGAGGGGCTCTTCGAGGCGACGGTGCCGCTCGATGGCCGCGCCCCCGATGAGTTTGCGTATTGGTTCCGGGTGCGAGAGGACGGCCAGACGCGCGACGTCGGCGACGCCTACCAGTTCGGGCCGGTGCTGAGCGATTTCGACCTGCACCTGTTCGCCGAGGGGACGCACTACCGCACCTGGGAGCGGTTCGGCGCGCATCGCATGACGCTCGGTCCGGTGACAGGGGTGCACTTCGCCGTATGGGCGCCCAACGCCCAGCGTGTCAGCGTCATCGGCGATTTCAATCGGTGGGACGGCCGCACGCACGTCATGCGTCGCCTGATTCCGTCGGGCGTCTGGGAGATCTTCATACCCGGTCTTTCCGACGGCGGCGCCTATAAGTACGAGGTGCGAACGCACGCCGGACATCTGCTGCAGAAAGCCGACCCTTTTGCGCGCCGCTTCGAGGTGCCGCCGAACTCGGCGTCGGTGATCTGGTCGGACGGCGCTTACCGGTGGCGGGACGGTGACTGGATCAAGGATCGCGAATCGGTCGACGGGTGGCACGACCGGCCGATGTCGATCTATGAGGTGCATCTCGGCTCATGGCGGCGCGTGCCGGAGGATGGCTACCGGTCGCTGACGTATCGCGAGCTGGCCGCCACGATGATTCCGTACGTCCGGGACATGGGCTACACGCACATCGAGCTCATGCCCGTCCTGGAGCATCCGTTTGCGGGATCGTGGGGCTATCAGGTGATCGGGTTCTTTGCGCCGACCAGCCGGTTCGGCACGCCGGACGATTTCCGCTATTTCGTCGACGAGTGCCATCGCCACGGCCTTGGCGTGATCCTCGACTGGGTGCCCGGCCACTTTCCAAAGGACGAGCACGGGCTGGCGCACTTCGACGGCACCGCGCTCTTCGAGCACGCGGATCCCCGTCAGGGTGAGCACCGCGAGTGGGGCACGCTGGTGTTCAACTACGGCCGCAACGAGGTTCGCAGCTTTCTCTTCAGCAGCGCGCTCCTCTGGCTCGAGGAATTTCACGTCGACGCGCTTCGGGTGGACGCGGTGGCGTCGATGTTGTACCTCGACTACTCGCGAAACGAGGGGGAGTGGATCCCCAACCAGTTCGGCGGGCGCGAGAATCTCGACGCCGTCTCGTTCCTACAGCAGCTCAATACGGTGACCCACGGCGAAGTGCCCGGCACGATCACGATTGCGGAGGAATCGACGGCGTGGCCGGCCGTCAGCCGGCCTGTCTACGTGGGCGGACTCGGCTTCAGCTACAAGTGGAACATGGGCTGGATGCACGACATGCTGCAGTTCATCAAAGAGGATCCCGTGCACCGTCGCTGGCATCACAACCAGATTACGTTCTCGATGCTATATGCCTTCACGGAGAACTTCATTCTGCCCTTCTCCCACGATGAAGTCGTGCACGGCAAGCGTGCCATGCTCGACAAGATGCCCGGTGACGTGTGGCAGAAGCACGCGACGCTGCGCACGCTGTACGGGTACATGTTCGGCCATCCCGGCAAGAAGCTGATGTTCATGGGCGGCGAATTCGGGCAATGGCGGGAGTGGAACTACGACGAGAGCCTCGACTGGCATCTACTGGACGACCGGATGCACGGAGGTCTCGCGCAGTGGGTGCGGGATCTCAACCACACCTACCAGCGGGAGGCGTCCCTGCATCAAGTCGATTTCGACGGCTCGGGCTTCAGCTGGATCGACTGCAACGACAACGAGAACAGCGTGATCTCCATGATCCGTCGCGCGCGCGACCCCCGCGATTTCAGTGTGATGGTCGCGAACTTCACGCCCGTCCCGAGGCCTGGTTATCGGATTGGGGTTCCCGAAGGCGGCTGGTACCGGGAGATGCTCAACAGCGACGGAGCGATGTACGGAGGCAGCAACATGGGAAACGGCGGCGGGGTCATGACCGAGCCGACTCCGGCGCACGGCTTCGAGCAGTCGTTGACATTGGTCGTGCCGCCGCTGGGGTTTTTGATGCTCAAGAAGCAGTCCTGAATCGGCGGATCGATGATCGATGATCGTGCGATCGATTGCGCGATGTGTCCAATGAATGCATCGGCGCAGCGATGGCCAGATTGACACATCGATTGTCACATCATCGATCATCGATCTGCCGATTCACCGAAGGAGCGCCCCCACCTCCTCCACCGTCGGCACCCCATTGATCGCCCCGAGCCGTGTGCAGCTGATTGCCGCCGCAGCGTTGGCAAATCGCAGAATGTCGGCGGGGGAATCGCCGCGCAACAGCGCGGTGATGAATGCGCCGCGAAACACGTCGCCGGCGCCCGTCGTGTCCACGACGTCGACCGCGAGCCCCGGCACGTGATGCAGCCGATCGCCCTCCAGCAACATCGCGCCACGCGCGCCGAGCGTGACGCACAGCATGTCGTGCTCGTACGTAGTGTCCGGCTTTAGCCGGACCCCTTGCCGGACCCGTTGCTGGCGCGCAATTCGGAGCGCCCGCTCGAAATCGCGCTCGCCTGTCAGTTGCTCGAGTGCGTGCTCGGCCAAAATCGGAATCGTGACGGCCGCGACGAGCGCCTCGGTTCGTTCCGTCACTCGTTCGATGTCGCTCGTCACAGGAATGCCCGCAGATCGTGCCAGGGATGCCGCGCGAATCGCAGCGTCCTCGTCCGTATCGTCGACGTGAAGCAGCCTCGAAGAGGTCACGAGCGACGCATCGATCTCGTCTGCCCGCAGCCGCAGCGCCGGGTCGCGGTTCCACAGCACGACACGCTCCCGGCGCCGCTCGTCGAGCAGGATGACGGCAAACGGATTGCTGGCGTCGCGAATGTAGGCCTGATCGACATTCACGCCGCGACGTTCCAGTTCGCGTCGAATGCGCTCGCCGTTGCCGTCGTTGCCGATGGCGCCGACGTACTTGGTGCGCAGGCCCATGGCGGCGCATGCGCACAGGGCGGTGGCCGTCTGCCCACCGCATGACACAACGTGCCGCGTGACGGGCAGCTTCGCGGCCGTGGTGTCAGGATGTGGAAATTGGGGCAGGACGTAGACGTAGTCGACCGAGTTGGCGCCTACGCCGACAACGTCGAACATGGGGCGAGGACGAGTATATGAGAAGTAAAAAATATGAAGTGGAAAGTAGAAAGTAAGTTTGAAAGTACAGAAGTAGGCCGGGTGCCGCGGCGTAAGGGGTCTGGAGCCGCGGACCCGGCGATAAGTACCGTCTAGTTCGTTCCCTTCGCCAAGCTCCCCAGCGCCTCCATGAACGTGTTCCACGGCACCGGTTTGCCGTGGACGGGCGCGATCGTCGCCACGTTCAGCTTCATTCGCTGGACCTGGGTGGAGAAGGCGCGCATCGCCGGCAGCTGCGCGGGCCGCGGCGCTTCGTGCGTGTCGAACAAATCCGCCTCGAACGCGATGCGCTCGGCGGGGAGGTACGCCATCAGCATGCCCGAGACGTGCTGCAGCGGCTGCACGTAGTACACGCGCAGGATCCGTGAGTTGTCGGTAATCACGAAGTTTTCCTGGATGCCTTCGTAGGTGTAGCCCTCCGCCACCTCGGTGGGCGGCCACTTCGACACGATGTCGGGCTTGATCGTCCTCGGCTCGTAATTCAGCACGTCCATGTTCAGGAAGGCGAGGTTCTTCGCGTGCGTCACGATGGTCGAGCCGATGTGGAGGTACGTCCGCAGGCCTCCGATGTGGTCGAAGTGTGGGTGCGAGCTGATCAGCCAGCGAATCGGCTTGTTCGGCGCCAGCTTCACGACCTCGGCAATCACGGCGAGGCTGCGTTCTTCGCTGGTCGGCGCTTCGAACACGGCGACGAAGTCGCTGAACTCCACCATGTAGCTGTTGGCCGGTCCGCCGCCGAGCAGATACACCCCGTTTGCCATCTTCTCGACGGTGACCTGCACGGGGAAGGTCGCGCTGGTGACTGCGGCGGGCACCGGGACCGGATCGGGGCACACGTTCGGCTGCACATCGGGGAACTTTCCGCCGTAGCCGTTGTGGCCGGTGCTCTGGCGGTAGAACTGCCAGTTGTCGTCCCATCCGTGATGTGAGTGCCACGCGATCGGCCACTTCACGTTGCCAAAGGTCATCTGGTTGGTGGACTCGTGCTCGATGTTGAAATCCCCGAGGGCGTTCTCGTTGACCGTGGTCTTGATGCGTTGAATCTGATTCTGCGAGTTGATCGTCGCGTCCACGCGGTACTTCCCGAACATCGTGATCGCCACGACGTGCATTCTTTCGGGACTCACCACGTTCCCGTCCCGCCCCTTCTCGAGCTGCTCCCACCGCCAGAAGGCGACGGGATTGGCGCCGGGCAGACGAGCGGCTTTGAGGAACCCGGGCGGATTGAGCCAGAGGTCCAGCTGGTACAGCTCGGCGAGCTCGGGCGGAACGGCCACTGGCGCCCCGTCGCCGTCGATGTGCCAGGCGACCTTGCCGTTGACGATATGCGTCTGTCGGAGGGATTTCTGAGTCGGCGTGCCGTCCTGCCAGCCCAAGCCGTACTTCCACGACGCCGGAGTCAGACCCGGCTTGCGATCGAACGTTTCCTTGCTTGTTCCGGCTTCCCAGTTGATCGTGCGGGTGTAGTTGGCCATCGAATCGATACGTGGCCAGTCGATGCCGACTGCGTTCTCGAACGTTTGGCCCACGGCGCCGGCGTAGCCGGTGCCAGAGAACGTGATGCACCGCAGGTTGGCTTCCCCGATTTCCTTGGCCGCCGCCGCCAGAATCGGCGCGGGATCCTCGAATCCGTTGGGCCACTGCTGGGCGGGCGTCCGGGTTCCCAGCACGAGGAGCAGCCCCATCACACCGAACCACAATTGTCTGGCCATGTTTCCTCCTAAGGCGCCTTTTACCAATGCGGCAGTGTCCGCCTTCAGGCGGCCCACTCCGGCGGTCTCCGGGAACGAGAGGGCCGATTATACGACTCCGCGCCCGAGCTCATACAGCGCAATGGCAGCCGCCGCGGCGACGTTGAGCGAGTCGACGGTGGACACCATGGGAATACGGGCGCGATATTCACACGCCTCCAGCGCCGCGGCCGTCAGTCCCTCGCCTTCATGCCCGAGCGCCAGCGCGACGGGCCGCGCGCCAACCGCATCCACGATCGATCGAATGGTCGACGCAGACGAAGACGGGGTCATGGCAACCGTTGCGAACCCGGCTGTGCGCAGCTCCTGCAGGACGGCCGGCCACGGTTCCGCGCGTGCGAATGGCACGAGAAGCGAGGCCCCCATCGACGTTCGAATGGCTTTGCGGTACAGCGGATCCGTGGACGCCTCGTCTAGCAACACTGCGCCGGCGCCGAACGCCGCTGCGTTCCGAAAAATGCCGCCGACATTATCGGCGTTGGCCATTCGCTCGAGCACGATGACGGTTCGCGTCTGCGCGACGCTGTCCTGCCATCGTGAAGCCGCGGGCCGTTCGCCAGCAGCCAGGCAGCCGCGGTGGATATTGAAGCCGGTGATGTCGTTCATCAGCGACGAGGGAACGACATAGACGGGAACGTCCGGTCGCGCCCGAAGCACGTCGGCGAGCGCCGCGTGTGCGGACTCGGTCACCATGACCGAGAGGACGGTGTACCGGCTTTCCCTCAGCAGTCGCCGGACGACCAACCGGCCTTCGGCGACGAAGATCCCGCGCCGCTGGAGCAGCTCCGGATCGGGGACGTTGCGGTAGTCGTCGAGGCGAGGATCGGTCGGGGCTTCAATGACAGTCATGGCCAAGTGGAAAAGTTGAACAAGTGGAAAAGTGGAAAAGTAAGCAAGAAGTGCAACAGGGTGCTGCGTGCGCTCACATCTTGCCCGTAATCCGAACGGCATCCACCGTGCAGCGTGGCCTGCGTTCTTACACCACATGCCCCCGCATGATCTGCACGACCGGACGCACTTGTTCGCGCTGGCCGTTGTTGCGTTCTGTCGTTGTTTGCCCAACACAGACGAAGCGCAGGAAGGGGCCACGCAGTTGCGCCGCGCGGCCAACGCGGTTCGATCGAACTATCGTGCCGCACGTAGAGGACGTTCACGTGCGGAGTCTCAGGCAAAACTGGGGACGGTGTTCGAAGAGGCGGACGAATGTGCAGGATGGCTCGAGTACTTCAGAGACGCGGGCATTCGACACGATCCCGTCCTAGTCGAGGAGGCACGCGCACTCGCAAAGATCTTCGCGAAATCCGTTAAGACGGCACGAGAGAACACGCGGCGTATGAAACATCTTCCAAATCGCTAGTTGCACTTTTCACTTACTTTTCCACTTCTTCCACTTTCCACTTCTTCCACTTGCCTAGGCCGTCGCCGCCTTCGCCCTCTCCCACCCCTTGTACGTCCCCAGCACCCGGCTCCATTTCGCAAACTCGCCAAGCTGCGCGAGCGCGCGGGCGCAAGCGAGGTCGTCGCGCCGCGCCTCGATGTCCACGTAGAAGAGATATTCCCAGGGACGCCCGCGAATCGGCCGACTCTCGAGCTTGCTCAGGTTGATGTCGCGCAGCGCAAACACGCTCAGCGCCTTGAACAGCGAGCCCGGCGTGCTTGGCAGCGCAAACACGAGCGTCGTTTTGTCCGCGTCGGTTGGTTGAGAACCGCCAATAACGAAAAATCGCGTGATGTTGAACTCGTAGTCCTGCACGGCCTCTTGAATCACCTCGAGGCCGAACACCTCGGCCGCGCGGCGGGACGCGAGGGCCGCTGCGCCCTTGAGCCGCTGCTCGGCCACCAGCTTGGCCCCCCCGGCGGTGTCGTACA
>Ga0209640_10001715_pt1 | contig 18816 bp, 19 predicted proteins | sample RifCSP10_1_FD_184018 | JGI IMG/M metagenome (GOLD analysis project Ga0209640, IMG submission 184018) | Soil microbial communities from Rifle, Colorado - Rifle CSP2_sed 10_1 (SPAdes) (version 2) | ecosystem: Environmental > Terrestrial > Deep subsurface > Rock core/Sediment | place: Rifle... | reverse complement strand
ATCCGAACGATCCGAACGATCCGAACGATCTATATCCAGTCGGGCTCCGGCTGAATAGTCGCCATCGGCGCGGGGCCTGCATCGGGACGCCCGCTGCCCGCCAGCCTGCTGACGGCGCGCACGGTCATGTCGTGCTCGCAGGCGATCTGGCACGAGAGCCGGACGCCGGTCAGCCCCTTCTCCCGCATCCTCCCCTCTTCGGCCTTCGTCATCCGCGAGGGCTCACCAGTGATGAACTCGACGCGACAGGTCGTGCAGCGCGCGTTGCCCCCACAGGCATGGAGGATGTCGACCCCGGCATCCTGTTCGATTGCGTTGACGAGACGCTTGCCGTGCTCGACTTCTACGCTCGCGACACCGTCGACGGTCAGCTGTGGCATACGCGCTATGTTAACGTATCGAGTCGACCATGCCTGAGGCGCCCGATATCCCCAGACCCTCGCAGTTGTGGAAGCGACTGTCGCCAGAGCGCAAGATGCAGGCCGCGGAGGCCTTCTGGCAGGACGACAACGCCGCCGCCGAACAGGCCGAGGCGATCGTGCTCATCGCGCAGCGGATCAAGTTTCGGACGACGAGCGTGCGTGCGCTGCCCCGCGAGAAGAAGGCGCGTCATCTGGTGAGCCTCGGCGCCGTCTCCGAAATCATCGCGGCACGGCTGCTCGTGGCGTATCACCTTCGACATCAGCGGGCGATGATGGCGACGTTTCTCGATGCCCTCGGCATCACCCACGAAGACGGACTCATCGCCGACGAGGAGATGCAGGCGCCGGCGGCCGATCGGCTGCGTGCGGCGGCGGAGTCGATTGCCGCGTCGTATCCGCCCGAGGACGTGACGCTCTACCTGTCGACCCTGATGTGGCAGGACCCGGAAACGTGGGCCGGGCTTGCCGACGTGCCGCAGCTGTCACAGCCCGCGTAGAGAATCGCGATGAGCGGCTGGGTCTTCGAAGCATTGGGCTGGGCGACGAGTGCGGAAGGGTGGATCGCGCTGACCACGCTGACCGTGCTCGAGATCGTCCTCGGCATCGACAACATCGTCTTCATTTCGATCCTTGCGGGCAAGCTTCCGAAGGCCGACCGTGGACGCGCGCGGCGGGTTGGCCTGTCGCTCGCCATGTTCATCCGCATCGCGCTCCTGCTGTCCATCACGTGGGTCATGGGGCTGACGGCGCCCCTCTTCACGGCAGTCGGTCAGGAGATCTCGGGACGCGACATCATTCTCATCGTGGGCGGCCTGTTCCTGCTCGGAAAGAGCACCATCGAGATTCACGACAAACTCGAGGGATCGGAGGGCCGTGGCTCTGCAAAGGCCCTCGCGTCGTTCGCGGCGGTGATCGTGCAGATCCTGCTCCTCGACATCGTGTTCTCGCTCGACTCGGTCATCACCGCCGTCGGTATGGCGGAGGACGTCGCCGTGATGATCCTCGCCGTGGTCATCGCCGTTGTCGTGATGCTCTTCTCGGCCGGGGCGATCAGCGACTTCGTCGATCGGCACCCAACGGTGAAGATCCTGGCCCTGAGCTTCCTCCTGCTGATCGGCGTCTCGCTGATGGCCGAAGGTTTCGACCAGCACATTCCGAAGGGCTACATCTACTTCGCGATGGCGTTCTCGGTGTTCGTCGAGATGATCAACCTTCGTGTACGCGCGAAAGCCGAGCCGGTTCATCTGCACCAGGCGTACAAGGAATAGGCCGTGCACGGCGCCATGGATCTGACGAGCGTCGGCGCCGTGGGCTACCAGTCGGAAGGCACGGCCGATGCCGTGATCGTGCTCGCGCACGGCGCCGGCGCCGGCCAGCAACATCCGTTCATGACCACTGCGGCGCGTGGGCTTGCCCGGCGCGGCGTGGACGTGATGACCTTCGACTTTCCCTACATGCGTGAGCGCCGCGGGGTGCCGGATCGTGCGCCAGCGCTCGAGAAGGCCTTTCGCGATGGCGTCGAGTCGGCACGGCAGTGGAGTCGCGCCGCCAGCCTGTTCATCGGTGGCAAGTCGATGGGCGGCAGAATGGCCACGCATCTGGGCGCCGCTCGTCTCGACCTCCTGCGGGGCATCGTCGTCTTCGGCTACCCGCTGCACCCTCCCGGGAAACCGGAGCAGCTGCGTGCCGGTCACCTGCCGTCGATCGAGGTGCCCGTGCTCATCGTGCAGGGCGAGCGCGACGCCTTCGGCACGCCCGACGAGCTGGGGCCGGTCCTCGACACGTTCACCGCACCGGTAGATCTACACATCGTCCGGGGTGGGGACCACTCGCTCACCGTGCGCGGCCGGCGACGCGAAGACGTGCTCGACGAGGTGCTCGACGTGGCCGTCCTGTGGATGCGCCGGCAGACGTGACGCCGATGGAACTGGAAGGGCTCGGATGGGATGAGGCGCTCGCGCGCGCCTTCGAGCCATGGGCGGGAAAGCCCGACGTCCAGCCCGGACGTGTCCTCATCGAGTTCAACCACATCTACCGCGTGTGGGTTCCGGATGGCGAGACGGAGTCCGTGCTGGCCGGCCGGCTCAAGCACCAGGCGACGAGCCGCGGCGAACTGCCCGCGGTCGGCGACTGGGTCGTCCTGCGAAAGCGCGCGGACGAGGATCGCGGCGCCATCGTCGCGGTGCTGCCGCGCCGGAGCTGGTTCTCGCGACGGATGGCCGGCGACGTGACCGACGAGCAGATCGTGGCCGCCAACGTCGACGTGGTCTTCATCGTGATGGCGCTCGACGCCGACTTCAGCCTCCGGCGGCTCGAGCGCTATCTGCTCCTGTCCCGCGAGAGCGGCGCGTCGCCGGTCGTGCTGCTGACGAAGCCGGACCTCTGCACCGATCTCCCCGCGCGAGTCGCCGAGGTCGTGTCGCTGGCTGGCGGCGTGCCCGTCCACGTCGTCAGTCCGAAACTGAATCAGGGCATCGAGCGGGTGGCTGCCTATCTGCCGCCGGGCCGCACCGGCGCACTCCTCGGCTCCTCCGGGGTCGGCAAGAGCACGATCATCAACCGGCTCGTCGGTCGCGATGTGCAGAAGACCCGGGAGATTCGCGCATCCGACTCGAAGGGGCGGCATGCCACGTCTCACCGCGAGCTGGTGTTCCTGCCCAACGGCGGATTTCTCATCGACACACCGGGGATGCGCGAGTTGCAGTTATGGGACGTCGGCGATGCGCTCGGCGAGACGTTCGACGACATCGAGGCGCTCGCCGCCGGGTGTCACTTCACGGACTGCCGGCACCGCGAGGAGCCGCGCTGCGCGGTCAAGGCGGCCGTGGGCGACGGACGGCTGGCCCAGGCCCGCCTGGACAGCTACCTCAAGCTGCAGGACGAGCTCTCCTATCTGGCTCGACAGCAGGACGTGCGGGCGCAACTCGAGGAGAAGCGGCGCGGAAAGATCATGGGCAAGGCCGCGCGGCAGCACATCAAGTCAAAGCGAGGGTGACATCCAGCGGAACAGACGCTGCCACCATCTCCTCGGCCGAAGCTGCGAGGCGTGGAGGCCGAGGCTCTCGGCGGCCGCGCCGACGACATCGGCGGTGATCGTGCGGAGGTCGAGCTGTGCCCCGAGCATGAGCGAGCGATCGCAGACCAGGTTGATCAGGCGCGGCACACCGCCGCTCGCCGTGTGCACCGCGTCGAGCGCTGCCGTGTCGAAGCACACCTGCGCCGCGGCCTTCGCGACCGCGAGCCGGTGCGCGATATACGCCTCGAGGTCGGCCCGGTCGAGCGGCCTGATCACGGCGCGCGCCGTGATGCGTTGATCGAGCTGACGTTGTTCGGGCCGCTTCACGATCTCGAGCAGGTTGAGCTGTCCGACCAGCACGATCTGCAGCAGCTTGGTCTGGTTCGTCTCCAGGTTGGAGAGGACGCGGATCTCCTCGAGGACCTCCGGCGACAGGTGCTGCGCTTCGTCGATCACGAGGACGCCGCTCGCGCCGATCGGCACGAGCGAAATCAGGAACTCGTGCAGTGTGCTCACCAGCTCGTGCTTGGTCGCCGACATGATTCGACCGCTGCGCACGGCCTCCCGCGACACGACACCGAAGTCGAGAAGGATCTCCCGGAGCAGTTCCTCGACCGACAGGAACGGGTTCAGCAGGAGCGAGGTGAACCGCGTCATGTCCAGCTGCTCGAGCAACGTCCGGCACACGGTCGTCTTGCCGGTGCCGATGTCTCCGCTGAGGACCGCGATCCCTTCCCGTCGTCCGACCGATTGCAGCAGGAGCCGGATCGCCTCCTCGTGGGACGGGCTGAGGTAGAGAAACCGCGGGTCGGGGGCCAGAGTGAACGGCGACTGGACGAAGCCGTAGAACTCCTCGTACTGCAGCGAGCCGCGTGTCGGCGTGGCAGGAGCGCTCAAGCTGCAGGAAATATAGCAGATAATCCCCGGCATGCTGCCCGTGATGAACGGCAAAGGTCAAAGGGAAGGTCAAAGGTGTTGAAAGGCTCGCGAGACGCCGTGCTGCAGCGAATGCAGACGGTGAGCATTCATGGCCAGCTGTCCTATGACGTGCACTACGTCTTCGCCGACGAGCCCGATGGACAGGCCCGCGTCGCGCGCGTTGGCCCGGAGGCGCTCGACCGCGACCTGAACGTCGGAGACCGCGTCCGCCTCGACTTCCTTGTCGGCGTCGTCACCGGGATCCATCGCATCGGCTGACGCGCGTCGGTCGGTGTTGGGACAGCGACCCGTTGGGAGTTGGGACGAGAGTCTATTGGGAGTTGGGAGTTGGGAGTTGAAACGGTTCACTCCTCGAACGGCAGCCTGGCCGTTCCGGCCTTTGGCGTGTCGATGACGTTGCACAGGTTGTGGACGCTGACCCCGAGCAGCCGCACCGGCCGGTGTCCGGCCTCTGTCTTTTCCAGGAGTGCGACCGCGCGCCGTGTGAGGGAGGCGTCGTCGCGCGTGGCGGCCTCGGTGTGGCTGCGCGTGATGGTGGTGAAGTCGCTGTAGCGGACTTTGATGGTCACCGTGCGGGCGTAGAGCTGACGTGTCGCGAGCCAGGCGGCTGCGCTCCGAGCCATGTCGGCGACCTCGGCTCGAATCTCACCGAGGTCGGTCAGGTCGGTCGGGAACGTATTCTCGCTCCCGGACGACTGGGGCTCGTACTCGGAGATCACGGGCCGGTCGTCGACACCCTGCGCCAGTTGCTGGAGCCACTCCGCCTGCGAGCCCACCGCCTCGCGCAGCAGCGACGGGTCGACGGTGCGCACGTCGACGAGCCGCTCGATGCCGCGATCGCGCAGCTTGCGGGCGGTCACCGGCCCCACACCCCACAGGGCATCGACTGGGAGCGCGCGCAGGAACTGCTCGACGCGTTCAGGTGCGACGACCGTCAGGCCGTCGGGCTTCTGCCACCCCGATGCGATCTTGGCGAGGAACTTGTTCGGCGCCACTCCGGCAGACGCCGTCAGGCCCGTGGCGGCACGAATCTCGTCCTTCAGTCGTCTGGCAACCGTCATGCCCAGAGGCTCGCCCCACGCGTTCTCCGTCACGTCCAGGTAGGCCTCATCGAGGGAGAGCGGTTCGACGAGGGGCGTAACGCTGCGGAGGATGGCGAACACCTGCTGTGACACGGAGCGATACTTCGTGAAGTCCGGATGGACGATGGCGAGGGAGGGGCAGAGGCGGACGGCCTTGGCCATCGAGATCGCGGAGCGGACGCCGAACGTGCGCGCCTCGTAGCTGGCGGCCGCCACGACGCCGCGCCCATTCGGGTCGCCGCCGACGGCCACGGGGCGACCGCGCAATTCAGGCCGATCGCGCTGCTCGACGGACGCATAGAACGCGTCCATGTCGATGTGGATGATTCTTCTGTAGGTCAAAGGTCGAACCTACGCGCCAGTCACACCAAACCCTCCCCTCGTCGCGCCGGAGTCCGGGTCGATCCCCCCGACGCCGTTGGCGACCAGCAGTCCGCGCTTGAGCGGCGTGCTGCTTCGGGCGAAAATGCCCAGGAAGTGTCCGGTGGGCACTTCGATGACGAGGCCCGTTCGGACGAGGGCGATCTGGCCGGGCTCGACCACGAGGTCGCGGGCCGAGGCCAGGTCGAAGCCAGCCGCGTCAGAGGTACCGTAACCGGGGAGGGAGACCGTGGGATCCAGCCGTCTGATCTCGAGCCGCATGCGGGCAGCATACCTCGTCGTCGCGCTGCTCCTCGGGGCGGTGGGGGCGGGGTCCGCGCAAGACCTGTCCGCTCCGCTCCCTCTGGACGCGGCCATCCGGACCGGCACGTTGCCGAACGGGCTCACCTTCTTCGTCCGTCAGAACGCGCTGCCCGACAACCGCGTGATGCTGCGTCTGGCGGTGAAAGCCGGGTCGGTCGACGAGGCTGACGACCAGCGCGGGCTCGCGCACGTGCTGGAGCACATGGCCTTCAACGGCACCGCGCACTTCAAGCCCGGTGAGCTGGTGTCGTACCTCGAATCGATTGGCGCGCAGTTCGGCGCCCACGTCAACGCCTACACGAGCTTCGACGAAACGGTGTACATGCTCGATGTGCCGACCGAGCGCCCCGGTGTGCTCGAACGCGGGTTCGAGGCGCTCAGCGACTTTGCAGGCGGCCTCGCGCTCGACCCCGTGGAGATCGACCGTGAGCGTGGCGTCGTCATCGAAGAATGGCGCGGCCGGCTGGGCGCCGGCACGCGGATGCAGGAGCCGCAGATGAAGGCGCTGTTCGGCGCCTCGCGGTACACCGACCGCATGCCGATCGGCACGCCCGAGGTTCTGAAGAGCTTTCCGCCCGAGCGGCTGCGGGCCTTCTACCGCGACTTCTACCGCCCGGACCGGATGGCCGTGATCGTGGTCGGCGACATCGAGCCTCAGGCAGCCGAGGCGCTCGTCCGGCGGCATTTCTCGGGCATGCAGGCGGTCCCGCCCGCCGCGCGCGCGGTCCACGAGATCCCGCCACACGCCGAGACGCGCTACGTGTCGGTGTCCGACCGCGAGGCGCAAGGCTCGTCGGTGACGGTGATGCACAAGGGGCCGCTACGCGAGCTGAAGTCGATGGGCGACTACCGCCGCTCCCTGGCCCAGGGACTGGTGTTCCAGATGATGAACGCCAGGTTCGCCGAGATCGCGCAGCAGAGGGAGGCGCCGTTCCTCGGGGCCTCGGCTGGCGGCGACACGCTGGGGCGCACGGTGGAGGCCGTCTCGGTGTCGGCCCGCGTACAGGACGGGGGAATCACGCGCGGCCTGAGCGCGCTTGCCCGGGAGCTGACCCGCGTGCGGCAGCACGGATTCGGCGAGGCGGAGCTGGATCGGGCCAGGCGCAGCACGCTTGCCGGATACGAGCGGGCCTACAACGAGCGCGACAAGTCGCAAAGCGATCCCCTCGCCTCCGAGCTCGTACGGCACTTCCTGAACGGCGAGGCGTCACCGGGGATCGCGCTCGAGGTCGAGCTGGCGCGCCGCTTTCTGTCGACGATCACCGCCGCGGAGGCCGCCGCGCTCGCGCGTGAGATGGTGAGCGACGGGAACCGCGTCGTGCTGGCGAGCGCGCCGGAGAAGCCGGGACTGGCCGCGATGACCGAGCCGGCCCTGAGCGAGGCGCTGAGCGCCGGCTTGGCGGCCTCGGTGGAGCCGTGGCGCGACGCGGTGGCCGGCCGGGCGCTGCTCGCCAAGGCCCCGACGCCCGGTTTGGTGACCTCGCGCCGCGAGATTCCCGAGATTGGCGTGACGGTGCTGACGCTGTCCAACGGCGTGGAGGTGTGGCTGAAGCCGACCGACTTCCGCAACGACCAGATCATCTTCACCTCCTACGCCCCCGGCGGGCTGTCGCTCGCCTCCCCGGAGGACTATCAGAACGCCGCGCTCGCCACCGCGCTCGTCGGCATCGCCGGCGTGGGCGGTGTGACGCCGATCGACCTGGGGAAGCTGCTGGCGGGAAAGATCGCCTCGGCGTCTGCGGCGCTCTCGAGTGCGACACACGGCGTCACCGGGTCGAGCACTCCACGCGATCTCGAGACGGCGCTCCAGCTCGCGTACCTGCAGTTCACCGCGCCCAATCGCGACGGCTCGGCTTTTGCGCTGCTCGCGCAGCGCCTGGAGGCCGCGCTCGCCAATCAGGCACAGAGCCCGGGCGTCGTGTTCGCCGAACGCGTGCGTCGCATCAACACGATGGATCACTACTCGGCCAGGCAGCTCAAAGTCGAGGACGTGCAGCGTCTGAGCGCCGAGCGGATGATGGCGTTCTACGAGCAGCGCTTCGCCAACGCCGCCGACTTCACGTTCTTCTTCGTGGGCGCCTTCAAGGTCAATGAGATCGCGCCGCTCGTCGCCACCTACCTGGGCTCGCTGCCCTCGCGAGGGGTTCGTGACTCCCGCGTCGCCGATATGCGACTGCAGTTTCCGCCGGCAGTCGTGCGGGAGACGGTGAACAAAGGGCAGGAGCCGCGAAGCCAGACGGTCATGACGTTCTTCGCCGATACGGGCCTCGACGAGATCGAGACCCACCGCTTGCAGGCGGCGACATCAGTCGTGGAGATGCGGCTGCGCGACATCCTTCGCGAGAAGCTGGGCGGAACCTACTCAGTCGGCGTGGGCGCCTCCAACACCGCGCCGATTCCGGGGTACGGGGTGACGAGCGTGCAGTTTGGAAGCGCGCCCGAGAACGTCGAGAGCCTCACCTCGGCGGTCATGGTCGAGCTCGATCGCCTCCGGCGCGAGGGCCCCTCGGCCGCCGACGTGCAGGCGGTGAAGGAGCAGGAGAAGAACGGGCTGCAGGAGGCCATGCGACAGAACGGCTACTGGCTGAACTCGCTGCAGGCGATGCACCTGCTGGGACGGGACGCGCGGCGCATTGCGCAGCGGATGGAGCGTGCCGATTCGCTCACACAAGAGAACATCCACGCCGCTCTGCGCAAGTATTTCCCCGTCGAACGCCACACCATCGTCACGCTGGCCCCGGAATCCCGCAGCGCGGAGCGTGTGCAATAGGGGAAGGGGGAAGGGGGAAGGGGGAAGGGGGAAGGAGGAAGGAGTTCGGGTTAGAATGTTTTCATCGCCTGTGCACTGATGAACGAGACCACGTGCATCTCACGCGCCGCGACACTGGCCGGCTTCACCTCTGCCGTTGCCAGCACGACCGGTGTGCACCTGCGTGATCTCGCGCCGCTGACGACGCTGCTCGTGCGCACGCGCAACTCCGAATACCGCATCATCGTCTCCTCCGGCGACGACGTGCTCGTGGAAGGCGGGCAGTTCTTTCCCTGTCTCACCGAGGCGCGCTTCAGCGGAGCCAGCGTTGGCGGCAGCTTCCTGAAGGTCGGCTGGATCGGCATCGGCCTTCGTATGGAAATCCTCGCCGACGGCCGGCGCATCGTCACCTCGCCGGTTCACGACATCGTCACCGCGCGCGACAGCCACAGCCACAGCGTGCACTGAGCACGGGCCAGAGACCCCTTGATATACTGAAGGGCCGCACGATCCGCCCGGAGAGCGCGGGCTTCAGTGACGCACTCGTAGAGCGTGGGCTTCCGCCTTCGCTGAAGCTTCGGCGGACCGCCGTAGCCTTGGCGGAGGCTGGTCAGCCCACGCGGGTACACACGTGCAATACATCTACACAATGAAGGGTCTCGGGAAGGTCCATCCTCCCGATTCGGTCGTCCTCCGCGACATCTGGCTCTCGTTCCTGCCGGGCGCCAAGATCGGCGTGCTGGGCCTGAACGGTTCGGGCAAGAGCTCACTCCTGAGAATCATGGCCGGCGAGGACACTGAGTTCCTCGGCGAAGCGTTCCCCGCCGATGGCATCACGGTCGGCTTCCTGCCGCAGGAGCCGCGACTCGATTCCACCAAGTCGGTGAAGGGCAACGTCGAAGAGGGCGTGGCCATCGTCAAGGCGCTCCTCGATCGCTACGACGAGCTCAACATGAAGCTCGGCGAAGCGCTCTCGCCCGAGGAGATGAACAAGGTTCTCGAAGAACAGGGCCGGCTGCAGGACCGCATCGACGCCGTGAACGCGTGGGACATCGACAGCCAGCTCGAGTTGGCGATGGACGCCCTGCGCTGTCCGCCGGCAGATGCCGACGTGGCCACGCTCTCGGGAGGGGAACGGCGACGCGTGGCGTTGTGCCGTCTCCTGCTCCAGTCGCCCGATCTGCTGCTGCTCGATGAGCCCACGAATCACCTGGATGCCGAGTCGGTGGCGTGGCTCGAGCGCTTCCTGAAGGAATACAAGGGCACCGTGGTGGCGGTGACGCACGACCGCTACTTCCTCGACAACGCGGCGGAGTGGATCCTCGAGCTCGATCGGGGCTCGGGCATCCCGTGGAAGGGGAACTACTCCTCGTGGCTCGATCAGAAGCAGCAGCGACTGGCGCAGGAGGAAAAGTCCGAGACGAAGCGGCAGAAGACGCTGCAGCGCGAGCTCGAGTGGATCCGCATGTCGCCCCGGGCGCGGCAATCCAAGGGCAAGGCGCGTCTGAACGCGTACGAGCAGCTCCTCAACGAAGACACGGCGCAGAAGATCGAGCAGGTGGAAATCTACATCCCGCCAGGTCCGAGGCTGGGCGACATCGTCGTGGAGGCGCGCGGCGTCCGCAAGGCGTACGGCGACCAGCTCCTCATGGACGATCTCGACTTCACGCTGCCTCGGGGCGGGATCGTCGGGGTGATCGGCCCCAACGGCGCCGGCAAGACGACGCTCTTCCGGATGATCACCGGTCAGGAGAAGCCGGATGCGGGCACGCTGCGCCTCGGCGAGACCGTGCAGCCCGGCTACGTCGATCAGAGCCGCGACGCGCTCAATGCCGGCAAGAGCGTGTGGGAGGAGATCTCAGGCGGCGAGGACGAGCTGATGATCGGGAAGCGCGCCGTGCCGTCGCGCGCCTACGTCTCCTGGTTCAACTTCAAGGGCCCGCAGCAGCAGCGGAAGGTCGGGGCCCTTTCGGGCGGCGAGCGCAACCGGGTCCATCTGGCGAAGCTGCTGCAGCGCGGCTCAAATCTGCTCTTGCTGGACGAGCCGACCAACGACCTCGACGTCGACACGCTGCGTGCCTTGGAAGAGGCGCTGCTGAACTACGCCGGCTGCGCGGTGGTGATCAGCCACGACCGCTGGTTCCTCGATCGTATCGCGACGCACATGCTCGCCTTCGAAGGCGACAGCCGTGTGGTCTGGTTCGAGGGGAACTACCAGGACTACGAAGCCGACCGCAAGCGGCGGCTCGGCGCGGAGGCCGACACCCCGCACCGGATCAAGTATCGGAAGCTGACACGATAGGTCACCGGAGACTGTAGACCGGAGACCGGAGACCGAAGGAGGCGCTATGAACGCAGAGCAGGTAAAGGCGGCGGCCGACATGCTGGCGACGCTGTGGGAAGGTGAGTTTCCAGCCACGTGCCAGGTGCTGGCGGCCGTCCGGGACGATGCCCGTGACTACAAGCCGGATCCGAAATCGCGCACGGCGTGGCAGCTCGCGACGCACCTGGCGACCGCGGACATCTGGTTCATCGACAGCATCGTCAAGGGCGCCTTCGAGTGGAACCCGGACGCGGCCAGCCAGGCGGAGGCGCAGTTCAAACGCGTCAGCGACGTCGTGGACTTCTACAAGAAGACCTTCCCCGAGAAACTGAAGCAGTTGCGCGCGCTGCCGGCCGACAAGCTCACGCCCGCAGTGAGCTTCTTTGGCATGCTCAACTGGCCCAACGTCCGGTACATCGGCTTCGCCAACAATCACAGCGTGCATCATCGTGGCCAGCTTGCCGCGTACCTGCGCGCGATGGGATCGAAGGTGCCGAACATCTACGGGCCGAGCGCCGATGCCGAGGCCTAGCGACGGACTTCGGTCTCCGGTCTCCGGACTTCGGTCGAACCCTCCGTAGACCGTAGACCGTAGACCGTAGACGTAGACCGTAGACCGCAGACCAGACCCGTGTCGTTCCCCGATCTTCGAGCCTACCTCGACCGGCTTCGCCGCGACGACGACCTCGTCACGGTGGACACGCCGGTCGACGCCCACCTCGAGGTCGCCGAGATCCACCGGCGCGTGATCGCCGCCGGTGGGCCGGCACTGCTCTTCACGAACGTGAAGGGATCGGATTTCCGCCTCGTCACCAACCTGTTCGGAACTGCCCGGCGCGCCGAGCTGGCCTTCGGCGACCGACCGCTGCGGCTGATACGGAGGCTGGCGGAGCTGGTCGAGACGATCGTGCCGCCGACGCCTGGCAAGCTCTGGGGCGCGAGAGACGTGGGCCTCGAGCTGTTCAAGGTGGGCACGCGCCGCGTGGCATCGGGCCCGGTGGCCGAGCGTGTGACGGACGAGGTGAGACTGGATCGACTGCCGGCGCTCACGTGCTGGCCGGACGACGGAGGGCCCTTCATCACCCTGCCGCTCGTCTACACGGAGCATCCCGATCGGCCCGGCCACCCGCCTTCGCATGGCTCCGGCGGGGCAGGCAACCTGGCCGTGTACCGGATGCAGGTGTACGACGCGCGTACGGCCGGCATGCACTGGCAGATCGGAAAGGGCGGAGGCTACCACTACGCCGTGGCCGAGGCCCGGGGACAGCGCCTACCCGCGACCGTGTTCCTCGGTGGCCCGCCCGCGTTGATCCTGTCGGCGGTCGCGCCGCTGCCGGAGAACGTTCCGGAGCTGATGCTGGCATCGCTCATCGCCGGTGAGCGGATCCGGCAGGTCCATGGGCACGGTGAGCACCCGCTCGTCGCCGACGCCGAGTTCGCGCTCATCGGACAGGTCCCTCCGCGCCTGCGACGCGCCGAGGGACCGTTTGGCGATCACTACGGGTACTACTCGCTTCAGCACGAGTACCCCGTCTTCGAGGTGCGCCGCCTCGCGCACCGCGCGGACGCGATCTACCCGGCGACGGTCGTCGGCAAACCGCGGCAGGAGGACTTCTTCATCGGGGACCTGCTGCAGGAGATCCTCTCGCCGCTCTTTCCACTGGTCATGCCGGCAGTCGAGCGTGTGTGGTCGTACGGAGAGACGGGCTACCACTCGCTGGCGGCGGCCGTCGTCAAGCAGCGCTACCCACGGGAAGCCATGGCGAGCGCGTTCCGTATTCTGGGAGAGGGGCAGCTCTCGTTGAGCAAGTTCCTGCTCGTCACCGACCGGCACGTCGACATCCGGAACTTCCGCGCCACGCTCGAGCACATCCTGGCGCGCACGCGCCTGGAAACCGATCTGTACGTCTTCTCGAACCTGTCGATGGACACGCTGGACTACACCGGCCCGAAGGTCAACGAGGGGTCGAAGGGCGTCTGGATGGGGCTGGGGGACCCTGTGCGGGAGTTACCCCGGCTGTTCAGCGGCGGGGATCTGCCGGCTGGCGTCGGCGACGTGCGGGTGTTCTGCGGCGGGTGTCTCGTTGTGGGTGCGCCGGCGTACCAGTCGGATCCGGAAGCGATGACTCGGATCGCGGCTGCCCCGGCGTTCGCCTCATGGCCGCTCGTCGTTGTCAGTGATGAGCCCGTGCGGGCGACCCGGAGCGACATGAACTTCCTGTGGACCACCTTCACGCGGTTCGAGCCGGCCGCCGACATCCACGCGGCCGGGCGGCGCATCGTGCGCAACCAGATCGCCTACAGCGGCCCGATCGTCATCGACGCCCGCATCAAGCCGTGGTATCCGAAGGAGCTCTCGTGCCGCGAGGACGTGACGAGCCTCGTCACCCGTCGCTGGCGCGAGTATTTTCCGTCCCGAGCCGTGGAGATGGGGGACTCCGAGCGCGCGCATCTCGACTGAGGGGGTGCGTTGACTCGGTGCGCACCGGGCACCTAAGCTCTAGTCGATTGCACTCGATGGACGTCCCATGACGCGAGAAGAGATGACAGCGTTCTTCGCCAGACGCCTCGAGGTGATGAATCGCCACGCGGCGGCGGAGCTCGCCCTGCAACACACCGAGGACGGTACCGTCGACAGCCCGTTCTTCGGCGGGGTCTCTCAAGGGCGTGAGGAGGTCGAGAAGACCTTTGCGGGGGTCTTTCGCGCGTTTCCGGACGTGAAGGTGAGCCAGGAGACGTTGTTGATCGACGGCGATCGCGCGACCTCCCTGATGATCATGTCGGGAACCGGCCACAGCGGGATCATGGGCCTGCCGCCAGCCGCGCGTGCCTTCAGCGTGCCCATCGTGTTTCTCGACGAATTCCGCGGCGGTCTCATACACCGGGAGCGTCGAATCTACGATTTCACCGGCCTCCTGATACAAATCGGGGTCCTGAAGGCGAAACCGATCTAGCCGCATGCCGAGCGAAGCCCGCCTCCACGTCACCGATTCTCAGGGACGACGCGTCGTCGCACTCGACCGGCCGCTGTTTCTCATCGGCCGGCGGACCTCCGCCGATCTGCAGATCGTCAGCACGGACGTGTCGCGTGAGCACGCCGAAATCGTGCAGGAAGACGGCCGCTTCCTCCTGCGCGACCGCGCCTCCAGGTACGGGACCTTCGTGAACGGTGAGCCGGTCACCGAGCGCGTCCTCCAGCACGGCGATCGGATCCGGCTGGGGAGGACCGACGCGATCGAGCTGGTCTTCATGACCGAAGGGGCCAAGACCACGGGGTTTCTGGAGGCCGCCTCCGAGGTCAGCGACCTCCGCCAGATGGCTGCGATCCTGAACGGCCTGCGCGCGCTCGGCTCGGGGCGGGTGCTCGACGAGGTGCTGGCCCTCGTGATGGACTCGGCGCTCGAGGTGACGAAGGCCGAGCGCGGCTTCATCATGCTCGCCAACCAGGAGGGCGAGCTGGAGTTCAAGATTGCCCGGGGGCGGGGCCGGACGACGCTGTCGGGCACATCGTTCACGACCAGCGAGAAGATTCCTCGCGAGGTCTTCCGAACCGGCGAGAGCCGGATTGTCGGCGATCTGATGGAGGGGGACTACAAGGGGCTTCACGAAGGAACGATCGCCGTCGGCATTCGCCACGTGCTCTGCGTTCCGCTTCGCGTCACGCCGATGTCAGCGGCCCCGGCGGCGGCGTCCAGCCAGCGCGTGATCGGCGTGCTCTATCTCGATGGCCGCGAGCGCAGCACGATGCTGTCACAGGCGACGCGCTCTTCTCTCGAGGCGTTTGCGACTCAGGCGGCCCTGGCGATCGACAGCGCACGCCTGTACGCCGAATCGGCCGAGAAGGCGCGTATCGATCGCGACCTGCGGATCGCGGCAGAGATCCAGCGGGCGCTGCTGCCGGAACCGGTCTTCGAGAGCCCGGTCGTCGATCTGGCGGCCGCGTCGATTCCGTGCCGCACCGTTGGCGGTGACTTCTACGACTACCTCGACGTCGGCGAACTGGGGTTCGGTTTCGCCCTCGGGGACGTGGCCGGAAAAGGGCCCCCGGCAGCGCTCCTGGCCGCGGCCGTCCAGAGCAACTTCGCGGCGCAGGCTCCGGTGAGCCACGACCCGGCCGAGACGATGGCGCGCGTCAACAAGGCGCTGCTGCGACGGGCGATCGAGGCTCGGTTCGCGACGATGTTCTTCGGCGCCGTGACCCCGGAGGGACGCCTCAGCTACTGCAACGCGGGGCAGGAGCCACCGCTCGTGGTCGGCAAGAACGCCATCTCCTGGCTCGAGACGGGCGGGCCGGTGCTCGGTCTGCTGACCATCGCCACCTACGAGTTCGACACGGTCGCCCTCCAGCCTGGCGACCTGGTCGTGGTCTGCAGCGATGGGGTCACCGAGGCGCGGAACCAGGCGGGAGACGAGTTTGGCCGCGACCGCCTCGTCGAGGCGTTGCGTGGCCGGCATGGCGCCAAGCCCGACGCCGTCCTCGAGTTGCTGCTGGGGGCGGTCAAGCAGTTCTCAGAGGGCGCCGCCCAGGCCGATGATGTGACGGCGCTCGTGTTGCGGTACCGGGGGCAAGGGGACGCGGCACGCACGCGCGGCAGCGCGGGCGGATAACTGGCGTAAGATGCAGCCGCGATCCGCGAGGGGTCGGGTAGGCAGGGAGGACGAATGCAAATCGGACAACGAATGGTGGGCGATATCGTCGTCGTCGAGGTCACCGGCGACATCACGCTGAGCAAGGGAGGAGACGTGCTGCTCAAGGACAAGGTCCAGAGCCTGCTGCAGCAAGGGCATCGCAAGCTGCTGCTCGACCTCGGCAACGTCTCCTACGTGGACAGCGCGGGTCTCGGTCAACTGGTGCAGATCTACGCGACGACGAGCCACCTGGGTGGGTCGATGAAGCTGCTCCGGCTCACCAAACGGCTCAAGGACCTGCTGGTGCTGACGAAGCTCCTGACGGTGTTCGAAGCCTACGACAACGAGGCTGACGCGATCGCGAGCTTTGGTGCCAAAGCCGACACAGGCAAAGGGTAGGACGCCTGCACTAATTGAGCGCGTTCGGCACCGCGAGCGTGAACGGTGCGATGACGGCATCGAAGCGGTCGCCGCCGGCCGTGATCATCTGATAGCTGCCTTGCATCGTGCCGACAGCCGTCTTCAGCGGGCAGAAGCTCGTGTATTCGAACCACCCCCCCGGCGGCAGCATCGGCTGTTCGCCGACAACTCCCTGACCCTTGACGCGCGAGACCTCTCCGTCGGCGTCGGTGATGATCCACTCGCGCGACACCAGTTGGGTGACGTCCTGACCGAGGTTGGAGATGCGTACGTGATACTGGAACAGATACGATCCATCCCGTGGCGAGCTACGCTGGGGAACGAACTCGCTCCGTACCTCGATGCGAATGCCTCTGGTGGTCGCGTCGGTCGTCCGGATGCCGCAGGTGCTGGTATCGTTCATCGAAACACGGTGCTCCGCGTGCGTGAGTGCTGCACGCCGGCACTCCAGGAAGCACCCACGCGCCCAAACACTTGGGCACCCAAGCACCCGAGCACCCAAGCACCCGAGCACCCGAGCACCCAAGCACCTGAGCACCCAAGCACCTGAGCACCCTATGAACCTCATTATGTCATGGTCACTCTCATGAGGCCGGGCGGGCGTGGAACAGGTGAGCGCCTTCCGCGTAGTACAGTTTCGGTGCCACTGATGGAACCGCCGAAGAAGAAGGATGTGTCCGCGTCTGCGGCATGGCGCGAAGCGCGCGCGCTGCTCTGGGCGCATCGTCGCCGCCTGGCGCTGGGTCTGACGTTGATGCTCGTCAGCCGCCTCGCGGGGCTGGTGCTTCCGGCGTCGTCCAAGCCCCTGATGGATGATGTCTTCGGCAAACAGCGTGCGGACCTGCTGCCGCTCATCGCCCTCGCGGTCGGCGCCGCCACGCTCGTTCAGGCGGGCACGTCGTTCGCCTTGTCGCAGATCCTCGGCGTGGCCGCGCAGCGGGCCATCACGGACATGCGCAAGCGGGTTCAGGCGCGCGTGATGCATCTGCCGGTCCGCTACTTCGACTCCACGCAGACGGGCGTGCTGGTGTCGCGGATCATGTCGGACGCCGAGGGGATCCGGAACCTGGTCGGAACCGGTCTCGTTCAGCTCGTTGGTGGCCTCGTGACCGCCGTGCTGGGCCTCGGCGTGCTGTTCTGGCTGAACTGGCACCTGACCGCAATCACCATCCTCGTGCTCGCCGCCTTCGGCGGCGGGATGGCCTATGCGTTCCGGACGCTGCGGCCGCTCTTCCGCGAGCGCGGCAAGATCAACGCCGAGGTCACGGGCCGGCTGACCGAAGCCCTCGGCGGCATTCGCGTCGTGAAGTCCTATACGGCCGAGAAGCGCGAAGAGATCGTGTTCACGAAGGGGGCCCACCGGCTCTTTCGCAACATCGCCAAGTCGATGACCGGCGTCTCGGCGACCACGGCGGGCAGCACCGTGATCGTTGGCATCGTGGGCGTGTTGATGATCTGGCTCGGAGGCAACGCGATCTTTGCCGGCGAGATGACGCCAGGCGAGTGGCTCATGTACATCCTCTTCATTGGGCTCGTGGCGGCCCCACTCGTCTCGATCGCGTCGATCGGCACGCAGATCACGGAGGCGTTCGCCGGACTCGACCGCATTCGCGAGATCCTCGACATGCCAACCGAGGTCGAAGAGGACGCACGCCGCATGCCGGTCGCAAGCGTGGCGGGGGACGTGACGTTCGACGACGTGTGGTTCGAGTACACCGCCGGCCAGCCCGTGCTGCGCGGCGTATCCTTCCATGCCTCGCCAGGGACGACGACGGCGCTCGTCGGCTCGAGCGGGTCGGGAAAGAGCACGCTCATCAGCATCGTCATGGCGTTCAACCGGCCCACGAAGGGGCGAGTACTCGTGGACGGCAAAGACCTGTCCGATTTGCGTCTGATGGACTACCGAGGTCAGCTCGCGTCGGTGCTCCAGGAGAACTTTCTCTTCGATGGGACCATCGCCGACAATGTCGGCTACGCCCGGCCTGGGGCCTCGAGATCGGAGATCGTCGACGCCTGCCGGGTCGCCCACTGCGACGAGTTCATCAGCCAGTTTCCCAAAGGGTACGAGACCGTTGTCGGAGAGCGGGGGATCAAGCTGTCGGGCGGCCAGCGGCAGCGAGTCTCGATCGCCAGAGCCGTCCTGGCCGCCCCGCGCATCCTCATCCTCGATGAGGCGACCTCGAGCCTCGACAGCGAGAGCGAGCAGATGATTCAGGATGGCCTGCGGAGCCTGAGGTCCGGGCGCACGACATTCGTCATCGCCCATCGGTTGTCCACCATTCGCAGCGCCGACCAGATCCTGGTGCTCGAGGAAGGGCAGATTGTCGAGCGTGGCACGCACGCACAACTGTTGGCGCTCAACGGCCGATACCGGCAGCTTCACGACAAACAGTACCTGTTCGAGTCGGACCGCTTCATCAATCCGGGCGAGGACTTCACGCCGGAGCCCGAGAGGCCGGCGCTTCCGCCACCGCGGGTCGCGCAGAGCCTGTAGGGCAGTGGGCAGTGGGCAGTGGGCAGTAGGCAGTAGTGAGCAGTAGGCAGTAGGCAGT
>Ga0209640_10001714_pt1 | contig 18817 bp, 17 predicted proteins | sample RifCSP10_1_FD_184018 | JGI IMG/M metagenome (GOLD analysis project Ga0209640, IMG submission 184018) | Soil microbial communities from Rifle, Colorado - Rifle CSP2_sed 10_1 (SPAdes) (version 2) | ecosystem: Environmental > Terrestrial > Deep subsurface > Rock core/Sediment | place: Rifle... | reverse complement strand
CCCGTTAAGGTTTCCCCGTTACAGTGCGGTCCACTGCAGCGGTTCGCCGGCACACGACCGGCTCATTCCCGCTGCAGGCTCCCGACTCGAAAGGCCGGTGCTCTATCCGTTGAGCTACGGGCGCCATGATCGATCTCTTCGTGATGGTCGGGGCAGAGGGATTTGAACCCCCGACCCTCTGCTCCCAAAGCAGATGCGCTACCAGACTGCGCCATGCCCCGACGCACGTGGCATGTTAGGGGCGGTACGGGGAGACCGTCAATCGAAGTTCGCTATAATCCGCGCTCCTTGCAAGCCCTAGAGTGATCATTCGTGCCTGCCAAGCTCATCGACGGCAAAGCCATCGCGCAGCAATTGAGAGGCGAGCTCGCCGCTCGAGTCGCCACGGTCCGCCGCAAGCTCGGCCGGCCGCCGGGGCTTGCGATCGTGCTCGTCGGCGACGATCCGGCCTCGCAAGTCTACGTTAGATCCAAGCTCAAGACGGCCGAAGAGTCGGGTCTCATCGTCAAGTTCGAGCCGTTGCCGGGCGGCGCGAGCCTCGAAGCCGTGCTCGGCCTCGTGCAGAAGCTCAACGCGAGCAAGGAGATCGACGGCATTCTCGTGCAATCGCCGTTGCCGGCCGCGCTCGGCAGCGATGCCGAGCAGCAAGTGTTCGATGCGATCGACCCCGCGAAGGACGTCGACGGCTTCAGCCCGATCTCGGCCGGGCATCTTGCGCAGAATCGGCCCGGCTTCGCGCCGTGCACACCCGCCGGCGTCATCGAGATGTTGGATCGCTCGCACATCGAGATCCAAGGCAAACGTGCCGTGGTGCTCGGGCGCTCCGATATCGTCGGCAAGCCCATGGCCATGTTGCTTCTGCATCGCAACGCCACCGTCACGATCTGTCATTCGCGAACGCGCGACTTGGCCGCCGTCGCGCGCGGCGCCGAGATCCTCGTCGTGGCGATCGGTCGGGCGGCGATGGTGACGTCCGACTACGTCGCGCCCGGCGCCGTCGTGATCGACGTCGGCATGAATCGCATCACCGATGCGAGTCAAGCCGCACGGATCTTCGCAAACCATCCGAAGCGGCTCGCCGTGTTCAAGAAAACGGGCTCGATCTTGGTCGGCGACGTGCACCCCGATGTCGCGGACGTCGCCGGAGCGCTGACGCCGGTACCGGGCGGCGTCGGTCCGCTGACCATCGCGATGCTCATGGCGAATACCGTCAAAGCCGCCGAGGCGCGGGTGTCCGTGTAGGAGCGAGCTTCGCTCGCGATTCCGAGAAAGATCGCGAGCGAAGCTCGCTCCTACAAGGGCGCATCGCGAGCGAAGCTCGCTCCTACGAATAAGACGTCCCCACGACAAGGTCGCAGCGATGCGGGATGGGGTTATCATGCGCCGTCAGCCCGTTGAGAGCTTACAAAAGTGCGGCTAACGATCATTCTCTCGACCATGCTCCTGGCTTCTTTCGCGTCGCTCGCCCAGGAGACCTTCGAGGTGTCCACCAATCCGCGCGTGCGTGTCGTCACGAATCACGGTGAATTCGTCATCGAGCTCGATCGGGGGCGGGCACCGCTCACCGTGGAACATTTCCTGCTCCACGTCACGTCCGGTCACTATGCCGGCACCATATTTCATCGCGTCGTGCCGGGATTCGTCGCACAGGCCGGCGGCTACACGGTCGATCTCACGCTCAAGCCGACGGAGGGCAACCTCGTCAACGAGTCGGGTAACGGCCTGAGCAACTTGCGCGGCACGGTCGGCATGGCGCGCGCCACGGAAGCGCACTCGGCGACCACGCAGTTCTATATCAACCTGGCCGACAATCTCGACCTCAATCCGCGGCCGACGCGATGGGGGTATGCCGTGTTCGGCAAGGTGGTCGAGGGCATGGAAGTGCTCGACGAAATCGGTTACGTGCCGACGGGTGCGGGCGGCGAGTTCGACCGCAACGTTCCGGTGATGCCGATCACGATCGAGCGCATGATCCTGCTCACCGAGTAGCCGGCGTATGGCCGTGCTGTTCATCTCCGATCTGCACCTGGATCCGGAGCGCCCCGACGCGACGCGGCGATTCATCGATTTGATGCAGCACGACGCGCGCCGCGCCGAGCGAGTCTACATCCTCGGCGACTTGTTCGAGGCGTGGGTCGGCGACGACGACGACGATCCGCGGCTTCTGCCGATCATCGCGGCGCTTGCCGATCTCACGCGGTCGGGTGTCGCGTGCTTCTTCATGCACGGCAATCGCGATTTTCTCGTCGGCGCAGGGTTCGCAACGCGCACGGGATGCCGTCTACTCGGCGACTACGAGACGATCGACATTTACGGCGAGCAACTGCTGCTCACGCACGGCGATCTCTTGTGTACCGACGATACGCGTTACATGACGTTGCGCGCCACCGTGCGCGACGCCGGCTGGCAGCGCGATTTCTTGGCCAAATCCCTTGCGGAGCGCCGTAGAATCGCCACCGACTTGCGCGCACTGAGTCAGGCGGAGATTGCAGGCAAGTCCGAGACGATCATGGACGTCAATACGGCGACGGTCGCGCGCACCATGCGCGATTTCGGCGTCCGGACACTGTTGCACGGCCACACGCACCGGCCCGGCATCCACCGCTTCACGCTCGACGGCCACGACGCGGCGCGCATCGTTCTCGGCGCGTGGTACGAGCAGGGCAGCGTGGTGCGCTGGGACGAATCGGGATTCGCGCTCGACACGGTCGTGTAGGAGCGAGCTTCGCTCGCGACGCGCCCTTGTAGGAGCGAGCTTCGCTCGCGACGCGCCCTTGTAGGAGCTAGCTTCGCTCGCGATTCCGAGAAAGATCGCGAGCGAAGCTCGCTCCTACAGCAGCAGGCTGTTGAGGTCCTCGAGCAGCGCGCGCGCCGACTGGTAGCGGTCTTGCGGCCGGATCGCGAGCATTCGATCGAGAGGCGCCTGCAGCTTCTCGAGGCCGTGATTGAGGCGCGGGCGCGGCGCATGCGCATGCTTGTAGATCACGCTCATCGCCGATGCGCCGACGAACGGCCGCTCGCCGGTCAGCATCTCGTAGACGATACAGCCGAGGCTGTAGAGGTCGGCGCGGTGGTCGGTCGGATCCGCATGGCCCTGCTCGGGGCTCATGTAGTAAGGCGTGCCGAATATCTGTCCGGTGCCGGTAATCGCCGCGCGCAGCTCCATGTGCTTGGCCAACCCGAAATCGATGAGCGCCAACGAATCGTCGTCGCGGAACATGATGTTGGCGGGCTTCAAGTCCCGATGCAGCACCCCTGCGGCATGAATCGCCTGCAATGCTCCCGCGATCTGGCGCAGGTAAGCGAGCGCGTGCTCGACGCTGAGCGCGCTTCTAAGCCTCTCCGCGAGGCTGCCCGCCGGCAAGTACTCCATCGCAATGTAGGCGTGGTCGTCGGCGACGCCCAAATCATAGATGCGCACGACGTTCGGGTGATCGATGCCGGCGATGATTTGGTACTCCTGTATGAAGCGGTCGAAGAGCCCTTCCCCGCCGTCATCCGGAACGTAGCGAATCACTTTACATGCGAGCAAGTCCCCGTCCGCCTCGGTGCGCGCGAGATAAACGGATGCGAGCTTGCTCGAGTGCAGCGTCTTGACGAGCTCGTAGTTGTGCGTGGTACCGCGTCCGATTCGGCCGACCAACGTTTGCGCATCGGGAAGATCGCCGCCGCGGCCGAGCTCGCAGCGTATCGTCTCGATGAGGCGCTGATGCGTGACGCGGGCTTTCGGAAAGAAGCTCGCGGCCCCGGCTTTTAGCGCATCGACGGCGGCAAACTCGTCGCTGGGATCGGCGAATACGAGCACCGGCGGGCAGCCCGGAATGCCGCGCAAGCGCTCGAGCCACTCGTAACCCGTCTCACCCTTCAAAGGGTGGCCGAGCAGCACGAGATCGTAAACGTCGACTTTGAGCGTCGCAGGCAGACCTGAGGACGACGTCGGATGATGCTCGTCGATGATCGCATCGGGCCAACGGACGTCGAGGTGGTACCGCAGCAGGCGCCGATATTCGGGGACGTCATCGATGATGAGAAAGCGCATTGAGCGTCATCCCCGGCGCGAATGCCATCCCGACGCGGCGATTGGCGACGCGGCCTTATAGGCTGTTGACGACCTGGACGGTGTCGTCGTCCTGCTCCTCGCGGCTGATCTCCTTGTCGCGGCGCGCCTTGTTGACGTTCGATCGCGCGATCTCGAGCTCGTCGAGATAGGCGCGGCTGACGTCGCCCGTCACGTATTCGCCCGAAAAACAAGAGGTATCGAACGCGTCGATATCGGCGTTCTCGTGGTGCACCGCCTGCACGAGGTCGGCGAGATCTTGATAGATGAGCCAGTCGGCGCCGATGATCTCTTGCACCTGCGCTTCGCTGCGCCCCGCGGCTACGAGCTCGGCGGCGGCCGGCATGTCGATGCCGTAGACGTTCGGATAGCGCACCGGCGGCGCGGCGGATGCGAAATACACCTTGCGCGCGCCCGCCTCGCGTGCCATCTCGATGATCTGGCGCGAGGTCGTGCCGCGCACGATCGAGTCATCGACGAGCAGCACGTTCTTGCCGCGGAATTCGAGCTCGATGGCATTCAGTTTGCGCCGCACCGAAGCCTGCCGCGCCGCCTGCTCGGGCATGATGAACGTGCGGCCGATGTAGCGATTCTTGATGAATCCCTCGCGATACTTGAGACCGAGCCCGTGCGCGACCTGCATCGCCGCGGTCCGCGACGTGTCCGGGATCGGAATGACCACGTCGATGTCGTGATCCGGACGGATGCGTCTTATTTTCGCCGCGAGCGTCTCGCCCATGCGCAAGCGTGCCTTGTATACCGAGAGCTTGTCGATGATCGAATCGGGACGCGCGAAATAGACGTACTCGAAAATGCACGGCGAATACGTCGCCTCTCCCGTATACGCGAGCGCATGCAGCTTGCCGGACTTGTCGATGAACACGGCTTCGCCGGGGCGAATGTCGCGCTCGACCTCGAAGCCGAGCGCGTCGAGCGCGACGCTTTCCGAGGCCACCATGCGCTCGATGCCGAGCGACGTCTCGCGCACACCCATGATCGCCGGCCGGATGCCGTGCGGGTCGCGGAACGCGACGAGCCCGTGGCCGACGATCAACGCGACGACCGCATAGCCGCCCGAGCAGCGTCCGTGAATGGCTTGCACGGCGCGCAGGATGTCCTCGGGCGTGAGCCCGTTGCTCGCGTGCCGGCTGAGCTCGTGCGCCAAGACGTTGAGCAGAATCTCCGAGTCCGAGGTCGTGTTCAGGTGCCGGCGGTCGCTGTGCACGACGAGCTCTTTGAGCTCCTCGGCGTTGACGAGATTGCCGTTATGCGCGAGGCAGACGCCATACGGCGAGTTCACGTACAACGGCTGCGCCTCGAAGGAGCTGCCGCTGCCCGCGGTGGGATAGCGCACATGACCCAAGCCGATCTTGCCGCGCAGCCTCAACATGTGGCGTTCCTGAAAAACGTCCCTGACGAGGCCGTTCGCTTTGCGCGTATAGAGCCGATCGTTCTCTTCCGTGATGATACCCGCGGAGTCCTGCCCGCGGTGCTGCAAAACCGTCAGGGCATCGTAAAGCGCCTGATTGACGGGTCCGGTCCCGACGATTCCGGCGATTCCACACATCTTGAGCTCACCCGAGAAGTTGTGATGATTGCGCGAGTCCCTGCTCTCCGAGAATTCGTCCGCCGAGCTCGGCGTAGTAACGTATGCCTTCGGCGATTTGACTGCTGAACGCCCTGAGCTTCGCGTCCTGCCACCATGTATCCTGGTCGAGACCGGCAAGCTCGAGCGCGATCGCGACGAGCCCCACGATCAACAAACCGCGCGCGACGCCGAATAGCCCGCCCAACGCGCGATCCGTGCTGCTCAGGCCCGTGCTCCGTATCAGGGCACGCGCGAACCACGCGATCAAGCCGCCGATCACCAACACGACGACGAGAACGATGAGGCGGGCGGCCCAGATTCTGAGCTCCGGAGCGGCCGTCCATTCGCCGAGCATGGGCTCGACGAGCGCCCCAAACCGCCATGCGAGCCAAATCGCCGCGAGCCACGAAGCGAGCGCGACCGCCTCCTTCGCGAAACCCCGCCAGAAGCCGAACGCGGCCGAGGCGAGACAAATGAATATGATCAAGTAATCAGCCCAGGTCACGGAGTCTCCTGCGACCTCAGTCGGCGCCGACGACTTGCGCCACAAATCCGTGCGCCGACAGCGAGGATGCCACCGACTCGGCCTCACCGCGCGTCCTGTGCGGCCCTACGCGCACGCGATGCATGACGCGCCCGCCGGCTCTGAAATCCGAGACCTGCGCGTCATACCCGTAAGCGTCGACGCGGCTCGCGAGCCGCTCCGCGTTTCCTGCGTCACCGAAGCTCCCGAGCTGAACCAACCACGCGTCCGCGGCGGGCGCGGTATCGACCGGCGCCGGATCCCGCACCGCCGGCGCCCGCGCGGCCGTGCTCTCGGGCTCCTGCACCGACCGTCGGGTCGCGGCAGCCGGTGCGGCCGCGTTGGACGGCTTTTCGACGGCTGTTTCTCGTGGCTGATCGAGGCGAATCGTTTGCGATCTGACGGGAGCGGAATCTTGCGGCGCGGGCAACTTGAGCGCGGCAGGTTCGGATTCGGGTTCGGGCGTTTGCGCGGGACCGTCGAGCACCCAAGGAATCAGCCAGACGCCGAGCGCCACCAGGACCGCCGCACCGATGAGTCGTTCCTTCAACCGCGAATCCATGTGCTTTAAGTCACTCCGCCGAGCGTGGTGCGCAGTATAGCTGAAGTGCCGCTATTGCGGGACCGACGGTGTAGAACGAGCCGAACACGAGGACCCGCTCGCCGGGCAGCGCCCGAGCGCGCGCGGCGATGCACGCCGAGGCGATATCGACGTGCTGCTCGACACGGGACGCACCGAGCTCCGCGAGCGCGTCGCAGAGCTGCGAAAGCTCCGCGCCGCGCTCCGACGCCACGGCGCCGACGTGCCATTCCCCGACGTCGGCGACGAACGGACGCAAGACGCCGACGAGATCCTTGTCCGTCATCGCGCCGAACACCGCCAAGGTTCGCGGTTTCCGGGGCAATGCGTCGATCGCCATCCGCAAGCGTGCGGCCGCTGCGGGATTGTGCGCGACGTCGAACAGCCACTCGACCTCGTCGATGACGCGACGATCGAACCGTCCGGAAAGGTTGGCGGCCGCAAGTCCCGCCGCGATGGCGGCGTCGTCGACGGCCAACACGTCCTCGAGGCTCTCGACGACCGTGATGCACGCGGCCGCGTTGACGAGTTGAATCATCGCGCCGAAAGGCGGACGCGGAAAGATGCGCGGGGCGGCGCCGGGCCGCCGATAGACGAGCCCATCGGCATGCGCTTCGACGCCGAAGTCGCGGCCCAGGCGGTGCACACGGGCGCCCCGCTCGCGCGCGGCGGCGAGCACGCTCCGAGGTGGATCGGCATCGGCGATGATGGCCGGCCGGTCGCCGCGCAGAATACCCGCCTTCTCGCGGCCGATGGCCTCCCGATCGGGCCCGAGATAGTCCTTGTGATCGAGGTCGACGCTGACGATGAGCGCAGCGTCGGCGTCATAGACGTTGACGGCATCGAGACGCCCGCCCATGCCGACTTCGAGGATGGCGACGTCGACGTCTTGCATCGCGAAATACAAGAACGCCGCGACCGCCGATGCCTCGAAATACGACAACGTGACGTTCCCGCGCGCCGCTTCGATGCGCTCGAACACGCCGACGAGCTCTGCGTCGCTCGCGTCCGCTCCGGCGAATCGGATCCGCTCGTTGAACCGCCACAGATGCGGCGACGTGAAGGCGCCGACACGATAGCCGGCGCAAAGATAGATGCTCTCGAGGATCGCGACGCACGAGCCCTTGCCGTTCGTGCCGCCGACCGTTACGACGCGGTACCGCGGCACGGCGATCTCGAGCGCCGCGAGCACGTCGCGAATGCGCTCGAGGCTAAAATCGATCTTCTTCGGGTGCAGCGTTTCGAACCAAGCGAGCCATTCGGCCAGCGTTTCAAAACGTGGCGCAACGGCCGACGACGGGCTTCCCAAGCTCAAACGGCCTCGGGTCTCGACATGAGCTTGGCAAGCAGCGCCGCGATCTCATCGCGCGCGTTGCGGCGGTCGACGATCATGTCGAGCGCGCCCTTCTCGAGCAAGAACTCGGCGCGTTGGAAACCGTCCGGCAGCGTTTCGCCGACAGTCTGCTCGATGACGCGCGGGCCCGCGAACCCGATCAGCGATCCGGGCTCCGCGATATTGACGTCGCCGAGCATGCCGAGGCTCGCCGACACCCCGCCCATGGTCGGATCGGTCAGCACGGAAATGTAGGGTAATGCGGCTTCGCCGAGGGCCGCGATCGCGGCGCTCGTCTTGCTCATCTGCAGAAGCGAATAGAGCGCTTCCTGCATCCGCGCTCCGCCGCTTGCGGCGAAGCACACATACGGACACCGGTGCTCGATGCAGTAGTTGACTCCGCGCACGAACCGCTCGCCGACGACGGAACCCATCGACCCGCCCATGAAGCGGAACTCGAACGCGGCCGCCACGAGCGGAATGGCCTTCAAGGTTCCCGCCATGACGACGAGCGCATCGCGCTCGCCGGTCTTCTTTTGATATTCGAGCAGGCGATCCCGGTAACGGCGTGTGTCCCTGAAGCGCAACGGATCTTGCGGCTCGAGCTCGGCAGCGATCTCCTGTGCCGATCCCGGGTCGAGAAACCCTTCCAAGCGGTCGCGGGCGTCGACGCGCAGGTGGTGGTTGCATTTCGGGCAGACGTACAGGTTGCGCTCGAGCTCGGCGCGATAGAGCTGTGCCGAGCACCCCATGCACTTCACCCACAGGCCTTCGGGTACCGATCGGCTGCGCTGCTCGGTGCGGATACGCGACGGCATCAATTTGTCAAACCAGCTCATAGTCGACCCGGCCCCCTCAAGGCTTAAGCATGATAGCCGAAAAGACGCCGCGGCCCGGCCGACCTCAGCGGCCCGTAAGAACACTAGAACGGCGGCGCGCGCTCGGCCGCAGCCGGCAAGCCGAGCTCCGCGGCGTAGCGCACGGCGACGAGCGTCAGCCCGCAGGACGGCGCGGTGGGCGCCGCCTTGCTTCGATCGCGGCCGGCCAATAACTCCTCGGCCCACTGGGGCGCCGCGCGGCCGCGGCCGATCTCGGCCAATACGCCGACCAAGTTGCGGACCATGTGATACAGGAACGCATTCGCGGTGACCTCGATCTCCACGCGCTGCTCGAAGCGTGTGATCGCAAGCGCTTCGATGCGGCGCATCGGCGTCGACGATTGGCAATTGGCCGCGCGGAACGCGGAGAAATCGTGCTCGCCGATCCATGCGATCGATGCCTCTGCCATGGCCGCGCAATCGAGCGGCTCGCGCAGCCACCACGCGAAGCGGCGCGTGAGCACGGGCTTGGCGACGGAGCACACGATGGCATAGCGATAGCGGCGCGCGAGCGCAGAACGGCGGGCGTCGAAATCGTCCGGAACCGGCTGCACCCAGGTCACGGCCACGTCAGCCGGGAGATTCGAATTGATGCCGAGTAGCCACTGACGCGGCGAGCGCGGCGCGGCCGCATCGAAGTGGGCGACTTGACCGGTCGCGTGCACGCCGGCGTCGGTGCGCCCGGCGCCATAGACTTCCACGGTTTCGGCCGCGACCGTCGACACGGCCGCGGATAGGACTTGCGCTACGGAACGGCCGTTGCGTTGCGACTGCCAACCGACGAAGTCGGTGCCCTCGTACTCGACACCCACGGCGATTCTCGCCATATCATCCGGGACGCACGGCGCGCCGCGACGATCGCGCCTGCCCGTGCTATGCCGGCAGCGCCTTGATCAGCGATTGAGCTTCGCGACGCTGTCCGGCGTCACCTTCGTCGAGCACCTCTTCGAGAATGCTGCGAGCGCCTTCGGGATCGCCCATGTCGATATAGGCGCGCGCGAGGTCGAGCTTGGTGCCGACTTCGGTCATCGTCTGAGGATCCATCGGATTGACTTCTTCGGTGCCCGTGGGCTCGTCGTCGCCGCGAATGTCTGCACCGACGTCCATATCGATCGGCGTCTCGCCGCCCGCGAATACGCCCCGCTCGAACGAACTCGTGCGCGGCTGCTCCACCGTGTCGCTTCCTCGCAGCGCGGCCGAGAAGTCGTCGAGGTTCAAATCGAGCGCATCCTCGTCTGCCGCCTCTTCGCCCGAGTGCTCGAGAACCTCGGTGCTCGACAGGCGGTCGCCCTCGAAACCGGGCGCCATCATCGTCGCATCTTCGTCACCGAGCACCGCCGTATTGAGATGCTCGAGCTCCTCGTCCCCGAGCACTTGGGTGACGCCTGTCGCCGACAAAAGATCGCTGTCGACGCCGACGCGAGGTTGCTCGCGCGTATCGCTCTCGGCTTCTTGGGCGGATGGCAGCTCACCGAGATCGTGCGGCAAGCTTTCGATATCCGCAACGTCCAGACCCAAATCGTCGAGATTGAGCTCGGCCGTGTACTCGCCCGAAGCGCTCGTACTCTCGCCTTCGGACGCCTGTCCGCGCCCTGCTCCGAAAGTGCTCTCGATGGTCGGCGTCTCGACGGTGATGAGATCGTCGTCGTCCTCGAAGGACGGCCGCTCGACGGTCGGGCTCTCCATCGTGATGAGCCCCCAGTCGTCATCCTTGACCTTCGAGCGCGGCGTCTCGACGGTGGGCGATTCCTGCGTGGCCGCCAAGCTGTCGACGTCGATGTCCGGCGTCGTTGCCGAAGCCTGTTGATCGAGATCGGCGAGCGCCTCCTCGAGACCGGCCTGCGTGCGTTCGCCGATGTCGAGCGAAAAATCGACATCGTCATCGGCCTTTTTCCTGGGCCGGATCGCCGTGTGCTCGCTCGTCGCCGCGAGATCCAGGTCGACGTCCGAACCGCCGAGACCGAGATCGAGATCGACGTCGCCGCCTGCGCCTTCCTCGGCATCGAACGCGAGGTCAAGCGCCGGCGCGTCGCCGGCTTCGAGGTCCACGTCCACCTCGCCGGCTGCCGCCGTCGCCGCGGCGAACAGCGCCTCATCCGGGCAGATCTGCTTGCCCATGATGATGACTTTGTCCCAGTCGCCGTCGGGCCGCGCACCCATCTCCTTGCGCAACCCTTGTGCGGTCTTGAGGAACGAGTCCTTGTTGCCCCAGACGAAGAATACTTCGAGCAGCTTGAGCTTGAGCTCGCGGCTATCGGGCTTCGCTTTGAGCGCCTTGGATACGAGGTCGGCCGCTTGGTCGTATAGACCGTAAGCCATGTGGAAATCCGCTTCCGCGATCGGATCGGCCTGATCCAGATTGATGACCGTCTGGCTCGATAGGGTCGCTTCGGCGGCCTCGGACTCCGCTTGACGTGTGCGCGCCTCGGCGGTCGCGGCGGCGCGCGGCTTGCCGCGTGCGGGAGTGGACGCAGGGGCAGGCGCCAGCGCCACTTCTTCGGGAACCTCGTCGGCTTCGGCACGTTGCTCGTGCACGAGGAAATCCTCGTCGCGAGCCTGGCGGCGCATACGCGCAGTCGCCTCTCGCGCGTCCTCATCGACCTCGGCCTCGAGCGCTTCCCACTGGCCCGTGACATCCTCGACGTCCGTGCGGCGGCGGCGCAGGAACAAGAGCAAGCCGAGCAACACGACGACGACGCCGACGGCGATCCACACGATCGGCGTCGCGAGCCACCCCAAAACCCGCTCGACGAGCGATGGCGCGGGGGTGACGGTGACGGCCCTCTGTGTTGGGGCGGGCGTCGCAATCGGTGCGGGAACGTCGGCTTCCGCAACCGTGTCGGTGTCGGCGACCGGCTCATCGCCGGCCGGCTCCTCGACGGCGATCGGTACTTCGTCGGCAAACAACGGTTCGGACTCGAGCGGCACGCCCGGATCGTTAAGCGCCGCTTCGGGCCCGGCGTCCGCGACCGCATCAGGCTCCGCGCTCAGCCGTTCTTGGAGAGCGCTCAATTCCTCGTTGCGCACCTCGAGCAGCCGGCGGCTTTCCTCGAGCTCCGTTTGGAGCGCAACCACTTCATCCCTGAGCGCGGTGACTTCGGCGTCGTTCGCCGCGGGGGCGGTGATCGCAGGTGTGCGTGCTCCCGGCGACCCCGACTCGGCTTCGCTCGACGGTGGCACGAGCACCAAGCGGGGCGCCTGCGCGGCCCTCCCCTGCCAGGTATCGGTATGTTGCTGTACTGCGGCCGTCGCCGCACGGGCATCGACGCGCTCGAGCTCGGCCCGTTCCGGTATACGGAGGATGGCGCCGCGCCGCAGTATGTTCATATTGGAGTCGAACGCCTGCGGATTGGCCTCATAAATGGCGACCATCATTTGATTCATCGTGAGGCCGTCGGAACGGATCCGCGATGCGATACCCCAAAGCGTCTCACCGTTCTGCACGGGACCGTAGGAGCCGCTCGCGCCCACGTTCGGCTGAGGGGTGCGCGCCGGTGCCGGCGCCGCCGCTTCCGCCGACGGTGGGGCCGACCGCGCGGTAGGTTGCGGTGCCGTGCGCGGTAGCGCGCCGCCCGCTATGCTCGGCTCCGGCTCTCGAGTCTGCGGCGCCTGAATAGCCGCCGGTGCGGTCGTCTCGGGCAAGAAGGTCGGCGGATCGAGAAAAACCGTGTATTGATGCAGAAACCGCCCGCTCCGAGAGCTCGCCTCGACGAGCAGCTCGATGAACGGCTCGGCGATGGATTGGCTCGAGGTGACGGCAACGACGCTGCGTCCGGACGCATTCGTGCCGACACGGAATTGGAACGTGCCGAGCACGGCCGGGCGATCCAGGCCGTAGCGAGCGAAAGTCTCGGGACTTGCGAGGGTTATGCTGAGACTTTGCAGCTCCTCGGCCGTGCCCGACAGCGCGATCTCCGCTGCGAAGGGCTGGTTCAAGGCGGAGCGGATATCGATTTCGCCCAAACTCAGCGCCCATGCCCCGAGCGGTGCGGCCAGCAACGACAGAGTCCCCCAACGCGCCAGTGATCTCATTGAATCTCCCTAGCTTCCTGGGTCATCCGACTTCGCAATCAAGGCGTTGCTCGACAATGCTTAGGCTCCCCAAAACATTGAAAGATACATTACATAAAGTCATTCGCCAAAATCTCGGCGATTTGCACGCTGTTGGTCGCTGCCCCCTTGCGCACGTTGTCCGACACGATCCAAAGGTCAATGCCTCTCTCGTGGGACAGGTCCTCGCGGATTCGTCCTACGAACACGGCGTCGCGGCCGGCAGCGTCGGTGGCCGCGGTCGGATAAGCGCCAAGCTCCCGTCCGTCGATCACCACGACCCCAGGAGCGGAATTTAACAATTTCTGGACCTCGCCAACTGTGATTTTGGTCCGAGTTTCGATATGCACTGCCTCGGAATGGCCGTAGTAAACGGGCACGCGGGCGGCCGTCGGATTTACCATAATCTTGGGCGCTTCGAGTATCTTACGCGTCTCCCAGATCATCTTCATCTCTTCCTTCGTGTAGCCGGTGTCCATGAATTGATCGATGTGCGGCACCACATTGAAGGCCACCCATTTGGCATTGCCGCGCACGACGGGATCGAGGCCCGCGAGGATCTGGCGTGTGTGCTCCGTGAGCGTATCGAGCGCGGTCCGGCCCGCCCCCGAGACGGACTGGTAGGTCGCGACGTTGATGCGCTCGATACCGACGGCATCGTGAATCGGCTTTAGGGCGACCACGAGTTGAATCGTCGAGCAATTCGGGTTTGCGACAATGCCGCGATTCGTGTAATCGGCGATGCGTTGGCGATTCACTTCCGGCACGACGAGCGGGATGTCCTCGTCGTAACGGAAATGCGACGTGTTGTCGATGACGACGTTGCCCGCGGCCACGGCTTTCGGCGCGTGCTCGGCGGAGACAGACCCGCCCGCAGAAAAAAGCGCGATCTGCGTCTTTTCGAAATCGAAATCCTTGAGCGCCTGTACGGGAACCGTCTCACCGCGAAATTTGACGGTGCGGCCGAGCGACCGATCGCTCGCGAGCGCGTAGAGCCTGCCCACGGGAAATGATCTTTCCTCGAGCACTTGGATCATAGTCTCGCCGACCAGCCCGGTCGCTCCGACTACGGCAACATCATAAGTCTTAGGCATCGTCGTCTCTGTTCATAGGTCTCTACTTGTGGTCTCTGCTCACGCTGTAGGAGCGAGCTTCGCTCGCGATCTTCGCAAGAGTCGCGAGCGGAGCTCGCTCCTACAAAACGAAGGGCGGGACGCCGCTCCTACATTGGTTTCAAGGTCGTTTTCACGTCCGCGTTCTGTGCGCGGTGCCGCAAGTAATGGTCCATGAGCGTCAGCGCCATCATGGCCTCGGCGATCGGCGTCGCGCGCAACCCGACGCACGGATCGTGGCGGCCCGTCGTCACGATCTCCGTGGCCTTGCCCTGCGTGTCGATCGTATGGCCCGGCACCTGAATACTCGAGGTCGGTTTCAAGGCGATGCTTGCGAGAATGTCTTGCCCGCTCGAGATTCCGCCGAGCGTGCCGCCCGAAGAGTTCTTCGCGAAGCCTTCAGGCGTGATCTCGTCCCGGTGCTGGCTGCCGCGTTGCTGCACGCATTGGAACCCGTCGCCGAATTCCACGCCTTTGACGGCGTTGATCCCCATGAGCCCGTGCGCGAGGTCCGCCTCGAGCTTGTCGAATACCGGCTCGCCGAGACCGGCCGGCACGCCCGTCGCGATGAGATTGATGCGCGCGCCGATCGAGTCGCCGGCGCGGCGTAACTCGGTGAGAAACGCCTCGAGCTCAGGTACCTTGGCAGGTTCGGGACAAAAAAACGGATTGTCGCCGACGCTGTCGAGATCCACAGGCGCGAGCCGGATCGGCCCGATCTCGGCGAGATACCCGACGATGCGGACGCCGAGCTTCTCGGCGAGATACTTGCGCGCGATCGCACCCGCCGCGACGCGCATGACCGTCTCGCGCGCCGACGACCGGCCGCCGCCGCGATAGTCGCGAATGCCGTACTTCTGTTGGTACGTGTAGTCGGCATGTCCCGGACGGAATTTGTCCTTGATCTTGCTGTAATCGCGCGAGCGCTGATCTTCGTTCTCGACCATGAGGCCGATCGCGGTTCCAGTCGTCACGCCTTCGAACACGCCCGAGAGGATTTTCACGCGGTCGGGCTCGTTGCGCTGCGTGACGAAGCGCGATTGTCCGGGCCGCCTGCGGTCCAAGTCCTTCTGTATGTCTTCCTCGGAGAGCGTCAACCCCGGGGGGCAGCCATCGACGACGCAGCCGAGCGCGACGCCGTGACTTTCGCCGAACGTCGTGACCGTGAAGATTCGCCCGTAGGTATCGCCTGCCATAATCAAGAATCGCGAGCAAAGCTCGCTCCTACAGATGTCGATGCCCCCGCCGGCCCCCATTCTCCCACGGACTTGAGCTCATCCGCCGTGATCACGAACACGCCATCGCCACCGCGCTCGAGCTCGATCCATGTCACCGGCAAGCGGGGGTGGGCCGCCATGAGCGCCGGCGCTTCCGCACCGACCTCGACGAGTAGAATCCCGTCCGGCGTTAGAAAGCGACCGGCGTCGCGCAATATGCGTTCCGTCGACTCGAGCCCGGACGGTCCGCCGTCCAACGCCACGGCGGGCTCGTGGCCGTACTCCGGGGGCAGCGCCTTGACCGCCGGCGCGGGGACATACGGCGGATTCGATATGATAACGCGATACCGTTCGCGGCCGCGCGGGAACAAGTCGGCGCGCAACAAGCGAACGCGATCTCCGACGCCGTGGCGCGCGACGTTCTCCGCGGCCACGGCGAGCGCTGCCCCCGACACGTCGGTCGCATCGACGCGCGTCCCGGGGCAGTACACGGCCGACGCGATGGCAAGGCAGCCGCTGCCCGTACCGATGTCGAGGATTCTGTCCCCCACGCCCAAGCGACACCATGGCGCGAAGCGCGCTTCGATGATCTCCGCAAGCGGCGAGCGCGGGATCAAGACGCGCGGATCTACCTTGAACGGCAGGCCGGCGAACCACGCTTCGCCGAGCAGATAAGCCATGGGAACGCGCTCGGCGACGCGCCGCTCGGCGAGATCGGCAAGGTCCCGAGCGAGCCGTCGGTCCGGCTCGGTCTCGGGCGGTACGTCGCGCCACTCAAGCAGATGCTTGAGCAACCAGAAGGCCTCGTCGGCGGCATTGTCCGTGCCGTGCCCGAACACGAGCTCGTGCGCCGCGAAGTAACGCGAGAGCGTCGCGAGCCATGCGGCATACGACATGCCGTCTGCCAATTCGGAATCGAGGGTTCGCCGGTCCATCGGGCGCGCATCATACTCGTTATGCAATAATCCGCTACGTCATGGGCGCCCTGTTGCGAATCCTCATCGTTGCGCTCGTGCTGCTGGTCGCGGCGATGTTCCTCGTGCCGCGAGGACGCGACGCCGTACCGGCCACGGCGGCGGCCACGGTGCTGCCCGAATCGCTGCCGCTCCCCGAGGTCGCGCTCGTCGACGACATGGGACAAGCGTTCACGACGGCGGACTTGCGTGGCGACTACCGCCTGCTCTTCTTCGGCTTCACGCACTGCCCGGATATTTGCCCCTTGACGCTCCAGGTCCTCGCAAGCGTGCGGGCGGACCTCGAAGCGCGCGCGCCGGGGCTCGCACCGCAAATCGTGTTCGTAAGCGTCGATCCAGAACGCGACACGCCTGAGCGCATTCGCGAGTATCTCGCGAGCTTCGATCCGGAGTTCATCGGCATCACGGGGCCCGACGAGGCGCTGCAGCCGCTCGTCGAGACGCTCGGCGTGACCGTGCACAAGACCGAGGTCGACGGCGAGCATTACAACGTCGTCCACAACGGCGCGATCTACGTCATCGGTCCCGCCGCGGCGTGGATCGCCGTGTTCACGGGTTCAACGCACGACGCCGCCGTCATTGCATCCGACTACTTGAAGATTCGCCGCGCCGCGCCCGTCGCCGCACCATGATCCCCGCCGTCGGCGCAGAGGTGCAGCGGCTGTTGCCGCAGCGTCTGCTATGCGGCCTCATCTACCGCGTCGCGCGCGCAGAGAGCGCCTGGATCAAGACACCGTTGATTGCGTGGTTTCGTAAGCACTATCGGGTGGACATGAGCGAGGCCGCGCTCGCGAACGCGAGCGATTACGCAACCTTCAACGAGTTCTTCACGCGCGCGCTGAAGCCCGGCGCCCGCCTCATCAAGGACGACGCAGGGAGCATAGTGTCCCCGAGCGACGGCACATTGATGCAATTCGGGACGCTCGATGGCGATCGGATGATCCAGGCCAAGGGGAAGAGCTACACGGTCGCCGGTTTGCTCGGCGAGAGCTCCGGTGCCGCGGGCGTGTTCGCGAACGGCCACTACGCGACTATTTATCTCGCGCCGCAGAACTATCATCGCGTCCATGCACCCGTCGACGGCGCCCTAGTCCGCACGCGTTACATCCCCGGCGAGCGCTACTCCGTGAACGCCGGGACCGCGAGCGCGATCGCGGAGCTGTTCTGCCGCAATGAGCGCGTCGTCTGTTGGCTCGACTGTGCTTTCGGCCCGGCGGCCGTGGTCCTCGTCGGCGCGCTCAACGTCTCGAGCATCAGCACGACGACGCACGGCGAGATCACAAGCGGCTCCGCGCGCGAATGGCGCGAGCCGCGTCCAGTGCGGCTCGCCAAGGGTGCGGAGCTCGGCTGCTTCAATCTGGGGTCCACGGTCATCGTGCTCTTTGCCCGCGGCACGGTGCGTTGGAGGGATGACCTCGAGAACGGCGACTCATTATTGATGGGCGCCGAGATCGCGCGGATGACGTCGGCCGGCCCCTAGCGGAGATAACGGCCGTGCCGCTGTCTGCGTCCGCGTCCCTTGCCGTGCTCGAGTTGCGCGCCCGCATCCTCGCGCACGTGCGCGCTTTTTTTGCCGAGCGCGGAGTGCTCGAAGTGGACACGCCGGCGCTTTCGGCGGCGGCCACGTCCGATCCCGCGCTCGACAGCATCGCCGCTCGCGTGCGCGCGCTCGGCGACGTTACCCATTACCTGCATACGTCTCCCGAGTACGCGATGAAGCGCCTGCTTACAGCGGGCACCGGCCACATTTATCAGATCTGCCGCGTATTTCGCGACGGCGAGCTCGGCCGCTGGCATCAGCCCGAGTTCCTCATGCTCGAGTGGTACCGCGTCGGTTTCACCGAGATCGACCTCATGGACGAGCTCGAGGCGCTCGTCGTCGGCGTCATGCGTGCCTGCGGCCGCCGCCTGTCGAGCCGGCGCGTGACCTACGGACAAGCGTTCGAGCAAGCGCTCAACCTGGATCCATTCGGCGACATCGGCGCGTTGCCCAAGCTCCTCGGAGACCGCGGCGTCGAGACGCCGCCCGGTCTCGCGCGCGATGCGTTGCTCGATCTCGCGCTCAGTACCGTTGTCGTTGCCGCTTTTCCGCCTGATGCCGTGACGTTCGTGCACGATTACCCGGCAAGCCAAGCCGCGCTTGCCGAAATCAAGCCCGGTAGACCGCCGGTCGCGGCGCGCTTCGAGGCGTTCGTGGGCGGCATCGAGCTCGCCAATGGCTTTCGCGAGCTCACGAATGCGGCCGAGCAGCGGCGGCGTTTCGAGGCGGAGCGGAAGACGCGCCGCGACGCGGGCCGGCCGCTGCCGCCGATCGACGAAGCGTTTCTCGCGGCGCTCGCCGCCGGATTGCCCGCTTGCGCCGGCGTCGCCCTCGGTCTCGATCGACTCGTGGCGCTTGCCGCGGGCGTCGACAACGTCGCGGCCGCGATGAGCTTCGCGCATCCCTTGTAGTAGGAGCGAGCTTCGCTCGCGATCTTGTCTTAATCGCGAGCGAAGCTCGCTCCT
>Ga0209640_10001713_pt1 | contig 18839 bp, 17 predicted proteins | sample RifCSP10_1_FD_184018 | JGI IMG/M metagenome (GOLD analysis project Ga0209640, IMG submission 184018) | Soil microbial communities from Rifle, Colorado - Rifle CSP2_sed 10_1 (SPAdes) (version 2) | ecosystem: Environmental > Terrestrial > Deep subsurface > Rock core/Sediment | place: Rifle... | reverse complement strand
GAGCCAATAAAGGCCGGCGTCTGGGTCGGACCCGCGGATGCTCTTGATGAAGGCGGAGATCACGTCGTAGTGCTCGTCTTCGCCGTACCGGATGGCGCGCATCGCCATGGCGGCCTCCGCGTCCTCGAGCGTGATTCGCGGCCGACCGGCCTCCTGAGCGAGCGCGGCGGCCACCTCGAGGGCGATGAGGGTCTGACGGGCATCCCCTTGCGCCCGATCGGCGAGATGGCTTCGAGCATCGACGTCAAGGGCGAGCCCGGTACCGCCCAACCCCCGGTCCGCGTCCTCCATGGCGCGATCAACGAGGACCCCGAGGTCCTCGGCGCTGACCTCCTCGAACCGGAACAACGTCGAGCGCGACATCAGCGGTGCGTTGACCGAGAAGTACGGATTCTCGGTCGTGGCCCCGATCAGCACGAGCGTTCCGTCCTCGACATGCGGAAGCAGGGCGTCCTGCTGGGTGCGGTTGAAGCGATGGATCTCGTCCAGGAACAGGATCGTCCCCTGACCCTGCTCGCCGAGGCGTCGTCGGGACCGACCGACGACCTCTCGCACCTCCTTTACGCCGGCCGTCACCGCCGACATCGGCTCGAACGCCTTGGCCGTCGCGTCGGCGATCACGCGCGCCACGGTTGTCTTGCCGGTGCCCGGCGGGCCCCAGAAGATCACCGAGGAGAGGCGGTCCGATTCGATGAGGGCGCGGAGGGGACGTCCCGATTCGAGCAGGTGGCGCTGGCCCGCCACTTCGCTCAGGGCCCGCGGTCGCATCCGGGTTGCCAGCGGCGCTTGGCGGGTGAGCCGTTCCTCGATCGACGCGGAAAAGAGGTCGTCCGCCATCAGTTGCCGGACGGCGCGCGGACCCGGAGCGATTCGGCCACGCCGCGACCCACCGCTTCAGTCCTTCGGTGGGATCGCGCGAAGGCCGAGATCGCGAAGCTGATCGTCGTCGACGGCGGCCGGAGCACCCGTCAGTGGGTCGCTCCCCGACTGCGTTTTCGGGAAGGCGATGACGTCGCGTAGCGACTGCTCGCCCGCGATGACCATCGCGAGGCGGTCGATGCCGAAGGCAAATCCGGCGTGAGGCGGAACGCCGTACCGAAAAGCCTCGAGGAGGAAACCGAACCGCGCCGCGCTCACCTCGGGGGGGATCCCGAGCAGACCGAAGATCCGCTCCTGCAGTTCTCGTTGGTGGATTCGTACTGAGCCTGAACCGAGCTCGATGCCATTCACCACCAGGTCGTACGCCATCGACCGCACGTCGAGCGGTCGGTCGTCCAGGAGGGCCACGTCTTCTGGGTGGGGTGCGGTGAAGGGATGGTGACCCGACTGGGGCGCGCCGTCGGCGTCCACTCCCTCGAAGAGCGGAAAGTCGGTGACCCACAAGAGGTGGAGGTTGTCCGCCAACGAAGCCGGGCGATGCCCGAGTTCCGATCCGATCTCGAGGCGGAGCGCGCCGAGGAGCGTCTGCGCTCGACGAAGGTCGTCGTCGGCGACGACCAGCACCAAGTCACCGTCGTCGACCTTGAGCGACTCCCGGACCGCCGACAACTCGGCGGGTTGGAGAAACTTCGCGACCGGTGAGTCGAGTGCGTCCGGGCCGACCCGCATCCACACCAGGCCGGCGCCCCCGAGGGCTTTTGCCCGCTCGGTCCACGCGTCCAAACGGTTGCGGGGCGTGTCTGACGCGCCGGTGATACCGAGGCCGACCACCGCCTTCCCTGCGAACGCGCGGAACTCGGTGGACTCGAAAACCTCGGTGATCTCGAAGAGCTCCATCCCAAACCGGGCGTCGGGCTTGTCGGACCCAAAGCGGGCCATCGCCTCCGCCCACGTCATGCGGGCGAACGGGCCGGGGCGTTCGCCCGAGACCTCGCCGATCGCCGCGCCCACCGCTTCTTCGATGAACCGCATGACGTCCTCGTCGGTGGCAAAGCTCATCTCCGCGTCGAGCTGCACGAACTCGTAGGCGCGATCGGCGCGGAGGTCCTCGTCGCGCCAGCAGGTCGCGATCTGGTAGTACCGATCGAGTCCCGCGACCATGAGGAGTTGCTTGAAGAGTTGGGGCGACTGCGGGAGCGCGTAGAACGTCCCCGGCTGCTTGCGGCTGGGGACGAGGAAGTCCCGAGCGCCTTCGGGCGTCGAGCGGGTCAGCGTCGGGGTCTGCACGTCGACGAACCCCTGCTCCTCCATCGACCGGCGGATGGCGAGGGCGAGCCTCGACCGGAGGCGCAGGTTCGCCTGCATCCTCGGCCGCCGAAGGTCGAGAAACCGGTATTTCAGTCGCAGCGCCTCCTCGACCTCGGTGCGGTCGTCGATCGGAATGGGCAGGGGCTCGGCCTCCGAGAGCACCTCGACGACGTCGCCAACCACTTCGATCTCGCCGGTGTCGAGATCAGGATTGACCGTGCCCTCGGGGCGCGCTCGCACGGTGCCCTCGATGCGCAGCACCCACTCCGAGCGAACCCCGTGGGCACTCGGCAATCGCTCCGGATCGAGCACGACTTGGGCAAGTCCGCGCACGTCGCGAAGGTCGAGGAACACGATTCCTCCGTGGTCGCGTCGGGAATCGACCCAGCCGCACAGCGAGACCTGCGCGCCGATGTCGGCGGCGGTGAGGTCTCCCGCGTAGTGGGAGCGCATCATGCGCGGGCCCCGGCGCTGTCGATCCGCGTCCGGACCCACGCCCCGACCTCGTCGCGGGGAACCTCGTGCTGATCGCCGGACTCCATGTGCTTGACCACGACCATTCCTCGGGACCACTCCTCGGGCGCCACGATCGCCGTGTACGTCGCCGCGCTCCGGTCGGCGGCCTTGATCTGAGCCTTCACGGAGCGGCCACCGAATCCGCGATCGACCCGCAACCCCGTCTCTCGGAGGTCGTGGGCGAGAACCACCGTCGCCTCGAATCCCGAATCGCCTCCGACCGCGTCGACGACGAAGACGTCGAGGCCGCGAACCCCGAGGGCGAACGTGCCCTCTGCATCGCAGGCGATGAGGAGCCGCTCCACGCCGAGACCGAACCCGATTCCCGGGGCCGGTGGCGCACCCATGTCCTCGGACAGCCGGTCGTACCGGCCACCTCCCCCCAGTGCGTTCTGGGCTGCGTCGAGGCTGCTGCTCGTGAACTCGAAGGTCGTACGCGTGTAGTAGTCGAGCCCACGCACGAGGCGAGGGTCGATCTCGTATTTCACCCCGATCGCATCCAGTCCACGCTGGACCCCCTCGAAGTGCTCGCGGCACGGGTCGCAGAGGTGTTCGAACAACGCGGGCGCGCGTTCGGCAATCTCCTGGCACTCCGGCCGCTTGCAATCCAGCACCCGGAGCGGGTTCGTGGGGTAGCGACCACGCGAGTCGTTGCAGAGACGATCGGCGTGCTCGGCGAAATACGCCCTCAGCAAGTCGACGTAACCCGGACGGCACGTCGTATCTCCCAGCGAGTTGACGAGCAGGCGGATGTCGCGGAGTCCGAGATCCCGCAAGAAGCCCTCGGCCATCGCCACTACCTCGACGTCGAGCGCCGGATCGTCCGTGCCGATCGCTTCCACCCCGAGTTGGTGGTGCTGGCGATACCGGCCCTTCTGGGCCCGCTCGTACCGGAAGTGTGGTGCGACGTACCAGACCTTCCACGGGGTCGCCGGACGGTGCTGGACGAACGCCCGCATGACCGCCGCCGTTCCCTCCGGGCGCAGGACCAGCGCGCGATCACCCCGATCGACGAACTCGTACATCTCCTTTTGGACGACGTCGGTGCCTTCGCCCACGCGTCGAAACACCTCGGTGTGTTCAAAGACGGGCTGGACGATCAAGCCGTACCCCGACCCCTCAGCGCGGCGAGCGAATCGGCCGATCAGGCGCTCCCACCGCGCAGAGTCGGGCGGCATGACGTCGTGGGTCCCCTTCGGTGAGCGGTACGTCGCCCCGGAATCCGTTGGCGTCACGCGTACCGCGCTTCCGCGAGAAAGGGGTTCGTGGCCAGCTCGCGCCCGATCGTCGTCGCGGGGCCATGCCCCGGCGCGACCCGCGTCTCAGGCGGCAGGGTCATGACCTTTTCCCGCATCGACCGCATGAGGTCGGTCCAACTGCCGCCCGGCAGGTCGGTGCGGCCCACCGACCCCGCGAAAAGATGGTCACCCGAGAAGAGCAGGTCTCCCTCGATCGGCGAGGCGTCGTCGAGCACGAAACACGTCGACCCCGGCGTGTGGCCCGGTGTATGCAGCGCTCGGAGCCGAAGGTCCGCGAGTTCCAGGACGTCGCCATCGCTGAGATCCCGCACGTCGGGCGGCACGGGAAACACCATTGGATCCCGCACCATCATGCGCGCCTGGGCCGAAGGATCGAGGACATGACGCCGGTCGAGGTGGTGGACGTACACCGGCATCGGATAGGACTCGACGAGGCGGCCAATGCCGCCGACGTGATCGAGGTGCCCGTGGGTGACCAGCAGGCCAACCGGCTCGAGTCGATGCTGGGCCAACCGGGCCGCGATGGCATCGGCGTCCGGCGGAGCGTCGATGACCACGCACGGGCCGTCCTCGCCGGGCGCGACCACCCAGCAGTTCGTCTCGAAGAACCATAGGGGGAAGCCTTCGACCAGCACGGGCGCATGCTACCGGCGCGCCCACAGCCGACTACGCCCGAGTTCTCAGGTGTTGACCTCCCGGACGTCGAGCCGGCGAAGGTCGACCGCAGGTGGCCGTCAGGGAGTCGGGGCAACCTCGCGGAAGGTCAGGACGTCGACGTCGTAGTGGGTGACCGACGCGAGGCTCCAAGAGAACCCGGGCACATTGGGTGGCGCGTAGCTGAGCGTGAACTGGTTGGAGAGGTTGATGGCCTCCGCGTAGACGACGCCGTGAAAGTCCTTCAGCTGACTGAAGTCCGCCGAAGCATTGGGAGCGAAGATCAAGAGATGGACGCTCGACGGAAGCGTGACGTTGTTCGTGAACAACACGCCCGGGTCCGTGGCCGTGAAGGACACGAGGGTCAAGGTCACCTCGCCACTGGTCCCATTGGTGATGTCGCGCGAGAGCACGATCGGTCCATCGGAAACGATCGTCACGTCGCCGGTCATCGTCCACGACTCGTCCAGGTTCACGGTGTTGGAGACCCCGCTCCCGCCGGTGACGCGATGGTGCCCCGAGAAGGCCGAGCGAGTGACATCCCAGAACGTGTTGAACAGGGCCGCCGACGCCCAATTGCTCGGCGTCGGCGTGTAGTTCGCCGGGTCCCACGTGAAGGTGGGCTGCTGGAGGGCGGGAGGGCTCGGCGGCGCAACGTTGAGCGTTCGTACGCCGTTGACCGTGCCGCCGCTGATCGACCCGCCCGACTGGACATCGCCGAGCACGGTGCCGGTCATCGAGACGTTCCCGACGGCCCGAACGTTTCCCTGGACTGTCGTCGCCGCGTTGTCGAGCGTGGCCATTCCGCCCGCCCAGACGGAACCACCGATCGTCGTGTTGCTCGCGGAGGTCACGTTCGCAAGCGACGTCACGTCCCCGAAGTACTTCGCCGAGTTGGCCAGGTCGGCACTCGCCGCCGAGTACACATCGCCCGTGATCGTCGAGTTGTTCTGTCCCGTGAGGCCTCCCGGCGCCGCGAAGAGCGCATACGAGAAACCATCCGTCGGATCGAGGCGGACCTGCTGTTCCACCTGCCGGATCGCGCGGGTCGGTGAGGCCTTCGTCGGGGCGTATCCCTTGGCCACGATGTACCGGTCGTGGTCGGTCGGGTCGAGCGGATCGACTGGCGTGACCGTGACCTCGTACTCCCCCGTGTCGTCGCCTAGGGCCATGGTCGACGCCGAGCCCGGCCAGTCGTACTGTCCGGCGAGCTGACTGAGGGCGAGGTTGACGCCGGCCTCCGCCGCGTTGAGCGCCTGCTCCCGCATCCGGTCGTAGGACGACGTCTGCACCTGGTGGAGCCCGACCGTGGTCCACGTCATCCCGAGCGCGAACACCACGAGCGTGATGACGAGGGCCGTCGCCACGCCGACGCCTCGCTCGTCTCGGGCCTTGCGGCGAAGCCAGGCCCTCATGGACAGGCCTCCCATGCGTTCCTACCCGTCACCGTTGTTTCCACGGTCCGGGGATCGCGGCTCGCGTCGAAACGGACCTGGAGCGCGATGTCCACCGACGCTCGCTGGCCCGGGTTCGCCGCATGGGAGAACTCGTGGGACGTGACGACGAGCCCATTTCCTATGTTTTGCGAACCGCTGGCCGTGGTCCGCTGAAGTTGGCCACCACTCACGGAATACGTCACGTCGTAGGCACCCGCAGCGCCTGCCATGGTGGTGAACGCGAGCGTCGACCCGCCCGATCCTGCGGTCGGGCTCGCGATGCACGAGGCGGACCGCAACTCCCGGTCGATGCGGGCGATGGCGACTCGGACCTCATCGAGGGCGCGGGACTCGTTGTCGACGATCCTCCCAGCGTTAAAGCTGGAAATCATGGCCGGTCCAAGCACGGCGACGACCGCCCCCATCAAGGACGTGGCCACCACGACTTCGATGAGACTCATGCCTCGCTCGCGGTCCCTCCCGACCCAACTCATGCCGTGTACTCCGATGATGACCCGACGCGCCCGTAGTTCAGCTCCACCGTGATATCGGCGAGCGTGGCCGCACCCTGAACGATCCGCATCCGGCTTGTCACGACGAACCAATTGCTCAGGGTCGCCGAGGATCGCGTCGTGGTCCCCCCGCTCGACTGAGATGTCACGCTCGCCGGACCCGAGGTGACCGTGGTGTCGAGGGTCACCGTGGCCACGCCGAGAACGGGGAAGCTCACGCTCGCCGATTCGGATGCGGCGGTGCCGGGCGTGATGATCACACTTCGGTATGCGGGCGAACCCGAGGCCCCCGTGTCGTACATGGTCACGGTCACGGCGTCCCCTGTCACCGTGGGCGGACCGGACGCCGGGCCCGCCTGGGTTTGGGCGGTGACGTCGACGCCGCTGATTCGAACGCCGGAAATGAAGCCCACCGGTCCGGCGTCGAGCGTCACGAGATCCACTTGGGGAACCACCAGCCGCCCCGTGCTCGTGACGCGCTGGTCAGCCCCTGCGACGTCCGAGTCGACCGTGGCCGTGGCCGAACCCACACCCGAGATGTTGACGAGGTTGCCGGAGACGACACCCGCGACGAACGCAGCGGACATCGACCCCGGGCCGGCGGCAACGTCCTCGCCGTACACGAGGGCGTCGCCGTCACCGACCGCTGGAACGCAGGTGATGCAAGACTCCGCCGAGCTTTTGGACGTCAACGACGACGTGGCGCCGAGGATGAGTGAAAGTGGCGTCCCCGCCGACAACGTGCCCGCGCCCGCCGTGGTTGGACCGACCGCGTCCTGGAGCGGGAGCGCGGTTCCGCCGTCGTTGTCGACGGCGGTCTCCGCCTTGGCTCCGGAACACCTCGTCGACGTGCCCGCCATGCCACACCCCGACGCGGATCCCGACGCCAGATCGAGCTCGGACCGTGCCGATCCCGCATAGCCCCGGGCCTCGGTCACGAGCTTGCCCTCGCCATCGCCGTGGGCGTACGGAAAGAAAAGCTCGGCGCGGCTGAGGTCGACGTCGGGGAGGGCGCCCGTGATCTCGACCGATCCCGAGTCGACGTCCACGAGGCCCATGACCTCGGCGCCGCTGGCGACGCCGAACCGCGACACGAGCGTGGACAGCCGCACCCGGTTGTCGATGGCGCTGGGGTCATACTGCTCGCCCGCCCACTCCACTGCGACCGTGAGGCGCTTGTAGTCGTTGCCGGCCGCCACGGAAACGCCGGTCACATAGACCCGAACGGTGAAGGTGGACTGGTCACGCGTGACCGTCCACTCATGCTCGGGGTAACTCGGTGACGCCGCGCCGACGAGGTCTTCCGCGCTCAGACCCTCCGGCTGGTACCGCAGGGCCGGAACCACTCCGGTGATCGAAGGATCGTCCGCGAGCGTGGCGTCTCCGACGAGGTCATGACCGAGGCGGTCGTAGCTGGCGAACCGAGCTTCCTCGATGACTTCCTTGGCGAGCGCGCTGGCGCCGGTCCGCTGTCGTCCCGTGAGCAGGCCCTTGACGCCCACGTCCAGGGAGCTGAGGAGCCCGAGCATGACCGCGAAGATCACACCGAGCGCGACGCAAGTCTCGACAATCGAGAATCCGTCTTCCGCGCGTGGGTCGGTGGCGTCGTCGACCGCTTGCTCTCTCACGCCGCGAGTGGCCTCGCGGGGTCGCTGTCCGACGCGCATCAATGTGCCTCCTGCACCCATTGCCCTCAGCAGCGGCATCGACGTCACGAGATGAGGACCGAACGCGGACGAGTAAGAAATGTCCGAAATCACCATCGAATCGGCACAAATCTGCCGCGCCTGAAGTGTGGGCGCAGAGGTATGTCCTCAGCTGTGCTCGGTCTTCCCCGGCACGACTCGATACGCCTCGAAGACGGAATCGACGCGCTTGATGCCGGCCAGGATCGAGTCCAAATGGCTCGGGTCGGCGAGCTCGAAGTCAAAGCGCAGCGTGGCCACCCGGTCGTCGGTGACGACCGTCTGACAGTTCACGATGTTGACACGATGCTCCGAGACCACGTCGGCGACGTCTCGCAGGAGCTTCGAACGATCGAGAGCCTCGACTTGAATCGAGACGATGTACGTGCCCTCGGCATCGGAGTCCCACTCCACTTCGATGAGGCGGTCGGTCTGGCTCGCCAGACTCTCGGCGTTGGCACAGTCCGCCCGGTGCACCGACACACCTCGCCCGCGCGTGACGAACCCGATGATCTCGTCCCCTGGCACCGGGGTGCAGCATTTCGACAGCCGCACCATGACGTCGTCGAGGCCCTCCACATGGACCCCGGCCTGGCGGTGCCGCCGGGCCTTTCGCGGGGGACGGTGCACCGTCGTGGGGAGCTGCTCCTCACCACCCCGAAGTTCCTTCTCGATGCGTTGGGCCACGGCCTTCGCCGATACGTGGTTCTCGCCGATGGCGGCGTGCAGCGCCTCGACATCCGCGTAGTTCATGGCCTCGGCGACCTTGGCGATGACCTCCGACTTGGCCAGCCGTTGCACGGGGAGTCCCTCACGGCGCAGGGCCTTCGTCAGGTCATCGCGACCCGTCTCGCGGGCGTCCTCGCGCCGTTCGCGCGAGAACCATTGACGGATCTTCGCCCTCGATCGGGGTGACTTGGCGAACTGCAGCCAGTCCCGACTCGGGCCGGCCCCTTCGACCTTCGACGTGAAGATCTCGACGGTGTCGCCGGAGGTAAGCAGCGAGTCCAGCGGGACCAGCCGTCCATTGACGCGCGCGCCGATGCAGCGATGCCCAACCTCGGTGTGGATGGCGTAGGCAAAGTCGACCGGGGTCGCTCCGGCCGGCATGGTGACCACGTCTCCCTTGGGGGTGAACACGAAGACCTCGTCCTGTTCGAGGTCGATGCGCAACGACTCCATGAACTCCTCGGGATCCGAGGCCTCCTGCTGCCAGTCGACAAGACGCTGGAGCCAGACGAGGTCCTCCGCCTCCGGCCTTCCCTCCTTGTACGACCAGTGCGCCGCCACCCCGAACTCCGCACGCTGGTGCATCTCGCGGGTGCGGATCTGCACCTCGACCGGCTTCCCTTGCGGACCGACCACCGTCGTGTGGAGCGACTGGTAGAGGTTGAACTTGGGCATGGCGATGTAGTCCTTGAACCGGCCCGATACCGGACGCCACAGGGCGTGGATCGAGCCCAGCGCGCCGTAGCAATCCTTGACGGAGTCGACCGTGACGCGAATGCCCACGAGGTCGTGGATCTCCTCGAACTCCTTGCCGCGCACCACCATCTTCTCGTAGATCGACCAGAAATGCTTCGGGCGGCCGGTCACGTCGGCGCGGATGTTCAGCTGATCGAGACACTCTTGGATCTCCGAGATGACGTTGCGCAGGTAGGTGTCGCGTTCGGGCGCGCGCGTCGCCACCATGTGCTCGATCTCCGCGTAGCGCTTCGGGTGCAGGACGGCGAAGGAAAGATCCTCAAGCTGCCACTTCAGGTCCTGAATTCCCAGGCGGTGGGCCAACGGGGCGTAGATGTCGAGGGTCTCCTGGGCTATCCGCTGGCGCTTTCCCTCGGCGAGGGCGGCGACCGTGCGCATGTTGTGGAGCCGGTCGGCAAGCTTGATCACGAGCACGCGCAGATCCTTCGCCATCGCCACGAGCATCTTGCGCATGTTGGCGGCCTGCCGCGCTTCTTTGGAATCGAACTTCACGCGGTCGAGTTTCGTGACGCCGTCCACGATCTGCGCGACGTCCTCACCGAACCGCTCGACCACCTGATCCAGCGTGACTTCCGTGTCCTCCACCGCGTCATGGAGGAGCGCGGCCGCCAAGGTCACGTCGTCGAGCCCAAGCCCCGAGAGAATCTCGGCCACGCCAATGGGATGCGTGATGTAGGGCTCGCCCGATCGCCGGAGCTGGTCGCCGTGGGCGGCGCGCGCGACGTCGAAGGCGCGCTCGATCATCGTCGTCTGCGCTCGGGGATGATTCTGGAGGAACTTGCTGAGAACAGGCGCGAGCAGCACATCGACTTGATGGCGACGCCACGGCAGGATCGAACGACGGAGATCCGTTCGCTCGGGCGCTTGCTCCAACACCAAGGTTCGCCGTGCTCCTGTTCCTGCTCTTCCCTGTTCGGGCTATTCCTCGTCGTACGTGATGAGCGACACGACGTCGTGGCCCTCTAGTTTCGCACGCCCGCCGAGGAATCCGAGTTCGATGACGACGGAAACGCCGACGACCCGGCCTCCGAGCCGTTCCGCTAGGCGCACGGCCGCCGCCGCGGTGCCGCCCGTGGCGATCACGTCATCGACGATCAACACGCGCTCCCCTGGCGAAACCGCATCTCGGTGGATCTCGAGGAGATCGGTTCCGTACTCGAGCTCGTACTCCTCGGATTCGATCGCCGACGGCAACTTCCCGGGCTTGCGGATCGGGACGAATCCGGCGTCGAGGGCGAGTGCCACCGGCGCGGCGAGGATGAACCCTCGGGCTTCGACCCCGAGCACCTTGTCGACTCCTGATCCGAGACGGCGACCGGCCATCTCTCCGATCACGGCGCGGAACGCCGTGGGGTCGGCAAGGAGCGGCGTGATGTCGCGGAACACGATCCCCGGCTTGGGAAAGTCCGGGATGTCGTGGATGAGGCTGCGAAGGGCAACCGGATCGAACGCGGAGCTCATCGTGAGAGCCGCACCCGGGGGGACTACCGGCGCTTGCGCCGGCGTTGCTGGCGTCCGCGTGGGGCGAGCGAGGAGGTCGAGGGTCGCGCCCTCACCTCGCGCTCGGCGCGCTCAAGGGAGGTCTCCTCAGCGGGTGTTTCCTCGTCGGCCGCATCGCCCGCCGCATCGACGGGGCGGTCGGTCGGTCGTGCCGCGCGATCAACGGTTGTGCGCGACGCAACGCCGACGCCCTCACGCGCTTCGATGCGGTGCCGGATCGCGCGGTATCGCGCCTCGCGCTCCTTGAGCACGACGAGAATCGGCGCGGCCGTGAAGACCGACGAGTAGGTGCCGAAGAGGAGTCCGACGAAGAGCGCGAGGGCAAAGTCGCGAATGCCGACGGCTCCAAGGATCCCGACACCGACCACCAAAAGCGCGAGAACCGGGATCAGAGTTGTGATCGCCGTGTTCAGCGATCGCATCAAGACCTGGTTCAGCGATCGGTTCATGATCTCGGAGTACGTGTACCGCCCGGTCGAGGCGAGAGCGCCGACGTTCTCTTTCACCTTGTCGAACACGACCACGTTGTCGTAGAGCGAATACCCGAGGATTGTCAGCACCGCGATCACGGTCGCCGGAGTGACTTCAAAGCCGGTCAGCGAATAGACGCCCACCGTGATCGCGAGGTCGTGCAGCAGCGACGCCAGAGACGCCACGGCGATCTTCCATTCGAAGCGCAGCGCGAGGTACAGGCTGACGGCGATCAAGAACACGATGAGCGCGCGCAACGCCTTATCGGTGACCTCCCGTCCGAACGTGGGACCGACATCCTTGAAGTCGACCGCATCCGGAGAAATGCCCGCGTAGTCGGCGAGCGCGTCGGTCACCCTCTCCTTCGCGGCGTCCTCCGCGACCTCCGCCTGGACCCGGACGACCTCGTCGTCGCCCGTTACCCCGACGGTGACCTTGGGGTTGCTGATGCCGAGGTCGGTCATCACCTCGCGAACGTCGGCGACGCTCGGCTCCTTCTCGGCCATCGTCGCCTGCCACACCGTTCCGCCCTCGAAGTCAATCCCAAGATTGAGCTGACGGGTGCCGAGCGAAACAACGCCAACCAAAACGGCAAGGGCAGAAACGGCGAAAAAGACGCGCTTGCGGCCCATGAAATCGAACTTCGACCGCTCGTTGAACAGGTCGGCCAGCACCTCTTTGATCGGCATCAGACGTCTGCCTTCACGGGCGAGGACCCCGGCATACGCACAAGTCGCGAGTCGCGCAAGCGACTCCGGGAAATGACCACGACGAGCGGATGCATGAGGAAGTACGCAATGACAAGGTCGAGAGCCGTTGCGAGGCCCAGGAAGAAGGCGAAGCCGCGGACCGATCCGATGGCGAGGAGCCACAGCAAGCCCGCGCCGAGAAGCGTCACCGTGTCGGCCGCGACGATCGTGCGAAAGGCCGCCTTGAAGCTGCGATCGGCCGCCGACCTCAGCGTGCGGCCCGCCCTGAGCTCCTCCTTGAGCCGCTCGAGGTACACGATGTTGGAGTCGGCCGCGATGCCGATCGACACGATCAGGCCGACGACACCGGCGAGGGTCGTGGTCAACCCGATGGTCTGGCCAAGCCAGGCAACCAGCACGTACACCACCAGGGCCGTGACGAGAAGGGTGATCCAGACCACGATGCCGAGGAAGCGGTAGTAGAGCATCACGTACACCAGCACGAGTGCCATCCCGGCCGCACCGGCGACCATCCCGGCATTCAGTTGATCGCGACCAACGGTCGGCGACACCCGCAACTCATTGATCTGTTCGAGCTCCACGGGAAGCGCACCGAACTTGAGGACGAGCGCGAGGTCCTTGGCCTCACCCTGGGTGAAGTTGCCGGTGATCACCGCGGCGTTCTCCGTGAACCGCTCCTCTTGAATGGTGGGCGCCGACTGCACCACGCCGTCGAGCACGATGGCGACCTGCTGTTGCACGTACTTGGCCGCGATGGCGTTCCACTGGTCAAAGCCGTCGCTCGTGAACTCGAGATTCACCGCCCACGCCCCCGACTGGGGGTCGAAGTCTGCGTCCGCGGTCTTGATGGCCCCGCCCGTCGCCTCAGCCGGGCCGAGCTGGTAGAGGAACTCGCCATCTTTGTCCTCGGCCACGATCGGCTGGTCCGCGGGGAACTCCGCCCCCGCCCCGACGGGGTCCGCGAGCGTGGTGGTGGTCGTGTCGGCCGGTGGCGCCTCGGGTGTCTCGAGCGCCGTGGTGGGCTCCTCGGTTGGTGGCTCTTGGGCGCGCCCGAGGACATCGCTCGACGCGGCGCCTTGCGTTGTGGGGGCGTCGGGTGTCGTTTCGGGCGCCTCACCCGGGGCCGTCGTCGGCGCGGTCTCCACGGGCGCAGGCGTCGTGGTCGGGACGTCGAGGGGTGATCCCGCAGCTGGTATGACGTTCAACACCGGGCGGAACTGCAACTCGGCGGTCCTGCCGATGATTTCCCGGGCGCGCCGCTGTTCCTTGACCCCGGGGAGGTCAACGACGATCGTGTCGCCCTGGCGGCTGATCTCGGGCTCGGCCACACCGAGGGCGTCGACGCGACTGCGCACGATGTCGAGCGCCTTGTCGAGCTTGTCACCGACGTTCTTCTGATCCCCCTTGGGGGCGAGCACCACCGACAGACCACCCTGGAGATCGAGGCCGAGCTGGGGAGTCGTGTCGCTCACGACCACGGCCGTCAACGCGACACCGACCACCACGAACACGAGAAGCACGCGCACCAGAGGCCCGCGCACCGCTACTCGCCGTCCTCGGCCGCGACATCGTCGTCCGCGCTCACGTGGGGGATGAGGTCAAGGTCGCGGGCGATGGCGCGCCGGTCGACGCGCACCACGACTCCGGGGGCGATCTCCAACGACACCGTGTCGTCATCGAGCGCCTGGACGCGGCCGTGGAGGCCTCCGGCGGTGATCACCTGGTGACCCACCTCGACGGCGCGAACCATCGCCGCGTGCGCCATGACGCGACGGCGCTGGGGGCGGACGAGCATGAGCCACACGACGAGCGCGATGAAGATGGTCCAGATGAGGGCGAACACCGGGCGCGGAGCCTAGTGGCGCCCCCCGATGGGCCTGGGATCACCCGTTGAAGAGGCGGGGAGCGTTCGCGGGCGCTGGAGGGGTCAGGCCGAGGTGGGCGTAGGCCGACGGACTCGCCACTCGACCCCGCGGTGTGCGCTGAAGGAGGCCCTCTTGCAAGAGATAGGGCTCGTAGACGTCTTCCACCGTCTCAGCCACCTCCCCCACCGCCGCCGCCAGCGTCGTGAGGCCGACCGGGGCCCCGCCGAACGTGCGACACAGGGTGTCGAGGATGGCCCGGTCGAGCTTGTCGAGGCCTCGCTCGTCGACTTCGAACAGCGTGAGGGCGTCGCGCGCGCAGCCTCCGTCGACCGTGCCGTCGCCCTTGACGTCGGCAAAGTCGCGAACCCGTTTCAACAGGCGGTTGGCGATGCGGGGCGTACCCCGCGATCGGCGGGCGATCTCGCCGGACGCTTCGTCGTTCACGCTGACCCCGAGAATCCGGGCCGATCGCGAGACGATGGTCTCGAGATCGGGTGGCGCGTAATAGTCGAGACGGGCGACGAACCCGAAACGGTCGCGCAACGGGCCCGTGATGAGCCCCGTGCGAGTGGTCGCGCCGACGAGGGTGAACCGCGGGACGTCGAGGCGGATCGATCGGGCCGACGGGCCCTTCCCGATGACGATGTCGAGTTGGAAGTCCTCCATCGCCGGATAGAGCACTTCCTCGACGACCCGAGGGAGGCGGTGGATCTCGTCGATGAACAGGACATCGCGTTCCTCGAGGTTGGTGAGGATCGCCGCGAGGTCGCCGGCGCGCTCGAGCGCCGGGCCGCTCGTGACCCGGAAGCCGACGCCGAGTTCACGGGCCACGATCGCCGCCATCGTCGTCTTCCCGAGGCCGGGGGGCCCGGCCAACAGGAGGTGGTCGAGCGCCTGGTCGCGACCAGCCGCGGCCTGCAGCATGATGTCGAGGTGCTCCTTGAGGCGGGGCTGGCCGACGAACTCGGCGAGGCGCTGCGGACGCAGCGTCGCCTCGACGATGTCGTCGCCCGGCGCGGCGAGCGGAGCGAGCAACTCGTTGCGGGTCACGAGACGCGCTCGGCCGCGAGTTGTCTGAGGGCTCGCCGGAGCATGTCCTCGACGGGCTCGTCGTCGGGCAGCGACGACAGCACTCCCCGCACTTCCTCGGCGTCGTAGCCGAGGCCGGCGAGCGCGGCGCGCACCTCGGCCCGCGGGCTGCGAGCGCCATCGGGCACCACCTCGAGATCAGGGAGCTCGAAGCGGCTCTTCAACTCCACGAGGAGTTTCTGCGCCGTCCGCTTGCCGACGCCCGGGACCAGCGTGAGCGCCTCGATGTCGTCCTCGATCAGGGCCCGGCGCAGCGCCAGCGGTTCGTGGACAGCGAGGATCGACAGGGCGAGCTTGGGGCCCACGCCCGGCGCCGCGCAGAGCAACTCGAACGTCGCCCGCTCCGCCTTGGTTTCGAACCCGTAGAGCACCATGGCGTCTTCGCGCACGTGGAGGTGCGTGTGGATCGTCACCTCGTTTCCCGGGTCGAGCGCGACCAGGGTGCGCGGCGTGACGCGCGTGCGGTAGCCGACGCCGGCGACGTCAAGGACGACCTCGTCGGCGCCTCGGTCGACCACGACGCCTCGCAACATCCCGATCATCCGGCCTCCTTGGCGAGGGCGGCCGCGATCGCATGGTCGAGGCCGGGAACACGACCGCGGTCGGCGGTCGCCGCCGCCACCTGCGCCTGGAGCGGCGCCGCGTTCAGATGGCACAGGGCGAGGGCGAGGGCGTCGGCCACGTCAGGGGGGTCGGGGCGCTCGCTCAAGCGCAGCACGGCCTGGACCATCGCCTGCACCTGCGCCTTGTCGGCGCCGCCGTACCCGGCGACGGCGTGCTTGACCTCGTTCGGCGAATACTCGACGACGGGGAGGCCCCGCCGCGCGGCGACGAGCAGCGCCATGCCGCTCGCTTGGCCGACGGCCATCGCCGTGCGGGCGTTGGCCTGGAACAGGACCCGCTCGACCGCCACCACGTTCGGCTGGTGCTCGGCCATGACCAACTCGAGTTCCTCGGCGAGCTCACGCAGGCGCGCGGGGACCGGCGTTCCCACCGGGGTGGTGAGGACCCCGGCCGCGACCGCGCGAGGATGACCGTCGACCTGCTCGACCACGCCATACCCGCACCGGGACAGGCCAGGGTCGACGCCAAGCACCCGCGTTGCGCCGCTATCGAACATGCGTTCGTACACTACGCGCCACCCGCTCAGGGGTGGTGGACCCTCATCGAGCCTCGTGCTTGCGCGCTACGGCGCCAAACGTGGGCAGATTTGAACGCCAACGTGCAATCCGGCCCACGTTTAGCGGGCTTCGGCATTCCCGATACAGCCCTCTTCCGTAGATGGGAGACTGATCGCGATGACGGCGGACAGCGCACGCCGACCGTGGATTCTCGGTGCTGCGCTCCTCCTCGGAGCCCTGGCGTCGATCGCTGGTTTCATGATCGCCCCGATCGCCGAGCACCGCGAAGGCTTCCCGTGTCCCTCCGAGGATGAAGCGGAGATCGAACCGTACGGAGTCGAAGGGTGTGGCCGAGCGTTCGTCCTGGTGTTCTGGGAATCCGTCGTCACCATCGGATCCGGTGCGGTCGGGATCGTCGCGGGGATCAGCCGCCGCAACAAGCATCGGAGAAGGCTCGCCGAAGCGTGGCCACACGCCTTCGGCGCCGTGGTGGTGATCGGCGCCGCTTGCTTCCTTCTCGCAATCAGCGCGGTGAGTGGAATCCCGGCAACGCTGGACGATGACCATGTCACGAGCGGGGATGTCGCCGCCGCCGCTGGCGTCGGGGGCGTCATCGTTCCGTTCGTGACGCTCTTGGCTGTCGAGCGGATCATGCGAAAGCAGTGGACGCCCGGCGTCGTGCCACGGCCCGCTTGATCGCGCCTCTCGCACACCTCAGAGGCTGACCGCTGCGAGCACCTCGTCCGGGGTCCCTACAACGAGGTCCGTCAAGAAATCGCTGCGCGAATCCATGATTCCCCATTGCCGTACTCTTCCTCTGTGCCCAAAGCCGTCACGTCGCCGGACGGGCGACGTTGGACCGTCCGCAGACGACTCCTTCCCTGGAGGCCGCGCCTTCGCCAGGGGTATCGGGAATCTGGGCAGGCGGTCACCGAAGGTCTCGGTATCACGACCTCAACAGCGTCCCTTTCAGGGTTCTTCTTGCTCTTGCTCGTGCTCTTGGCAACGTGGGTCCTGTTCCCCTTCGTCCTCCTCTTGATGGAACTGGTCGTGATCGCGCTCGTTGCGCCTCTTAGCGTCGTCGCTCAAATCGTCTTGAGGCGCCCGTGGATCATCGAAGCGGCGCCGTCCGACAACGCCAGGGATCGACGCGAGTGGAAATGTGTCGGCTGGCGAGCCAGCGGTGACTTCGCGGAGACCGTCGCCGAGAAGCTCCAACAGGGAATTCCGTTGCCGATCTCAGGGTGTTCAGAGTGACGTTCTCACCAGCGAGTCCGGCGCAGACGCTCACCGTCGCCAGGCCCTCGTCGGGGATCCCTACAACCAACGCTGCCTACGCTTCCGTCAGCAGGGATCCGCCCCTTGAACGTCCACCCACGCCCTAAACGTCGGCAGAAGTGAACGGAAACGTTCAATTTTGCCGACGTTCAAACGGTGCCTCCGCGGTCTCGCGCCCCCTACGCCATCACGTTTTGCAAAATGTCGTCGGGGATGTCGAAGTTGGCGTAGACGGCCTGGACGTCGTCGTGCTCTTCGAGAGCGTCGAGGACCTTGAGGACGGCGCGGGCCTCGCTCTCGGAACCGAGGGGCACGGTGTTCTGCGGCAGCATCGTGAGGTCGGCGGATGCCACGGTGATGCCGGCGCCGTCGAGGGCGTCCCGCACCTTCATCACGTCGCCGGGCGGGGTGGTGACCTGCCAGGTGTCGCCCTGGTCGTCGACGTCGTCGGCGCCGGCCTCGAGCGCGGTCATCATCAGGTCGTCCTCGTCGACCCCCGCGCTCTTGTCCACGATGATCACGCCTTTGCGGTCGAACTGCCACGCCACCGCACCGGGCTCGGCCAGCGACCCGTTGTTGCGGGTGAAGATGTTCTTGATCTCGGCCGCGGCCCGGTTGCGGTTGTCGGTGAGGGTCTCCACATACATCGCCACGCCGTTCGGCGCGTACCCCTCGTAGGCGATCTGCTCGTAGACCACGCCCTCGAGCTCGCCGGTCCCCCGCTTGATGGCGCGCTCGATCGTGTCGACGGGCACCGAACTGTCGCGGCACTTCTGGACGAACGTCCGCAACGTGGCGTTGGCGTTGACGTCGCCCCCGCCGGTGCGGGCCGCCACCTCGACCTGCTTGAGCAGCTTGGCAAACAGCTTGCCCCGGGCCTTGTCCTGCGCGCCCTTCTTGTGCTTGATGGTCGCCCACTTCGAGTGGCCACTCATAGCCCTACCCTCCCTGGAGAAATCGTTCGTGCACCCGGAGATCGCCGGACAGCTCGGGGTGGAATGCACACACCGTAACGGCACCCTGGCGGCACATGACCGGTCGGCCATCGTGCTGGGAAAGGATGGTGACGCC
>Ga0209640_10001712_pt1 | contig 18845 bp, 22 predicted proteins | sample RifCSP10_1_FD_184018 | JGI IMG/M metagenome (GOLD analysis project Ga0209640, IMG submission 184018) | Soil microbial communities from Rifle, Colorado - Rifle CSP2_sed 10_1 (SPAdes) (version 2) | ecosystem: Environmental > Terrestrial > Deep subsurface > Rock core/Sediment | place: Rifle... | reverse complement strand
AGCGGGAATCAGGTGTTACAAGCTCGCTGATATGCTCCCGCCGGGATGACGCCGGACGCGGCCTCCTCACCTCATTCGCTGGCCACCGCCTCGGGGTTGCTCCTGGGCGCCCTCGCGGCCGCGATGATCATCGGGGCCCTGGTTGGATGGGCGCTCGGGTCGGCGGGCATCGGCCTCCTCGTCGGAGCCCTCGCAGGGATCCCGCTCGGCGTCCTGGCGGTCTATCAGGTGTACGGAAGGGCGGAGCAGGAGTGAGTGCGGGCATCTTCACCACGCCTCGGTCCGTGCCGAGCCGGCTCGGGCCGACGATCGCGGGCGGGGCCGTCATCGCCCTCGCGCTCCCCGTCTTCGCGGTCGCGGGCTGGCCCCTCTCGGGGTGGGCGCTCGCGGCAGTCCTCTGGGTCGCGGCTGAGGTCTTCGCGTTGGTACTGGCGCGTCTCCCGGGCAGCGCAGATAACCTCGCCGCCGCAGGAATGAGGGGCATCGGCACGACTTCCCGGGCACTTCTCGTCGGAATACCGCTCGTCGTCGTGACGGCGTCCGACGAGAGCGTCGGCATCGCGGCGGCGGGCCTCTACGCGCTCGCCTTCACGGTCGAGCTCGCCGTCGGGCTGGCCTCCTACTTCGGCGGAGAGACCTAGATGGTTGATCGGCTATTCCTCGCCGCGCGGCTGGTGGCTGAGACACATCGCCGGCTGGTGCCGCCCCTCCCCGCCCGTATTCCCGATACGCGCTTCGGACGGGCGGCGTCCCCGGCTCGGTCTCAGCCATCCCCGCATCGACGGCAATTACCGATCAACCATCTCGGCATGAAGCGGCTTACCGCGCTCCTATTCGGACTCGCCCTGATCCTGCCGTCCGCCGGCCTCGCCCAGGGAGAGACCGAGGAGGACAAGGGCGCGTTCATCTCCGAGGAGTGGGAGCTGCACGACTGGATCCCGATCCACCTCGGGCCGATCGACATGTCGATCAACAAGGCCGTGGCGTATCTGCTTCTCGGCGCACTCTGCTCGTGCCTCATCGGGATCGTCTTCATGCGCGTCAAGGTGGGACGGGACCCGACCCGCCGCCAGGCTCTGGGCGAGACGATCTACGAGGTCGCGCAGGTTTCGGTCGCCGAGCAGGGGCTACCCACGCAGGCGATCGGTCGCTGGTTCCCCTACGTCGCGTCGCTGATGGTCTTCATCTGGACCGTGAACATGCTCGGCTTCATCCCGCTCCCGCTGTCGGACGAGAGAGTGACGATCGCGGGGGTCGAGTTGCCGACGCTCGCGATCTTCGCCGCCACTTCGACGCTCTCGGTCACGCTCGCTCTCGCGCTCATGACGTTCGTCTTCACGCACGTCGAGGGAATCCGCGCGAACGGATCATGGAAGTACTTCAAGAGCTGGATACCCGACGTGCCGAAGGTCATGTTGCCTCTGATCATCCCGCTCGAGATCCTCGGGCAGCTCATGCGCCTGATCAGCCTCTCGGTCCGGCTGTACGCGAACATGCTCGCGGGCCACATGCTCATCCTGACGTTCGTCGGGCTCATCATCGTCCTCGAGAACGTCTTCCTCGCGATCGTGGCAGTTCCGGCCGCCGCACTCTTCTACCTCTTCGAAGTCCTGATCGTCGTCTCCGTCCAGGCCTACATCTTCGCGGCTCTTTCCGCCATCTACATCGGCTCGGCCATCGAGCCCGAGCACTAAGGAGGACCTCAGACCATGCTCTCCTCGTTCTTCTTCCTCGCCGCAGCCGAGGACGGCGCAGACGCCGGCAAGGCGATCGCCCTCGCGCTCGGCATCGGCCTCGGCGCGCTGGGCGCCGGCGTCGGCATCGGCAACATCTTCGGCTCGATGATCCAGGCCGTCGCCCGCCAGCCCGAGCTCCGCGGTGAGCTGCAGGGCATCCAGTGGCTCGGCTTCGCCCTGACCGAGGCGGTCGTCTTCTACGGCCTCATCGGCGGCCTGCTCGCCTACGTGCTGGTCTGAAGATGCCGAACCTCCTCGCATCGGGCCTGATCGACGTCGTCCCAGGGCTCATGATCTGGACGCTCATCGCGTTCGGGATCACGTTCTTCGTCCTCAAGCGGTATGCGTTCGGGCCGATCCAGAAGACGATCGACGAGCGACGCGATCGCATTCGCTCAGCCGTCGAGGAGGCCGACAAGGCGCGTGAGGAGGCGCGCGAGCTGCTCGAGCAGCACCGTCAGCTCATCGCTGAGGCGAAGGGCGAGTCAGCTGAGATCCTCGCCGATGCGCGCAAGGTGGCGGATGCGCAGATCGCGCGCGTGAAGGAGGAGTCGGAGGTTGAGCGGGAGCGCCGCCTCGAGGAAACGCGTCGCCAGATCGACGCGGAGACGAAGCGCTCGCTCGACATGATCCGCTCCGAGGTCGCCGACCTGACGCTCGAGGCGACGGCCCGCGTCACCGGCAAGGTCCTCGACGCGGAGGATCAACGCCGACTGATCGACGAGGCGATCTCCGAGCTCGACTTCTCGGCGCTGGAGAAGGACCAGGCCTAGCCGATGGCAGTAGCGCAGCGGATGTACGCCCGCGCCCTCTTCGAAGCTGCTCAGGACGCGGGGCGGCTCGAAGCGGTCTCCGCGGATCTCGGCGCGCTCGCCGCGAGCCTCGACGAGGTACCGGAGCTGCGCGCGTTCCTCCGCAACCCGCAGATCGAGCCGGCCGGGAAGGCCGAGGTGCTGGACCAGATCTGTGCCGACGCCGAGGAGCTCGTCCGCAACTTCGTCCGCCTGGTAGCCGAGAAGGGCAGGGCCGGCGAGGTCTCCGAGATGAGTGCCGAGCTCGAGGCGCTTGTCGCCCGCTCCCAGAACCGCCTCGCCCTCGAGCTGACGACGTCCTACGAGCTCTCCGACGACGAGGCCCGATCCATCGTCGAGACGATCGAGACGGCATCCGGTCGAAAGGTCGAAGCGACTCGGACCGTGGATCCCGGCCTGATCGGCGGGATCGTGCTCCGGGTCGGCTCGTATCGAGCCGACGGCAGCGTCCGCGGCCGGCTCGAGCGCCTGAGACACGAACTCGCGACAACGCATTGAGGACGACATACGCATTGAGGGCGACATATATGTCGCCCCTACTCAAGGAGACCAACACGTGAAGCTGCGCCCCGAAGAGATCACCGCGATCCTCAAGGACCGCATTCAGCAGTTCGAGGTCGAGACCGACCTCAGCGAGGTCGGCACCGTCCTCCAGGTCGGGGACGGGATCGCCCGCATCCACGGCCTCGAGAACTGCGTCTCGCTCGAGCGGCTCGAGCTCGAGCACGGCGTCGTCGGCATCGCCTTCAACCTCGAGGAGGACAACGTCGGCACGGCGCTCTTCGGACAGTGGCAGCGCGTGAAAGAGGGCCAGCCGGTCCGGCGAACGGGCGAGGTCATGAGCGTGCCGGTGGGTCCAGGACTGCTCGGCCGGGTCGTCGATCCCCTCGGCAACCCGCTCGACGGGCTCGGCCCGATCGAGGCGACGGAGCGCAGGCCGCTCGAGTTCAAGGCACCGGGCGTGATCAGCCGCCAGCCGGTGAAGGAGCCGCTCCAGACCGGCATCAAGTCCATCGACTCGATGACCCCGGTCGGTCGCGGCCAGCGCGAGCTGATCATCGGCGACCGCTCGACCGGCAAGACGGCCATCGTCATCGACACGATCCTGAACCAGCGTGGCGGCGACGTCGTGTGCGTCTACGTCGCGGTCGGCCAGAAGGGCTCGACCGTCGCCCAGGTGGTCGAGAGGCTCCGCGACGCGGGCGCGATGGAGTACACGATCGTCGTCTCCGCGCCCGCACAGGAGGCGGCGCCGATCAAGTGGATGGCGCCGTTCGCCGGCTGCGCGATGGGGGAGTACTTCCTCTACAGCGGGCAGCACGCACTCTGCATCTACGACGACCTCTCCAAGCACGCAGACGCGTACCGGCAGCTCTCACTGCTCCTCCGCAGGCCACCGGGCCGCGAGGCGTTCCCCGGGGACGTCTTCTACCTGCACTCCCGGCTGCTCGAGCGCGCCTGCAAGCTCTCCGACGACCTCGGCGGGGGGTCGTTGACCGCGTTGCCGGTCATCGAGACGCAGGCTGGCGACATCGCCGCCTACATCCCGACGAACGTCATCTCGATCACCGACGGCCAGATCTTCCTCGAGTCGAGCCTCTTCTACTCAGGCGTCCGGCCGGCGATCAACGTCGGCACGTCGGTCTCCCGCGTGGGCGGAAACGCGCAGACGAAGGCGATGAAGAAGGTCGCAGGTCGCCTTCGTCTCGACCTCGCGCAGTATCGGGAGCTCGAGGCCTTCTCGCAGTTCGGCTCCGAGCTCGACGCCGCGACGCAGAACGCGCTCGCTCGCGGCGAGCGCATGGTGGCGACGCTCAACCAGCCGCAGTACCAACCGTGGCCGTCCGAAGAGCAGGTCGTAGGCATCTACTCAGGCATCCACGGCTGGCTCGACAAGATCCCCGTGAGCCAGGTCTCGCGCTTTCACGACGAGCTCCGCGAGCACCTGCGGACGGAGGGCTCGATCCTCGAGGCGATCCGCTCCACAGGCGACCTGTCCGACGAGGTCGCGGAGAAGCTGAAGGCGGAGCTCGAGCGGTTCGTCCACGGGTTCAACGTCGAGGAGGAGAAAGGCCTCGCCGGCTGACGCCGGCGAGGTTAGAAGAGCCAGTGCAAGCTCAGAGCGCTTCTCTAGACCGAAGGCACGGGCGGTAGCCCGTGGCTACGGTCCAGGACCTCAAGCGGCGCATCACTTCCGTCAGCAACACGCGGAAGATCACGCGCGCCATGGAGCTCGTCGCCGCGGCGAAGCTGCGGCGCGCCGAGCTGCGGATCAAAGCGCTCCGGCCCTACGCGGAGACGATGAACGAGCTGATCGCCGGGGTGGGGCGCGCCGCCGCCTCGGTCAGGCTCCCGCTCCTCGAGCAGCGTGAGAGCGTGGAGACGGTAGCGATCATCCCGCTGACAGGAGACCGCGGGCTCGCCGGCGCCTTCAACGCGCAGATCGTCCGGCGCGCGTTCGCGCTCGAACGTTCGCTTCAGGCCGAAGGCAAGGGCGTCCGCTGGGTGGCGGTGGGCAAGAAGGGGCGCTCGACGCTCCTCTTCCGGCGCCGCGAGCTGGCGGGCTCCTACATGGGCTTCACGGACCGCCCCGCCTACGAGGACGCCCAGGCCATCGCACACCGGTGCGCTGAGCTCTTCACGACGGGTGAGGTCGATCGTGTGACGCTCGTCTACAACACGTTCATCTCGGCCCTCACGCAGCGCGTGACCGAACAGGACATCCTTCCGATCTCCCCCCACATCCTCGAGACGGACGAGGACGAACGCGCGGCAGACACGCTACGGGGAGACTTCATCTTCGAGCCCGAGCCGGAGGAGATCATGCAGCGCCTGCTCCCGGTCTACCTCGAGACGCAGGTGTACCGCGCGCTGCTCGAGTCGACGGCGTCGGAGCAGGGCGCCCGCATGACCGCGATGAGGAATGCGTCGAAGAATGCTCGTGAGCTCATCGACGCTCTCACGCTTCGAATGAACCGCGCGCGACAGGCCGAGATCACCCAGGAGATCCTGGAAGTCGTGGCCGGCGCCGAAGCGCTGACGTAGGACTGCGAGGGGTCAGACCCGTAGGGTCTGACCCCATTCCCAACGAAGCGCTGACGTCGACGAGGGGTCTGACCCACGGGTCTGACCCCTTTCCGCTAACAACAAGCGCCAGCATTCGTAGAAGTACCTGAGCCATGACGAGCCCGGTCCCCGACACGTCCCCGGATACCATCAGGTCGGTGGAGCCGGTCCTGACCCGGGCGTCCGAGCCGGAGCGCTTCGCGAAAGCGAGCGAGATCTCCGCGCGCTTCGTCGACAACATCGAGACGGTCGTCTACGGGAAGCGCGACGAGATCAAGCTCGTGCTGGCCGCATTGATCTGCGGCGGCCACGTCCTCCTCGAGGACGTGCCGGGCACGGCGAAGACGGTCCTCGCGCGTGCCATCGCCGGGAGCATCGAAGGTGCGACCCCGTCACGTATCCAGTGCACGCCCGACCTTCAGCCGACCGACGTCACCGGTCTCTCGGTCTTCGACCAGAAGTCCAGAGATTTCGAATTTCGTCCGGGGCCCGTCTTCGCGAACGTCGTCCTCGTCGACGAGATCAACCGCGCGACGCCGAAGACGCAGTCAGCCCTCCTCGAGGCGATGGCGGAGCACCAGGTGACGGTGGACGGCGCGACGCGGGCGCTGCCCTCGCCGTTCCTGCTGCTCGCCACCGAGAATCCCATCGAGTACGAGGGCACCTTCCCGCTTCCCGAGGCGCAGCTCGATCGGTTCTTCCTCCGAACCGCGCTCGGCTACCCGGACGTCGACGACGAGCTCAGGATCCTCGAGGAGCAGCGCTTCGCGCACCCGCTCGACCGCCTCGCCCCGGTCGTGACCGTGGACGAGGTGAACGAGCTCCGCACCGCGGCCCAACACGTCTACGTCGACGACGTCCTGCACCGCTGGGTCGTCGATCTCGTACGTGCAACCCGCGGTCACGAAGCGGTCGTCATCGGGAGCTCCGTGCGAGGCAGCCTCGCCCTCGAGCGGGCAGCACGCGCCTGGGCGCTCGTCAACGGCAGGAGCTTCGTGGTGCCGGAGGACATCGAACGCCTCTTCGTTCCCGTGCTCGCGCACCGCGTCGTCTTCACGCCGAGCTTCGTCGCCCGGGCGCGCGCGTCGAGCTGGACGACGGCTATCGAGGAGTTCCGGATGGGTTGCCTCGAGGTCTCGCCACGGCCGGGCTCCGAAGAGGATCCCCTCTTCGAGGGCACGGGCGGGGTCAGACCCCATGGGGTCTGACCCCGTTCGGTAGTCGTGCCGAGTGCCCGCCTGACCTTCCCGCTCGTCCCCCGCCGCGGGGTGATCGGCATCTCGTACGGCACCATGCGAAGCCTGCGCCGGGGGACGGGGACGGACGTCGCAGGGTCGCGGCCGTACCGTCCAGGGGACGACATGGACGCGATCGACTGGGCGGCGTCGGCCCGGCTCTCGACGGCCCGTGGACAGGACGAGTTCGTCGTGCGCGAGCGGTTCGCGGAGGAGGCGCCGCGGGTCGTGGTCGTCTGCGATCGACGACCGGGCATGTCGTGCTTCAGCGCTCCATTGCCATGGCTCGACAAGCCGCGTGCCATGCGCAACACGTTCCAGCTGATCCTCACGAGCACCGCCGGGGCGGGCGGCTTCGTGGGGTATCTCGACCATGCGGACGGGGACGTGTACTGGCGGCCACCACAGCTCGAGCGCAAGCTCATGAAGCTTCGGAACGAGCGGCTGGAGTCGTCGGACTTCCGGGCTCCGCACGATTGGCTCGAGCGAGCGCTGACGCATCTTGCAGAGCACCGGCGCTCGGCAACGGCCGGGACCTTCGTGTTCGTGCTCTCCGACTTCATCCCGGCGCCGTCTGACGAGGTGTGGTTCACCGCGTTCGAGCAGCGCTGGGACGTCGTGCCGATCGTGTTGCAGGATCCGACCTGGGAGCAGAGCTTCCCCGAGGTGCCGGGCATCGTCGTTCCGCTTCGCGACTCGGAGACCGGGCGCGTCGTGCCGGTCCGGTTGACTCGCAACGAGGTTCGGGCACGGCGGGAGGCGAACGAGGCGCGCCTCGTAGACCTCATCGCAAGCTTCCGCGCGCTCGACATCGACCCGGTCCTCGTTTCCTCGGACGAGCGAGCCGAGCTCCTGGGGTCGTTCCTGAGCTGGTCCGAGCTGCGCCGCGTGAGGCGTGTCGTGGGCGGGTGATCGACGTCGATGCCCCGTAGCCGACTCCTGACGGCCCTCGCGCTCGCTGCGGTCGCCGGCCTGACCGCGCTGCCGGAAGCCCCCTCGCAGGGAGGTCCGCCTCCGACCCCGGGCGGCGCGGCGGTGCGACCGCCCGAAGAGCGGCCTATCGTCGGGAGCGCGGCGCTCACTCCGCGGATCGTCCTCTTCGGCGACACCGTCAGGGCGCAGATCGACGTCGTCCTCGATCGAACGCGCGTCGATCCGGACTCGGTTCGCGTCGCCACCGCCTTCTCGCCGTGGGAGATCGTCGGAGAGCCCGAGCGCGTCAGGCGGGATGTCGGGTCGACGGCGTACCTCCGGACGACCTACGTCCTTCGTTGCCTGACGAGCCCGTGTGCACCGCCTCGCCAGGCAGCGCCGCTCGAGCTCGATCCGGCACGAATCGCGTACACGGGCCCGGGGGAGGGCGGCACCCAGCAGGTCCGGGCATCCATCGAGGCCGGATGGCCGCTGCTCACCGTCTACTCGCGGTTCGCGACGGCGGCGCTCGAGAGCTCCACGCGATCGTCGACGCCGTGGCGGGTCGACGCCGTGTCGTTGCCGGCCGTGTCGCATCCCGTCGCTCCGGGCATCGTGCTCGCGCTGCTCCTCGCCGGCGCGCTGCTCCTCGTCGGCGGAGGTGCCGCGCTCGTGTATATCGCGTGGCCGCGCCGGGCCCCCGCTCTCCCGCCGGAGCCGGAACCGGAGCCGCTCCCCGTGCTCACGCCGCTCGAGCAGGCGCTCGCGCTGCTCGAGGACGCCGCGCGCGAAGACGGAGCGGAAGAGCGCCGGCGATCCCTCGAGCTCGTCGCCGAGTCGCTGGAGGAGTGGGGGGACGAGGACCTCGCCGGCTGGGCGCGCGTGCTGGCGTGGTCCGAGGGTGCGCCCCAGGTCGAAGAGACGGCTGATCTCGCGACACGCGTTCGCGCGGCCCTCGAGCTCGAGCTCGAGGCCAGGGAGCCCGACGTGCACCAGGGGAACGGGCGTGTGGCGTAGGTCGAGGATCAGCGCGGGCGTGGTCGACAGCCATGACGTCGGCGAGCTCCGCGGTGCCGCGCGCCGCGCCCGCGTGCTCCGGGTGGCGCTCGTCGCAGTCGCTCTCGGGCTGCTCGTGGCTGCCGCGGCCTCGGCTCGCGGGCTCGAGACGCGGGATCGCGGCTTGCTGCCCGAAGGGTCGACGGGTGTGGTCGTCGTCGATCTCTCGCTCTCCATCGCCGACGAGGACTACAACATCGTTCGCCGGGCACTCCGCCGGCTCATCGCGGAGAACTCGCGCGTCGGGCTCGTCGTCTTCTCGGACGTGCCGTACGAGCTCCTTCCGCCCGGAACTCCTGCGGCCGAGATGAAGCCGATGCTCCGCCTCCTCGTGCCTCCCCGGCTCGGTCCGCCCATCAACCCCTGGACGCAGTCGTTCCGTGCCGGGACGCGGATCTCGCAGGCGCTCAAGCTCGCGAGGCAAATGCTCGAGCGCGACGGCGCCCGGAACGGCTCGATCCTCCTCGTCAGCGACCTGGAGACCGCTCCGGACGACCTGCCCGAGCTCGCGAGGACGGTCGAAGGGATCCGCGCGAGCTCGCTCTCGCTCCGTGTCTACCCGCTCGCGCCTTCGAGCGAGGCGCTTCTGGTCTTCGAGGGGCTTCTGCAGGAGGACGCGTTCGCAGCTCCGGCCGCGCCCGGGGAGGGGATACCCGCCGCGAGCGAGGCCCGAAGACGGGTGCCTGTCGCGTTCTTCGTGCTCGGGGGGCTTCTCTTCCTCGCGCTCGCCTTTCACGAGCGCTTCGGCGGCCGTCTGGCGCTTCCGCGACCGGAGCGGGCCCGATGAGACAAGCGCTCCTTACGCGCCGAGCGGCGCTCGTCGTGGGCGCGATCGGGTGCTTTGCGCTCGCGGCGGTGCTCCTCACCCTCGCCCTCGACGTCACGCACTGGAATGACGCCATGCGGGCGGACGACGTTCGGTACCGCGCGACACCGGAGGCGACAGATCTCTGGCAGCCGGCGACGGCGATGCCCCTGGACGCAGGGCGCACGCTCCTCGGCGTCCGGGACGACGTCGATTTCCGCCGCGCCGTTCGCGCGCTCCGGCTCGCGCGGCTCGAGGACGCAACGGCCGGTGACGCCGAGCTCGCATTGCGCCGCAACGAGGCCCAGGCGCGCCTCGAGGCGATCGCCGGAGGCGACGGGGACAAGGTGCGGCGCTCTCGTGCCGCCGGCCTTCTCGGCGCGCTCGGTCTCGCTCGGCTGGCCTCGGAGACTCAGGAGCGCGTCGCACTCCTCGAGGCGACGATCGGGAACCTCCAATTCGCGATCGCGCTCGACCCCGGGAACGAGGAGGCGAAGTTCAACCTCGAGCTCGCCATCCAGCGCGGTCGCGGGCTCCAGCTGACCGAAGGCGCCGGGGGAACGAACCCGTCACCGGGCGGCGCCGGCTCGAAGGGCGCCGGCGCAGGCGACGCCGGCACCGGGTACTGAGCATGAGCCTCACCTTTCTCACGCCGTTGGGTGCGGTCCTGGCGATCGGCGCGGTGATCCCCCTCGCCGCTCTCGTCGCAGTCCGCCGGCGGGCGAACCGGGTGCGTCGCGTCGTCGGACTCTCGGCGACCCGCGCCCACCGGGTCGCTCTCCCGCTCGCCGCGCTCCTGAGCGCCGCCGCTCTGCTCGGTCTCGCGGCCGCTCAACCCATTCTCGAGAGCATCTCCACGCGCCGGGTTCGAACCGACGCCGAGGCGTTCTTCGTGGTCGACGTCTCTCGGTCGATGCTCGCACAGGCTGACGGGGGGTCCGCCATGCGCATCGACCGGGCGAAAGCGGTCGCGAGCGAGCTGCGCGCGAGGCTGTCGGACGTTCCAGTCGGCATCGCCTCGCTCACCGATCGCGCGTTGCCGCACCTCTTCCCGAGCCCCGACATCGAGGTGTTCCAGGCGACCCTCGACCGCTCGCTCGGCATCGAGCAGCCGCCTCCGCGCTCGAGCTTCCTGACGAATGCGACCAAGCTCGACTCGCTTGCCGCCATCCGAAGCCAGCGCTTCTTCTCACCGACCACGGAGCGAAGGCTCGTCGTCGTGTTCACGGACGGCGAGAGCCAGCCTGTCGCCGGCGCCCGGCTGGGAACCCTCTTCAAGCGAGATCCCCCGATCGCGATCGTCTTCGTGCACGTGTGGGGCGAGAATGAGCGTGTCTACTCGAAAGGAGCTCCCGAGCCCCAGTACCTCCCGGACCCGTCCGCCCGCGCGATTCTCGACAGCTTGGCGGCGTCGACCGGCGGCGCCGTGTTCCCAGAGCGGAGCCTCGAATCGGCGACGCGGCGGATGCGGAGGGCCCTCGGAAGCGGTCCGACGGTGGCCGAAGGCCAGCACCGGGGTCGCGAGGCGATCGCGCCGTACCTCGCCTTCGCGGCGTTCCTCCCGATCGGCCTGCTGCTCTGGCGGCGAGATCGCTAGAGGGTTGATGTGAAAACCAAGCACCGCGGCCGCGAAGCGGACGCCTTCAGGGATCTTCGCGCGACCGGAGTTCCGCGGGAGCGGATTCCGGTCTTGCGCCAGCTACTTCTCCGCGAACCACGCCTCGACGGCGTCGGGAAAGCCGCTCTCGTCCATGAACGAGATCGCACGGCTCGCCATCCACACGAGGGCAGGCGTGCTCACCTGGCTCAGCACCGCCCTGACGGCCTCGTCCCCGTGGTGCGGCCCGCCCTTCTCGCCGGCACGTGCCCGCCGGAGGCGGCAGAGCATGAACGCCGCGCGGTCGACCTCGGTACCGGCTCTCTCGTACCACTCGATCCCGACCGCCCTTTCGACCACCGGCGCCGTCTCCTCGGCGAAGCGGCCCGCGTCCTCGGCTGCGACGAAGTACCTGGTATCGCGTCCCTTCTGGCTACCCCCGGGGATTTGCATTCCGCCTCCTAACGAAATTGGATCCAGGACGTCACAGAGTATGATCCTGCACTTGACCACGGCGAACGAGGCATCTGGATCGACGAGTTTGCAGTCGGCATACGCCGATGTCCGCCTGCGAGCGCGTCGAGCAGCTGCCTGTCGTGGTGAGGATGCGCAGGACACCACTCGGATGGAGGGATAGATGCGTAAACGTTCGATCTTGCTCCTCGCCGGGGCTCTCGCGATTACCGCGAGCCTCGTCGTCGGGCCTGCCGCGACGGCCGGTCCGGAGCGCACATCCGCCGGAACGGTCGTGTTCATCCACGATCAGGAGCCGCCCAACCTTCAGGGTCCGTGGGTCGGCAACAACCTGTATGCGACAGCCCTCGTGCTCAACAACATCTGGTACGGCGGCCAGATTCGCAACGACAAGGCGGACTTCGAGCCGCGCCTGTTTACGGCGGCACCGAAGATCGTCAAGCAGTCGCCTCTCACGATCAGCTTCGCATACAAGCCGACGGCGGTCTGGAGCGACGGGAAGCCCGTCACCGGTGCCGACTTCCGCGCGACGTGGCAGGTCTTCATCAACCCGGCCAACAACGTCATCACCCGGACGGGTTATGAGGACATCAAGTCCGTCACCGCCAAGGGCAAGAACGTCACGGTCGTGTTCAAGACGCAGTACGCCGACTGGGAGTCGCTCGTCTCGACCGGCGTCTATCCGGCGCACATCATCGCGGGTCAGGACATGAACCAAACGTTCCTGAACTCCGTGCCCGTCTCGAGCGGCCCGTGGAGGTTCCAGAGCTGGCAGAAGGGTGTCCAGATCACGGTCGTCAAGAACGGGGCGTTCAAGGCCGGCCCGGCCATGAAGCTCGACCGGGTCGTCTTCCGCTACATCCTCGACACGAACGCCCGCTTCCAGGCGCTCAAGTCGGGTGAAGGCCAGGTCATGGAGCCGCAGCCGCAGCTCCAGATCGCCGACTTCATGAGCGACTCGAACTTCGTGGTCGACCGGAAGATCGGGTATGCGTGGGAGCACATCGACATCCAGTTCGGCCCCAAGGGTCACCCGGCCCTGAAGCAGCCGTACGTCCGGCAGGCTCTCATCACGGGCATGAACCGGGCACAGGTCGCCGCGACCCTCTACAAGGAGATCGCTCCGGGCCTGCCGCCGCTGCAGAGCCACATGTTCAAGCCCTTCGAGTCCAACTACAAGCAGAACTGGAAGCGGTGGACGTTCAGCCAGACGAAGGTCATCAGCATCCTCAAGGGCAAGGGCTGCACCGGCGGCCCCGACAAGCCGAGCGCGGGGAACACCGACATCTTCTCGTGCCCGGGCGTCGGCAAGCTGTCGTTCCGGTTCTTCACCACGACCGGCAACCAGCTCCGCGCTCTGACGTACGAGATCATCCAGAGGCAGCTCAAGAGCGTCGGGATCGAGCTCGTCGCGCGGTTCCAGACGGGCGGAACGATGTTCGGCACGACGCTGCCGTCTCAGGACTGGGATCTGATGTTGTTCACGTGGGTCGGCTCGCCGGCCACGCCGATCACGATCAAGGACCTCTACGCTTGCGGTGGTGACCAGAACTACATGGGCTACTGCAACAAGAAGCTCTCGGCCGTCCTGAACGCGGTCGCTACGACGCTCGAGTCGGCGAAGAGGGCGTCGCTGCTGAACAACGCCGAGTTCAAGTACATGGCGAAAGACATCCCGTCGATCCCGGTGTACGCACGGCCGGTGTACGTCATCCGCGCCAAGAAGGTCAGTGGTCCGGTCGTCAACCCGACGACCGAGGGCAGCCCCTGGAACGCTGGCGCCTGGACGACCTCCGGCTAGACGAGGCGTCACAGGCGTGCCAGGCACCCTGTCTCGTAGCACCGACTCCACCCCCGCCGCGAGGCGGGGGTGGAGTCTCTTTGACCGGGCTCCCTTCGGAATGAGCGACGGCGACGTCGCCGAGGCGGTCATTCCGAAGGGAGTTCTCTAAGATCAGGAGACCGAGGCCATGCTCCAGTACGTCATCCGCAGATTCCTCTACAGCATCGTGGTTCTGGTCGCGGCGAGCTTCCTCGTCTTCTTCTTCGTCACCGCCTCCGGCGACCCCCTTGCCGGGCTGCGCATCACCCCGAACGTCTCCAAGGAGACGGTCAAGAACATCGAGGAGCGGAAGCACCTCAACGAGAACGTGTTCGTGCGGTACGGGTACTGGGTGAGGGACGCGACGACGAATCAGTTCGGCAGCACGCTTCTGACGAACGAGCCGATCCTGCCCGACCTGTGGCGCGTGATGAAGAACACGCTCCAGCTCGTCATCGTCGCCGAGCTGCTCGCGATCTTCATCGCCGTCGGAATCGGCGTTTACTCGGCCCTGCGCCAGTACTCGGCCTTCGATTACTCGGCGACGACCTTCAGCTTCCTGGGGCTCGCCATGCCGGTTTTCTGGATCGCGCTGATGCTCCAGGTGCTGGTCGTTCAGATACAAGGCTGGACCGGCACGAAGCTCTTCCCGATCGCCAGCCTGAACGACGTCGACCCCGGGAGCGGGATCAGCTTCGTCATCGACCGGGCCCACCACCTCGCGCTGCCCGTCCTCGTCTTGATGATCGCGAGCATCGCGACGTACTCGCGTTACATGCGCGCGTCGATGCTCGAGGTCGTCAACTCGGACTACGTGCGCACGGCGCGCGCGAAAGGCCTCGCGGAGAGCCGCGTGACGATGAAGCACGCGTTTCGCAACGCACTCATCCCACTCGTCACGCTCGTCGCGCTCAACTTCGGTGCGCTCCTCGGCGGCGCGGTCGTCACGGAGACGGTCTTCTCTCTGGACGGGATGGGGCTCTACTACATCAGTGCCCTGTTGACCAACGACCCGTATCCGATCATGGCCTGGCTCATGGTCGTTGCGGTCATGATCATCGTCTTCAACCTCGTCGCCGACATCGCGTACGGCCTCCTCGACCCACGAGTCCGCTATGACTGATCCGCACCCGTCTTCGGACATGATGACGTCGACCCCGACTGGCTCGGGGGGCGTTGCGTATGTCCCCGCGCCCGCCGGTGGCGGCTCGCTCGACAGGGAGCTGGCCTATGACGCCGGCGTCGAGATCAAGGCGCGGAGCCAATGGGCGTACGCGAGGATGCGGTTCTTGCGGCATCGGCTCGCCGTCGTGAGCCTGATCGTCCTGCTCCTGCTCGCGCTCGTCGCCGTCTTCGCGAACCAGGTCGCGCCGTACGGCTACGACGAGCAGAACTACGACATCATCAACCTGGGGCCGACGTTCGACGGCAAGCATGTGTTCGGAACGGACCAGCTCGGCCGCGACTACCTGAGCCGCGTCATCTACGGGCTGCGGACGTCACTCTGGGTCGCCTTCTTCGTGGCGGGCCTGACGACCTTCATCGGGACGGTCGTCGGTGCGATCGCCGGGTACTACGGTGGCGTGGTGGACAACTTACTCATGCGCTTCACGGACCTCGTGCTGGTGCTCCCGGCCCTCGCCGTGCTGCTGGCGGCCGCGACCTTCTTCAACAAGGAGGGGAGTCCGCTCAAAGCTGCGATCCTCCTCGGCATCCTGCTGTGGGTGGGCCTCGCACGCATCCTCCGCGGCATCTTCCTCTCGTTGCGGGAGAAAGAGTTCGTCGAGGCCGCGAAGGCAGCCGGGGCGAGTGACCTCCGGATCATCGGCCGCCACATTCTCCCCAACTGCGTCGGGGCGATCGTCGTCTACATGACGCTCGTCGTGGCGGGGGCGATTCTCATCGAGGCGGCGCTCTCGTTTCTCGGCTTCGGGATCAAGCCCCCGCACCCCGCGATCGGCTCGCTCATCTCCGACGGTCAGCAGCAGGGGCTGGCAACCTGGTGGCTCGTGACCTTCCCGGGTCTCGTGATCGCCCTCGTCGCACTCGCCATCAACTTCATCGGCGACGGTTTGCGCGACGCGCTCGACCCGACGCAACGGCGCGTCCGCGCCTAGGTTTCCGTGGCCGAGCCCATTCTCGAGATCCGCGATCTCACGGTCGAGTTCGGAACCGAGGACGGGGTCGTACGCGCCGTCACCGGCGTGAGCTACGACCTGCACCCCGGGGAGGTCCTCGGAATCGTCGGCGAGTCCGGCTCGGGCAAGAGCGTGTCCATGCTCTCCGTCCTCGGGCTCATCCCGATGCCGCCAGGGAGGATCGTCGAGGGTCAGGCCATCTTCAGGGGCGAGGACCTGGTCACGATGCCGAAGAGCAAGCTGCGGGAGATCCGCGGCGGGAAGATGGCGATGATCTTCCAGGACCCCATGACGTCGCTGAACCCGGTGTTGACGATCGGCGACCAGATCGCGGAGGCGATCCAGGTACACAACCCGGGTACGAGCAACGACGACGTCCGGAAGCGCACCGTCGCGCTGCTCGAGCTCGTCGGTGTTCCCTTCGCCGAGCGGCGTGTCAATCAGTATCCGCACGAGTTCTCCGGTGGTATGCGGCAGCGGGCGATGATCGCAATGGCCATCGCGAACGATCCGGCCGTTCTCGTCGCGGACGAGCCGACGACGGCGCTCGACGTCACGATCCAGGCGCAGATCGTCGAGGTGATGCAGACCGCCCAGAGGGAGACGAACGCCGCAATCGTCCTCATCACCCACGACCTCGGGCTCATCGCAGAGCTCGCCGATCGCGTCGTCGTCATGTACGCCGGGAGAGTGGTCGAGCTCTCCGACGTCTACACGATCTTCAACTCGCCGCAACACCCGTACACGATCGGCCTGATGAACAGCCTCGCCAGGGTCGACATCGACCAGGAGCGGCTCGAGCCGATCCCCGGCCAGCCGCCGAGCCTGATCTCCCTGCCACCCGGCTGCGCGTTCCATCCGCGGTGCGTCCACTCTCAGGGCCGCGCGATCTGTCGGACCGACATCCCAGAGCTTCGAAGCATGAGTGGAGATGCCCCGCACGTATCGGCCTGCCACTTCGCCGAGGAGCTCGCCGGTACACGGATCGGCGCCGGCGCTGCCTCGGGAGAGGGATCGTGACCGAGACCGAGACGACACCTGCGGTGGCCGAGGCGGCGGCATCGGCGTCGTCGAACGGCAACGAGCTGCTCCGCGTCGAGAACCTCGTCAAGCACTTCCCCATCAAGGCCGGCGTGTTCAAGCACACCGTCGGGCAGGTCCGTGCGGTCGACGGCATCGATCTCACGGTCCTTACCGGGGAGACGCTCGGCGTCGTCGGCGAGTCCGGATGCGGCAAGACGACGCTCGGCCGCACGATCATCAAGCTCCTCGAGCCGACCGGCGGCAGGATCATCTTCGACGGTCGTGACATCACGAAGCTCCGCCGGAAACAGATGCGCCCCGTCAGAAGGGACATCCAGATCGTCTTCCAGGATCCGTACGCGTCGCTCAACCCCAGGATGACCGTTCGCGAGATCGTCGCCGAGCCGCTGCGGATCCACGGCCTCTACCGGCGAGGCGAGGGCGGGCGCCGGGTCGAGGAGCTCCTGCGTACGGTGGGCCTGAGCCCCGAGCACGCGAACCGCTTCCCGCACGAGTTCTCGGGAGGGCAGCGCCAGCGGATCGGCGTCGCCCGTGCGCTTGCGCTGAACCCGAAGATGATGGTGCTGGACGAACCTGTCTCAGCGCTCGACGTCTCGATCCAGGCGCAGGTCGTCAACCTCATGGAGCAGCTCCAGCGCGAGTTCGGCCTGACGTATCTCTTCATCGCCCACGATCTGTCAGTCGTGCGGCACGTCTCCGACCGCGTCGCCGTCATGTACCTCGGGAAGATCGTCGAGATCGGCACGCGGAAGCAGATCTACGGGGCGCCCATGCACCCGTACACGCAGGCGCTGCTCTCCGCGGTGCCGATCGAGTCGCCGAACCTGCGCGGCAAGCGGCCGCGGATCGTGCTCGAGGGCGACGTCCCGAGTCCCGCGAACCCTCCTTCGGGCTGCCGCTTCCGGACTCGCTGCTGGAAGGCACAGGAGATCTGCGCTCAAGAAGAGCCGGCGCTCATTCCTCGCTCGGGTGGGGATCATCCCGTCGCCTGCCACTTCGCGGAGGCGATGAGCCCGCTCAACCTCGCCGAGCAAGCGAGGGTGCAGCAGGCCGCGCATCAGGCAAAGCAGCTTGCGGCAGAGCACCTCGCCGCCGGCTCGACCTAACTCCTCGCCCTTTCTCTCGTCAGAAGGAGGGTGAAGGCCATTCCGGCATCAGTGGTGTGCGAACGGGTCCGCGAGCAGGTATCGCTCCAGCTCGACGGCGAGCTGTCCCAGCTCGAGCGAAGGATGCTCGAGTCGCACCTCGCACGCTGCGTGGCCTGTGCTGAATACGCCATGGACGTCAGGGACTTCACCGAGCGGATCCGGAGCGAGCCGCTTGCTGCGATCGATCGTCCGGTCGTCGTTCGCCGGCACCGCACTCTCACGACCGCCCGCCTGCAGATCGGAGTTGCCGCGGCGTTCGCGTTGGCGGCGCTGGGCCTTGCCGGCCAGCTCGCCGCTCCCCAGCCCGACGGCTCTTCGGTCACCCGTTTCGACGGCGCACCGAGCCTCTCACCGCCGGCGAGCGTGCTCGAGCGCGAGCAGGCGATCCTTCGGGTCGTGCGCCCGGGAATCACGCTTCCTTCGCCCGGCACGGTCCTGTAAGTCGGCCGACAGCCTCCTTCCGACATGTCGCGTACCGCTCTCGTCCTCCTACTTGTCGCCGCCGCCGTATTCGTTTCGGCGTGCGGTGGAAGCGACTCCGCACCGACGCTCGCCGAGTACGAGCAGTCGGTCGTCACGGCGCGAGATCGCGTGGACTTCGCACTGGCTCGAATCACCAAGGCGAAGGCGAAGGAGGAGTTCCTGAACCGGATGGACGAGGCGTCGGCCGCGATCGACAACGCCGCCAGCGACCTCGATCAGGCGGGCGCGGCCGAGGGGTTCGAGGACGAGACGGGAAAGCTCACGGACGCGTTGCACCAGCTCTCCGTCGACCTGTCGGCAACTGCGCACGACCTCCGGCAGCCGGAAGGTCAGGGCCTGGTGTCCGGGGCGCAGGGATTGAACTTCGAGAGCTGGGACCAGGCGAACCTCGCGCTCGCGAGCCTGATCGGACAGGGGATCGACGTCGAGCTGATCGGGCGGCACTAGTCTCTTGCGCAAGACCGGAATCCGCTCGCGCGGATTCCAGCCGCGCAAAAATTCCTGAAGGCGGCCGCTT
>Ga0209640_10001711_pt1 | contig 18854 bp, 15 predicted proteins | sample RifCSP10_1_FD_184018 | JGI IMG/M metagenome (GOLD analysis project Ga0209640, IMG submission 184018) | Soil microbial communities from Rifle, Colorado - Rifle CSP2_sed 10_1 (SPAdes) (version 2) | ecosystem: Environmental > Terrestrial > Deep subsurface > Rock core/Sediment | place: Rifle... | reverse complement strand
CCGCGTCGGGCTCGTCGCGGCGGAAGGCGACGGCGAGGTTCTGGCGCCGCTGACGGTCGACGCCGCGGTCGTCGATCTCGTGCTCGACGGCGTCGCGCCGGGCAGCCTGCCGCTGCCCGGAACGCGGCTCGCGCCCGCGATCGAGCGGGCGATCGCGCTCTTCCCGGAGGGCGGCGAGACGCATCGCGCCATCGTGGTCGTCTCCGACGGCGAGGACCACGGCGGCGAGCTCGATCGCGCGATCGAAGCCGTGCGCGCGGCCGGCGCCAAGCTGTTCGCGGTCGGCATCGGCACCTCGAGCGGCGCGCCGATTCCGCTCGGCGGCGAGAGCGGCGGCGTCAAGCGCGACGCGCGCGGCGAGGTCGTGATCAGCCGGCTACACCCCGAGGTCCTGCGACGCCTCGCCGCCGAGGGCGACGGCGCCTACTTCGAGGCGAGCAATGCGGCGTTCGATCCGGCGCCGATCGCCCGCGCCATCTCGGCGCTCGGCGGCCGGCGGATCGAATCGACGACCGTCACCACTCTCGAGGAGCGCTTCCAGGTTCCGCTGGGTGCGGCGGTCGCGGCGCTCGGCACCGGTCTCGCGCTCTCGCCCTGGACGCGCCGGCGACGGGAAGTGCGGGCGTGAGAGGCCGCGTCGCTCTCGCCGCCTTCGTCCTGCTCGCGGCCGCTCCGCCTCGGAGCGCAGATACCGCCGCGGCCGGTCCGCCATCGATCGGCGTGCGCCTGTCGTGGAACGCCCGCGAGCGCACCGCCTCGGGCGCCGCCGCGCTCGCCCGCGGCGACGCGCAGGGAGCGATCCCGACGCTCGACACCGCGCTGCGCCTGCGGCCCGACGATCCCGTCGCCCGCTTCAACGCCGGCACCGCGCGGATCGCCGTCGAGCCGGCCGCCGCCGCCGAGCTCCTCGCGGAGGCAGCCCAGGCGGCGCCGGCCGAGCTCGCGCCCGAGGCTTGGTACAACCTCGGCAACGCTCGCGTCGCCGCGGGCGACGCGCAGGGAGCCGTCGAAGCGTTCGTCGAGACGCTGCGGCGGCGCCCCGATCACGGCGCCGCGAAGTTCAATCTCGAGCTCGCGCTGCGCGAGCTGAAAGAAGAGAAGGAGCGCCAGGAGAGGCAGGAGCGGGCCGGGCAGCAGCAGCAACCGCAGGAGAACGAGCCGTCCGGGTCCCCGTCGCCGTCGAGCGGCGCGGGCGGTCAGACCGCGGAAAACGAAGACGGAGGAGAGGGCCAGCCGGACTCGGAGAGCGAGAAGAGCACGGGATCGGAGAACGAACAGGGCGACCGCTTCGAGGACGATCGTCCCCGACCCGAGGAGGGCGCAGCCCGGGACCGGCCCGACGAAGCTCGCGGCGGTACCGAGGAGGAGCAGGGCGAGCCGAGCTCCCCGTCCGCGCAAGATCGTCCCGGCACCGGCAATCGGGAACGGCCGTTGTCCGGCTTCCGCGACCTCCCGAACATGACCGCCGAGCAGGCGGCGGCGCTCCTGCGCGCGGTCGACGACCTCGAGCGGCGGCAGCGCCGCGAGCGCGCGCTCCGCGCTGCGCGCGAGCGGGCGCGGGTGGAAATCGACTGGTGAGAGCGGCGCCTCGGCCGAGCTGGGCGTTCGCCGCTCTCCTCACGATCTCGACGCTGCCGGCCCTCGCCGCCGAGCGCGACGTCGAGGTTCGCGCCTCGCTCGAGCCCGATCCCGTCGGCCTCGAAGAGACCGTGCAGCTGACGCTCGAGATCGAGGCGCGCGGGTTCCGGCTGCCCGAGGTCGAGCACGACTTCCGGCTCGAGAACCTCGAGCAGCTCGGCCCGCCGCTGCGGGCTCAGAGCCACAGCTGGGTCAACGGCGAAACGACGAGCCGGCTCGAGATGACCTGGCGCCTCCGCCCGGAGCGGCTCGGCGCCGCCGCGGTGCGCGGAATCCGCGTCTCGGTCGGCGGCGCGCCGCGCGAGCTCGCCGATCTCGCGGTCCGCGTCGTCGAGCGGGCGCCGCCGCGCCCGCGCGGACAGCGCCGCGCGAACCCGCTCGATCCTTTCGGCGGCCTCTTCGACGAGGATCCGTTCGCGCCCTTCCTGCGGCGCGAGGGCGGCGTTTCGAGCGCCACGCCGATCGTGCGCTTGCGCGCGGAGGCGGCGCCCGCCCGCGTCTACGTCGGCCAACAGGCGGTCTGGCGATTGTCGGTGGAGACCCAGACCGACATCGGCAGCTTCCAGCTGCGGTCGCTGCCGGAGTTCGCCGGCTTCTGGAGCCGCGAGCTCGAGCTGCCAGAGCGGCCTTCCCAGGAGTCGATCGAGCTCGAAGGCCAGCGCGGCGCCCGGTTCGCGGTCGTCGAGCGGGCGCTGTTCGCGCTCCGCCCCGGAACGTACACCCTCGAGCCCGCGCGGGCGCGACTCGTGGCGCGCGTCGTCGGCGCCGGACTCTTCGGCCGGCTGGGTCGCGACGTGCCGCTCGATCTCGAGAGCGCGCCAGCCGTGATCGCCGTCCGGCCGCTCCCTCCGGGCGCGCCCGACGACTTCTCGGGTCTCGTCGGCGGGGTGTCGATCCTCGGCGAGCTGACGCCGGTCCGGGTCGGAGTCGGCGGAGCGGCGACGCTGCGGCTGCGGATCGCGGGCGACGCGAACTTCGAGGGCGTCTCGCCGCCGGTGCTCGACCTCCCCGCGGGCTTGCGCGCCTTCCCACCGACTCGGGAGCTCGAAGAGCGGCGCGCCGACCTCCGGCTCGAGTCGCTCCTCACCTGGAGCTACGTCGTGGTCGCCGACCGGCCCGGCAGCTTCCGGATCCCGCCGGTGCGTCTCACCTTCTTCGATCCGTTCTCGGGCGAGTACCGAACCGTGGAGACGATGGCGTTCCGACTCGCCGCGGTCGCCGAAGCGGGCGGTCCTGCCGCGACCGTTCCGCAGGCCGAGGCACCGGAAGCCGCTGTACCGTCGCGACTTCCGCTCCGCCTCGAGAGCCGGCGCTGGCTCCGCAAGGGCCTCTTCATCGCCCTCGGGCTCCTGCTCGTGGCCGGCCTGGTCGGGATCGGGCTGCGGCTCGGCCGGCGGTCCTCGGGCGCCGGCCGGCTCTTGCGCACGCGGCTCGACGCGGCGCGCGCGGTTGCGGCACCGCGTGCCACGGCCAGGGAGATCGACGAGGCGTGGCGGAGCTTCCTCGACGAGCGCTTCGAGCTGTCCCGCTCGGTGACCACCGGTCAATGGGCGTCCCATCTTGCCTCCAAGGGGGTCGATCGGGCCGCCGCCGAGGAGCTGATCGCGCTGTTCGAGGAGCTTCACCTGCTCGAGTTCGCGCCCGAGCTGGCCGATGCCGAAGCGCTGCGGGACGATCTCTTCCGGCGCAGCCGCGCGCTGTCCCGCCGGCTCCGCTGAGAAGCGTCCGGCGGCGCCGCCGGGCCTGCTGTTGTATCGTCCGTCCTCGCAGGGACCGAGCCAGCGCCGGCATGCCAAAAGTCCTCAGCCTCGATCCGAAGGACCTCGAGCGCTTTCTCGACCGGCGGCGCGCGAATCCTCCCCATTTTCCGCTCGAGATGGATCTGGCGGAGAACCTGGTCGCCGTCCTCCACAAGGCGAACGAGTTCGTGCCTTCGGAAGCCGGCTCGATCCTGCTCGACGACCCGCGTCGCAAGCATCGCGATCGCGCCCTCAACCAGCTGACCTTTCTCGCCGTCTTCGGCGAGCGCGCGAAGGCGCTGATCGGCCAAACCATTCCGGCCGACCGCGGCATCGCCGGCTGGACCTATCAGACTGGGCGCGCCTACTACTCGACCGACGTCGCCGGCGATCCGCATTTCGACGCCCGGATCGACAAGGAGACGGCCTACTCCACGCGCTCGCTGGTGGCGATCCCGATCCGCATCGAAACCGAGGTCTGCGGCGTGCTCGAGCTGCTCAACCGCAACGGCGCGAGCGGTTACGGGGCCGGGGATCGCGATCTGCTCGAGATCTTCGCCGGCTACATCTCGATCGCCATCCAGAATGTTCTCGACGGCCGCATCGCGCAGGAGGTCGCCAAGCGCGACAACCTGACCGGGCTCTACAACGACCGCTACCTGCATTCGGCTCTCGACCTGGCGATCGAGGAATGCCGGGCGAGCGGCGAGGACCTGGCGCTGCTCTTCCTCGACCTCGACTTCTTCAAATCGATCAACGACTCGCACGGCCACTTGGCCGGCTCCCAAGTCTTGCGCGAGGTCGGCGCGCTCCTGCGCAAGCGCTTCGAGGAGGGGCGCGCGATCTGCGCCCGCTACGGCGGCGACGAGTTCGTGGTAGCCCTGCCGGGGCTCGACGAGCGCGGCGGACGCGAGCTCGCCGAAGAGCTGCGGCGAACGATCGGCTCGAGCGCCTTCTGCACGTTGCCCGGCGAGATTTCGAGCGAGGTGCTGGACTTGCGCGGGATCACCTGCTCGGTGGGCGTTTCGCACCTCGCCGGGGTGTCGGAAGGGGGCCCGCCGACCCTCGAGACCAAGCGCCGTCTGCTCTGCGAGGCGGACTCCGCGATGTACCGGGCCAAAGAAAACGGCCGCAACCAGGTGGCGGTCGCCACACCGGCCGATCTCTCCACCCCGTCCACCGCGTTGACCCCCCCGAAGGGGGCCTGATAGCCTGCGCTGCCCGCGGGGCCGGCGTTTCGCGGCCTCCCCGAATCGAAAAACCCGGCGCGGCCGAGAGGCTGTGCCTTCTCCGCTCGAGAACGGCCATGACCACCTCGCTCACGACCCCGATCCGCGTCAGCGCCAGCGAAGTCCGCGAAACACTCTCCCGACACATGCTGGTCGACGGCTACCGCCACGTCCAGGATCTGGAGAAGAGCCACGGGATCTGGTTCCACGACGCCGCGCGGGGACGCGACGTGCTCGACTTCTACGGTCACTTCGCGAGCTGCCCGATCGGCTACAACCATCCCAAGCTCGCGACCCCGGAGTTCCGCGACCGGATCCTGCCCGCCGCCCTCACCAAGCCGGCCAACTCCGACGTCTATACGACCCAGCTGGCGGAGTTCGTTGAGACTTTCGCGCGCACCGTCCCGGAGCGCTTTCGAAAGCGCCTGTTCTTCATCGAAGGAGGCTCGGCGGCGGTCGAGAACGCGCTCAAGACCGCGTTCGACTGGAAGGTTCGCAAGAACCTCGCCGCCGGCCGCGGCGAGCGCGGCTCCCAGATCATCCACTTCCGCCAGGCGTTCCACGGCCGCGGCGGCTACACGCTCTCGCTCACCAACACCGCCGATCCGCGCAAGACCGACTACTTCCCGAAGTTCCCCTGGCCGCGCATCACGAACCCGAAGCTCCGCTTCCCGGTGACCGCCGAGGTGACGGCGGAAGTCGAGCGGCTCGAGACCCGTGCGGTCGCCGAGATCGAGCACGCAGTGGGCGAGAACCCCCACGACATCGCAGCGCTGCTCGTCGAGCCGATCCAGGGCGAGGGCGGCGACAACCACTTCCGCGCGGAGTTCCTGCGCAAGCTGCGGCGGCTCGCCGACGAGCACGAATTCCTGCTCATCTTCGACGAGGTGCAGACCGGCTTCGGCACCACCGGCAGGTGGTGGTCGTTCGAGCACTTCGGCGTCGAGCCCGACATCTTCGTCTTCGCCAAGAAGACCCAGGTCTGCGGCATCGCGGCCGGCCCGCGCGTCGACGAGGTCGATTCGGTGTTCAAGATCTCGAGCCGGATCAACTCGACCTGGGGCGGCAACCTGGTCGACATGATCCGCTGTCAGCGGATCATCGAGATCATCGAGGAGGACGACCTGATCGCCAACGCGGCTCGCGTCGGCGACCGTCTGCTCGGTGGATTGCGGCGCCTCGAAACGCTCTGGCCGGGCCAGGTCGACAACGCCCGCGGGCGCGGCCTGTTCGCAGCCATCGACCTGCCGACGACCGAAATCCGCAATCGCACGCTCTCCGCGCTCGTCGAGTCCGACGTGCTCGGCCTCGCCTCGGGCGAGCGCGCCATCCGCATGCGGCCGCCACTCGTCATCACGGCCGAAGAGGTCGACGAAGGCGTGCGGCGGGTCGAAGCGGCGCTGCGCAAGATTCTCGGCTGATCAGCCGCCCGGCGCGCAACGCCGGGGCGGAAAAGCGTCGCGAGAGCTCGTGGCCAGGGCCGCCGCCGACGGCAGGCGGATGGCCCGCGCCCCCTTCCGATCGATCCGGATCCGGAGCAGCTCGGCGGGCCAGGCGGGCCGCCGGAAGAGGTGCAGAGAGGCCGATACGGCGGCTTGGCCGTCGATCCGATAGACGAGATCCCCCTCCTCGGTTCCGCCGCGGGCGGCCGCTCCGGTCGCCTCTTTCGCGAGCGCGGCGCGCCAGCCGGGATCGATGCCCGGCCAGCTCCGGGCGCGCTCGAGCGCGCTGATCCGGCTTTCAAGTCGCGAGCGCCAGTAGATCGCCGTCACGAGCGCCGGTTCGGCGACGATCGCCCGCGCGGCACAGTCGATGTCGGCGCCGCCCGAGGCGACGAAGAGCGCGAACGGAGGGCCCCCGGAGAGCGGATCGAGCGCCATCGCTCGCACCAACGCGGCCCGCGCCGATTCGGGCCGTTCGGCCTGGATGGCCAGAAAGCCGGCGCGCAGCCAGAGCGGCGCTACGCCCAGGGCGGCGCCGGCGGCCGCGACCGCCTCGTCGGTGGCGGCGCGCAGGTCGTCCCGGCGGTGCCAGGCGAGCCGCGCCCGGTAGAGCGGAAAGTCCGGATCGCGCGCCGCGGCCCGGGCGAGCGCGCGATCGCTCTCGCCCGGATCGCGCGACTCGATCGCTTCCCGATAGTCGCGCTGCGCGAGCATCGTCGGAGCCAAGATCGATGCCGCTCCGACCAGATAGAGGCCGATCGCCGCCGCGCCCGGCGCCAGGCGACGCGGCGCGGGCGGCGCACCGCCCGCCAGCGCTGCGCCCGCGGACGCGGCGAGCGCCGCCGGCAGAGCCGGGACCGCGAGCCACGAGCCGCTCAGGCTGCACAGGAAGCCGGCCGCGAGCCCGGCGGCACCGCCGGCCAGGAGCGCCAGATCGGGAGCCGCCGCGCGCTCGCGCCAGCGCACGACGCCGAATCGGAGCAGAAGACCAGACGTGACGAGCAGGCCGGCGAGGCCGAGCTCGTAAGCGATGCGAAGAGGCGTCGAGTGCGGCTCGCCGACGAGCTCCCCGGCCGGATTGTGGCCCGGTCGCGGGCGCAGGAATCCGGCCAGCGTCCACGGTATCGCGCCCGGCCCCCAGCCGAAGAGCCATCGCTCCCGAGCCCCAGCGAGCGCGGCTTCGGCGTAGGTTTGCCGTGCCACGAGCGAAGGATCGTCGCCGCGCAGGATCCTCTCGACGCGCGGCACCGCCAGCCCGAGCCCGAGCAGCGCGAGCCCGACGACGAGCTCGCGACCGCGTACGAGGCGAAGCGAGGCGACGAGGGCCACCGCGGCCAGCGCGACGAGCGCGCCGAGCGAGCGCGTCGCGACGAGCGCGCCGGCGCCCAGGAGAGTCGCCGCGAACGAGATCGCGCGCGCCGCTCCGTTCTCGCGCAGCCCCACGGCGGCGACCGGCAGGGTCATGGCGAGGAAAGCGCCGAGCAGATTGTGGTGCCCGAGCGGCGCCGCGGCACGGCCCCAGCCGGAGCCTGCGGACTCGACGATCGCCGCGACGGCGACCGCGGCGACGACAGCGCTCCACGCCGCCACGCCGGCCCGGCGCCGCGCCGAATCGCTCCAGACCCTGGCAACCACCGCCGGCAGCAGCAAGAAGGCGGGCAGGACGGCGAGGGCGACTCGACCGGCGCGCGGAATCGGCGACGCGGCCCAACTCGCCGCCGCGACGACCACGAGCGCCGGCGCCCAGAGCGCTCCCCAGCGTCCCAGCCGGAGCGGGTCGGGCAGCTCGCGGGCGGCGAGCAGCGCCACGAGGAGGACGGCCACGATCCCGACCGGGCCGTTCGGGAATCGCGTCGACGATTCGAAGCCTCCGGACCAGAAAGCGCCGAGCGCGAGGAGCGACGCCGGAAGCAGAGCGATCAGCCGGGACACGGGCGCGCGATCCTACCGCCGGCCCCGCGGGCGCGCTGCGGTAAAATCCTGATGCCGGCTCAGCGCCGGCTCCCTTCCGCAACCCCTTCCGGAGCTCGCCATGACCGTCGCTGCCTCGCCGTCCCTCTCCGCCCTGCTCTCCCGTCTCGGCCTCGAGGCCGAAAATCGCGGCGCCTTCGACGGCGCCTGGCTCGACACGCGGGGCAAGCGCCAAGCGTCGATCAACCCGGCGACCGGCGAGACGATCGCGATCGTGAACGAGGCGACGACCGCCGACTACGAGCGCGTCGCCGCGCGCACCGTCGAGGCGTTCCACGAATGGAAGCACTGGCCGGCGCCCAAGCGCGGCGACATCGTCCGCCAGCTGGGCGACGCGCTACGCCGCCACAAGGACGACCTCGGCCTGCTGGTCACGCTCGAGGTCGGCAAGGTCCGCAGCGAGGGCCTGGGCGAGGTCCAGGAGATGATCGACATGGCCGATTTCGCCGTCGGCCTCTCGCGCCAGCTCTACGGCCTCTCGATGCACTCGGAGCGCCCGCTGCATCGCATGTACGAGCAGTGGCACCCGCTCGGCCCGGTCGGCATCGTCACCGCCTTCAACTTCCCGGTCGCGGTGTGGGCCTGGAACGCGATGATCGCCGCCGTCTGCGGCGATTCGAATCTCTGGAAACCGTCGGAGCACGCGCCGCTCAGCGCCATCGCGGTCACCAAGCTCGCGGCTCGCGTTCTCGAGGAGAACGGCGCACCGCCGATCTTCAACCTGGCGGTGGGCGACCGCCACGTGGTCGGTGCGCCGCTGGCGGCCGATCCGCGCTTCCCGCTCGTCTCCGCGACCGGCTCGGTGGCGATGGGCCGCTCGATCGGGCGCGCCGTCGCCGACCGGCTCGGCCGCGCGATCCTCGAGCTCGGCGGCAACAACGGCATCGTGGTGACCCGGGACGCCGACCTCGACCTCGCGCTTCGCGCGGTGCTCTTCGCCGCCGTCGGTACCGCCGGACAGCGTTGCACGACCACGCGCCGACTCTTGCTCGAGCGCCCGATCGCGGCCGAGATGAAGGCCCGGCTGGTCAAGGCGTACGGCTCGGTGCGGATCGGCGATCCGTCCGATCCGTCGACGCTCATGGGCCCGCTCGTGCACGCCAAGGCGGTCGAGGATTACCGCAAGGCGCTCGAGCTCGCGGTCGCCCAGGGCGGCAGGATCCTCTGCGGCGGCCGGGTGCTCGACCGGCCCGGCTTCTTCGTCGAGCCGACCCTGGTCGAGGCGCTGCCGCACATGCCGATCACCTGCGAAGAGACGTTCGCGCCGATCCTCTACCTGTTCGAGTTCGACGGGCTCGACGAGGCGGTCGCGCTCCACAACGCCGTGCCGCAGGGCCTCTCCTCGGCCATCTTCACGCTCGACCTGCGCAGCGCCGAGCGGTTCCTCTCGGTCGACGGCTCGGATTGCGGCATCGCCAACGTCAACATCGGCACTTCGGGAGCCGAGATCGGGGGCGCCTTCGGGGGCGAGAAGGAGACCGGAGGCGGGCGCGAAGCGGGGTCGGACTCCTGGAAGGCCTACATGCGCCGGCAAACGTGCACGATCAACTACGGCACGACGCTGCCGCTCGCCCAGGGCGTGCAGTTCGATTTCTGATCAGGACGGCCGGCGGCCGTCGTCGGCGTCGTCGTCGAGCGCGGCTCGGACCGCGGTGCCGAGCTCGCGGGCGGTGAGCGGTTTCTTGAGCACGCCGCGCACGCCCGACGCCGCGAGGTTTTCGTCGCTGAAGTCGTCGATGTAGCCGGTGACGAGGAGGATCGGCAGGCCGGGCCGGAGCCGCGAGAGCTTGCGCGCCAGCTCGACGCCGTTCGTGCGCGGCATCGAGTAGTCCGTGATCACGATGTCGAAGAGCTCCGGCGTGGCGTGGAAGAGCGACAGAGCCTCTTCGGCGCTCCACGCCACCGTCGCGCGATAGCCGAGCCCCACCAGCCGGCGGCGCCCGATCTCGACCAGCGACGGCTCGTCGTCGACGATCAGGACGCGCTCACCCGTGCCGCGGGCCGCCTCGGCCACCGCCGAGAGCTCCCGCTCGGGCTCGGCCTCCGCGACCGGCAGCAGGACCGAGGCGATCGTTCCCAAGCCGACCGAGCTGTCGAGCCAGACCGCTCCGCCGTGATCGCGCACGATGCCGTGCACCATCGCGAGGCCGAGACCCGATCCGCGCCCCGCCTCCTTGGTGGTGTAGAACGGCTCGAAAGCGCGCGCGAGCGTCGCTTCGTCCATGCCGGAGCCGTCGTCGCGGACGCTCAGGAGCGCGTAGGCGCCTTCGCGCAGGCCAGGATGGGCGCGAGCGAAGCTGTCGCGCACGTAGAACGGCTCGGCGTGGATCTCCACCTGCCCGCCCGAGGGCATGGCGTCGACCGCATTGGTGATCAGGTTCATCATGACCTGATGGATCGAGGTCGGGTCACCCAGGATGCGCTCGGGCGCGCGCTCGAGATCGAGACGGAGCTCGATCGCCGCGGGTAGCGTCGAGCGCAGCAGGCCGGTCGCCTCGGCGATCGTCGGCGCCAGCTCGATCGGCCGGCGTTCGACCGGCTGTCGGCGGCTGAAACGCAGGATCCGCTCGACCAGCTCGCGGCCCCGCCGCGCCGAACGCAGCAGCTGGTCGAGATCGCCGCTGACCTCGGGCTGGTTCGTCGCGTCGCGCGCGAGCTCGGCGTAGCCGAAGATCGAAGCCAGAATGTTGTTGAAGTCGTGTGCGATGCCGCCGGCGAGCCGCCCGACGGCTTCGAGCTTCTGCGATTGCCGCAGCTGTTCCTCCAGCTCGCCGCGTTCGACCTCCTCGGCCTTGCGGGCACTGATGTCGACGATCGAGCTGATGACGAAGAGCCCCTCGTCGGTCACCACCGGTGTCAGGCCGATCTCGACGGGCAGCTCGGTACCGTCTTTGCGCACGCCGTAGAGCTCGCGCCCGGCGCCCATGGCGCGCACGCTGGGCGACCCGAAGAAGCCGCGACGAAAGCCGGGATGTGCGTCGTGGTAGCGCTGCGGAACCAGCGTCTCGACCGGCCGTCCGAGCAGCTCTTCGCGCGGATAGCCGAACAGGCGCTCGATCTCACGGTTGACGAGCACGATGCGCCCTTCGGCATCGATCATCAAGAGACCGCTCGGCGACGACTCCACCGCCGCCCGCAGCCGCAAGTCTCCGGAGTCTTCGCGTTTCATCGAGATGCACCCTTCGCTCGTCGCGCCGGCAGCTCTCCCGAATCTCCGCCTCGACCCCGATGCCCCGCGCCCGGCTGATTCGACATTCTACTCTCGCACGCGGCGCGCGAGACGTCAGCGATCGAGCAGGGCGAGGGTGAGGTAGGGAACGTAAGTGATGAGGAGCACGATCGCCGCGCGCAAGGCGAGCCAGGGCAGGACGGCGCGGGTGATGGTCAGCATCGGGCGCTCGAAGCGATAGGAGGCGAGAAAGAGGTTGACGCCCACCGGGGGCGTCAGGAAACCGAGCTCGAGATTGGCGATGAAGATGATGCCGAGATGGATCGGATCGACGCCGAACGCCGCTCCGAGCGGCGCGATCAGCGGCACGACGACGGCGATCGCCGAATAAACGTCCATCAGGCAACCGACCACGATCAGCAGCAGGTTGAGCCCGAGCAGAAAGGCGAACTTGGAGTCGAGATTCGCCTGCGCCCAGTCGAGGAGTCGCGAGGGCACTTGCGCGTCGACCAGCCAGCTCGTCAAGCCGAGGGCTGCGCACAGGATGAGCAGCACGCCGCCGACCAGCATCGTGGCGTCGAGCCCGACGCGCGGCAGGCGCGTGAGCGCCACCTCGCGATGGATCGCGACCTGGACCACCGCCGCCCAGAGCGCCGCCGCAGCGGCCGCTTCCACCACCGTGGCCCAGCCGGAGAAGAGCAGCGTCACGACGAGCAGAGGCAGCGAGAGCTCCCACTTCGCATCGACGAGAGCGCGACCGAGCCGCCGGGACGAGAACGGCTGCCGGGAGCCCATCCGGCGTCCTTCGACGACGCCGTACGCCGCCGTGGCCCCGACCAGCAGGAGCCCGGGTAGCAGCCCGCCGCGAAAGAGATCCGGGATCGGTGCGTTGGCGACGATGCCGTAGAAGATGAGGGGCACCGCCGGCGGGAAGAGCAGCCCGAGCGAACCGGCCGAAGTGACGAGCCCGATCGAGAATCGCTCGCGGTAGCCGTCGGCGCGCAGCGCCTGGAGGAGCAACGCGCCGAGCGCGAGGATCGTCACCCCGGAGCCACCGGTGAAAGTCGTGAAGAAAGCGCACAGGACCGCGGCGACCACCGCGGTGCCGCCGGGCAACCAGCCGACTGCGGCGCGGAAGAGTTCGAGCAGGCGCAGCGCGCTCTTCCCCTCCGCGAGCAAGAAGCCCGCGAGCGTGAAGAGCGGGATCGACGGCAGCGTCGGGTGAACGGCGAGGCGATAGGCGTCGGCGGGCACCGCCGCGATCGGCGTGCCGTCGACCAGGAAGAGCCAGACCGCGGCGCCGCCCAGCACGGCGAAAAGCGGACCGCCGGCGAGCGTGCCGACCAGGACGACCACGATGCCGATCGCCACCGGCGTACCCTCGAACCAGTCCGGGCGCAGGGCCAGGACCAGCCCGCCGAGCAGGCTCGCGAAAGCGGCGGCGCGGCCGTGCCAGCCGGCGGGCGCGCGCAAAGCCAGCCGGAATGCGACGATCGCCAGCGCAATCGGCAGCACCAGCTGCCCGACCCAGATCGGAATGCCGAGCGCGATCTCGCCGCCCGCCGCCCGTTCGGCGCGGACCAGCTCCCAGCAGGCGACCGCCAGAAGCGCCGCTGCGGCGGCTCCAAAAGCAGCGCCCACGGCGCCGGCAGCCCGCCGCAGCCGTCCCTCCGGAAGGTACTCCGGCAGGGCCAGCGACAGCAGGCGCCCCTCGCGCGCCGCCACCGCGGCGCCGAGGAAACCGAGCCAGAGGGTCAGGTGCTGAACGATCGGACCGGTGCCCGCAATGCCCGCGCCGCCCAGCCGTCGCACCACGAGCTCGATCGCCGCCAGCAGCACCATGGCCGCGAGCGGCAAGGCAGCAAAGGCGTCTTCGAAGCGGCGCCAGGCGGACTTCAGGGCGCCTTCTCCTGCGCGCGATAGCGGGCGATCGCATTACGTGCCGCCTGCTGGAGCTCCGGCGGCACGAGGCCCTCGCGCGCATCGCGCGCGAACTCCTCGGCCGCCTGCCGCCAGGCGGCCCGCTGCTCGGCCGAGATCTCGATCACTTGGAGCCCGCGCGCCTTCATCTGCTCCACCGCGCCGGCGTCCTGCTTCGGCACTTCGCGCGCGAGACGAGCTTCGGCTTCGCGCGCGGCGGCGGCGAGCTTCTCGCGCACGCCGGCATCGACCTTCTGCCAGGCGCCGGTCTGGACCACTACTCCGCCGACCAGCGGCGCGAGCCCGAGGCCCTGCATGTAGGGCGTCGAGCGGAACCACTGCAAGGTCAATGCGGCGATCGGCGTCGTCGGCACGACGTCGATCATCTTGGTCTGGAATCCCATCGTCACGTCGGTGGCGGCGAGCGGCACCGGCTGGTAGCCGCGCTTGCGCCACTGCTGGACCTGCGAGTCGCTCCCCGCCCAGACGAAGAGCTTCTGCGACTTCAAGTCCGCGATGGTGCGAATCGGCTGGCGCGAAAAGAGGTGCACCCAGCCGCCGTGACCCCAGAGCAGGAGCGTGTAGCCCTTCTCGGCCAGCCGGCGCTCGAGCTCGGGCCGCAGCTCGACGAGCACCGCGTCGACCTCGGGCCACGATTCGAACAGCATCGGGATCTGGAAGAGATTGAAAGCGGGTGCGATCTCGCTCAGGCCGGTGACGGTCAGCGCGGCGCCTTGGAACTGGCCGATGCGCATCTTGCGCACGACATCGCTCTCGTCGCCCGCGACGCCGCCCGGATAGAGACGGAGCTCCACGGCGCTCGCGCTCTCCCGGCTCCAGCCCGCGCCCATCTCGCGCAGGGTCGTATCCCAAACGGAGCCCTGCGGCGCGAGAGTCGCGAGTTTGAAGACCTCTTTCGCGAAGGCGGGCACCGCGAGCAGCAGCACGCCGACGACGGCGGCCGCGATCGTGCGATTCGGCTTTCGACCGGTGCTGCTCGGAGCTCGATTCACCGCTTCACTCCTCTTCGGCGAAAAAAAGCTCGTCGACGCGCGCGAGCAGGAGGCGAGCGCGGCGTTGGGCGAGACGATTGGAAAGTCGGTCGGCCGGCGCGGCCTCGAGATTGACGGCGAGCGCGCGCTCGAGCGCGTCCTGGAATCCGCGGCGATCCTGGGCGCCGACGAGCACGCTGCGCGCGAACGTCACGTGCGGACTGGCGCGCTCGCCGCGGCAGAGCTCGATCGCGCGGGCGTAGTGCGCCCGCGCCCGTTCGGCCGAGCCGCCGAGGAGCTCCGAGACCGATTCGATGGAGATCATCGCTTCGTGAACGGCGCCGCGATCGAACGCGGGATCGAGCTCGAGCGCGCGAGCGAAGAGCGCTCGCACCGCGGGGAGGTCGGCCACGAGCTCCGGGCGGTCGAGCCCGAGCGCGACCGCCGAGCCCCAGGCGACACCCGACCAATAGAGCAACTCGACGTCGCTCGCTCCGGCTCGCGCGAGCGCCGTTTCGGGCGTCGCCGCGAGCGCTCCGGCGACTCCGGGGAGCCGCCGCTCGAGCTCGCGCAGGCAATAACCCCGGGCTCGCAGGTGCAATCCGAGCGCACGTTCGCGCGCGGCACGCGCAGCCTCGAAGTCCGCGGACTCGACGCGTTCCGCCTCGGCCTCCACCCAGCCGGCGGAGTAGCTCGCGAATCCTCGGCACGTGGCGAGCAGCAGGCGTGGATTGTCCGGCGTCTCGGCGAGCAGGCTCTCGTAGGTCTTGAGCGCGAAGGGGAGCGCGTCGCCGACCAGGTCGGGGTCGTCGTCGCCGCTCCACACCGTACCCGGCGAGGCGAGCATGCCGGCGACGCGATCGACGGCGAACCGGCGCACGGAGCAGCCCGCAGGGGCGATGGCCACGATCAGCAGGCAAGCCGCGCTCAGCGACCGCCGCCGCTGGGATGCGCCACGCGAAAGTCCGCTCCTGCCCATTCTCCGCATCCCTCCGCGTCCCGCCGAGCCTCGACAGCCTACCCTTCGATGAGAGGATACGAAATCGGTGCCGCCCGTGACGACGACCCGCGCCCATCCCGGTCTCGCGCACAACCCGCTCGCGGCGGCATCGAGGCCGTGAGTTCTTCGGAACGCGACGAAGCCTACGCTCCGCTCGAAGCGCCCGACGTGCTGCCGGCGCTGTCGCTGCTGGCCTTCGCCGGCTCGCTCGCCGCTCGACCGCTGGTTCGGCTGCTACCGCGCGAGCTTCGCATCTACCCTTACGGCGTGCTCGCGCCGGCGCTGCTCGCCGCGGCATTCGCCGCGCTCGGTCTCGTGCTCGGGCTGCTCGCCGCCCGGCGCTCGCGCCGCCGCCCCCTCGCCCGCCTGGGCGTGCTCCTGAACAGCATCGTGCTCGGGCTCTCGGTGCTCGCGGCTCTCGGCGTCTTCTGGATTCTGCGCCGCTAGCGCCACGGCGAGCCGCGACCGTGAGCAGGAACTACGACGACCATCGAACGAACGCCGAACGGCTGACCGCCGACGGTCTGCCGCGGTTCGCCGTCTTCCTGAGCTCGTACCTGAACGACGATTCCTCCGCCGCCGCGAGCTCCGCGGCACGCGCCGCCTACGACTACGCCGCGGAGGCCGAGCTCGACGAGCTCGGGGAGCTCGCGCGCGAATGGGAGATCGTGTGTGCGGCGGCGCGCGAGATGGGCGTCGAGCGCTTCAACGCCGCGCTTCGCGACCGGTTCCGGAGCTCGTGGCGCGTGGTCGCGATCGCCGAGGTCGATGCCGCCTTCGAGGAGCTGACGCGCGCCCTGCGCGAGTAGCTCGACCGGCTCAGGCGGCGCTCGGCGGAGCGGCGGGCAACACTTCGACCGCGGGCTCCCACCAATCGGCACCTTCGACGAACCGCTCGCCCTCGTGCGGGCACGCCGACGCCACGTGGTCGCGCCCGAAGGCCGGCTTGCCGGAGTGGCGCTTCGCGAAGCGCGGGTAAACGCTGTGACAGCCGTGGCAGAAGCGTCCGACGATTCTCCCCCGCCGCTCCGCCGGCAGGATCGACTCCGGGGCCGATGGCACCTGTCGATACATCGCGCCTCCTCGCGGCCCGGAGCTCGCCTGCCCGCGCCGTCGGCGCCGCGAGACGGATCCTATCCTCCCGCCGGCGGCCGGCTCAGCGTGCGGCGATCCGCTCGGCCTCCGAGAAGAAGAAGGCGAGCTCCTGGGCGGCGTTCTCCGGAGAGTCCGAGCCGTGAATCGCATTGCGCTCGATCGAACTGCCGTAGAGCTTCCGGATCGTCCCGGGTTCGGCCTTCGCGACGTCGGTCGCGCCCATCACCTGGCGGAGATGGACGACCGCGTTCTCGCGCTCGAGCGCAACCGGCAAGACCGGCCCCTCGGTCATGAACGCGACCAGCGAGACGTAGAACGGGCGCTCGCGGTGCACGGCGTAGAACGCCTGCGCCTGCGCGGCCGTCAAGTGCACGACCTTGAGCCCCCGGATCGTGAAGCCTTCGCTCTCGAGATGGGCGAGGACCTTGCCGGCGTTGCCGGCGGCGACCGTGTCGGGCTTGAGGATGGCGAGCGTCGATTCCATCGGACGGACCTTTCTACTGGATCGAATCCAGGACGTCGTGTAGGGAGGTCGCGAACGGGCGCCGCGACGCGCGAACTCTATCGCAGCGCGCTGTGCCACCCGACTCGGCGCGCAGCCAGGGCGACCGTTTGCGCCGCTCGCGAGCGGCTCAGCGCAGCGCCTCAGGAGGCGGCGTTCGGATTCTCGATCGCCGCCAGGACGTCCGCGGCCTGCTCCGAGGTCGACGCCGTGAGGTCGCGCCAGACCAGCTTTCCGTCGCGGAACAGAAACGCCTGGCGCGACGCGAAACCGAGCTTGTGCGGGACACCGAAGGCTTCCATCACCTTCTTGTCGGAGTCGGCGAGGAGCGTGAACGGCAGCTTGTACTTCTCCTGGAACGCCTTCTGGTCCGTGACGCCGTCGCTCGAGACGCCGAAGATGCGCACGCCCCGGTCGGTCAGCTTCGAGTAGGCGTCGCGCAGGCTGCACGCCTGCTTGGTGCAACCCGGCGTGTCCGCCTTCGGGTAGAAGTAGACGAGCGTCCAGCCTTCGGCGCCCGCGCGGGCGAGATTCACGGCGCGCCCGTCCTGATCCTGCGCATCGACGTCGGGCAGCGGTGCGCCGAGCTCGAGCTCGGCGGCGCGGCCGATCAGTCCGAACAACATGAGACCTCCCAGCATCCAGAGCGATTTGCGAAGCGATCTCGGCATGGCTGCCTCCGGGCCAACGGCGGCTTCACCCGACTCTACGTCTTTCGGCTGGGGCCCGGATCGCCCGGCTCCCGATCGAGCCGCTCGGCGACGCGCGCCAGGAGCTCGCTGCCCGTGAACGGTTTGGGGAGCACCGGTCCGGGCAGCTCGAGGGACGCACCCTCGCGCGGCTGCCACTCCGCGTAACCGGTGATGAAGAGCACCGGCAGATCGTCGCGCAGCTCACGCAGCGCGAGGAATACCTCCGGGCCCCTCGGGCCCGGCAGTACGACGTCCGAGACCAGGAGGTCGATCGTGTCGAGGTTTTGCCGGCCGACCTGGATCGCCTCGTCGCCCGAACCCGCCTCGAGCACTTCGTATCCCGCTCGCCGCAGGATCGACGCCGCCAGGCGCCGCAGCGCCGATTCGTCCTCGACCAGCAGGATCGAGCCACGACGAGCCCGCCCGGACGCGCCCTCGGTGCGCGCCGCGACCGGGCGCTCTGCCGGCTCGGCCGCCGGCAGCAGGATCTCGAACCGGGTGCCGCGGCCGGGAACGCTCTCGACGTCGATGAACCCCCGATGCGCCTCGACCACGCTCCAGACCGTCGCCAGTCCGAGACCGGTTCCGCGCCCCTTCTCCTTGGTGGTGAAGAACGGCTCGAAGATGTGCGAGAGCACTTCCGGCGGCATCCCGGCGCCGGTGTCGGCGATCGAGATGGCGACGAACCGGCCCGCGACCCGGCCGCGCTTCGCCGCTTCGAGGCGCGAGAGCTCCACCGGCTCGATCGACAAGCTCAGGTGCCCGCCGCCGGGCATCGCGTCGCGCGCGTTGATCGCCAGATTGAGCAGCACCTGCTCGAGCTGAGCGGCGTCGCCGACGATCCGGCACGGCTCGGCGGACACGCGCAGGTCGATCGCCACGTCCTCGCCGAGCGTTCGCGCGAGGAGTCGCTCGAATCCGCGCGCCAGCGAGCCGAGGTCGAAGAGGCCGGTCTCGGCCAGCGATTTCCGGCTCAGGGTGAGCAGGCTGCGCGTCAGCATCGCCGCGTTCTCGGCCGCGTGGCAGATCTGCTCGGCCGCCTCGCGCAGCTCAGTGCCCTCCGGCGACTTCTCCAGCACGGACTCGCCGTAGCCGAGGATCACGGTCAGCAGGTTGTTGAAGTCGTGCGCCACGCCGCCCGCCAGGCGGCCGACGACCTCGAGCTTCTGCGCCTGGAGGAACTGCTCCTCGAGCCGCTTGCGGTCGGTGATGTCTTGCACGATTCCGATCATTCGCTCGGCCGCGCCGTCGCTTCCGCGCACGATCCGGGCGCGCTCGTGGACCCAGCGCACCTCGCCGCCCGGTCGCACGATCCGGTGATCGATCCGATACTCCTCCTCGCCGGCGATGGCGGCGCGCGACGCGGCCGCCACGGCTTCGCGGTCGTCGGGATGAACGAGGGCGAAGAAGCTCGCCACTCGGCCGTCGAAGTCCGCGGGCAGCACGCCCATGATCCGGTAGACCT
>Ga0209640_10001709_pt1 | contig 18870 bp, 15 predicted proteins | sample RifCSP10_1_FD_184018 | JGI IMG/M metagenome (GOLD analysis project Ga0209640, IMG submission 184018) | Soil microbial communities from Rifle, Colorado - Rifle CSP2_sed 10_1 (SPAdes) (version 2) | ecosystem: Environmental > Terrestrial > Deep subsurface > Rock core/Sediment | place: Rifle... | reverse complement strand
CCGGCACGAGTTCGGCACGCGCTGCGAGATCAAGAACCTCAACTCCTTCCGCTTCATCGAGCGCGCGATCAATTTCGAGGTGGCGCGGCAGATCGAGCTCATCGAGGGCGGCGGCAGCGTGGTGCAGGAAACGCGCCTGTACGACCCGGACCGGCACGAGACGCGCTCGATGCGCAGTAAGGAGGAGGCGAACGACTACCGCTACTTCCCGGACCCGGACCTGCTGCCGCTCGCGCTCGACGAAACGCTCATCGATGAGGTCCGCGGCACGTTGCCGGAACTGCCGGACGCCAAGGCGGCGCGCCTGGCGCGCGACCACGGTCTGTCCGGGTACGACGCCGGCGTGTTGACCGCGAGCCGCGAGCTTGCGGATTACTACGAGCGTGTCGGGGCCGGCACCGGCGGCGAGTGGAAGCTCGCGGCGAACTGGGTCATGGGGGAACTGGCGGGATTCCTGAACCGCGACGGCCTCGAGATCGGCGCGTCGCCGGTCGTCGCGGAGCAACTCGCCGGGCTGCTGCGCCGTATCGTCGACGGCACGATCTCCGGCAAGCTCGCCAAGGAGGTGTTCGAGGCGATGTGGGCCGAAGGCAGGGATGCGGACGCGATCATCGAAGCGAAGGAACTGCGCCAGATCACGGACACGGGCGCCATCGAGAAGGTGATCGCCGAAGTGATGGCGGCGAATCCGGCCCAGCTCGTGGATTACCGTTCGGGCAAGGACAAGCTGTTCGGCTTCTTTATCGGCCAGGTCATGAAGGCGAGCGCCGGCAAGGCGAATCCCGCGCAGGTCAACGAATTGCTGCGCCGGCTGCTCGCGGGCAAATGATGTCGGGCGGCGACCGGCTGCACCGGTTCCTGTTCGAGCATCTCCCGGTCCGCGGCCATCTCGTGCGCCTCGATGCCAGCTGGCGCGCGGCGATCGAGCATCACCGGTATCCGCGCTCCGTCAGCGACGCGCTCGGCGAGGCGATGGCGGCCAGCGTCCTGATGGCGGGCTCACTGAAATTCGAGGGTCGCCTGTCGCTGCAGTTCGAGGGACCGGGGCCGGTGCGCCTGATGCTGGCGCAATGCACGCACCGCCATGCCATCCGCGGCGTCGCGCGCCACGACGAATTGCCGGCCGGGGGCATCGGGCCTGGCGGCCTGTTCGGGCGCGGCCAGCTCGCCGTGACGATCGAGCAGGCGGAGGGCGGGGACCGTTACCAGGGCGTCGTGCCACTCGACGAAGCGCGGCTTTCCACCTGCCTCGAGCAGTACTTCGAGCGATCGGAGCAGCTGCCGTCCCGGCTGATGCTGGCGGCAACGGCCGCGCGGGCGGCCGGCCTCCTGCTGCAGCGCGTCGCAGGCCCGGAAGGCGACGATGCCTGGCGCCGCATCGGATTGCTGGCCGCAACGCTGTCGCCTGCGGAACTGCTCGAAACGCCCTGCCGCGAATTGCTGCGCCGGTTGTTCGGCGAGGACGACATCCGCCTGTTCGAGGGGACGCCGGTGTTCTTCCAGTGCAGCTGCTCGCGCGAGCGTGTCGCCGGCATCCTGCAGGCGCTCGGCGCCGAGGAGGTGCATGCGCTGCTGCGGGAACGCGGCGACGTCGAGGTGCGCTGCGAGTTCTGCGATCGCGCCTGGCGATTCGACGCCGTGGATGTCGGCGGCTTGTTCTCGGACGGCAGGATTCAGCAGGCGCCGCCGGGGCTGCACTGAGGCCGGCGCGCGAGTCCGGCAGGACCACATTGTATACTCGATCGGATGTCCGCCAGACCGCCAGTGCAGGTGTCGTTCGAGTTTTTCCCGCCCAATGACGAAGCCATGGAACGCACGCTGTGGGCTTCGATCGAGCGGCTGGCGCCGCTCGCCCCGCGCTTCGTGTCGGTGACCTACGGCGCCGACGGCTCGACGCGCGACCGCACCCATCGGGTCATCTCGCGCGTGCAGCGCGAGACCCGCCTCACCGGCGCGCCGCACCTGACCTGTATCGGCGCGGGCCGCGGCGAGATCCTGGATATCGCGCGCCGCTACTGGGACGAGGGCGTGCGCCACATCGTCGCGTTGCGCGGCGATCCGCCCGCCGGCAGCGGCGGCCATGTGCCGCGCTCCGACGGCTTCGCCTATGCGTCCGACCTGGTGGCCGGACTGAAGGGCGTTGCCGATTTCGAGATCTCGGTCGCCGCCTACCCCGAGACGCATCCCGAGGCGGCGGGACCGGAGCAGGACCTCGACAACCTGAAACGCAAGCTCGACGCCGGCGCGGCGCGCGCGATCACGCAGTTCTTCTTCGACGCGGACTGTTACCTGCGCTTTCGCGATGCCTGCGCGCGGCGCGGCATTACCGCCGTGATCGTGCCCGGCATCCTGCCGATCACCCGGTTTCCGCAGCTGCTACGGTTTGCGCAGCGATGCGGCGCCACCGTGCCGGCCTGGCTCACCGAGCGTTTTGAGGGGCTCGAAGACGATCCCGAGACGCGCAAGCTGATCGCGGCTTCGGTCGCGATCGAGCAGGTGGCGCGCCTGCGGCGCGAGGGCGTCGGGGAGTTCCACTTCTACACGCTCAATCGGGCGGAACTGACCTTTGCAATCTGCCACGCGCTGGGGCGCAGGCCCCATGAATGACGCACGGCAGGCACGCATCGCGGCACTCCGCCAGGCGCTGACGGAGCGCATCCTGGTGCTCGACGGCGCGATGGGCACGATGATCCAGCGCGCGCGGCTCGCGGACGGCGATTATCGCGGCCGGCGCTTCGCCGGCTGGCCGCGCGACCTGAAGGGCGCCAATGACCTGCTGTCGCTGACGCGGCCGGACCTGATCGCGGCGATACACCGCGAATACCTGGCGGCGGGTGCCGACGTCATCGAGACCAATACTTTCAATGCGAGCGCTCCGTCGCTCGCAGACTACGGGCTCGAGGAGTTCGTCGCCGAGATCAACCTGGAGTCGGCGCGGATCGCGCGCCGGGTCGCCGACGAGGCCTCGACGGCGGACGGCCGGCCGCGATTCGTCGCCGGCGCGCTGGGACCCACGAGCCGCACGGCCTCGCTGTCGCCGGATGTCGACGATCCGGGTTTCCGCAACACGAATTTCGACGCGCTGCGCGCGACCTATGGCACGGCCGCGCGCGCGCTCATCGAAGGCGGAGCCGACCTGCTGATCGTCGAGACCATCTTCGACACGCTGAATGCCAAAGCGGCGCTTTACGCGATCAGCGAAACCTTCGAGGAACTGGGCGTCGAGCTGCCGGTCATCGTTTCCGGAACGATCACGGACGCGTCGGGCCGCACGCTCTCGGGGCAGACGGTCGAGGCGTTCTGGAACTCGGTGCGCCATGTCCGGCCGATCGCGGTCGGACTCAACTGCGCGCTCGGGGCGAAGCAACTGCGTCCGCACATCGAGGAGCTGTCGCGCATCGCCGACTGCTTCGTCAGCGCCTATCCGAACGCCGGGCTGCCGAACGCGTTCGGGGAATACGACGAGCAGGCCTGCGAGACAGCGGAACATCTCCGCGAGTGGGCGCAGTCGGGACTCGTCAACCTCGTCGGCGGATGCTGCGGCACGACGCCCGAGCACATCGCGCATATTGCGCGCGCGGTCGTGGGCCTGCCGCCGCGCAAGCCCGCCGCGCCGCCGCGGCGCTGCCGCCTGTCCGGGCTCGAAGCGCTGAACCTCGAGCCGGAAATGCTGTTCGTCAACGTCGGCGAACGCACCAACGTCACGGGCTCGGCGAGGTTCCGCAAGCTGATCGAGGCGGGAGACTACGTTGCGGCGCTCGCGATCGCGCGGGACCAGGTGGCGAACGGCGCGCAGTTGATCGACGTCAACATGGACGAGGGCATGCTCGACTCGCAGGCTGCGATGGTGCGGTTCCTGAACCTGGTCGCATCCGAGCCGGACATCGCGCGCGTGCCGATCATGATCGATTCGTCGAAATGGTCGGTGATCGAGGCGGGCCTGCGATGCCTGCAGGGCAAGGGCGTCGTCAACTCGATCTCGCTGAAGGAAGGCGAGGAGCCGTTCCTCGAGCAGGCGCGGTGCATCAGGCGCTACGGCGCCGCGGTGATCGTGATGGCCTTCGACGAGCAGGGCCAGGCCGACAGCGCCGACCGCAAGGTGGCGATCTGCGAGCGCGCGTTCCGCCTGTTGCTCGACCGCGCCGGCTACGAACCGGAAGACATCATCTTCGACGCCAACATCTTCGCGGTCGGGACCGGCATCGAGGAGTACGCGGGTTACGGGATCGCGTTCATCGAAGCCGTGCGGCGCATCAAGGAGCGCTGCCCGGGCGCCAGGACGAGCGGCGGCGTCAGCAACGTCTCCTTCGCGTTTCGCGGCAACGACACGGTGCGCGAGGCGATGCACGCGGTATTCCTGTACCACGCGATCCGCGCGGGCCTCGACATGGGCATCGTCAACGCCGGCCAGCTCGGCATCTACGAGGAAATCGCGCCGGAGCTCCGCGAGTGCTGCGAGGATGTGATCCTGAACCGCAGGCCCGATGCGACCGAGCGCCTGCTGCAGGTTGCGGGGCGCTTTCGCGGCGACGGCGCGGCGCGGCGCGCCGAGGACCTGGCGTGGCGCGAATGGCCGGTCGGCAAGCGCCTCGAGCACGCGCTGATCAAGGGCATCGACGAATTCATCCTGGCGGACGTGGAGGAGGCGCGGCTCGCGGCTGCGCGCCCGCTCGACGTCATCGAGGGGCCGCTGATGGACGGCATGAACGTGGTCGGCGACCTGTTCGGCGCGGGCAAGATGTTCCTGCCGCAGGTCGTCAAGTCGGCGCGCGTCATGAAGCGCGCGGTCGCGCACCTCGTGCCCTACATCGAGCGCGGGCAGGGCGGCGCCCGCTCGAGCAACGGCAAGATCGTCATGGCGACGGTCAAGGGCGACGTCCACGACATCGGCAAGAACATCGTCGGCGTCGTGCTCCAGTGCAACAACTTCGAGGTCGTGGACCTCGGCGTGATGGTGCCGGCCGAGCGCATCCTGGAGACGGCGCGCGCCGAATCCGCCGACATGATCGGACTGTCCGGCCTGATCACGCCGTCGCTCGACGAGATGGTGCACGTGGCGCACGAGATGCACCGCCAGGGATTCACGATCCCGCTGCTGATCGGCGGCGCGACGACTTCCCCGGCGCACACCTCGGTGCGGATCGAGCCCGAGTACGGGCACGGCGTCGTCTATGTCAAGGATGCCTCGCGCTCGGTCGGCGTGTGCCAGACGCTGGCGACGGCCGGTGCGCGCGATGCGTTCTTCGAGCGCGTGAAGGCCGAGCATTCGAACCGGCGCGAGCAGCACGCGGGTCGCAAGCGGCGCCCGGAGGGCCTGGCGCTCGCCGATGCGCGCGCGCGGAAACTCACGCCGGACTGGAAGAGCTATCGTGCGCCGGTGCCGCGATTCCTCGGGACGCGGGCGCTGCCGTCCGTGCCGCTGAAGGAACTCGTGCCGTTCATCGACTGGATGCCGTTCTTCAATGCCTGGGAGTTTTCCGGCAGGTTCCCGGACATCCTGCAGGACCCGGCGCGCGGCGCAGCCGCGAGCGCGCTGTGGAAGGACGCGCAACGCATGATGGAGGCGCTGGTGCGGGAGCGCTGGTTGACCGCGCGCGCCGTGCTGGGATTCTTTCCCGCGGCCGCGGCCGGCGACGACATCGTGGTATTCGAGAACGCCGCCCGCACGCAGACCCTGGCGACCCTGCGGCATCTGCGCCAGCAGAAGATCAAGCCGGCCGGACAGCCGCAGCTGTGCCTCGCGGACTTCGTCGCGCCGCAGGAATCGGGGGTCGCCGACTACATCGGCGCGTTCGCGGTGACCGCGGGAATCGGCATCGAGCCGCGGGTCGCGGCTTTCGAGGCGGCGCACGACGATTATTCGGCGATCCTGCTGAAGTCGCTGGCCGACCGGCTGGCCGAGGCGCTGGCCGAGGCGCTGCACCTGCGCGTGCGCCGCGAGTTCTGGGGCTATGCGCCGGAAGAGCGGCTGACCAACGAGCAACTGGTGCGCGAGGAGTACCGCGGCATCCGCCCGGCGCCGGGCTACCCGGCCTGCCCGGATCACACGGAGAAGGACACGCTCTGGCGCCTGCTGGACGCGGAAGCCGCGACCGGCATCCGCCTGACCGAATCCTTCGCGATGTACCCTGCGGCCTCGGTCAGCGGCTGGTACTTCTCACATCCGGCCGCCCGGTATTTCGCGGTCGGCACGATCGGCAACGACCAGCTCGAGGACTACGCCCGGCGCAAGGGAATCCCGACGGCCGACGCCCGCCGCTGGCTCGCGCCGAACCTCGGGCGGGACGCGGAGGCCGACGCCGCCTGAGGCGCGGCAAGCCGCACGGCCCGTGCGACGAACCGTGACCGGCTCCGGGCCGGCTTGAGTATGCTCCCGGCATCGTGGGCGTCCGCTTCACCGTCAATGGCGTCGAGCGCGACTTCGGGGGCGATGGCGACATGCCGCTCCTGTGGTACCTGCGCGATCATGCGCGCCTGACCGGCACGAAATTCGGCTGCGGCGGCGGCTTCTGCGGCGCCTGCACCGTGCTCATCGACGGCGCGGCGCAGCGCTCCTGCGTGGTGCCGGTCGCGGCGGTCGCGGGCCGGTCCATCCGGACCATCGAGGGCCTGGGCCAGTCCGGGCTGCACGCCGTGCAGAGGGCCTGGCTCGAGGAAGACGTCGCGCAATGCGGCTACTGCCAGGCCGGACAGATCATGGCCGCCGTCGCCCTGCTGGAGCAGAATCCGGATCCGGTGCCCGCGGACATCGAATCGATCACGAACTTGTGCCGCTGCGGGACCTATGTCCGCATCCGCCGCGCGATCGCGCGGGCCGCGCGAGAACTGAAAGCAGGATGAACGCCGCAGTCCCGCAGGTTTCGCGCCGCGCATTCCTGCAGGCCTCGCTGACGGCGTCCGGCGGCCTGCTGCTGGTGCCGGCCTTTTCGCGCCTCGCATCCGCCGCCGATACGCCCGTGGCTCCGCCCAGTCCGCTGGGTGTCTATCTCCGCATCGAACCCGACAACCGCGTCTTCATCGGCGCACGCGGCGCCGAGATCGGGCAGGGGGTCAAGACCTCGCTGCCGATGATCATCGCGGACGAACTGGACGCCGCCTGGTCGGATGTGACCGTGGAGCAGCTTCCGCTCGGCATCGACTTCTCGGGCGCAACGCCGCAATGGAAATACGGGCCGCAGGGTGCGGGCGGCAGCACCAACATTCCCGACGCCTGGGCCGACCTGCGGCAGGTGGGCGCGCAGGCCCGCTGGCTGATGCGCCAGGCCGCGGCAATGCGCTGGAACATCGCGCCTGGCGACGTCTCGACACGCGCCGGGCACGTTCTGCACCCGGATGGAAAGCGGCTGGCCTACGGCGCACTGCTGGCGGCCGCCGCCGCATTGACGCTGCCCGCGGAACCGGTGCCGATGAAGACGCCCGCCGAGTATCGCATCATCGGACGGCCACAGCGGGTCGTCGACGCCGAGGAAATCGTCACCGGCCGCACGCGTTATGGCATCGACGTTCATGAACCCGGCGCCTTCACCGCGGTGCTGCTGCGCTGCCCGTACTTCGACGGCGGAATCGCCGGTTACGACGACAGCGTGGCCCGGGCGGTGCCCGGCGTGCGCGCGGTCGTCGTCGTGCCCGGACCGAAGCCGGGCGATCCGCTGACGCTGAATCTCGCGACCGGCATTGCGGTGGTCGCCGACGACACCTGGTCGGCGCTGAAGGGCCGCGCCGCGCTCAAGGTCGACTGGACGCGCGGACCCTTCGCATCCGAATCGAGCGCCGCGCTCGATGCGCAGTGCGGGGAACTCCTGTCGCGCACCGGGCAGATCGTGCGCAACGACGGCGATTTCGAAGCGGCGCGGACGGACGCCGCGCGCACCGTGCGGGCGCGCTATCGCCTGCCATTCGTGAGCCACGCGCCGCTCGAGCCGGAGAACGCCTTCGTCCACGTGATGGCCGACCGCGCACAAGTCATCGGGCCGTTACAGCAGCCGGCGGGCGCGCAGCGCACGGTCAATGTCGTGACCGGTATCCCACGCCCGGCGATCACGGTCGAGATGACGCGGTCCGGCGGCGGATTCGGCCGGAAGCTGACGAACGACTTCGTCGCCGAGGCGGCGCTGATCTCGAAAGCGACGGGCCTGCCGGTCAAGCTGCTGTGGACGCGCTCCGACGACCTGCAGCACGACTTCTTCCGGCCGTTCGGTCATCACGAGATGATCGCGACGCTCGACACCGGAAACCGCGTCACCGGCTGGACCCAGCGGCTCGCGAGCGCTTCCAAGTATTACCGCCGCCCGAACATGCAACCTGAGGGCCTGTGGGAGGCCGAGCTGTATCCGGATGATTTCCCGGCAAGGCTGGTTCCGAACTACCGGCTCGAATGGCACAGCGTGACGAGCGGCATTCCGCGCGGTTCCTGGCGCGCGCCGGCCCACACGGCGAATGCCTTCGTCGTGCAGAGCTTTCTCGACGAGATTGCGGCGGCGACCGGCCAGGACCCGCTTGCGCTGCGGCTCGCAATGCTCGGCGAGGATCGCGTGTTCGACTACGCGCAGCATGGCGGGCCGAAGTTCAGCACCGGGCGGTTGCGCACGGTCCTCGAGCGGGTCGCGGATGCGATCGGCTGGGGCCGGAAGGTGCCGCGCGGCCGCGGCCTGGGCCTCGCCGCGCACTTCACCTTCGGCGGCTATGCCGCGCATGCGATGGAAGTCGAAGTCTCGCCGCGCGGGCGACTCGCGATTCGCCGCGTCGTCTGCGCGATCGACTGCGGACAGCCGGTCAACCCGCTCGGCATCAGCGCGCAGATGCAGGGCGGGACGATCGACGGGCTCTCGACGGCGCTCAATCTCGAGATCACGATCAAAAATGGCCGGGTCGAACAGGGCAATTTCGACGGCTACCCGCTCGCGACGATGGCGCAGATGCCGAAGGACATCGAAGTGCTGATCGCGGATACGGCCGAGTCGCCGTCCGGCTGCGGCGAGATGGGCGTACCGACCGCGGCGCCTGCGCTCGCCAATGCGATCTTTGCCGCCTGCGGCGTCCGGATCCGCAACCTTCCGGTCAAGGCGCAGCTGGCGGAGGCACTGGGTCGAGCTGCCTGAGCAGGCCGGTGCCACCCAGCATCCGCATCTGCCGCAGGATCCAGTCCTGTCGCTGCCGCACGTAGGGCGAGGGGTCCGGGACGCGGAAGCGCCTGGGATTCGGCAGCACGGCGGCCAGCAACGCCGCCTCGGGGCGATTCAGCCTGGCGGCGGGCTTCCTGAAGAAATGACGGCTCGCGGCCTCGATCCCCCAGATGCCGCGCCCGAATTCCGCGCTGTTCAGGTACACCTCGAGTATTCGCTGCTTGGGCCACAAGAGCTCGATCCACAGCGTGAACCAGGCCTCGAGTCCCTTGCGCGCCCAGCTCGGTCCCGACCAGAGGAACAGGTTCTTCGCAACCTGCTGGGTGATCGTGCTCGCCCCACGCAGCCGCCGGCCGCGCCTCGCGTCGGTCATCGCCTTGTCGATGGCCTCGAAATCGAAGCCGTCGTGCTCGAGGAACTTCTGGTCTTCGGCCGCGATCACCGCGACGGCGGCGTGGCGCGAGATTTCCGACCAGGGAACCCAGTCGTGCAGACGGTCCGGTTCGGGATCGCGCAGCATAAATGCCGTCGCAGGCACGGGCAGCCAGCGGAACATCGCCACCACCATGACCGAGAGCAGGGCGGCCGCGAACAACGCGGTCGCCGCCGACCGCGCCATCCGCGCCGGCCAGGACCGCCGCCTGATCACGTGCCGGGTCGTCAGGCGGCGCTGGCGCGCCGGACGAGCTTGATGACGACCGGTTCGAGCGGCACGTCGTCGTGCCCGCCGCGTCGCCCGGTCCTGGCCGCCGCGATCTTGTCGATCACGTCCATGCCGCCGGCAACCCGGCCGAACACTGCATAGCCGTAATTGCCGGGCCGGTGGTCGAGAAAACCATTGTCGACCAGGTTGATGAAGAACTGCGCGGTCGCGCTGTGGACGTCATTGGTGCGCGCCATCGCAATCGCGCCGCGGCGGTTGCGCAGGCCGTTGTCGGCCTCGTTCGTGATCGGCTCGTGCGTCGGCTTCTGTTTCATGTCGGCGGTGAAGCCGCCGCCCTGGATCATGAAGCCGGGGATGACGCGGTGAAAGACCGTGCCGTCGAAAAAGCCGTCGTCCACGTAGCGCAGGAAGTTCTTGCAGGAAATCGGCGCCGACTCGGCGTCCAGTTCGACCGTGAAATCGCTGAGCGTCGTCTCGAATCTGACCATCGCAGGCACTCCCCGCTGCAAATGCCAATTCTAATGCTCAGCGCGGGGAATTGCCCCGGCTCGCGCGCGGCCGGCCCGCCAGGTCGACATGAGTTGCGACCGCGACCAGGCCGGCCTGCGTCATCAGCGCGCGCACGCCGGCCCCTTGCGTCGCGCCGTGTTCGACGACCAGGGCGCCGCCGGCGGCGAGGTGCGCGGGCGCGCCGGCGCAGATGACCGCGAGCGCGTCGAGGCCCGCTGGTCCCGCGGCGAGCGCGCGGCGCGGTTCATGCCGCAGTGACGCCAGCACCGGATCGTCGTCCGCGACGTAGGGCGGATTGGAAACGATGCAGTCAAACCGCGCCCCGCCCACCGGCTCGTACCAGGAACCGGGCAGGAATGCCACGTTTCCGGCCTGCAGGCGCAGGGCGTTGCGGGCGGCCACGGCAAGCGCGGCGGAGCTCGCATCCACCGCCGTGATCGCTGCATCGGGCCGTTCACGGGCCAACGCGAGCGCGAGCGCGCCGCTGCCGGTGCCGAGATCGAGCACGGAGGGGCGCGCGAACGGCGCGAGCGCGTCGAGTGCGAGCTCGACCACGAGTTCCGTTTCGGGCCGCGGCACCAGCACCTCCGGCGTGACCTCGAGATCCAGCGACCAGAATTCCTTGCGTCCGGTCAGGTAGGCGAGCGGTTCGCCGGCGAGGCGGCGCTGCGCGAGCCGCGACAATGCTTCTGCCTGCCGCCGGCTCAGGGTCCGGGCCGGATCCGCCGCCACGCGCGCGCGGTCGACCCCGAGGACGTGCGCGAGCAGCAACTCGGCATCGAGGTTCGCCGACGGCGATGCCGCCGCCAGGCGCCGCCGCAGCGCGATCAGCGCGTCGCCGGCTCGCGTCATTCGAGCAGGGCCAGTTCTTCCGACCGGTGTTCGCGCGCCAGCGCGTCGATCACCTCGTCGAGGTCGCCGTCGATGATCGCGTCGAGCCGGTACAGCGTCAGCTCGATGCGGTGGTCGGTCAGCCGCCCCTGCGGGAAGTTGTAGGTGCGGATGCGCTCCGAACGGTCGCCGGTGCCGACCTGCAGGCGCCGGGTGCGGGCTTTTTCCGCCGCTGCCCGTTCGCGCTCGGCCGCGAGCAGGCGCGCGCGCAGCAGCGACATCGCGCGCGAGCGGTTCTTGTGCTGCGAGCGCTCGTCCTGGCACTCGACCACGATGCCGGTCGGCAGGTGGGTGATGCGCACCGCCGAGTCCGTCTTGTTGACGTGCTGGCCGCCGGCGCCGGAGGAACGATAGGTGTCGATGCGCAGCTCCGCCGGATCGATCTCGACGGCCTCGACCTCGGCGAGTTCCGGCAGCACCGCGACCGTGCAGGTCGAGGTGTGGATGCGGCCCTGCGCTTCAGTCGCCGGCACGCGCTGCACGCGGTGCGTGCCGGACTCGAACTTGAGCCGCGCAAAAACGCCGGGGCCCGAGATCCTGCTCACGATCTCGCGATAGCCGCCGTGGTCGCCGCGGCTCTCGGAAAGCGGTTCGACGGACCATCCGCGCCGTTCCGCGTAGCGCGCGTACATCCGGTAGAGGTCACCGGCGAAGATCGCGGCCTCGTCGCCGCCGGCCGCCGCCCGGATCTCGAGAAAGACGTTGTGGCCGTCGAACGGATCGGGCGGAACCAGGAGCTGCTGCAGCAGCGCGTCGTCGGCCGCGGCCGCGGCCTCGAGTTCGGCGATCTCGACGCGCGCCAGCTCGCGCATGCGCGCGTCCGGGTCCGCGGCCACCGCGCGCGCCGCGGCCAGCTGCCGTTCGCGCTCGGTGAGGCGCGCGAGTCCCTTCGCGACCGGATCAATGCGCGCGAACTCCATGGACAGGTCGCGAAACCGCTCGGATCGCGCCTGTACCTCGGGGTCTGCAAGCAGGCGCTCGATCTCGGCGTGCCGGTCGGCCAGGCGTTCCAGCCGGCGGCGGATCGCTTCCTTCATTGCGGGTCGCGCCCGGCGCGGAACAACCGGGCCGCCGCCTCCGCCAGGGTGGCGTCGCCGCTTTCCGCGGCGTCTCGCAGGGCGGTGGACGGCGCGTGCAGCAGGCGGTTGGTCAGCGTGCTGGCGAGGTACTCGAGCACTTCCGCGGGCGGATGACCGGCAGCCAGCATGCGGCGCGCCTGCTCGAGCGTCTGCGCGCGCGCGGCCTCGGCCTGTCCGCGCAGCTCGCGGATCGCCGGCACGGCTTCGAGCACCTTGAGCCCGGACATGAACTGCCCGACGGCTTCGTCGATGATGCTGCGCGCGGCGGTCGCTTCCTCCTGCCGCGCCTTGACGTTTTCGTCTACCACCTGGCGCAAGTCGTCGATCGTGTACAGGTACACGTCCTCCAGCTCGCCGACGCGCGGATCGACGTCGCGCGGCACGGCGAGATCCAGCATGAACATCGGGCGGTGGCGACGCGCCTCGAGGGCCGCCTGGACCGACTCGAGCACGATGACGTGGCCCGGCCGCGCCGTCGAACAGATGACCAGGTCCGCCTGCGACAGGTGCACGTCAAGCGCGTCGAGCAGTATTGCGGACGCCTGCAGCCCTTCGGCGATGCGCTGCGCGCGATTGAGGCTGCGGTTGGCGATGATCATGCGGCCGATCTTCTGCGAGTGCAGGTGCCGCGCCGCGAGCTCGATCATGTCGCCGGCGCCGACCAGGAGCGCCGTGTGACGCTCGAAGCCGCTGAAGATCCGGCGCGCCAGCTGGATGCCGGCGGACGCGACCGAAACGGCGCTCGCGCCGATAGCGGTTTCGCTGCGCACCTGCTTGGCGACCGAGAAGGTCGTCTGGAACAGCCGGTTCAGCAGCGGGCCCGCGGCACCCGCCAGTTGCGCCGCGCGGTAGGCATCCTTCAGCTGGCCGAGGATCTGGGGTTCGCCGAGGATCAGCGAATCGAGTCCCGCAGCGACCGAGAAGGCATGCCGGACCGCATCCGCCCCCTCGATGCGATACAGGCAGTCGGCCAGCGTGCCGCCGCCGCCGGCTGACGCCGCGAGCCAGTCGGCGATCTGCCCGGTGTCGGCGCTCCCGGCGCCGTAGATCTCGGTCCGGTTGCAGGTCGAGACGATCAGCGCCTCCTGCAGCCCGGGGAGTGCGCGCAACGACGCGAGCGCCTCGGGGAGACGCGTGGCATCGAACACGATCCGTTCACGCACCTCGATCGGCGCGGTCCGGTGATTCAGTCCGAGAACGACGAGCGACATGATGAGCCGGCAGCGGGAACCCGCCGGATTGTCCGGTAACGATCACGGCAGCACAAGCGCTGGGATATCATGATCCGATGTCGGTCCGGCCGTGCTGCCTCGCATTCCTGCTGTCGTTCGCCAGCATCCTGCAAGCGGACGCCGCCGGCATGCGCTGTCCGCGGGGAGACGCCTGGGAGCTCGCGGTCGGCGCGGAGCAGGCGCTGGCCCGCGCTGAATGGCCGCGCGCGGCCGTTCTTTACGGCTGCGCCGCGCAATCCAGCGATGATCCGACGCTCGCGGAGCGCGCGACGCGCACCGCCTACGAAAACCGCCAGCTTCCGCAGGCGGTAGCGGCCGCCAGGCGCTGGCTCGCGATCGCGCCGGACAGCGAAGTCGCGCGCCGTCATCTCGCGACCGGCCTGCTGCGGCTCTACGACGACGAAACAGCGGGCGCGCAGTTCGCCGAGTTGCTGAATACCTCCTACCAGGACCGCGCGCGCGGCTACATGGTGTTGCTCGGCATCCTGGCCGAGGAGGAAAACGAAACCGGAGCGGCCCGCGTGATGGATGGCCTCGCGGCGGCCGATGCCGGGCTCGCCGAGGCGCAGTACGCCGCGAGCGTCCTCTGGCAGCGGGCCGAGGACGGTGCAAAGGCGCTCGCCGCCGCGGAACGCGCGATCGCGCTGCGCCAGGACTGGCGCCAGGCGGAACTCACGCGGGTGCGCGCGCTCGCGGCGCAGGGTCGCACCGGCGAAGCGCTGCAGCGATCGGCCGAACTCGCCGCCGACGGGGATTTGTACTCGAAGATCAGCCACGCCTGGCTGCTGCTCGGCGAGGACCGTCGCGACGAGGCGTCGGCGATCTTCGAGGAGCTGCGGCGCGCGGGCGGATCCGCGACGGGCGATGCGCTGGCGGGGCTCGCGGCGATCGCGCAGGACGAACGACGTTTCGAGGACGCCACGCGGCTGCTCGGCGAGTTGTCGCGGGATCCGCAGCAGGCCGAAACGATGCAATGGAACCTGGCCCGTATCGCCGAGGAGCGCGATGAATCCGTTAACGCGGCGCGCCAGTATCAACGCATCGCCAATGGCGCGCGGGCGGCGACGGCGCAGATGCGTGCCTGGCGGCTGTGGCGCGATCTCGGCGAGAACGAACGCGCGGAGCTGCTGCTGGACGATTTCCTCGCTGCCTCGCCCGCGGAAACCCGGGATGTGGTTTCGGGCGTCGCGGCGCTGCTGGTCGATGCGGGCAAGGGCGACGAGGCCATCGCGCTGGTCGATCGCGCCCTGGAGCTGATGCCCGACGACAACCTGCGGCTTGCGCGTGGTTTTCTGCTGGAGCGGCTGGACCGCGTGCCGGAAGCGGTCGCGGACCTGCGGGCCGTGACCGGCCGGCGTCCGCGCGACCCGGACGCGCTGAATGCGCTCGGCTATACGCTGGTGGATCGCACGAATTCGGTCGAGGAAGGCCATCGCCTGATTTCTCGCGCCATCGAGGCGAAGCCCGACAGCTACGCGATCCAGGATTCGATGGGCTGGGCGCTGGTGCGATTGGGACGTCTGGACGAGGGCCGGGACTGGCTGGAAACCGCCTGGGAGCGCTCGGAAGATCCGGAAGTCGCGGCCCATCTCGGCGAGACGTTCTGGCTGATGGGCCGGGTCGAAGATGCGCGTCGCGTCTGGGACGAGGCGCTCGCCGCCAATCCGGAAAGCCGGCCACTGCTGCGGGCGATCGAGCGCCACCCGCGGTGAACATCCGGCTGGCCGCCTGCGCGGTCGCGCTGCTGGCCGCCGGCTGCGCAACGCTGCCGGAAGCGGGCAGTGCGGACGACTGGCCGGTGCGCCGGGCGGCGTTGCAATTGCTCGATCGCTGGACACTCGATGGCCGCATGGCGGTCGCGGCGGGATCCGAAGGATTCTCCGGTGGCCTGTCCTGGCGCCAGGACGGCACCCGGGCCGAGATCGAAATGCGCTCGCCGACGGGTGGCCGGGCGATATTGATACGCGTGGCGGGCGAGGCGATTTCGGTCACCGACGGCCGTGGCACGACGGTGGGCGGGGAGGATGCCCACCGCCTGGTCGCGGAGCATATCGGCACGACGTTGCCGATCGCGGAGCTGCGCTACTGGCTGGTCGGCGCGCCGGCGCCCGGATCCTCGCACCAGGAATCCTTCGGCGCGGACCATCGTCTAGCGAGCCTGGACCAGTCCGGATGGCGAGTCGGCTACACGGCCTACCGCGGCGTCGGGGACGTCGTACTGCCGTCACGCATGCAAATAACGACGGAAGGGCTGCGCCTGCGCCTGGCGGTCGCGAATTGGCGCCTCGGCCCATGAGCGGCGCCGCGTGGCCGGCGCCGGCCAAGCTGAATCTGTTCCTGCACGTCGTCGGCCGCCGGCCGGACGGATATCACGACATCCAGACAGTCTTCCAGTTGATCGACCTGTGCGACAGCCTGGTTTTCGAACCGCGGCCGGACCCAACCATCCGCCGGCTCGAGGGCCCGGCCGACCTGCCGGACCCGGACGATCTCTGCCTGCTGGCGGCGCGCCGCCTGCAGCAAGCCGCGGGCCTGCACTTGGGGGTCGACATCCGGCTCTACAAACGCATTCCGGTGCGGGGAGGCCTCGGCGGGGGCAGTTCGGACGCCGCAACCACGCTGGTTGCGTTGAATGAGATCTGGGGCCTCGGCCTCGAGGTGGCGGAACTCGCGCACCTCGGCCGTGACCTGGGCGCCGACGTCCCGCTTTTCGTCCATGGGCACAGCGCCTGGGGCGAGGGCGTCGGCGATCTTTTGACGTCCATCGACCTGCCCCGGCGGCATTTCGCGATCATCCATCCGGGGGTCGGCGTCGGCACCGCCGAAGTCTTTCAGGCAATTGAATTGACAAGAAATTCCCCCAGGACGACAATTCGCGGTTTCCTGAAGGCAAGCGGACGCAACGACTGCGAGCCGGTCGTCTCCGGGCGTAACCCGGAGGTTGCCAGGGCGCTCGCCTGGCTCGCAGCGCGCGGTAACGCGCGCCTGACTGGCACCGGCAGTTGCGTGTTCGCGGGGTTTGACGCGCGCGACGCAGCCGAGGCGGCGCTCGCGGACCTGCCGGCGGGGTGGAACGGCTTCGTGGCCCGCGGGCTCGACCGGTCGCCCCTGCAGGAACGGCTGGCGGCGGAACGGTCGGCCCACAATGGCGGGAAGGATTGACATTGGGGTGTCGCCAAGTGGTAAGGCAACGGATTTTGATTCCGTCATGCGAAGGTTCGAATCCTTCCACCCCAGCCAGATAGGGAGAGGCGCGTGGACCAGTCGACGATGGCGGTGTTCACCGGCAATGCGAATCCGGTTCTCGCGCAGGACATCGCGCGGAACCTGATGCAGCCGCTGGGCCGCGCCCTGGTCGGGCGGTTCAGCGACGGCGAGATCCAGGTCGAGATCATGGAAAACGTCCGCGGCAAGGACGTGTATCTGGTGCAGTCGACCTGCCCGCCGGCGAACGAGCATCTGATGGAGTTGCTGGTCATGGCCGATGCCTGCCGGCGCGCCTCCGCCGGAAGGATCACCGCGGTGATCCCGTACCTGGGTTACGCGCGGCAGGACCGGCGGCAGCGTGCGATGCGGGTGCCGATCACGGCCAAGCTGGTCGCGGACATGATCGGCCGCGCCGGCGTGAACCGCGTGCTGACGGTGGACCTGCATGCGGACCAGATCCAGGGATTCTTCGACATCCCGGTGGACAACGTGTACGCGTCGCCGGTGCTGCTCGGCGAGGTCTGGAAGCAGAAGTACGACAACATGATCGTGGTGTCGCCGGACGTCGGCGGCGTGGTGCGCGCGAGGGCGCTGGCGCGGCGCCTTGACAACGCGGACCTCGCGATCATCGACAAGCGGCGGCAGCGCGCCAACGAGTCGCAGGTGATGAACATCATCGGCGACGTGCGCGGCAGGAACTGCGTGCTGGTGGACGACCTGGTCGACACGGCGGGGACGCTGTGCCAGGCGGCGCAGGCGCTGAAGGACGAGGGCGCGCTGCGCGTGATCGCGTACATCACGCACCCGGTGCTGTCGGGCAAGGCGGTCGAGAGGATCTCGACGTCCGCACTCGACGAGCTGATCGTGACGGACACGATCCCGCTCGGCGATGCCGCGAGGAGCTGCAAGCGGATCCGCGTCCTGTCGGTCGCGGAGTTGCTGGCCGAGACGATGCGGCGGATTCGCGACGAGGAGTCCGTCAGTTCGCTGTACGTGGATTAAGAGGGGTTTTCCCTCTGAACGGCAGTCGCCGGAAGGTCCGGTGGCGCCGAAAACGGATCGCCGGTGCCTGGTCGCGGGCCGGCGGTTCCATGATTCGGGAGTACTCTGAAATGAAGATTTCGTTCGAACTCGACGCCGAGTTCCGGGACGACCAGGGCAAGGGTGCGAGCCGCCGCCTGCGTCGTACCGGCAAAGTCCCGGCGATCCTCTACGGCGGGAAGCGCGACGCGCGTGCCCTGCTGCTCGACCACACCCGGCTGTCGCAGCTGATGGACAACGAGCGCTTCTACTCGACCATCGTCGCGCTGAAAGTCGGCGACCAGAGCCAGGCCGCCGTGCTGAAGGACGTCCAGCGCCATCCGTACAAGAACCAGATCATGCACATCGACTTCCAGCGCGTGCTGGAGGACGAGAAGATCCGCATGCGCATTCCGCTGCACTTCCAGGGCGGCGCCGAGTCGAAGGGCGTCAAGGAGCAGGGCGGCGTGCTCTCGCACGTGCGTAACGACGTCGAAGTGACCTGCCTGCCGAAAGACCTGCCCGAGTACGTCGAAGTCGACGTCTCGACGCTCGAGATCAGCCAGGTCAGGAAGCTGTCGGATCTCAAGCTCCCGGCGGGAGTCGAGATCGTGGATCTGCTGGCCGGCCGCGATGCGCCGGTTGCCTCGATCCACATGCCGCGCGTCGAGGAGGAAGAGACACCGGTCGTCGAGGAAGCCGCCGTCGCTGCCGCGGGCGCGCCCGCCGCCGCCGGAGCGCCGGTCGCGGCTGGCGCCGTGCCGGGCGCTGCGCCGGGCGCTGCACCGGGCGCTGCCGCCGCGGCCGCACCTGCCGCCGATGCGAAGGGCGCTGCTGCGAAGGGCGCTGCGGCGAAAGGCGCGAAGGATGCCAAGGACGCCAGGAAGGGCGACGGCAAGAAGTAAGGAGTGGCTGGCTTACCGCTGCAACTCGTGGTCGGGCTCGGCAACCCCGGGCCCGAACACGAGCACACGCGCCACAACGCGGGTTTCTGGTTCGTCGAGGAACTGGCGCGGCGTCACGATGGGCGCCTGAAAGCGGAACGCCGTTACAACGCGGACGCGGGCCGCGTCACGATCGCGGGCGTCGCCCTGTGGCTGCTGAAGCCGATGGGCTACATGAACCGCAGCGGCCTGTCGGTGCGG
>Ga0209640_10001708_pt1 | contig 18877 bp, 20 predicted proteins | sample RifCSP10_1_FD_184018 | JGI IMG/M metagenome (GOLD analysis project Ga0209640, IMG submission 184018) | Soil microbial communities from Rifle, Colorado - Rifle CSP2_sed 10_1 (SPAdes) (version 2) | ecosystem: Environmental > Terrestrial > Deep subsurface > Rock core/Sediment | place: Rifle... | reverse complement strand
CAAATCACTTCGGTCGCCGTTGAACCGGTATCTTCCCCCCAGATAAAATGCGCAAAGGAGGGCCTGGAACCCAAGCATGCCCCACACAAGATCCAGGGGATAGGGGCCGGCTTCGTACCGAAGATCCTGGATCTGGACATGGTCGATCAGACTGAGCAGGTGAGCGATGAAGAATCCATCCAGTATGCTCACCGGCTGATGCGGGAGGAAGGGATCCTGGCGGGCATTTCCAGCGGTGCGGCCGTGGCGGCGGCGATTCGCGTCTCGCAACAACCGCGGCACAAAGGCAAATATATCGTCGTTGTGTTACCCGACTCCGGGGAGCGCTATCTTTCCTCAGCCCTGTTCGCCAATATCTTTACCGACAATGAAAATGTACAGTAAGTTCTTACTACTGATCCTGGCCGCTTTAGTGGCCGGTTGTCATATGGTCAAGGCCGCTAATGACGGCCGCTGGATCACGCTTTTCGACGGCACGAATCTGGATAACTGGAACACGACCGGAGACGCCAACTGGCGTATCGTCGATGCCGCCGTCCAGGCGGACGCGGGCAGCGGTATGCTGGTTTCCGGGCAATCGTACGGTGATTTTGAAATCAGACTCGAATTCTGGGCCGACGCAAACAGCAACAGCGGCGTCTTTATCCGCTGCACTGACCCGGCAGCGATAAGCCCCGACACCTGTTATGAAGTCAATATCTTCGATACCCGTCCCGACCAGTCCGGCCGCACCGGGGCAATTGTGAATGTAGCTCCGCCCCTGGCAGTGATCGATACAGAAGGACGCTGGAATACCTATGAAATAAGGGCGGAAGGGACGCATCTGGTGGTCAAGCTGAACGGGGTCGTCACCGTCGATATCCATGACGGAAAATTTCCCGCAGGTCATTTCACCCTGCAGTACGGCGCAGGCGGGGTCAAGTTCAGGAATGTGAAGATACGTCCGTTGTAGAATTTGTCCGTTGACCGTTGTTGGTTGTTAGTGGTCACGACTGACTACATACAACTGACCACGGACAACTTACAAATAACTATTCACTCCTTACGATTTGTCACCATATCTTTCGCTAGCAGATCCGCATGGTATGAGGATCGTACCAGCGGGGCGCTGGCGACGCTGCTGAAACCGATGGATTGCGCATACTCGCCGAGTTCCCTGAATTCATCCGGATGCACGAACCGTGATACCGCCAGGTGGTAACGGCTGGGTTGCAGGTATTGTCCGAGGGTCAGCATATCGCAGGCATGCTCGCGCAGATCTCTGAGCACCTGTTTTACTTCCATCAACTCTTCCCCCAGTCCCAACATTATGCCGGACTTGGTTGGAATACCAGGATGCTGTGATTTGAACCGCTGTAGTAAGTCCAATGACCAGGCGTAGTCCGCGCCAGGCCGTACCTGTTTATATAAACGGGGTACGGTCTCAAGGTTATGATTGAAGATGTCAGGTGGTGCAGTCCGCAAGCTATCCAGGGCCGTCTCCATGCGACCGCGGAAATCCGGTGTGAGGATTTCGATCCGGGTTGCTGGTGACTGGCTGCGGACGGCCTTGACACAGGCTGCGAAATGGCCGGCGCCGCCATCCCTCAGATCATCCCGATCCACGGAAGTGATAACGACATAACTCAGTCCCATCAACTGTACCGCTTGCGCCAGATTTTCCGGTTCTGCCATATCAATGGGGGCCGGTCGGCCATGCGCCACATCACAAAATGGGCAGCGGCGGGTGCACAGATCACCGAGGATCATGAAAGTGGCGGTGCCGTGCGCGAAACATTCCCCCAGGTTGGGGCAGGAAGCTTCTTCGCAAACCGTGTGCAGGTGATGCTCGCGCATGAGTTTCTTCAATTCCTGGACGCGCGGATGTGTTGGGGCTCTGGCCCTGATCCAGGACGGTTTTCTCGGCAATGGTCCTTCCACTGGGACCACCTTAATCGGAATTCGCGCCGTCTTTAGCCGGCCGCGTTGATCCCGATCAGGTGATTTTTGTCCGGAATTTTGTTCCATGATGGCTGCTGTTTATGCTATGGCCTGCAATTTACGGGAGGAATCCGGAACCGTGGTGATGACTCGCACTTCATCGCTATGATATCCCAGGTTCCTGAGCAGATAGGGTTGTAAAACCATGGCGGCTTCATTGACACTCAATTGTATGCCGTAATCGCTTAACCTGGTGATCTGTAATCCCGGATAGCCGCAGGGATTGATACCCTGATAGGGAGACAAATCCAGGTTCACATTCAAGGCGAGGCCGTGATAACTGCAACCATTACGGACTCGGATGCCAAGGGCGGCAATTTTCCTGCCGTCGATATAGACGCCCGGGGCCTTGGCTTGCCTTTCCCCGCGCAATCGCAAATCATTCAGCATATCAATAATGGATTGTTCAATCCGGTCCACAAGCCCCTTGATACTGATTTGGCGACGCTGTAAATCCAGTAACAGATAAGCCAGCAATTGACCCGGCCCATGATAGGTTACCTGTCCGCCCCGGTCGGATCGGACAACCGGGATAGTCCCGGGATGCAGTAGATGTTCGGTCTTTCCGGCCAGTCCCAGTGTATAAACCGGCTGGTGTTGCAGAAACCAGATCTCGTCAGCTATCGAAGCACTTTGGTTACCGTTAAATTCCACCATTTCCTGAAATGTTTCCAGGTAATCCTGTTGGCCTAAATGTCGGATAATTAAACTCATAAAGCCATTAACACCTTCTCATGGGCAGTCAAATCCATATAGATATTATCTAACTGGCTCCTGCTCCGGGCTTGGATGGTGACTGTGACCGAGATGTAATTGCCGGCCTTGCTCAACCTGGATTTGACCGCGCCCTCGAGTAAATCAGGACAGTGTTTGCGGACGATTTCAACCACCAGGGCATCAAAATCAACCGCTGATTTCCCCATAGCTTTTATAGGAAAATCACATGGAAATTTGAGCAAAATCTGGTTATCCGTCATAAAATCACAATTATGATATTCAGTTCATTCTTTAAAAAGGTTAACATTACCCGTATAGATTTAATGCGCATTGGCGCTTATATGATTCAACATAATCTTTAAAGCTTAACCTATTAGGGGGAGTTGATGAAATTATTCACTATCTTTTCGAGCCTGACTATTTCCATTCTAGTAGCTGTTTTTAATGTTTCGGCCATTGCTCAGGAACAAAATCCCACGTCTATTTCGAGCGAATTGACGACAAAGTGTAACAATTATCCCCAGCAACCGAACATCCCCAACGGCACTAAGGCTACTATGGACGAAATGGTGGCAGCCCAGAAGACGATTAAAGCCTATCAGGCCGAGGCCCAGACTTACAGATCCTGCATAGACAGCGTTATGGCTGCCTGGGATAGCCAGGGTGGTACCGAGGAAGAAATCGGCCAGAAAAAAGATATTGCCGTTGCCTGGTACAATCGTTCCATTGCGGACGAGGAAGAAGTCGCCAACTTATTCAATACGGCTCTCAGGGCCTATAAAGGCAAACCCCAATAAATACTGCTTATCTGAGCTCTCAGTAAGTTAAGTAATTCATAGAGCAGACATTAACCCATAATCACTGGAATCCCTGTATGATCGGGGGTTACATATATCGTTTGGTTATTAAATTTCATAGTTAAATACTAATTATCTATAAATAAAATTATTTAAAGTAAGCATTCCTTCTCAAATTTAAAGCTGTTAACCGGCTAGAATTCCCAAATAATCACGGTTAAATTTAAATATATAGTGCCTTGGGTAGGCGATATTACTATATATTTACAGCCTGATTATCTATGTATAGGTGATTTTTATATTTCAGTTTTCTAAACTTTGAAAATATAAATATATTTCAGGATTGGGTTCAGGCTATTACAGGTTAACTTGCAATACTGGCAAACTGTTATTCTGGATGCCCTTAAATTATTCAAACGGACATATCACATAATGGGATTTCGTGCAGTCACGGAATACGCCTTGACCAACATGGAATATCTACTCATACATAAACACTTGCTATTGAAATGTAAGACTTTAATTATGATCACCAAATGGAGCTAACACTCGATGGTCGAGAAATTTACTGATATCAAATTACTGCGTAAGATTCCGGTGCTGAGCGCATTATCAGACCGTGAGTTACAACAGATTATCAATGCGCCTGGCAATACTATTGTGGAATATAAACCGAAGGATTTAATCATCAGGGAATCTGAAATCGGCGATTGCATGTATGTTGTGTTGGAAGGCGCCGTAGATGTTTTAATCCGTGGTGAAGGTGGCGGAGTTATAGGCCGTGAAATCACTATCGCCACGCTTCGGGCCGGTGATTTCTTTGGCGAAGGTTCTCTCAGTCCCGACACCACCGGCAGGCGCAAAGCCACTGTCCGCGCCTATCTGCCGACCAAATTATTTCGAATTGATAAGAAGCACGTCCACGTGGGTGTGCAAGATACGCATACCGGTCCCAGGGGGGCAGCAGCAGGCCCGGCAGCCAAGATTGAAGATAATGAAGTCAAGCAGTTAATGAAGGAAATGCGGATGTTCGAGAGTCTGAAGGAGGAAGAACTGGCTACCGTGGATACCTGGGCGGAAGTCATCAAGGTTGATCCGGGTGAATTTGTCCTCAAAGAATCGGAAAGTGGCATGTGCCTTTATGTCGTGCTGAGCGGTTCCGTTGAAATATTTACTTTCGATGATGCTGACAAAATCGTAATCCTGGCGGAGCATATGCGTGGGGACTACTTTGGTGAGCAAGCACTGCTGCCTGGTGGCACAGGTAAGCGGAATGCCTACGCCAGAACCAATGGACCGACAAAGCTCATAAAAATACCTAAAGCCTATTTCAGACTGATATTGAACAGAGACAGCGTGCTGTCAGAAACCCTGAAAAAGATTGGTGAAGCTCAGAAAAAAGAGTTGCACGAGATACAAAAAAAATAGTTTATCTCTAATTTTTGCGTTAACCCATTAACGCCTGACAGCGCACTTGGCGACTGCCTTATCCTGCCGTTAATATTAACGTCCCATGAAAGCGCTAGAAATCAAAGACCTTAAAAAAATCTACGCAAATGGCAACGAGGCCCTGAAAGGAATAGATCTGGAGATTAATGCTGGGGATTTTTTTGCCCTGCTTGGACCCAATGGCGCCGGTAAATCTACCACTATCGGCATTATCTCCTCGCTGGTGCGGAAAACTTCCGGACGCATCAGTATCTTCGGTTACGATCTTGATAATGACACCTTTGCCGCCAAGTCCAGTATTGGTATAGTCCCTCAGGAATTAAACTTCTCCCAATTCGAAACCTCCCTGGAAATCGTGCTAAACCAAGCCGGTTATTACGGCATACCGCGCCGTGTTGCCCTGCAACGTGCTCAGCAGTATCTCGGCCAGATGGATCTTTGGGATAAACGCAATGATGCCTCCAGAACCCTCTCGGGCGGACTGAAGAGAAGATTGATGATTGCCAGGGCATTAATGAACGAGCCCAGGTTACTCATCCTGGATGAACCCACGGCCGGCGTCGATGTGGAACTGCGACGTTCCATGTGGGATTTTCTCACTGCAATCAACAAGACCGGGATCACTATCCTGCTCACGACTCACTACCTGGAGGAAGCTGAGAACCTTTGTAAATCCATTGCCATTATCGATAAGGGCCGGTTGATAGAAAATACATCAATGAAAATCCTGTTAAGCAAATTGAATACGGAAATATTTATTCTCGATTTGGAACAGGAACTCGATCAATTACCGGATATTCCCGGCTTTGAACTCAGATTGCTGGACTCCACGACTCTCCAGGCCGAGTTAAGGAAAGGACAGCGCTTGAACGAATTATTTCAACGATTTACCGAGTATAAGATTCAAGTCCGTAGTATGCGTAATAAATCCAACCGTCTGGAAGAATTGTTCATCAGGCTGGTTAAAGCGAACCCGCAATCAGCGACGGTACCCGGCTATGAAAATTAAACCGCATCTGATTTCATTCAATACAATAGTCATCAAGGAAGTCAACCGCTTCACGCGTATCTGGCTGCAGACCATCGTCCCGCCGGCTGTCAGCATGACACTCTATTTCATCATCTTCGGGCATTTGATCGGGCCCCGTATCGGCACAATGCATGGTGTTGGTTATATAGATTTCATCTGCCCAGGCATCATCATGATGGCGATCATCAACAATTCCTACGCCAATGTCGTTTCCTCATTCTTCAGCGCCAAGTTTCAACGTCATATAGAAGAAATACTGGTCGCTCCGGTTTCCAGCTTCACTATCCTGGCCGGCTTCGTCACGGGCGGCGCCGTCAGGGGACTTGCGGTCGGTCTGGTGGTGACCCTGATCGCTTTATATTTTACTGACCTGCATATTTCCAATTATCTTATCGTAATCACCGTTGTATTTTTGACGGCTGTCCTGTTCTCGATAGCCGGCCTGCTGAATGCCATTTTCGCCAAGAAGTTCGATGATATCTCCATCGTGCCGACTTTTATACTGACGCCCTTGATATACCTGGGGGGCGTTTTCTATTCAATTGATCTATTACCGGGATTCTGGCAAACGGTATCGTTGCTCAATCCGATACTTTATATGGTCAATGCATTTCGGTATGGAATGCTGGGCGTCTCCGACATCAATATAGTCACGGCCTTCGTGATTATTTGCGCCTTCATCCTGGCACTGGCTGGTTATGCATTATATTTACTGCACAAGGGGACGGGGATTAAGAGTTAGGGAAACTCTGATTAATTCCGGTTTTCCGTGGTACCTTGAGGGAACGTCATTTGTAATGGCGAATAAGCGATTGAAAATATAAATAATTTTATTTAATCGTGCCCTGAAAATTCATGGATGAATTATCCATGTTTCCTTATTAAATTTGGCGGCACCCTGGACATGCTGATTGGGTTACCGGAGATTCGGATATTAATCAGGCTGCTCTGATGTAATGCATTCGCATGTCAGGCCGCGGGAAGTCACTTTAAGCAGCTCTGCATTTTCACCGATGTCATATAATTTCTGTGACTCGAATGGCGCGCCATCGTTACTGCGCCATTTTTCAGTTTGTTCAATCACCTGCGTTGCACCATTTACATTGTTAATCCTTAACCGAACGGTATACCTACCTTCTGATAGCGGACAATCATTGTTCTCGATCGAAGCATCCACTTGAGCCTGCTGGTCAAATTGCTGATAGGCGATGGATAAGCTGGCGTTACAATCATGGCTCTCTATTCCGGCTGGTTTGAGCTTGATTTTGTATTCCGACTGCGTATGCCACATCCTCGGATCCGGCTGTTCCCATTCCTTCTGCTCCGCCGGGCAGGAACAAATATAGCCAGCGGTTATGCAGAGTGTGGGCAATATTTTTAATTTATAATTCATATGGATAGTCTAGGATTCTTTCAATCATCTCCTTCATATATACAACCCGATGTACACGTCTCATTGATATGCACCGCGACCAGGTTCGGCAAGGTGCCTTGTAATTGCCGCCAGATCCATTTTGCAAGATTCTCACTGGTTGGATTCTCCAGGCCCGCAATTTCATTTAAATACTGGTGATCGATCTTGTCGAAGACGGCTTGAAAAGCCTCGCAGATATCCGCGTAATCCATGATCCAACCAAGCTTTGGATCCAGGGCGCCCTCAATATGCACGCTGATCTTAAAGGAATGACCGTGTAATCTCCGGCATTTGTGGTCAGCGGGCAGATAGGGTAGCAAATGTGCCGCCTCAATCTGGAATTGTTTATAAATACGCATCAAGATATCACCAACAATACAGCGCGCTATCATTCGTCCAAATTGATCCGGAAGCAGTATGGATCAAACCACACAATCCTGCTGCTGTATGGTATGTGGGCCATTGATTTTGTATGCTTCATATAATTCCCTGGCCTGCCTCCAATACCGGCCCGGTTTCCCACTTCCGACTTTTTTTCCATTCAGGTTGACAACCGGAACCACACCGATCGTTGAGCCACTGATCCATATTTCACCAGCCTGTTGCAATTCCTGTTCAGTAATATCCGTTTCCTGACACACGTTGCCTGAAAGCTGCAGTAACTCAACCATTAAATCCCGGGTGATACCGGGCAGGACATTATTATCTTTTTTTGGCGTTTTGATTACGTCATCTGCAACGATAAACACATTACTCGAGGCACCTTCCGTCACCATGCCGCTCCGGATCAAGATCGCTTCCTGACAGTTTGCAGTATCTTTGGCCAGTTTTTTCAGTAACACGCTGGCCAGCAATGCGGTCGATTTGATATGACAATATTTCCAGCGTATGTCTTCATGGGTAATCGCACTGACGCCGGCGCTGAAATCCTTCTTCTTAATTGCTTTGCACATTGCGAAGAAAGTCGGCGTAACGCTTTCATCATAGAGATGATCGCGTTCGGTTACCCCCCTGGTCACCTGCAAATACAATTGCCGATCGCAGGTCGCCGGGTTCCTCCGTACCAATTCCGTCAGAATACTTTTTAACTGAGCTCTGGAAATCCCGATGTGTATATTCAGGCCGGCAAGACTGTTGGCGAGACGATCCATATGCTCATCCAGGCGGAAAATATTGCCGGCAAATACCGGTATAACTTCGTAAACGCCGTCACCAAAGGTAAAACCGCGATCCAACACCGATACTTTGGCCTCGGATAAAGGTAAAAATTCTCCATTCAGGTAGACTATTCTCAGCATGAAATCCTGCGGCTGCATTAATAATTCGCCAATTTAAAAATAACGCCGTATGAAATTAGATAACAACCTGTTTTATTCAAATAATAATTTGACATCATCCTTGAACCGGCCTAACACACTCCCTGATCCTACGGACTGCAAAGTAATCAACGGCTGGTTGACCAGTTCCTGCTTTTCCAGTTTGACCTTCAATGTTCCCTTGACTTCACCAACGCTGACAGGGGCTATGATAATCGGTTCGAGATCGATTGATGCATCCAGCTGTTTGTACGTGCCTTTAGGAATGGTGATATACAGATCCTGATTGACACCCAAGTCCACAGATTCCCGATCGCCTTTCCAGATTCTGCCCGTTTGTATCACCTGATTTGCTGTATATAGTTTATGGGTTTCAAAAAATCGGAATGCATAACTCAATAAAGCCTGAGTCATGTTAATCCTGGCATTATCCCCCTCCGTGCCCATAACAACGGATATCAGACGCATGCCTTCCCGCGTTGCAGATGCGACCAGGCAATAACCGGCGGATTCGGTATGCCCGGTCTTGATCCCGTCAACACTCTCGTCCCGCCACAACATGCTGTTTCGATTAGTCTGTTTGATACCGTTATAGATGAACTCCTTCAGCGAATGCATGGCATATATTTCCGGATACTCTCGTATTAGAGACCGGGCAAGTAAGGCCAGATCATTTGCTGTGGTGTAATGTTCGGCATGGGGCAAACCGGTACTGTTGACGAAGTTGGTATTAATCATCCCCAGGAGCTTCGCCTGCTGGTTCATGAGCTGGGCGAATACATCCTCATCGCCGGCGATATATTCAGCCAGTGCAACGCTTGCATCATTACCTGACTGGATGATAATCCCGTGCAACAACTCCTCGACCGTCACTTGCTTGTTAACTTCGATAAACATCCTGGAACCGGTCATACGCCAGGCCTTTTCGCTGACATGCACCTTATCATCAAGATGTATATTACCGGCGGCCAGTTCCTTGGCGGCGATATAGACTGTCATGATTTTCGTCAGACTGGCCGGCTCTACCCGTTTATCGGCATTTTCATTAACCACCAGTCTGCCACTGTGGTAATCCATTACCAAATAGGATGATGCATTGATTCTGGGCGGGGCCGGCACCAGTGTCACCGCGGTAACCACTGGTGACAACAGCCAAACAAATATGGACATTAAAAATAAAAGAATTCTTAGCATCGTTACTACTCTGTTAATCGGTTAACGTATTTTACAAAAAGGAAGTATTGGCGCTTATTATAAATCAACTACGATACGGTGTTCACCAACTCCGTAACGACCCAGGTTAATCACGATACGATCAGCAACGTCAATTTCAGTTATGGGGCCAAATCGCACCCGGTACAGCTTTTCCTTACTGACGATCGTTTCACTGATATGGATCAGGTTATCCGCGAGACCGGTTAATTTTTTCGTTAATTGCAACGCATTCTCGTAATTCGAGAATGCACCCACCTGTACATAAAAGCCTTTACCGCTTTTACTGATAGTGGTTTGAGACTGAACCGGAACAGGCTCACCCCGAAAATACCCGGGGTCAATCGCGCGGACTTCGACCAGACCGGTACCGTCTTTGACTATCCCGAGTTTTAATGCGGCGACATACGACAGATCAATAACCCGGTTTTCATGAAACGGTCCGCGATCATTGACTTTGACTGTAATACTATGTCCGTTATAAAGATTTCTGACCGTGACATATGTTGGCAAAGGCAGGGTCTTGTGGGCGGCCGTCATTGCGTACATGTCGTAGGTCTCGCCACTCGATGTCCTGCGACCATGAAATTTCGTGCCATACCAGGAAGCGATGCCGCGCTCAATAAAACCCGAGCTGTCCCTCCTGACAAAATATTTTTTGCCATTAACGATGTATGAATCAGGATTGCCATATTTGCTCTTCGGTTCATTCCCGGGTACGGCATCCGGTATAGCCGATACATTAACCGGCTGCCCTGGACGGCCATCGGTTCGGCTGCTGGTCACAGAGCAGGCTTGCAGCAGGAAGATTAACAGCCACCAAATCGCGACTCGCAGCAATCGCTTAGAAGGGATAAATCGATTACCGATGTTATATCCCATGCTGATTAATCAGTATTATTGCGATATCTAGACTTTATTTCCCGGGCCAGCTGGAACACGGCCATGGAATATAATGCACTGTGATTATAGCGGGTGATGACATAAAAATTCTCAAATCCCAGCCAATATTCACTGCTATTGCTGTTTTCAAGCACCAGCAGTCTGGCCAGGGTTGTCGGTGAAAGTTGTGTTTTTGTAGTGACGTCATGCTGATTTAGCTCATGTACTGAATGCACAGGCTTTAATTCATCAGATACTATTTCTTTATATTTGTCACCCTTAACCATGGCTGGTTCGGCGATCATCGCACCTGTCTGCCAGCCGTGCTGTTTAATATAATTTCCAACACTGCCGATAGCGTCGACGGGATTTTCCCAAATATCTATCAAACCATCATTGTCAAAATCGACCGCAAAATTACGATAACTACTGGAAACAAATTGCGGAATACCCATGGCTCCGGCATACGAACCCTTGAGCATCAGTGGATCAAAACCCTGCTCCCTGGTCAGCAACAGGTATTGCTCCAGTTCGGCGAGGAAGAACGCACTTCTTTTCGGATAGTCAAATGCCAGTGTGGATAAAGAATTTATAACTGCATATTTACCTTTGATTTTGCCATAACGGGTCTCAACCCCGAGTATGGCGATCAAAATTTCCGCCGGTACGCCGAATCGTTCTTCAGCCTGGTCCAATGTTTCCCTGTTTTTCCGCCAGAATTCAACTCCCAGTCGTATACGCGCCGACTCCAAAAACAATGGCCGGTATTTATACCAGGGCAATACCTCTGCCGGGCGTGATATGGCGTCAATTACTGTATTTGAAAAGACAACGTTTTGAAAAATAGTATCCAGTTCAGCAGTGGAAAACCCATGCTTCTTCGACATGGCATCAATAAAAGTCCTGACCTCATCACGTTCCAGCGCCGAGGCTTGCACAGCGGTTATTTGGTAAAAATAATAAACCCCCAACAGTACCACAAATAGATTTTTCATTAATTACTATCCCGACAGTAAACGACGATGCGTGTGTATAGCCATCAAGATCCCGAAACCGATCATTAATGTTACCATTGATGTACCGCCGCGGCTAATCAGGGGCAAGGGAATGCCCACCACCGGCAGTTGTCCGGTTACCATACCGACATTAACAAATATATAAACGAAGAATGTCAATGCCAGTCCCGAACCCAGCAAACGGCCATAGGTGTTTTGCGCATGTAAGGAAATGTATAAACAGCGGGCTATGATAAAGAGGTATACGCAAATCAACAGCAAGAATCCCATGAATCCGAATTCTTCGGAAAATACCGAGAAGATGAAATCAGTTGAGCGTTCCGGCAGAAATTCCAGCCGGGATTGGGTACCGTTCAGCCAGCCTTTACCGTAAATACCACCGGAGCCTATTGCTATTTTTGACTGGATAATATGATATCCCGATCCCAGAGGATCCTGTTCCGGATCCAGAAAAGTCAAAATACGACGCTTCTGATAGTCGTGCATGAAATACCATACAATGGGCGTTGACAAAGCTGCGAACGAAAAGATGCCAGTGATGAGCTTCCAACGGATACCGGCGATAAACAGGACTGAAAAGCCCGCAGCCGCGACCAGAAAAGCAGTACCAAGGTCCGGCTGTTGCCGTATCAATAATACCGGCAGCATGATCAAAAAACAGGCAATGATGATCCGCGCTATCGAAGGCGGCAAAGGAGTTTCCGAAAAATACCAGGCGATAACCATCGGCACGGCCAGCTTCATTATTTCCGAAGGTTGAAAACTGAACCCGCCTATTTCGAGCCAGCGCTGTGCGCCTTTACCGATGGTGCCCGCGAAAAGAACCAGTAACAACAGCATGATACCGATCAGATAGATGCCTAATGACCAACGTTCAAGCTGGGCTGGCGGGAGTTGTGCGATCAGAATCATCATTACTAACGCCATCAACAGTCTGAATATCTGGCTATAGATAACACCGGTTTCATGCCCACCGGCACTGTAGAGAATGACGACACCGATCCCGCACAAGATCAAGAGACCGATCAGTAAGGGCCAATCGACGTGCAACCTCTGTAATAACGAATGCTGTTCCATTGGCTATAAACTTCCCTTTTCGGCTTCATTAATCCAGTGATCGAACAACCGGCGTGCAATTGGAGCGGCAGCAGCTGAACCGAAGCCGCCGTTTTCCACGATAATGCTGATGACAATTGTCGGCTGTTCGGCCGGCGCAAAGGCGATGAACAGGGCATGGTCGCGCAATTCCTCCGGCATATCTTTGGATTTTATATATTTGTCCTGAGGCATACTGAAAACCTGGGCCGTACCCGTTTTCCCGGCTAATTTATATTTAGCGCCATTGCCGATGGCCCTGGCCGTGCCGTTTGCTCCGTGCACTACTTCAACCATAGCGTTAATAACAATGTCCCAATATGCTGGGTCCTTGGCCATGATCGTTACTTTGTTCCCTGTATCGGGAAGTTGCGTAAGCTCTCCAACGACAGGATCGCGTACTTCCGCCAGTAACCGCGGTTTAATTCTAACACCCCGGTTAACCAACGCTGCGGTTGCAGCGGCTAATTGTATCGGCGTCACCAGCAAATAGCCCTGACCGACACCGACATTAACGGTTTCACCCGGATACCAGGCCTGATTCCTGGTTTTCTTCTTCCATTCAGGTGAAGGCATCAAGCCGGTGGCTTCACCACTGATGTCTATCCCCGTGACACTGCCAAAACCGAATTCCTGCATGGCGGTATACAACCTGTTAATACCCATCTCGAGAGCCAGCGAATAAAAATACACATCACAGGAGCTCGCGATGGCGCTGGTCAGATTCATGTGGCCATGTCCGCCTTTTTTTGAGTCCCGATATTGCCTCTGGCCACCGGCGATCCGGAACCAGCCTGGGCACCAGATATTATCCTGTGGCTGCCGCACATTGCTATTTATGGCAGCGAACCCCATAAACGGTTTGATTGTAGAGCCGGGAGGGTAAGCCCCCTGCAAGGCTCGGTTTAACAATGGCTTGTCTTTCGAGGTCACCAGTTGTTTATAGGCAGTGGGATCGATACCGTTGATGAATATATTAGGATCGTAGCCAGGCGAACTGACCAGTGCGAGCACACTACCATTACGGGGATCGATAGCGACAATGGCCCCTCTTTTTCCAGCCAATTCCACCGCCGCCAGGTTTTGCAAGGAAACATTCAGAGTAAGATAAACATTCTCGCCCGATTCAGGCGGTGTTGTATCCAGTTGCCGGATCACGCGTCCCTGGGCATTGACTTCAACCTGTTCATACCCCACTTTGCCATGGAGAACCTCTTCAAAGGCCTTTTCCGCCCCGATTTTACCGATATAGGTAGTACCGCTATAGTCGGATGTATCGAGAATTGCCAATTCATCCTTATCGATTCTGCCGACATAGCCTACGACGTGGGCAAGGTTTGGACCAATCGGATAATACCGGCTCAAACCGGCAACCACATCAACGCCATTGAACAAATGCCGGTTGACAGAAAATGAGGCAACCTCCTCATCGGTCAGGTTCAGTCGGATCGGTGTTCTCTCAAATCGACGTTTCTTTTTTGCCAGTTCCTTATAGCGGCGAATATCCTGTTCTTCAATCCGAATATACTCCTGCAAGCGTGTAATCACCTGTTCCAGGTTACCAGAGATATTTTCCGGAATAATTTCGAGACTGAACGAAGGTCTGTTATCGGCCAGCAGGACATTATCGCTACTAAAGATCAAACCACGGATTGGTGGCAGGGGTCTGATTTGTACCTGGTTGTCGCGGGAAAGTGTTGTAAAATGATCGTGCTGGATGATTTGCAGATAGAACATCCGCCCAATCAGCATTAGTGTTAGAAGCAATATGCAAACACCGGCAAAAAAAATCCGGTTACCAATCAGTCGGCTTTCGTACTTCTGATCTTTGACGCTGTATTGACGAACCATCAATCCCGGCGACTAGCTAGACAACCTTATACTTGCGGCGAACATCTCTGAGAATAATGAAGAGCCAGGGCCACAACACCATACTGGTAACTGCCGGCATCCAGAAAGTCCATGCTGCTGGCGGGACTCCGATCATTCCCTTAATCCAGAGTACTAGCAACTGATATATCATCACATAACAACATACAATGATTGCCTGTTGAATGAGTGGGAACACCCGCAGGCGCTGGTAAGATTTGATAGTGATATAGGCGATGATGGCCAGGGCCAGGGCATTTTGTCCGAATACAGCACCCTGCTGTACATCCAGCAGTATGCCAAGCATCCAGCTGATGCCGATGCCAACCCGTTCCGGTAACGCCATGCACCAGTATATCAGCACCATGGCTACCCATGCGGGTCGCCAGGCGTCCACGCCATCCGGTAATGGCATTGCAGTCAGCATGAATGCTATAACTAGACTCAGAACTATCACCCAGCCGCCGTTGTGATTTTGTTCCTGCATCATAACCGTTACATTGCTTCCTGAGTTTTTGAATGTAATTCGTCACCACTGTGAGGCCACAATAACAGTACCTCACGGCTCTGTTGCAGTTCAGCACTCGGACTTACTGACACTTTAGCAAAGGCACTGCCGGGCTCATGGGTAATTGCTGCTATCTGGCCAACCGGATATCCTCTCGGAAAACGTTTGCCCAGTCCGGAAGATACGATCAAGTCGCCGATTTCGATATCGGCATTGGTAGGCAAATGCTCCAGCAACAGGGCATTATTCTGGCCTGTGCCGACAGCAATAGCACGTAGACCATTGCGGTTGATTTGCACCGGCACGGCATGACTGGGATCGGTAATCAGTAGAACCGTGCTCGAAAACGGGCTGACGTGGAAAATCTGGCCAATCACGCCCTTAGCGTCCACGACCACCTGGCCTTCATAGACACCCTCCCTGGTGCCCTTGTTAATTTCAACCAGGTGACGGTCAGGTTCCATCTCCACAGCCAATAGCTCTGCTATTAATACCTTTTCCTTGAAGTCTATGGTCGAACCGAGCAATTCACGCAGACGCATGTTCTCTGCTTCGAGTATCTCATAACGCTGTAGTTTGGAATTGATTAAGTTTTGCTCTCCGCGCAGTCGCTCATTTTCCGCCAGTATCTGACGGCGAGTGGCAAATGACCGCAACATCCATCTGCCAGCTTCCACCGGCAAATTCACCGCTACTTGTATGGGATATACCAGCGTGGATAAAGTGCTACGCACAAACTTCAAGTGACCCTGTTTATGATCAACAGTCATCACGATAACGGACACCAATATAAGAATCATGATCCTTACATTAGCTGACGGACTTTTCAGGAACAGTGTTTTAATCTCTTGCTCCTATTCCGATTCAGGTTCTTATTCAACGACCAGTATATCATCCCCGTAATCATCGATCATTTCCATATAGCGGCCACCACCCCGCGCCACGCAGGTTAATGGATCTTCCGCGATGATAACGGGTAAACCGGTTTCTTCCATCATTAAGCGATCAATATCTGTCAACAAGGCACCGCCACCGGTGAGAACCATGCCTCGTTCCGCGACATCGGATCCCAATTCCGGTGGGGTTTTTTCCAGCGCTCTTTTCACCGCATCAACAATGCCGGTCAGTGGTTCCTGCAAGGCCTCGAGTATTTCGTTACTGTTGAGGGTGAAGCTGCGCGGAATGCCTTCAGCAAGATTACGCCCGCGCACTTCGATTTCCCTGATTTCATTGGCCGGATAAGCACAACCTATCTTATGTTTGATCTGTTCGGCAGTCGCTTCACCGATCAACGTACCGTAATTACGGCGTACATAATTTATAATGGCCTCGTCGAATCGATCGCCACCGATGCGAACGGAATCGGAATACACAATGCCATTCAGTGAGATCACCGCAACTTCAGTGGTGCCACCCCCGATATCGAGCACCATGGACCCTTTCGCATCACTCACCGGCATGCCGGCGCCGATCGCCGCTGCCATCGGTTCCTCCATCAGGTGGACTTTGCGCGCACCCGCGCCCAAAGCTGATTCCCGTATAGCGCGACGCTCCACCTGTGTGGATCCGCACGGTACGCACACCAGAACTCTCGGACTCGGTTTGAAAAATGTACCACCATGCACTGCATGAATGAAGTATTGCAGCATTTTCTCGGTGATGACGAAATCGGCAATAACGCCATCCTTCAACGGACGGATGGCCTGTATGTGACCTGGTGTACGCCCAAGCATGCGTTTGGCTTCCGCACCGACAGCGCGTATGGATTTCGCACTGATAGTATCTCCGTCTTTCCGGATCGCGACGACGGAAGGTTCATTAAGTACGATTCCTTTACCACGCATATATATCAGCGTGTTGGCTGTACCCAAATCAATGGACAGATCGTTGGAGAATAATCCGAGAAATTTACTTAGCATCGATTAATACAACTTGGCATGGTTAAATTGTTATAATTTCCAGTTGCGGCATCTATTCAATCGGAGCCGTTGCGAACGATAGAATATGGGGCAGGATTTCCCGACTGATGCCAACAAAAACACGGTTTAATTGCAAATCTTAAACTCCTGCAGGTAATTCCAGTAAATAGCTGATTCAAAAGAAGTACTTTATCAACGGCCGAGGTTTTGAGCAAGCAGTGTGTTATGATTCGTACGGTAAATTTCACTTCACGCAAACGGAGTTAAAATGTCATCTCTGGACAAAGCGGAAATTCAGAAGATCGCCTGGTTGGCGAGGCTGGCTATCGACGAAGATGATATAGCTGGTTATAGCCAGGATCTATCCAATATCCTGAAACTGGTTGAACAGATGAATAGCATCGATACAACAACTGTTGATCCGATGGCACACCCACTGGAAATGACTGCAAGAATGCGACCTGACCAAGTGACGGAATCAGATCGAAGGGAAAAGTTTCAGGCCTGCGCCCAGGCGGTGGAAAACGGTTTGTATCTGGTGCCTAGAGTCATCGAGTAGTTATACCGGGGGACTGCAAGCGAACGACAACCTTCCATAAACATATAATAATCCATGTACAATCACACACTTACCGAATTATCAGGGTTATTGCACAGCAGGAAGATCAGCAGCTTGGAGCTAACCGAATACTTTCTTCGCCGCTCCGAAAAATACAATGCCGAATTGAATTGTTATATCACCCTGACCCCCGATCTGGCGTTGTCGCAAGCCAGGGCTGCTGACACGGCATTACGGCAAGGCAAGGCCGGTCCCCTGACCGGAATCCCCATTGCGCATAAAGATATCTTCTGCACCGACGGCATAAGGACTTCCTGCGGCTCTAGGATGCTGGATAATTTTATCGCCCCCTATGATGCCACTGTTGTGGCCAGACTCCAGCAAGCAGGTATGGTGCTGCTCGGTAAAACCAACATGGACGAATACGCCATGGGCTCCTCCAATGAGAATAGTTACTATGGTCCGGTACGTAATCCGTGGGATCAGCAGCGGGTGCCGGGCGGGTCATCCGGCGGTTCGGCGGCGGCAGTCGCGGCACGCCTGACACCCATCGCCACCGGCACCGACACCGGCGGCTCAATCCGGCAACCAGCTGCCATGTGCGGTATTACCGGCCTGAAACCCACCTACGGCAGAGTATCGCGTTACGGCATGATCGCCTTTGCCTCCAGTCTCGACCAGGGCGGGCCATTGGCCAGGACAGCGGCGGATGCGGCCATGCTGTTAACCGCCGTGGCCGGATTCGATCCGCGCGATTCCACTTCCGCCGACCAGCCGGGAGAAGACTATGCAGCCGGATTGGCCAGGGACATTTCCGGGCTCAGGATCGGCATACCAAAAGAATATTTTGACGCAGACCTGGCTGCCGGCATCAAGGAGATAATCACCACTGCCGTCAGACAACTGGAGCAGGCGGGGGCGAAGGTCAGTAAGATCAGCCTGCCGAACACACATCTGTCCATCCCGGTTTATTATGTCATCGCCCCGGCGGAATGTTCCTCTAACCTGGCGCGCTATGACGGGGTCAGATTTGGCTACCGATGCGAGCAGCCGCAGGACCTGGCGGATCTCTACTGCCGGTCGCGCAGCGAAGGTTTCGGCCGGGAAGTCAAAC
>Ga0209640_10001707_pt1 | contig 18880 bp, 15 predicted proteins | sample RifCSP10_1_FD_184018 | JGI IMG/M metagenome (GOLD analysis project Ga0209640, IMG submission 184018) | Soil microbial communities from Rifle, Colorado - Rifle CSP2_sed 10_1 (SPAdes) (version 2) | ecosystem: Environmental > Terrestrial > Deep subsurface > Rock core/Sediment | place: Rifle... | reverse complement strand
GTCTAGAGAATCCGCTCCACAAAGAACGGCTCCGCAAAGAGACAATTCCCAGAACAGAGGAAATGCGTCTAGAGAATCCGCTCCACAAAGAACGGCTCCACAAAGAACGGCTCCGCAAAGAACAGAAGCGCAGAGAGACAATTCTCAAAACAGGGGAAATTCTTCCAGACAAAATACTCCTCAACGAAATGAAAATCAAAGAGGTAAATCATCTTCCAATAAAGATGACAATAACTCATCAAGAAGCAACAATAGGAGATCATAATTTCCTTTAAACGAAAAATAAAAAACACGGTTCAAATGAACCGTGTTTTTTTATGTCTTATTTCCAGATAAAGAGTTCTAATTTATTTTAAAAGAGTAAATTTGTCGAGTTTTTTAAAGATAATTTATGAGCACATCGCATAAAAACCTACATTCGAAATTAACGTTAGGTGGTTTATTGATTACGTTGGGAATAATATATGGTGATATTGGAACCTCTCCACTATACGTAATGAAAGCCATACTTAGCAACAGTATTATAAATGCGGATATCGTCTTGGGAGGTATTTCATGCGTTTTCTGGACTCTTACACTGCAAACCACCATCAAATACGTACTTATTACACTGAGTGCCGACAACCATGGTGAAGGTGGAATTTTCGCCCTGTATGCCCTGGTCAAAAAAACAAAAATTCAATGGTTGATCGTCCCCGCCATCATTGGAGGAAGCGCCCTGCTCGCTGACGGAATCATCACCCCTCCCATCTCTGTTTCATCAGCAGTGGAAGGAATTAGAACCTATTATCCCCAAATAAACACCGTTCCTATTGTTATCGGAATTCTATTCGTACTGTTTACGATTCAACAATTTGGAACAAAACTGGTCGGTAAATTTTTCGCTCCCATGATGCTGGTTTGGTTTAGCATGCTCGGAATACTCGGTTTGATCCAGATCACAAAACACCCTGAAGTTTTCAAAGCTTTCAACCCTTATTATGCCTACCATTTGTTATCCATTCACCCTGAAGGCTTTTTTGTGCTGGGATTCGTGTTCCTGTGTACCACAGGGGCCGAAGCATTGTACTCAGATATGGGACATTGTGGCCGAAAGAACATTAGAATCAGCTGGATTTTCGTAAAAACCACATTAGTTCTAAATTATTTCGGACAAGCGGCATATTTAATACATCATGAAGGGGAAACGTTGCAGAGTTTAGGCGGAGCAAATGGAAACCCATTCTATCTTATAATGGCGGATTGGTTTCAACCTATCGGAATTGTAATTGCAACACTTGCTGCAGTTATCGCATCCCAGGCCCTTATCAGCGGCTCATTTACTTTAATAAATGAAGCCATGAGATTAAATTTCTGGCCGAAAGTTAAAATTAAATACCCTACGGAGTTAAAAGGACAATTGTACATCCCATCCATCAACTGGTTGTTGTTTTTTGGTTGCGTTGGAATTGTATTGCACTTTGAAGAATCAAGTAATATGGAACATGCCTATGGATTGGCCATCATATTGTGCATGATAATGACCACGATTTTGCTTAATTTCTATCTAATTATGAAAAGAGTAAAATTATACCTTATCGTACCTTTGATAGCAACCTACCTAATTATAGAATTGAGTTTCCTTGTTGCCAATATCACCAAATTTTCGGAAGGAGGTTATGTGACGATAATAATAGCTACCCTACTGATATCCGTTATGACAATTTGGTACTTGGCAAAGAAAATCAACAAGAGCTACACAAAAATAGTAAAAATAGAAAACTACAAAAAAGTATTGACGGAATTAGGAGCCGACTTATCTATTCCTAAGTACGCAACGCATTTAGTTTATATGACCAATGCCAATCGTGTCGATGAAATCGAAGAGAAAGTAATGTATTCCATCCTACAAAAAAGGCCCAAAAGAGCCGATATATACTGGTTTGTCCATGTAAACATTTTGACAGAACCTTACAAAACCGAATATAAAGTAACCGAAATAATAAAGGACGATTTGTATCGTATTGATTTTAATCTGGGATTTAGGGAACCTACCAAAATAAACCTGATGTTCCGTGAAGTAATCAGGGACATGGTGAAAAAAGGAGAAGTGGATATTACCAGCCGCTACGAATCCTTGAATAAAAACAATATTATCGGCGATTTCAAATTCGTTCTTTCTGAAAAATTCCTTTCGTTCGACAGCGATTTGAGATGGCATGAAAAAATAGTCATGAACACCTATTTCTTTATCAAGAAACTGAGTTTGTCTGAAGAAAGGGCCTTTGGTCTGGACAGCAGTTCGGTGAAAATAGAAAAATTCCCGATGGTGCTCCACGCTCCAGAAAATATCGGATTAACAAGAGTTAAATAAAAATTTCCTTCAATAAAACTAAACAAACACTGCCGTTACAAGCAGTGTTTTTTTAGGCCGAAAATTTAAAATCAACATTCATTATTAAAAATTTAACTTTCAATCAATTAATAGTACCTTTGCACCTCAATAATTAAAAATGAGATTACACAGAAATTTAGTTTATACCACCATTGATTCCCTAAATGCAATATTTAACGAAGGGGAGTATGCCGATAAAGTGGTTGCAAGAGCCTTAAAGAAAGACAAACGTTGGGGAAGCTCCGACAGAAAATTTGTTGCCGAAACCATCTATGAAGTGGTACGCTGGAAACGATTATACGCAGAAATCGCCGAAGTAAAAGAGCCGTTTGACAGAGACAACCTTTGGAGAATGTTTTCTGTATGGGCTGTTTTAAGAGGCTACCCTATTCCTGATTGGCGCCAGCTGGAAGGAACTCCAGAAAGAAAAATAAAAGGTCGTTTTGACGAACTTTCGAAAGTAAGAGCCCTAAAGGAATCCATCCCAGATTGGATGGACGAATTGGGAGTAAAAGAATTGGGAGAGAAAGTGTGGGCTACTGAAATAGCCGCTCAAAATCAACCCGCAAAAGTAGTTCTTAGAGTAAATACGCTCAAAACAACCAAAGAAAACCTGAGAGCGATCTTGATGGACTTGGATATCGAAACTGATGTTCTTAAAAACCAACCCGATGCGTTAGTTTTGAAAGAAAGAGCCAATGTCTTCATGACTGATGTTTTCAAACAAGGATTCTTTGAGGTGCAGGATGCGAATTCTCAACTTGTTGCCGCTTTCCTTGACGTAAAGCCAGGAATGCGAATCGTTGACACTTGTGCAGGTGCAGGTGGAAAAACATTGCACATTGCCGCTTTGATGGAAAACAAGGGACAATTGATTGCCATGGATTTATACGAAAGTAAACTGAAACAGTTAAAGATACGGGCAAAAAGAGATGGCGCTTTTAATATAGAATACCGCATAATAGACACCACAAAGGTGATCAAAAAGTTACATCAGAAAGCGGATCGTGTTTTGATTGATGCACCATGCAGCGGTCTTGGGGTTCTTAAAAGAAATCCGGATGCAAAATGGAAATTGAAACCGGAGTTTATCGACAACATGCGTAAGATACAGTCGGAAGTTTTAGAAAGTTATTCTAAAATAGTAAAACCGGGTGGAAAACTGGTATATGCCACTTGCTCTGTTTTACCGTCTGAAAATCAAGAGCAAATTGAGCGCTTTTTGACAACGGACATAGGAAAAGAGTTCAACTTTATCAAAGACCAAAAAATACTGGCTTCAGAATCAGGGTTCGACGGGTTTTATATGGCGCTTTTGGAAAGAAAAGAGGAAGTAACACCAAAAGAAGTGAAAGTAAAAGAAATAAAGGAAGCAAAAGCTTAAGCTTATTACTCTTATATAAAACAAAAAACGCCTTCATTTTGAAGGCGTTTTTTGTTATAAAAAAAAGAATCTAAAGCAAAAAAAAACCTCGAAGTAGTTAACTACTTTCGAGGATTTTTTTATAATAGGACTATCTATTTTCTTTATTCTCTTTTCTCGAGCCTAATCATTCATCGAGATTAAAAACTCCTCGTTATTCCTGGTTTTTCTGAAACGGTCATTTATAAAACTCATGGCTTCAACTGGGTTCATGTCAGCAAGGTATTTTCGCATAATCCACATTCTCTGCAAGGTTTTTTCGTCTAATAACAAATCGTCCCGTCTTGTACTGGAAGAGGTCAAATCGATCGCCGGGAAAATACGTTTGTTGGCGATTTTTCTGTCCAACTGCAATTCCATATTTCCGGTTCCTTTGAATTCTTCGAAAATAACTTCGTCCATTTTAGAACCCGTTTCGGTCAATGCCGTAGCGATGATACTTAATGAACCGCCGTTTTCCACATTACGGGCCGCCCCAAAGAAACGTTTTGGTTTCTGCAAAGCATTGGCATCCACACCCCCACTCAGCACTTTACCTGAAGCAGGTTGCACCGTATTGTAGGCTCTGGCCAAACGCGTAATCGAATCTAACAGGATTACCACATCATGTCCACATTCCACCAAACGTTTTGCTTTTTCAAGAACGATATTGGCAATCTTAACGTGTTCTTGCGGCTCTCTATCAAAAGTGGAAGCGATTACTTCCCCACGCACGCTACGTTGCATATCGGTAACTTCCTCAGGACGTTCGTCAATCAATAAAACAATCAAATATACCTCAGGATGGTTGGCTGCAATTGCATTTGCAATTTCTTTCAACAACATGGTTTTACCCGTTTTTGGCTGTGCGACAATCATACCACGCTGTCCTTTCCCAATAGGAGAAAACAAATCGATAATACGAGTTGAAATCGTGCTTTCACGAGCGGCCAAATTGAACTTTTCTGATGGGAAAACAGGAGTCAAATGTTCGAAAGAAACTCTATCACGAACCACTTGAGGATCGTGTCCGTTAATTTTTAAAACTTTAACTAAAGGAAAAAATTTCTCCCCTTCTTTTGGAGGACGCACCACCCCTTTGACTGTGTCTCCGGTTTTAAGACCGAATAATCTAATTTGGGATGTCGATAAATAAATATCATCCGGCGATGCCAAATAGTTGTAATCCGACGAGCGCAGGAAACCATAGCCATCAGCCATCATTTCAAGAACTCCTTCACTTTCTATAATTCCGTCAAATTCAAAATCAGAATCCCTGTAATTGCTTTTTTTAGCTTTAAAATTAGGGTTTTGATTTTGCTTATTTAACTGGTTGGGGTTTACTTTTTTAGCCGGAGCAACAATTTCTTGGGTGTCTTTAATTTCAATATCGCCACCTTCTTCGTTTTCTTTGGCTTCTTCCTTGTCCTTTTTCAAAGCAATTTTCTTTTCGTAGGCTGATTTATTGAATTTAATTACTTTCCCTACTTTCTTTTCGGATACTGGAGCTTCGTTTACCGTTTCAGTTTGAGCATTTTCGGCTTCAAGCTGTGGGGCAACTTCAGCAGAAACCTCCATCTTAGTTTGGAACTCCGCATCCATCGTAGCTTCTTCTTTTGCGAACAAAGAACTGACCGTAGCTTTTTGAATCGCGGCCTTTTTTACAGGCACTATGCGGGTTCTTTTGGGTTTGTCATCCTCAACTTTAGTTTCCGCTTGCTTTTCAGGCGTCGAATCAACAGTATTATTTTGATGTTCCAAGATTGATCCGATTAAGGTATCTTTTTTAACACCATTAAATTTTATGGTTTTAGCTGATTTAGCTATTTCTTGAAGCTCAGAAAGCTTCATTTCTTTTAATGCAGAAATATCAAACATGAATGTTCTATGAGTTTAATTAAATTGGTAACACTATAAAAAGATAGGTAGTGATTTTTATTTCGAATTGACCGCAGTATGAAGTGCTTACGGTATTGTTATGCAATAATACGAATAAAATTTAATGATACAATAGTATTTTAAAAAAAGAAAATATATTTTTGTCAAACAAAATTAGACAATGATACAGAGAATACAGACGATTTATTTGATACTTGCTTTTGTGGTTACAGGGATTTTACCTTTTTTATTTCCGTTATGGACAATGAACGACGGGAAGGATTATTTCTTTATGCAAAACCAGGTTTACGTAATCTTATTGGGGTTAAGCACATCGCTGACCGTGTTGACTATCGTTAGCTATAAAAAAAGACAGAATCAGTTTGTCATGGGCAGATTGAACATAATATTAAATTTAATTTTATTAGGATTGTTTGTATATCGTTCACTAAATTTATCTGGAGAAACAGTTCTTGTTTCTGAGAAAGGTATTGGGATGTTTCTACCTATAGTTGCTATCGTGTTATTAGTCTTGGCTAATAAGGCCATCAAAAAGGATGAAGATCTTGTAAAATCTGTGGACAGATTGAGGTAAACCTATAAACTTAGTTTATTAGTGCGAAGGAAACCCGGATGGAAACATTCGGGTTTTTTTGTGTCTGATAAATACGCATTTAATAACTAAAACCCTATAAATAATAAGTGATTTATTTTTCATAAATTTGATTACAGTATAAATACAACATGACAAAAAAAATACGAATACATCTTGCTGACGACCATCAGATTCTTATTGACGGTATGAAAACTTTACTGCATACGGTCTCCAATTTTGAGGTTGTCGGATTTTCTTTGGACGGCAGCACTCTTTTTGAGGAGGTGACAGATAACAAAACTGACATTCTTGTTCTTGATATCAGCATGCCAAAAAAAGACGGCATCGAGGTTATCAAAGAGTTTTCAAAAAAGGGCTTCCCTTGTAAGGTAATTATCCTTTCGAGCTATGACGACCTAAAAATCATAAAAGAGGTGATGAAGCTTGGCGCCAGCGGTTATTTGACAAAACAATGCGCTGGGGAAAGTATCGTGGAAGCGATTCAATCCGTATTTAACGGAGAAGAATATTTCTGCAATACAGTTAGGGCAAAAATCTTCAATACCGCAACCAAAGACAATTCTAAACTAAACAAATACACCCCTAGTATAGATTCCATCTTAACGGGACGAGAAATCGAAGTCATTACTCTAATTGCATTGGAATTTAGCGGAAAAGAAATTAGCGAACAACTGTTCATCAGCAACAATACCGTCGAAACGCACCGCAAGAACATCATGAAAAAGTTGAAAGCAAAAAACACCATTAGCTTGGTTAAATTTGCCCTTAAAAACAAATTGATTAAATCCTAAACCGGCTAACGATCGATTGCCTTTCCAAAAGGAATTCGATCCCAAACAACAAATCCTATTTAATTGACAACCCAATTTTATGCTTCGAAACCGATTTCTGTTATTGCTTCTGTTCTTGCCAGCTTTTTTTGGTCACCCCCTGTTTTCCCAAACCGAAATTCCGTCCAAAAAAGAATTAACTGAACTAACAACAGCCTCTACCAATCTCATGAAAGAGGGGAAATTTGAGAAGTCTTTGATAAAGTCAAGAATCGCTTTAAAACACGCCATTTTCCTTAAAGATGACGAGGCAATTGCCACCTGTTACAACACCATTGCGGCCAATTTTGACGAGCTGACCGAACCAGACAAAGCTTTCTTCTACTACAAAAAAGGGCTTATCTATGCCAACAGAACCAATAACAGCAGGCTTAAAAATTATCTGAACAACAATCTGGGTAACATCTATTGTTTTGATAAAAAGGAATATACCAAAGGAATCTACTACTACAAAAAATCGCTGGACTACAGCAAGAGAATTCGTGACACTTCGGGCATTGTCTTTACGAAACTCAATATAACTTGGGCCTATTTTGACATTGGCAATTTTAAAGACGGTCTGCCCTACCTCCAATTCGTCAACAAATATCATCCTAAGTTTGGGGACAGTTCCACACTTGGAGCCTTAAGCTTGCTAAACGCCATGTATTACGGACATACCAATGAATCCGGGAAGGCAACTGCGTTTTTTAAAAAATCAATTAAAATTGGAATTGAAGAGGACATGAAGTCTGATTTGTCGTTTGCCTATCTGGAATATTCCAAGTTTTTAGTGAAAAATGGCGACTACAAAAAGGCCTACCAAAACCTGGCACTTTACAATACCACAAATGACCAAGTTAATGACGAAGACAAATACAAAAAAGTAAACGTTGCAGGAATAAATCTGGAATTGGACGAATACAAGAGGGAGATCGACAATATCGAAACCAAATACAAAACCAAACAGCAAATCCTTTTGGAAAAGCAGTCCAAAAACAAACAGATCAGTATCATTATCATTTCGCTGCTTATTTTGGTTATTATCCTGTTTTACTTTTTCTTTCAAAATTCAAGATTGAAACAAAAAAACAAACTCAAAGACGTACAGAGCAAAATCCAGGAAAACATGATCAACGCCTCGATAAACGGCCAAGAGATGGAACGAAAAAAAATCGCCAATTTTTTGCATGACAACATCAGCGCCCTACTTTCAACGGCTGGACTACACCTAAGCGTTTTCAGTGCCAAAAACCAATCAGAATCGGAAGAAATCACCAAAACAAAATCGATTCTAAGGGAAGCCCATGATAAAGTGCGCGATCTTTCGCACCAACTACTCCCCTCTTTATTGACTCGTTTCGGCTTGTTTTATGCGCTTAACGACTTGTGCGAAAAAAATTCAAACTCCAGCATCAGTTTTGAATATTCAAGCCCTACCGATACATCAATCCGCTACAATGAGGATTTCGAAATGAAGATCTATTTTATAATAATGGAATTGTTCAACAATATTATAAAACATAGCGACGCCAGAAATGCAGTTATTGGCATCGAAGAAAAGAATAATTCCCTATTCATTCATGTTAGGGACAATGGCAAAGGTTTTGAATCAAACGATGACACTGCTATAGAAGGTTTTGGACTTAATCAGATAAAAGCGAGGGTAAACAATATTGGAGGGGAAATAAGCATACTTTCCAAAATAAAATCAGGCACTTCGATTCACATTAAGGCACCCATTACCTATAAAAAAATGCCTACGCTCGTTTTTCCATCTCAATAATCTCCAGGTCCTTGATCTTATCCCCGTCAATCACAAAGCGCAACATCGTGCGCACTTGATGAAAGCCGCTTTTGCCGCAAGCCCCGGGATTCATATGCAAGAGATTGTGCTTCTTGTCAAACATTACCTTTAGGATATGCGAATGCCCACAAATGAATAACTTGGGAGGGTTTGACGCCATTTCATCCTTGATGTTCGGGTTGTATTTCCCAGGATAACCGCCAATGTGCGTGATCCACACATCGACCCCTTCGCACATGAAGCGGTTGTGCAGCGGGAATTCCAGACGCGCCTGGGCATCGTCAATGTTCCCATAAACCGCCCGCAGGGGTTTCATTTTCTTCAAAGTATCGGTAACACTCAAGTCGCCAATGTCGCCGGCATGCCAGACTTCATCCGCTTGGACGACGTACTTCAAAATGCTGTCATCCATGTGACTGTGCGTATCGGAAAGGAGGAGGATTTTTTTCAAAACATTTTTTTAGGAGCCGTTTCCCGCTTTCCACTGCAATCTTTTTGCTCTTAAAAAAAGAGATAAAAAGGATTTCCGTTTTAATCGGGGCTAGGATTTTACGGTAAAAATAATCAATCGAATTCCAATTAAAAAATCTATTTGAAAGGGAACAAACTTTGCGCCATAGCCACCACGCAAAAAAATTAATAAGTACCTTTGCCTCTTGAAAAAAACAACTTGAGGTATTTTATAAAATTAGCATACAACGGAACCCAATATCACGGCTGGCAATACCAACCCAACGCATCCTCTGTTCAGGAAACGCTGAACAAGGCGGTTTCTGTATTGTTGAATTCAGACATCAACCTCATGGGCGCGGGACGCACGGACACTGGGGTTCATGCCAAAGTGATGTATGCTCATTTTGATTTTGAGACTCCTTTTGAGATTCTGAAATTAGTGCACAAACTCAACGCCTACTTGCCCAAGGACATCGTTGTTTACGACATCATTTTGGTTGCTGACGAAGCGCATAGCCGTTTTGACGCGACCAAAAGGACGTACGAATACCACATCAATACCTTCAAGGATCCGTTTTTGCAGGAACAAAGTTGGTATTTCCATCAAAAACTGGATGTCGATTTGATGAATGAGGCGGCGAAACTGCTGTTTAACCACACCGATTTTCAATGTTTCTCTAAGGTGAACACGGACGTCAGCACCTTTGACTGCAGCATTTTTGAAGCGCATTGGAAACAAGAAAATAGCCGGCTAGTGTTTACCATTTCGGCAAATCGTTTCCTAAGAAACATGGTGCGTTCAATCGTTGGAACATTGGTAAATGTAGGCATGCACAAGATTACGCTCGATGATTTCAATGCTATCATCGAAGGCAAGAACAGAAATAAGGCCGGGTTTTCGGTACCCGCACACGGATTGTATTTAACCGAAATTGATTACGATTACATAACGAAATAGCCCTGATAGCAGTGAAAATCCTTTGTGTTTTTTCCTTTGAAAAATACAAAGATTGCAACGGATAGCAGGAGAAAGCTCCCAAAATAAAAATGAAAGCAAAAGCATTCGATACCCGATTATTCAAAAGAATATTACAATATACAAAACCGTACCAGTGGCGATTTAACGGCGTTATTGCCTTCGCGATTTCCCTGTCAGTGTTTGCGGCCTTGCGCCCATACCTATTGAAGCAAACCGTTGATGGCTACATCCAGACGGAGGACGCAAGAGGGCTTTTGTTTTACATCACCTTGATGGGAGTGGTCCTTTTATGCGAAGTCTTTTCGCAGTTTTACTTTGTCTTTTGGGCAAACTGGCTGGGACAGGACATCGTGAAGGACATTAGGACCAAGCTTTTCAAGCATATTTTGAGCTTCAGGATGAAGTACTTTGACCTCGTTCCCGTGGGCCAACTTGTGACGCGTTCTGTGTCCGACATAGAATCGATTGCTCGAATTTTCAGTCAGGGGTTGTTTATGATTATCAGTGACCTGATGAAAATGGTGGTTGTACTGGGCTTCATGTTCTACATGAACTGGACATTGACCTGGATCGTGATCGTTGCGATGCCAGTTCTGGTATTTATCACGCGAATATTTCAACGCAAAATGCAGGTCGCTTTTGAGGATGTGCGTAACCAAATTTCGAACATGAACTCCTTCGTGCAGGAAAGGGTTACGGGAATGAAAATCGTGCAGCTGTTCAACCGCGAGGAAATCGAGGCCGATAAATTCAAAAGCATCAACGACAAACACAAAAAAGCATGGATAAAAACGATTCTTTATAACTCCATTTTCTTTCCCATCGCCGATATCATTTCGTCGCTGACCCTTGGCTTTATCGTGCTTTATGGAGGACTCAAGATTTTGAACGGCGATACCTTCACCACTTTCGGAGATTTGTTTTCATACACGATGTTCATCGGGATGTTGTTTAACCCTTTGCGTCAGATTGCTGATAAATTCAACGAGATGCAACTGGGAATGATTGCCGCCAACCGTGTATTTGCAATTATTGATACCCAAGACCATATTCAGGATACGGGGACTCTCGAGGCTCCCATTTTCCTGGGAAACCTACAGTTCAAAGACGTGCGTTTCAGTTATATTCCTGACGAAGAGGTGATCAAGGGAATCAGTCTGAGCGTGAAAGCTGGCGAAACCGTCGCAATCGTGGGTTCTACAGGTGCGGGAAAATCGACGATCATCAATTTATTGAACCGTTTCTACGAAATCAACAGCGGAGAGATTTGTATCGACAACCAAAATATCGAAAACTACACATTGGGATCATTGAGAAAGCAGATTGCGGTGGTACTGCAGGATGTATTCCTTTTTGCCGACACGATTTTCAACAACATCACGCTCAACAATCCTGAAATTACCAGAGAAGATGTCTTGGCTGCAGCCCAAGAGATAGGCGTGCATGATTTCATCATGAGCTTGCCCGACAACTATAATTTTGACGTCAAAGAGCGCGGGGTGATGTTGTCCTCTGGTCAGCGCCAGTTGATCGCTTTCCTGAGAGCGTATGTCAGCAATCCGAGTATTCTGATTCTGGATGAGGCGACTTCGTCCATTGACAGCTATTCAGAGGAATTGATACAACGCGCCACCGAAACCATTACGCAAGGCCGAACTAGCATCGTGATTGCCCATCGACTGGCCACCATCGTCAATGCCGACAAAATCGTGGTAATGGACAAAGGCTTGATTGTGGAGCAAGGAACGCATCAGGAATTGATCAATCGCGAAAGCGGCTATTACAAGAATTTGTATGATTCCCAGTTTTCGGTGGCTAATTAGTTATTTAACCTGAAAGGATGCCCTTTTTTACGAAAAACGCAAAAGTTTAGTTAAGGGCGTTTAGCAGCATCCGTTAAACCAATTTCATGGAAAATAAAGGCGAATTTTTGAAAATTTGTTACTTTAGTACTTTATCACTTCTAAGCTTTCCAAAAACAGAATAAATCCTTAAATTCGCCAAATCAATTAATCGAAGAAAAACAAATACAATATGAAATACGATATCATTGTTTTAGGAAGTGGACCGGGCGGATATGTTACTGCCATTAGAGCATCACAATTAGGCTTTAAAGTTGCCGTGATTGAAAAAGAAAACCTAGGCGGGGTTTGCTTGAACTGGGGTTGTATCCCAACCAAAGCATTACTGAAATCAGCACAGGTTTTTGATTACCTAAAACATGCTTCCGATTACGGATTGACTGTTTCATCGTTTGACAAGGATTTCCCTGCCGTAGTGCAACGCAGCAGAAACGTAGCGGACGGAATGAGCAAGGGAGTTCAATTCTTGATGAAAAAAAATAAAATTGATGTTATTGAAGGTTTTGGAAAACTAAAGCCAGGCAAGAAAGTCGATGTTACAGACAAGGACAATAAGGTTACTGAATACAGTGCTGACCATATCATCATTGCCACTGGAGCTCGCTCTCGTGAATTGCCTAACTTGCCGCAAGATGGCGTAAAAGTTATAGGATACAGACAAGCGATGACTTTACCTACGCAGCCCAAATCTATGATCATCGTAGGTTCTGGAGCGATTGGGGTCGAATTTGCACATTTCTACAATTCAATGGGGACAGAAGTGACCATTGTTGAGTTTATGCCAAACGTTGTTCCTGTTGAGGACGAGGACATTTCGAAACAAATGGAACGTTCGATGAAAAAAGCGGGTGTAAAAATCATGACCAACTCTTCTGTCGAAAAAATTGACACTAGCGGAGCAGGCGTAAAAGCGTATGTAAAAACTGCCAAAGGAGAAGTGATCCTGGAAGCGGACATTTTGCTATCGGCAGTCGGCATCAAAACGAACATAGAAAACATAGGTCTGGAAGCGGTAGGAATTGCTACGGACAGAGACAAGATATTAGTGGACGCCTACAACCAAACTAACGTTCCTGGTTATTACGCTATTGGTGACGTGACTCCGGGACAAGCATTGGCGCACGTAGCTTCTGCCGAGGGAATCAACTGCGTGGAGAAAATTTCAGGATTGCACGTGGAGCCTATCGACTACGGAAACGTACCGGGCTGTACTTATGCAACTCCGGAGATTGCTTCGGTAGGCTTGACCGAAAAACAAGCCAAAGAAAAAGGATACGAATTGAAAATTGGTAAGTTCCCCTTCACCGCTTCAGGAAAAGCAAAAGCCGCAGGAACACCTGATGGTTTCGTAAAAGTGATTTTTGACGCCAAATACGGCGAATGGTTGGGTTGCCATATGATAGGTGCCGGTGTGACGGATATGATTGCGGAAGCAGTTGTAGCGCGTAAACTGGAGACTACAGGACACGAAATCTTAAAAGCGATACATCCACACCCTACGATGAGCGAAGCGGTTATGGAAGCCGTGGCTGATGCTTATGGCGAAGTGATCCATCTATAGATTTCAGATTGTCCCGAAAACTCGGGATTGATTATAGAATTTACTAATCCGATTTGCGAAAGCAGATCGGATTTTTTATTTTAAAAAAGGCTTTCGACTAAAAATATGACGTTGTTTTAACAATTAAATATTTATTAATTCGTAAATTTGAGTATGCCGTTTTATATTTAAAAGTAAAGATATAATCATTTAAAATACTGACTATGAAAACTTTACATCAATTCAGTCTAGAACCGGTATTGATAATGGTCATTTTTTCAACCGTTCCCGTAACTGATGTCAATTCAGATATCGATGGCAGTGCAAAAGGCAAAACTTCTGCAGACGAACACGATATTATTGCCATAATTGTGACTAACGGAAGTTGGAAAATAAGCTGTTATTGGAAAAGCGAACGCAATGAAACCATCAATTTCAATGGATTTAACTTTAGTTTTGGAGCGGATGACGTCCTAACGGTGACCGATGGGAAAAACACCTATAAAGGAACTTGGTCCATATTAGAAGCCGACAGCGATAATGAAAGCATATCTGATTTAAAATTCAATATTGCTTTTGCCTACCCAATCCATTTTGTCGAAATAATTGATGGTTGGGAAAACATTGAAAAATCACCCGACTATTTTGAATTAAGGGACCAAAGCATTAGAAATGGTATAACTGACTTTTTAACCTTCAGCAAAAATTAGCGAGTGCAGTTATCACGGCAGCTAACGGCTAGCATTACAACAGCGACCGTTTTGGTCTTATTCAACAGAATGGACCAGAACGGTTTTTTTTGGGCATGTCCCTACGGGTCGGGCTATCCGTTATATCTTTTACTACGCTCCGCTCCGTAAAAGGATGCCACTGCTATCCCTCACGCGAAATAAATGATGCCATCAGAACTCGATAATAATTATACGTCTGGCGATTCTAAAAAATCGTTATCTTTCATACAGAAAATCAACACATTATGAACTGGACCGCAAAACCCATCCTGCATAAATCAGAAAAGCGCATAGCCGTATACTTTGAAAAAAATGCTGAATTAATTGCTCGCATCAAACAAATAGACGGAGCAAGATGGAGCCAACAAAAAATTCTTTGGCATATTCCAGACACCGAAGAAAACAGAATCCGCTTCCATATAACGCCTCTCGCCCACTCCTTGCCTTCAGCGGAGGGCATAGCTCAAATCGAGAAATTCAAGCAATGGTTGCGCTCCAGGCGCTACAGCGAAAGCACCATTAGCACCTACAGCGAAGCCTTGAAATCCTTTTTGGTGTTTTATCGCGAGAAAGCGGTTGCCGAAATCACAAATGAGGACGTGATTATCTACAACAATGATTACATCTTGAAGAATAAGCTTTCGGCTTCGTATCAAAACCAGATCGTCAATGCCATCAAACTTTTTTTCAGCATAATTGTATCAAAAAAAATGGTTGCTGATGCGATTCACCGTCCCAAAAACGCAAAAAAATTACCCAATGTTTTGAGTAAAGAAGAAGCTTTTCGGCTTATCGATTTAACAAACAACATAAAACACAAAACATTATTGGCCTTGATTTACTCAGCCGGACTGCGAATAAGCGAAGCATTAAACATGAAAATCATTGATATCGATAGCCAACGAATGCTCATTCATGTAAAAAATGCGAAAGGTAAAAAAGACCGCTACACACTACTATCAACAAAAGTTTTAGAATTACTACGAGAATATTACGCAATCTATAAACCTAAAACCTTTCTATTTGAAGGACAATACGGTGGACAATACAGCAGCAGAAGTGCGCAAACGGTATTACAGCAATCTGCAACAAAAGCTGGAATTACTAAACACATTAGTTTACATACACTGCGCCATAGTTTTGCCACACATTTATTAGAAAACGGAACTGATTTACGATACATTCAAGATTTACTAGGACATAGCAGCCCAAAAACGACAATGATATATACTCATGTAACTAGTACCTCACTAAAAAATATAATCAACCCCTTTGATATGTAGGAAAATTTTTTATTTTTGTATGAAGCCAATAAATATAAGGCGCAACAATATCAACAAAAACTTGCGCCTATTATGCCGTTTTGGAACAAAACAGGTTGCGTTTATTCGCCTATATACTAGTTAGCTGTGATTGTTGAGAAACTCAGAATTTAAATGGAAAATCAAAGAATAGATAGTACGAATAAATCTAAATTATCGGAATTCAACTTGGAAGAAATTCGTGGTTGGATAATTGACAGAATGTATCAAATTGAAACAAAAATTGATTTTATAATTAGTGATTATTTTAAACCTGAAAAAAAAGGAGATTTTGAAAAAATAATACTTAATTCTTCAATTATTTCAATAGGTGGAAAGATGAAAATATTGCGAAACATTAAATCATTCGACAAAAACATAATAAATAAAATCGGAAAATTTTCATCGATTAGAAATGCCTTTGCTCACTTACCAGTTACGGAAAGCATTCATATCAATGTTACTAAAGATGAAAAAGGAGAATTCAAAAGTTCAGAAATATCTAAAATAACAAGTCAAATTGAGGTAATGAATTCAAGCGGAGAATTAAAAATGAGAAATGTTAAAGAACTAATTACTGAATTCTTTGAATTGAATAAAGAAATAAACGAATATCTTTTGAATTACAACCACAGCTAACAGCCGTTTGGCTAGATTGGGGTTTTAGGCTTAATTTAAAGTTGGTCTTGTATTTGGAAATTTTGTGCTTAACCGAAAAATAAATCTTAATTTAGTCCCCAACCTCGCCAAGCGGCGAGACGTCAAACTGTCTAATAACCTCATGTTGAGAATTACATATTCGGACTCCTATCTTTGAAAAATCTCAAATAGACAATTCTCAGAAGGTTGTTTTAGGTTATTAGACAGACTGACGTTATGCGGCAAGATTACCCAAAAAAAATGCAAATGAGAAACATCATTTTTCTATTTTTAATATCAACACTAATTTCTTGTAATAATTATAACTCTAAATGGGTAGAAATTAAAGGAATTGGAATTTCGGAAGGTGAAACGCTTACCAATGCAATATATTTTCAAGATTCTTTGAAAGGAATCATTGGAGGATATAAATTGGTTGAGAATGAAAATTCAAAAAACTATGATAAATTAGATATTTTTCCAGTTTTATACTTGACCAAAAATGGAGGAAAAGATTGGACATTAATAAATATAGAAAACGTACAAAATGAAGTTGACAATGTATTTCTTTCTGGTAATTCTATTATTTGTCAAATTGACTCTGCAGTTTTAAAATCAAATGATTTAGGTTTAACTTGGAATCTGATAGAAAAATCAAATTATAAAGACTTAAGTCAAAAGTATTTCCCTAACTCAAACCAGTACAACATATCAAATCCAAAATTTGAATTTGATAATAAAAAGTATGACATCAAAGAATCTTATAAATATAAAAACGTTGAAGTTATCGTATGTTACGGAGAAGAATCTTTAACCAATTATTATTTTATTACAAAAAATAACGGAAAGAAATGGGAGTTTTTGCAAGATGAATTTGGCTCAAACAAGAGAAAATATTTGCTTAAAGACGAATATTTAATTGCTTTTGACGCTCAATACGGATTACAAAAACTGAAATTAAAATAAATCCAGCCGCTGTCAAACTGTCTAATAACCTCTTTTTTCTGTTGATGTTTTGTGTTAAAAATCCTTCAAATAATTTGTATAACTCGTTGATTTTTATTACATTTAAGCATGAAATTCATCAATGGAACCCCGACCGCGCTGATATGCCACAATCGTTACCCGACCGTGCTGATATGCCACAATCGTTAGCGCAGTTTTGCAAACTGTGCCCAAAAACGGTATGGCAATTATAACATCGCATGAGTCTTAGAGTATTTTTTTGAAAAATCACTCCAAAAACGAACCGAAAAGTTGGGACTGTAACGTTTTTAAAAAAATTACACTAATAATAAAACGTAACCAGAAAACCACATGAACTATATTAAAATTGTAAAGCGACCAAATATTGAAAATGACAAAAAATCGCTTGTAAACTATCAAAATTTCGAAAATCTACTTTCGGAACTCGAGCAAAAAGAAATGCCTTCTGGGATAAATAATTTCATCAACCAGGAAATTGAGGCAATCAATTCTTTTTCAGGAACGAACGCCGAGCTATCAAAGAAAATTAGAAAAACCCTATCGGGAATTTTAAAACATGTTGAAAAAGACCTCAAATTGGTTCCTAAAAATTATTACCGTGGTTTATGGTTGGCCCTTGGGATGTCTGCATTCGGTATACCCATTGGATTTGCAATAGCGCTAAGTTTGGGCAATATAGCATTTTTAGGAACAGGTTTTCCTATAGGAATGGGAATAGGGGTTGCAGTTGGAACGGCAATGGACAAAAAGGCAATGAATACCGGTAAACAACTTGATTTTGAAATGAAATATTAGGTATAACTTGTCATGTATCTTTAGTAAACACTTCAACACATCTTTACGAAGAATCATTCAGTTGATTTTTCCACCACAAATCAATTAGAAAATAAAAAAGGTAGTCTGTTTAGTTACAGACCACCTTTTTAGTATTTATATAATAGGTTTTAATTAAGCCAAATCAAAACGATCCAAGTTCATGACTTTGTTCCAGGCTGCCACAAAATCTTTTATAAATTTATCTTGAGAATCAGCACATCCATAAACCTCAGCGATTGCTCTAAGCTCAGAGTTCGAACCAAAAATAAGATCAACACGAGTTCCAATCCACCTCAATCCGCCTGCTCGACGATCACTACCAACAAACAAATCATCAGCTTCCGAAGCAGCTTTCCAAGTCGTACCCAAATCAAGCAGGCTCATAAAGAAATCGTTGGTAAGAACTTCCGGACGATTGGTAAAAACGCCGTTTGGAGATTGATCAAAGTTGGCATTTAGCACACGCAAACCACCAACAAGAACCGTCATTTCTGGAGCTGTCAATGTCAACAATTGCGCTTTATCAACGAGCATTTCCTCTGCTGATATCGTATATTTAGTCTTCGCGTAATTGCGGAAACCGTCTGCTTCAGGCTCTAGAACAGCAAATGATTCGACATCTGTTTGTTCTTGAGACGCATCTCCTCGACCGGGAGTGAAAGGAACTGATACATAATGACCTGCCT
>Ga0209640_10001706_pt1 | contig 18887 bp, 14 predicted proteins | sample RifCSP10_1_FD_184018 | JGI IMG/M metagenome (GOLD analysis project Ga0209640, IMG submission 184018) | Soil microbial communities from Rifle, Colorado - Rifle CSP2_sed 10_1 (SPAdes) (version 2) | ecosystem: Environmental > Terrestrial > Deep subsurface > Rock core/Sediment | place: Rifle... | reverse complement strand
CGTAGCCAAGCCCGAGGTGCGCCTGGGTGAGATCAGGTTGAAGCGCCAGGGCTCTCGCCAGCTCACGCGCCGCTTCCTCGTACCGCCGCTCCGACGCGAGCGCCGTGCCTTGCCTGTACGCGGTCTGCGCCGCCTCGGCGTCCCGCCCGTGCACCTCGCCGACGCTGACCAGGCGCGCCGTCACGTCGGCGTCGGAGATCTCGCCCAGGGCCCGAAGCGTGTAGGTCTCGACGAGCCGGCGGTAGTTACTGTTGCGGCTCGGCAGATACGCCTTCAGAACCCCCCGGGCGTCGACCACCGCGGTGCTGGGAAACACGATCACCCCGAACGCGTCGGAAGCTTGCCGGTTCGTGTCCGCCGCTGCCTCCAGGGGCGGTCGCGGCGCGCGACCGGCGCCCGATCCGGTCTCGGCAACCGCGGTGAGCGTCACACCCTTCGCCGAGAGCGCCGCCGCGAGCGCTTCGAGGTCGGTCAGCGCCTCCTCCGAGAAGGCCTGGCCGGGCCGCCAGAAGAGAAGAACCATCGGGCGCCCGGGCGCCGGCACCGCGACGCGCCGGCCGCCGGCGCCGTCCAGCGTGACCGCGGGGACAGGGCTGTCCACGGCGACGTTCCGGAAGCCGAGCGCCGGGCCGGCCAGGCCCAGTATAGCCACCATCGCGATCAGGCACGCACGCACGTCGATCATTCCCCAGCCCTCCTAGTAGATGATGACGAGCTTGACGAGCCGGTCACGCGCCGCGACGTCGGCGGAATCATAGACGACGAGGATTCCCATCTCGGAGAACGATTCAGCCATGAGGTCGACGGGCAGATAGTGGAGCTTGCCGTCCGCCTTGGTGCCCGCGCCGGCCGCCGCGCGGCCCGTCATGCGGAGGAACTCCCCGTACGTGAGCAGCCGCCCGGAGCCGAACACCGCGCGAACATCGCGGTCGAGCGTCCCCCACATCGGGAAGACGAAGATGGACTCGATGGGGCCGTCCGGCGGGCCGTTGACGGCGATGGACTCCGTCCGCAGCGGTGACGGCACGGCGTCACCACGGAAGAGAAACGCGTCCGAGGTCCGCTGAAGGGCCGTCCCGAGGCGCTCGGTGGCGTCGGCCAGCGTGCTCCGGCCGACCTTGAGCCCGAGCCACTCGTGCGCCTTGACCGGTCCGGCCTGGACTCGCGCGCCCGCCACGGCCGTCGCATCCGGCCGCGGGCCCGCGCCATCCCGGAGCTTGGCGAATTCCCGCTTCACCGTCGCCAGATGATCGTCGGGGCTCTCGCGCAGCAGCTCCGCGACCCGCGGCAGCAGTCTCGTGTCGCCCTGCCGCAAGAGCGCCAGCGCCGCGAGACGCCGGACGAAGAGATCGCCGTCGGCGAGCATCGCGCTCAGCGCCTCCACCGCCTCGCTGCCTCCGATCTGGCCGAGCGCATCGGCGACAAGCCGCTTGCCCCATCTGTAGGCCTCTTTTCGCCGCAGGTACCGCACGAGCGGCTGCACCGCCCGGCGGTCGCCCAGCTCGCCGAGCGCCTCGACGGCGACCCAGCGGACATCACGATTCTGGTCGCGGAGCGCGCCGAGAAGCGCCTCCAGGGCCTTGGGGTCTCGCGAGCGTCCCAGCTCGGCCACCGCCGCCATGCGAGTCGACGTGTCGCGCGCGGTGGCGAGCGTCTGCAGCGCGGCGCCGACGTCAACCGATGGCGTCTGCGCCGCGGCCGGGCCGGCAAGGAGCCACAGGAGCGCCGCCGGCAGAGCGAATCGCATCCGCTCACCTCCCGTAGGACAGCGGGAACAGCTCACGCCGAACCTGCCACAGGAGTTCGACTCCCTTTCGGTAATGGGCCATCGCCTCGGGCTTCATTCCGCGCTCGTCATACGCCTGTCCCGCCGTCAGGTAGAGGCGCCACTCGAGGGGATTGAGCTTGATGGCGGCGTCCAGCTCCTGCCGGCCCCCACCAACGTCACCGCTCCTGAGCAAGAGCACCCCGAGCTGAGCCCGCGCCGGCGCGTAGGCGGGATCGGCCGCTATCGCTTTCTGGAGGAGCTGCCGGGCGGCGTCGGTCTCCTTCCGCGCCACGCGGATCGCGGCGAGCTCCGTCAGCGCCGCCGGGCTCGAGGGATCGATCTTCAGCGCCTCGCCGAGCGTCCCCTCCGCCTCGCGCAGCAACCCCTCGCGCTCCTCCGGCGTCAGCCGGAGCGTCGCGACGGACTCCCCGTTGAACTGGATCGCCTCGAAGGCAACGGCACGCTCGCGGTGGGTCTGTCCCAGAAGGACACGCGGCAGCGAAAAACCGGGGTCCAGCTCGATCGCCTTCTTCAAGTTGCCGTCCACCTGATCGACCAGGCCCCGGGCGAGCATCGCCCGCGCCAGATTGAAGTACCGCACGGCACGGGGATTGGGCTGCTTGCCCTCCACGACCGGCCGCTGGGCCACCGTCCGCCCCGCCCCCGTCGCCTCCACCAGCTCGAAGAACTCCTCGCGCCCGGTGATCGGATACGCCGCGAGGTCGGCGAGGATGGTCGCATCGCCACGCATGAGCACGGTCGACGGCACCGCGATGACGCCGTAGCTGTGGAACACCGTGAGGCCGCGGTCGATCAGCAGGGGAAACGTGACCCCTATCTTCTGTGCGAGGGCACGCGCCTTGGCCAGCTCGTCCGGCGCAATGGCGGGGCTCTCGACGTTGATTCCAAGGATCACGAGGCCGGCGTCGCGCGACCGCGCGTTGAGCTTCTGCACGCGATCGAGCACCTCCGGGGACTTGTCGCTCCAGCTCGACCAGAAGACGAGCACGATGGCGCGAGCCTTGGCGAAATCGTGAAGCGCGACGGCCTTGCCCTCGAAGCTTTCCAGCGAGAAGCCCGGGGCCTTCATGCCGGGCTGCAGCGCCTCCAGGGCGGCCGCCGGCGCCGCCGCGGCCAGGGTCAGCGCGACGAGTATTCCGAGTGCGCGTCTCAGCATGGTCATCCTCTAGTCCGCCGTGAACGTGCGGTAGTCGACCGGGTTCTGAACGGTTTGCTGACGGTTGTAGCCCCGCGGCACGTGGCATCCGGGCGCGCACTTGCCGCCGTTGGCGTACTTGACGTAGTTCGTCTTCACTTCCCACCCGCCGAAGGGCACCCCCTCGCGGATGTGCTTCGGGCGATGGGAGGCATGGGTCTCGTGGCAGGCGCGGCAGGTCCGTCCCTTGGCCTGGTTGACGTGGCGGAAGTGGAGGCTCTCGCTGCCGTTCCTGAAGCCGGTCAGCGTGGTCGTGGTGCGCTCGAGGGCAAGCGTGGGCTCGTGGCAGCCGAAGCAGAGCCCGTACTGCTCGCGCGCGAACGGCGCGTAGAACTCCTGCGGGTACGGCCGGCGCAGGATGCGGAAGTTGTCGGTGCCGTGCGGGTCGTGGCAGGCCGCGCAATCCTGCTGGCGGACGGGACCGTGCCAGTCCTTGTGCTCGCCGACGAACGCCTTCATGTTGACGAGCATCTTGCCGTCCGTCGCCTTCTGCTCGCGATCGTGGCACCGGAAGCAGAGCACCATCGGGGTGTTCTGGAGCTGCTTGGGGAAGTCCGTGAAGTGCGGGTCGTGGCAGTTGAGGCACTTGCGCTGAATCTTCACGGCCTCGTGATCCGTCCGGGCCGTCTGCACCTGGGTCTTCTTGTCCGGGTGGCAGCCGAAGCAGAGCTCGGGAACGGACCGCTGCACGCGATAGGGGTTGGGCGAGGTGTGCGGGTCGTGGCAGTTCGAGCAGTCCAGTCGCGCCGGCACGTGCCCGAAGCGCTTGGGCGTGAACTCCGCGCGCTTTTCCGTGTGGCAGGTGTAGCACAGCTCGGGCCCCTGCTTGACGAGTCGGTACGGGTAGGGAGAGGTGTGGGGGTCGTGGCAAGCCACGCACTGGCCCTCCGCCACCGGGCCGTGCACCTCGCGCTCGATGGTCTTGTCGCGGTCGTGACACTGGTAGCAGAGCTGGCTCGGGGGGCTCTTCCGCAACCGATAGCGGTACGGCGACTGGTGCGGGTCGTGGCAGGCCCCGCAGAGGCCGAAACGCACGGGCCCGTGCACGACCTTCTGCGAGTCCATGCGCTGCTCGTGGCACATGTAGCAGAGGTCCCGCTCCTCCCGCGCCAAGCGGAAGGCATGCTTCTCGCCGTCGTAGGCGGTCTTCTCGTCCTTCGGCGTGTGGCACTTGGTGCACTCCCCCGCGGCCACCGGGCCGTGAACGTACCGGGCCTGGCCCATCTCGCTGTGACACCCGCTGGTCACACACGAGGGCTTGGCCACGCCCTGAGCGACGGGCACGGGCGTGGCGGGAGCGGGCTTGACAGGGATCGGCGCCGCCGGGGCCGGCTGGGCGGGCGCCGCCGGCGCGGCCGGCGCAGGCGCGCGCGGCGGGACCGGCTTTGGTTGGGCATGCGCGCCCGCGGGCAAGGCCAGGAGCGCCGCCGCGAGCAGGGCGAAGGGGACGACGGCGCGCACGATCATGGCAAGCGCTCGCGGTGGATGAGGTAGGCGGTAACCAGGCGCGCCTCCTCCTCCGTCAACTTGAGGTTCGGCATCCGGGTGTCGAGATAGTGCGAGGGATTGAGCACGAACCGGTAGATCCACGAGGGGTTCAGTCGCCGGCCCGCGTGCGTCAGGTCCGGACCGATGCCGCCGGGCCTCGAGCCGATCCGGTGGCAGTTGTCGCAGAACTTCACCGAGAACAACCGCTCCCCTTCCGCTGCGAGCTTCGGATCGATCGCCGCGGCGGGGAGCGGCTTCAGGGTCTCGTCCTTGAGCCGCGCCATGATGTAGTCCGTCAGGGTCGTGACCTCGCCGTCGGTGAGGCGGAAGTTGGGCATGCGGGCATCCGAGCCCATGATGGCGTACTCCGGCTTGATCTGCACAGGGCTGCGTAGGAACCCTTCGAGCCACTCCCGCGTGACCCGGCTTCCCTGGAATCCGAGCGGGGGGCCCACTCGCCTGCCCTCCGGGAAGCCGGCGATCCGGTGGCACCCGACGCAGTTGAGGCGGACGAGCAGGCTTCGGCCCATCGCCGCGTTCGCCTCCCTGTGCTCGCTCTTGGCCTCCGCGTAGCCCGGCTGGGGCGCTCTCGCCCGACGCGAGGACAGGTAGTCGCGCAACACCAGCATCTGGGCCGTCTCGTCACCATCCAGGATGTCGTCGGGCCCGGACTTGTCGTCGGCGAAGAACGAGGGCATCTTCGTGTTCGGGGCGATCTTCGAGGGGTCCCGGAGCCACCGCACGATCCAGTCGGGATCGAGCCGATCCGGCACACGCTCGAGGTTGGGCCCCCAGTCCTCGGGCTTGCCGGCCGGCTTGCGATCGCCATCGAAGTGGCAGCTGAGGCAGTCGAGGTAGTCCTTGCTCATGAGCTTCACCGCGGCCTCGCGCGCGGGCGCGCTGACGCTACCCCGGTAGCGCTGAGCCGGCGGCAGGGGTGGAGCCAAGCGGTCCTTCAGGCTCGCGAGCCCCTCGGTCAGCGCCAGGGCTTCCTCGTCGGTCAGCCGGAAGTGCGGCATGCGGGCTCGGATCGCGGGGCGGATCGTCTCCGGCGATTTGAGGAAGCGGAAGAGCCAGTCCGGCCTGACACGGTCGCCCTCGGTGGTGAGGACCGGGGCCTCCAGGCGGACCTGCGTGGTGTGACCCGGGATGTCATGGCACACGGGGCACCCGAGTCGCTCGATGAGAGCGCGCCCAGCTTCCTGCGCCTCGACGGGCCCGCTCCATCGCAATGCGACCAGAGCGACGATGACGGCCAGCCCCGCGAGGAGCAGACTCCCAAACGGCGTCAGCTTGGGCCGCGAACTCACACCGGCACCTCCTCTCACTTGTTCACCACCGCCGTCGCCCGGTCGTAGCCGCGCGACACGTGGCAGCCGGGTGTGCAACGGCCGCCGGTGTCGCTCTTCTCGTAGTTCGTCGGGACCTCCCAGCGGCCGAAGGACACGGACTCGCGGATCTGCTTGGGTCGCTTCGAGGCGTGCGTCTCGTGGCACGCGCGGCACGTGCGCCCCTTGTCGGTCCGGTTGACATGGACGAAGTGGAGGTTCTTCTCGCCGTTGCGGAAGTTGGTGAGCTTCACGGTCGTCGCCTCGAGGGCGAGGGTGGGCTCGTGGCAACCGAAGCAGAGGGCGTACTGCTCGGTGGCGAACGGCGCGTAGAACTGCGCCGGGTAGGCGCGGCGGAGAATTCGGAAGTTGTCGGAGCCGTGCGGGTTGTGGCACGCGGGGCAGTCGCCCTGGCGGATGGGACCGTGGATGACGGGGTTGTCGGCCAGCCAGGCCTTCATATTCATGATCTTGCCGGTCGGCGTCTCGAGCTCTCTGTCATGGCAGCCGAGGCAGAGCTGGGCGGCCACCGCGCGCAGCTGTTTCGGCTGGTCGGCGGTGTGCGGATCGTGACAGTTCAAGCACTTCTTCTCGATCTTGTAGGCGTCGTGCTGCGTGCGCGCCGCGGCGATATGCTTGCCCTGCCCCTCGTGGCACGAGAAGCAGAGCTCGGGGACCGGCTTGCGCGTGCGCGCCGGGTTGTCCGAGGTGTGGGGATCGTGGCAGCCATTGCAGTTCTCGCGCGCCGGCTTGTGGCTGAACTTCCGCGTCGCGAACTCCTGCTTGCGCTCCTCGTGGCAGCCGAGGCAGAGCGGGTTGCCCTGAGTCGTGAGCCTGACCTTGTCCCTGCCCTGGTGCGGGTCATGGCAGGCGGTGCACTCGCCCAGGGCGACGGGGCCGTGCACCTCCTTCGACGTCGTCTTGTCGTCCTTGTGGCACTTGAAGCACAGCTTCGAAACCGGTGTCTCCTTCAGGCGGAAACGATTCGGAGATTGATGGGGGTCGTGGCAGAACGAGCACTGCCCCCACTGGACCGGCCCGTGGACCACCGGCAGCACGTTCTTTCGCTCGTGGCACGTATAGCAGAGGTCGGCGCCGTTGGCAACGAACTCGAAGTCCCCCTCGGAGTCCTTGGCCTTGGACGGGTGCGCAACGTTGGGCTTTGGCGTGTGACAGGCCTTGCACGCTCCGACGACCACCGGGCCATGCACATACCGGCCCGTTCCCATCTTGTCGTGACAACCACCGGTCGTGCAGGAGGACCCGGCGGGCGGCGTGCTCTTGGTGGCCGGGCCGGGAGCGGGTGCCGCGGGGGCAGGCGCGGGCTTCGTGGAGCCACCGCGAGGCTGAGCGGAAGCCGCCAGCCCTAGGGCGAGCACCAGCACCAGGCACGCGCCCGCGAGGACCCAGCGGTCCATCACAGCGTCGCCCCCAGTCGCTGACGGCCATATTGCAGTCTTTTACCCACGTCTACCTCCGAGTTATTTGTAGCAACGGTTATGCCGATCTCCTGGCGCAAAGCGGCTGGATCTTCAGGTGGTTAAGGGGCATACGCCAGTCAGTATCGAGATTGGGGAGGGGAAGGCTACCCAATAGTGGGGAAAATTCCCCAGTCTGCGCTCAGATCCATCGTCCCGAAAGCAGCCCGGCCATTGAGGGAAACAGACCTGGCCGGTCGGCATCCCGCTTGCTAGAATTCCCCCGACATGAAGTCCCTCGTCGTGGCCCTGCTGGCGGCAGCCGTTGCCCTCCCACCCTCTGCATCGGCGGTGTGGTTACGCCTGAACGAAGAGCAGGCGAAGACTGCCCTCTCCGACGCCGCCGCCGCATACGAGCGCTGGCTCAAGGAGGGAGGGGTCATCGACGACGTGGACCCGGAGTACCGGGTGAATCTGGGACCGGATACCGGCTCCGCGATCCTCTTCACCGAGTTCTCGACGCTGACGCTGGAGCATCGACGTTGGCTCGCGATCGGCCGGAAGCTCGATCCAAGGGAGATCGAGCGGATTGCAGAGCGGTTCCGGAACCAGTTCAAGTTCTCCGTTACCCTCGTGGGGGAGAGCCGTGATTTTCTGCGCCAGTACCGGGTGCAGCTCGTCCAGTCCGGGGTGATCAGGGAGCCGGTCAAGGTTGATGCCTTCCGCGGGATTCGCCAGGAAGCGGCGACGCGCTGGATCGCGCTCGGCGAGTACGCCTTCTCGGCCCAGGACCTGAACCTCACCGGCACCGTGAGCCTGGTGTGCCAGAATGCCGGGGGTAAGGAGATCCGCTTCGAGTTCGACCTCTCCCGGCTGCGATAGCCCGCCGGGTGGGCAGCCCTCCTCTCGGGATCACCGCGCCCGGTCCAGCGCTTCCCGGGCTCTCCTCGCCCAGTAGCCTCGCGGATCCAGTCGCAGGTACTCGGCGTAGTGGGCACGCGCCAGACTCGCCTGGCCCCGCCGCTCGTGGATAAGCGCCAGACCATAGTGGGCGTTGGCGAAGGTCGGATCCGCCTCCAGGGCTCGCTGCTGCTGGTCCGAGGCCTCGTCGAGGCGCCCGAGGTCGAAGTTCACGTAGCCAAGGTTGCTCAGCGCGGCCGGACTGCGCGGGTTCAATTGAAGGGACAGGCCGAAGGCGGCTATCGCCTCGTGGTGCCGGCCTTCCCTGTAAAGCTGAACGCCCCGGTGGAAATGCTCCTCGGCCTTGACCTGAGTAAGTACCTGCGGAAAGCCCGCCTCGAGGCGCTCGGCGCGCTCGGCGCGCCCGGCGCGGCGATATGCGGCGAGGAGCGCCGGATACGCCGCCAGCAGATTCGGGCTTCGTTCGAGCGCCCGCTCCAGGCTGTGGATCGCCCGCCGGTCGTCTCCGGTCTTGGCGGCGAGAATACCGATGTTGTAGAGCACATCGGCCGTCTCGTCGAGGGCGGCGGCCTTGGTGTAGTAATCGAGCGCCCGGGCCGGCTGGGCCAGGCGAGCATGGGCAAAGGCCAGTCCCTGGTAGACGTTGGCCATCTGGCTCCAGGGACCCGGGAAGTCGCGCACCCGACCCAGCACCTTGATGGCCTCGGCATAGCGACCGTCGTCGTTGTAGAGGAAGCCCAGCAGCGCCAGCCCCATGGAGGAGCCGGTGTCGGCGACATTCCGCTTCAGCTCGGCCTCGATCTCCTTCGCCGGCGCGCCGGCCTGAAGTCGGCGCCGCAGGTGCAGGGCGCCGTTGGCCGGCCTGACATGTCGGTACTCGTCCCGCTGCGCCACAGCGGCCAGCGGCCCGGCGCGGTGCACGTAGACCAGGGTCAGATCATCCCAGTAGACGAGAGCCCACGACGGCGAGTTCCAGCCCAGGTCCATGTCGGGAGCATCGGTCCCCAGTCCGGAGGGCAGGACCGGATAGTCCACAAGGGCGATCTCGAACCCATAGGTCGAGCGCAACTTCTCGAGCCGCACCGGATTCTCCCTGACGACCATGGCCTCGTCCAGCAGCCCGGCGGGCAGATGGCCGCGGCCGTCCATGAAGGGCACAAGCCGCGGGAAGTCCCGCCAGGCGATGTAGCCGCCCCAGTGAAACACGTTGAAGACGCGCCCGGAGGCACCGACACGTTCGATGTAGCGGAGAGCGGCGTCGGGAACCATCACGGTGTTGATCCCGAAGCCGGGCTCCTTCAGGGAATCCGCCAGGGGCCCGGTTCGCGTCGCCCAGAGCCCGATCACCGCCAGCCCGAGGCCCGCGGCCACGACCGCAGCCGGGAGCGTGAGACGACGAGCCCAGGCCTCGCCCAGGCGGGCGATCAGCGCGCGCAGATGGCGGGCCAGCACCGGCGCGCTCGCCACCGCGAAGAGGAAGATGAAGCGCCTGGCCGAGAAGGCGAGGTAGGCGAAGGGAAGGACGAGGAGCAGGGACACGATGGATAGGCGCTTGACGGTCAGGGCGAAGGCCAGCGCCAGGAGCGCGGCGATCACGAACGGCGCGTTCTGCTGGCCAAAGCGCGGCGGCTGGAGCTCGCTGATCTCGTGGATGAGCCAGGTGGCCCCCCCGAGCTTGAAGGGCGCCAGGAAGGCGTCGATACCATAGGGGTTCAGGAGCGAGGTCAGGATGACGGCGGCGAAGACAGCGGCCACCACCCGCAGCTGGCGAGGGGACGGCATACCGGGCACATCGAGGGCCCAGCGGCGCCGCACCGCGCCCTGGAGCGCACCGCCGACGAGGACCGCCACGAACGGCACGACGCCCACGACGATGCTCGGATGCATGTTCACCCAGATGACCTGGAGCGCCGGCAGCGCGTAGAGGTAGCGGCGCCCATCGTGGATATACGCATCGAGCGCGTAGGCCGTGAATGCCAGGAACACCATCAGCACGAGGTCCGGGCGCTCCACGAAGCGGTGCCGGACGGCGAGGAGCGTAGGGACCAGGACCACGCAAGCGAGGGCAGTCGCCAAGACCTCGCGCCCGGGCGGATCGCGGGGGCAGAGGCAGTGCTTGAGCAGGATCCCGAACGCCAGCGTGGCGATGGCCGCCTTGACGAGGATCACCCCGGCGAGCCCGGCGGCGGCCTGGACTAGGTAGAGCAGCAGCCCGAAGAGCCACTCCGGGTTGTAGTACGGCAGCGCGGCGCCAGGATAGCTGAAGGGCTCGGTGGCCGGGAAGCCGCGGTCCTGGACGATGGCGCGGCCGAGGGCCAGGTGGGTCCAGGCGTCGGTGTCTTCGATCTTCACCAGCGCGAGGACGAACACGCATGCCAGGAGGAGCCCACCCAAAAGGCGAGGCGCCACGCGGAGCATCGCCTCAGCGCTCGTGGCGTGCGGCGTGTTCCGCGGAGTGAATCGCCGGCCCCTGGGCGAGATCGGCTCCGGGCGCTGACCTCAACGCCGCTTCTGCTTGATCGCCCGCTCGACGTCGTCCTCGTCGATCGGCTGAAACGCGAAAGGGTTCTGCCTCATGGGTCCGAACAGGAAGTACAGGTCGGGGGGGCGCCGGAGTTCCTGCAGGATCCCGAACTCGTATATCGCCGGGAAGCTCCGCACGAACCGCAGGATCTCGATCAGGTCCTGCGCGGGGAGCTTGTTGCCCCACCCCGGCATCTCGCCCCGGCCATGCGCGATGCTGCGAAGCAAGGTTGCCTCGCTCTGCTCCAGCCGCTCTCCGATCGCGAAGGATGGCGAGTGCACATAAGCGGCGATGCCGTTCAGGCCGTGGCAGCCGGCGCAGAATTTCACGTACCCGGCCTCCCCCGGACGCTGCTCGCTCTTCACCACTGCGCCGCCCCGCTCCACCAGCTCGCCGATGCTCTCGTAGACCCGAAACCGCGGGCCCGCGTGCGCGTTCTCCAGCGCGAGGCGGAAGTACCGCTCGGCCTCCTCCAGGTCCCGCGGGACCCCGGCCCCGAGGTAGTGCATGACCGCCAGGTTGCGCTGCGCCTGGACGTTCCCCTGCTCCGCTGCCGCATGGAACCAGCGGTGAGCTTCAGCCCGGTTCTTCGGCGCCGCTTCACCGAAGAACAGCATGAAGCCCACCAGGTTCTGGCTCGCGGCGTGCCCGGCGCGAGCGCGCGCCAGGAACTTCGCGGCCGTCATGCGGACACCCTCGCCATGGATGCCCCCCCGCTCGGCCAGCCCGCTACTGACGGAAAGCGTGACGCCAAGCGCCATCAAGAACCCAGCCGCAGCGCGCCGCGCCAGCCCGGCCCCTCCAGTGCGTGACCGCAAACCCGCCACCTCTCAGCGCTCTTGCTCGGGGAGCTGCCTCCGGCATGGCGCCGCCATGGTGCGTCCGCCCGTCCTCGAGGCGGATCGGGCGGGCGCGAAGACCGGCACACGCAAGTCCGCCTGCTCCACCATGTGCCGGTCCGGGCCCAGGACAAGCCACTCCCAGATCTCCAAGGGAACCGAGCGATCGATGAGACCCGAGACGCTGAACGCTACCATCGGCGCATCCGCAAACGCAAGGTTGGTGCCATGCCTCGCGACCGGGCGCCGAACGGGCTCTGCCCGTTCCCTTGGCCACATGGCTCCGGCGTTTGTTGGGGATCCGTCCCCGCTCGGGAGCGGGAAAACCCCCAGGAAGCCGCGGAAGGCTCCCCACTCGATCGTGATCCGTGGCTGCTGGAGCATTGGTCGTCACGGTACGGTCTTGCGGTCGCGCGACGGGGTGCCTGCACCAGCTGCCGCCCGGCAACGGGACGGGCCATCCCGCCTCCGCCCCTGTCCCGTTCCGGTTACGGCAGATCGCCCGAGGATGGCCGGTACTGGAATCCGTCCATGGTCGAGCCCCCCCCCGCCCCGCCGCTGGTCGAATGGCACTGGAGGTAGCAGCGCCGCTCCTTGGTGCTGGTGGTGAACACCCATTCCGGCTTCGCCCGCCCGCCGATGGGACGGACATTGGGATGGAAGTTGATCATCCGCGTCGGGATGCCGGCGGCGTTTGGTGTGCTGTAGATGATGCCATTGACCCGGTACTGGGTGTTCGGCGCCTCCACGTTGGAGTGGATGTTGTAATGACAGCTCTTGCAGATCGCCCGTGCCTTGTCTATGCGGTCGATCAGATGCACCCAGTGGAGGTTGTCCTTGCCATTGATGCTGTCGTAGAAGTTCGTGCGCGCGCCGTCGCCGGTCCGGCGGGCGGTGAGCCGCGTCACGTCGTGGCAATGGAAGCAGAGGTCGAAGTTAGCGGAGGAAAAGGAGCTCGGGCCCGGAAGCACGTTCCAGAAGCGCGCCCGGAGGAGGTTGAAGCGATCGGAGCCGTGCGGCCCCTTGGGCTGGGCCTCGTTCGCGGGATACTGCGACACCACCCCCTTGAACGAGGGGCCGGAGAAGAAGTTGTTGTTGTGGCAGTCCGTGCACCGGATCACCGAGGAGGTCGACAGCCCGTTAAGCGAGAGCTGGTCGTTGAGGTTCTGCGATGTGTTCCGGCCGGCTCCCCCCACGGGGTGGTAGGCGGTATTGGCCGTCTGGAACTCCGTGCGCTTGTTACCCGTCGTGATCGAGCCCGATGGGTCGCCGGGCACGCTGGTGCCGATGACGGTGGCGTAGGTATCCCCGTGGCACCTGAAGCAGATCTCGTACTCGTTGATGTTGCGGTCCAGGGTAACGTCCTGGACGACGGCGCCGGACAGGTCGATCGCCCGCATCCCCTCGTACACGCCTCCGGTCCCCGCCGTGCCCCGGGCCCTCACGCGGTGCGGGTTGTGGCAGTCCGGACACTCGACGTGCTTGCTGGTGTTGAGCACCGCCTCGGCCGTGGGCGCCGAGGTCGTGAACACGGGCTCATGCCCCAGGTAGTCGGCGATCGGATGGCGCCTGGCCTTGGCGAACTGCGTCTTGATGTCGAAGGTGATGCCGCCCTGCGCCGCCGGGGCATGGCACCGGTAGCAGGTCTCCTCGATCGCCGGCGCCCCCGCGGAGGTCGCGCCCTCGCGGAGGAGGCGCGGCGCGCCGGCCTTGGTGTGGGGAGTGTGGCAGGCGCTGCACGACAGCTCGGCCACCGATGTCCCCGAGCCAATGGGAAAGAACTTGGTCGTGGCGGACTCGTGGCTGGAGCCGGACCAGCCCGGCTTGACGTGACAGGTCAGGCACAGGTTGTCGGTGCGACCCGTGAGCGACTTCTTGAGGAACTTGGGGTTCACGATCAGGTGGGGATCGTGACAGGTCGTGCACTGGACCGAGTCGCGGAGCCCGATGGTGGCGCCCTCGTACAGGCGGATGGGGCCCGTGAGCGCGCTCGGGGCCACCAGCTCACCGTCCGCCGAGGTGAGCGAATCATTGAAGACGAACGACACGGGGTGGTCGTTGGTCAGGTTCGTCCCGAGCAGGGTGTTCCCTGCCGGCATGACGCCGCCGGGCCCCGCCCCCTGCATGTTGATGGTCGCGGACTGGGCACCGAGATTGTTCACGCTGCCGATGGCGATGGTGCCGTCGTGGCACGACAGACAGAGGCGCGAGTAGCCGTTGGGCTGGCCGACGGTGGCCTGCAGGGAGCCGCTGGCGTAGGGGGTGTAGCTGGCCCCCGACAACGAGCGGTTCCAGAGAGGGGCTCCCGGGTTAGCGTTGTGCGGGGTGTGGCAGAAGACGCAGATCTGGGTTTCGCTCACGGCCCGGACGGAGCCCGGCCCGCTCACCGACAGGTTGTGCTTCGAAGAGACCATCCCCTGGCCGCTCGCCTGGGCCCAGGACACGGCCACCAGCGCCAGAGCCAGCCCCAGCGATCGGATCATGGCAGACCTCTCAGGTACTGGAACATCTGGACGCGGTTGTTGTAGCTATCCGCGACGTAGATCCGGTCCTGCCCATCGATGTGCAGCCCGGTCGGCAGCCAGAAATTGCCGGGAGCCGGGCCCGTGGCTCCGATTCCCAGCAGGAACTGGCCCCTCAGGTCAAAGATCTGCAGCACATCGTGGATTCCCTCGACCACATAGACATGCCCCTCGGAGTCCAGGGCAATGCCCTTGGGCTGGGCGAAGTCGCCGCTGCCGTCGCCATGGCGGCCGAAGTGCCCGCGGGGCCGGCCGTCGGCTGCGAAGATCTTGACCTGGAAATTCATCGTGTCCGCGACGTAGATGACTCCGGCCCGGTCCACCGAGACGTTGGTGGGATAGTTGAACCCCGCGGCGCCCGCTCCCCGCTGGCCGATGGTCCCGAGCCGCCTTCCCGCAGGATCGAAGATGGCCACGTGATGAGCCAGGGTGTCGACCACGTAGACCCGGTCCCCCGTGGGGGACACCGCCAGTCCGGTGGGTCGCAGCAGGTCCTGGCCGAACTCGCGCAGCAGCTTCCCGCTCCGGTCGAAGACGCCCACCAGCCGCAGCTCAGAGTCCGATACGTACACGCTGCCATCGGGGGCCACTGCAACCCCGATGGGCGTCTTGAAAGGCCGCCTGCCCATCTGCTTGATGGCGCTGTACTTCCGGGCCTGGAGGTCGAAGATGTGGATCACTCGCGCGGCGGAATCGGCGACGTACACCCGGCCGGTCCCGTCCGCCGCCAGGCCGTAGGGCCGCTGCAGGCGGATCTCCTCTCGCCCAGCGATGACCTCCCACACCCGCCCGAGCCACGACTTCGGCGCCTCGATGTCCTCCGGCCGCGACAGGCTACCGATATACCGTACTCGCGCGGGCTCGGGCGGCGACGGCCAGACCAGGGCCGGAAACGTCGCTGGCGGCGGGGGCGTGGGGCCGCAGGCCGCGGCGGCCAGGAGGATCGAGAGCACGAGGCCCGCCCGGCGCGATCTCATGGCCAGCCGAAGCTGTAGCTCAGCGGGCGGGTGATCCTGAGGAAGACCCGGCTGCGCTCGGTGTCCACGTTGTGACCGGTCAGCACGGATTGCTCGAAGTCCAGGGTGATACTCCAGATGTGGAAGCGATAGGACAGAGATCCGCGCACGCCGTGGCGGACTTCGTTGACGACCTGCTCGCGTTCCAGAAAGCCTTCGACTTGACCCTGCAGCGCCGCGAACGTCACCGTGGCCTGGCCGCGGAAGGATTCGTATGCGAAGTCGCCGGACTTGTCCTCCCGCTGGACTTGACGGACACCCCGGCGGGCGGACAGCGACAGCGTAAACCAGTAAAGCGGGGAGGCGTCGATCCCACCCTCTCCGATATAGCTCGTCTCCTCGGTCGGCGCCCTCCCCCCACCGCTCGCGGAGCGGTGCGCGTAGTCCGCGGCCGCCCGCAGCGTCAACGACGGCGTCGGGATGACAGATGCCTCCAGGCGGGCCAACTGCCCGTCCTGCGCGCCGTCACCCTCCTGGCGATCCAGCCCGACTGTCCCGGTGAGCGTCGTCCTCGGGATGACGAGGCTGGTAACGCCAAGACTGCCCGATTGCGAGACGAACGGATCGGCGGACCCGCCCCGATCGAAAAGGTTCACGTAGTAGTCGCCGGTCAGGGTGTGGCGCGGGAAGAACGTGCTGGCACCTCCCAGGTGACCGCGGTGGCTGACGGTGGCGCGCTGCGTGCCCCCGGTGATCTGTGTCCCGTAGTCGGCGGCAGTTCGCAGATGCGGCAGCGGGGTGGCACTCAGCCCGCTGAAGAGGCCGCCGAACCAGTCGATCCCGTCAGAACCCACGAGCCCCGCATTGGCGCCACCCGTGACGGTGAGGTCTGGGGTGAGTCGCTTCGTCACCATTCCGTCGGCGGTGACGGACTGCGTCGTGCTACCCGCGCGGTCATCGATACTGTATCGCATCGTCGCGCCGCCGTCGAGGGTCGGGGAGAGTGGTCCCGTCAAGCCGAGGGCACCGGATGCCGACTGATCCTCCTCGGACCCCCGGTACGTGAGGCTGGGAGTGAGGTATCCCTGTTCGCCGATGCGCACCCGGTCCTGGTACTGGAGGGAGTGAATGAGGTCTTGCTCGGGAAGGCCCTGCACGCTTTCCCCCTGGCTGTTCCGCTCCACGCTCTCCAGGCGGTAACTCACCGTTGGAGTGGACCGCTCGAAGCTCTTCCGGAGATCCAGCGAGGCGCTCGTGCGCGTCTCCTCAATGTCCAGTCCGAGGCCGACGGTTTTCACCGTCTCCCGCCTGAGGGCCACGGAGCTCTCTGGGAGCAGTGCGCTGCCCCGGTAGTTCCAGGCCACCCCCTGCCTATCGGTGGTGATGGTGGTGAACTGGGAGCTCCCGGTCTGGCTGAACGTGCTCTCTGCCACCGAGCGCGACCCTTCGATGTCGAAAGAGTGCGGCGACTGCGGGAAGAAATTGAGCCTGATCCGGTATGGATCGAGAAAGACCGACTCGCTGCTCGCGCTCGGCCCCTGCGTGGACTGGTCGGCATAGGTCCCGGCCACGGAGAACACGAGGAAGCGCGGGCTCCACACGAACCCGTCCAGGGCCGGGCTGTACAGGGTCCCCCAGCTGAGGGTCTCCGCCGTGCTGTCTCCTGTCCGCAACCTATCCACCCCCCCGGTCGTTTCGATCCGGCCCGTGAGGTTGACCTGCACCTGTGCGCGGGCGACGTCGGCCGGCCCGAGGGCCGGCCCCATCAGTGCCACGGCCACGGCCACCACGCGCCATCCCACAAGTAAGGGCCCTCTTCGCAGGGTCCAGAATCCTCGACGGGCACGGGAGGTCTCCCACAGGCTGAACGGAATCGTCAGGCGATCTTCCGTTGCCCTCTTCACGACCCAAAGTAGCACGCACGCACGGCGAGCCCCACATCTTGTGTTGCCGTAATGAGCGCCTCCGCGGCTCTGCGGAGGATTCCCCCCTCAAAGCCGCGCCCGTGACGCCGCAGACCCCGTCCGGCCCCTGGTCGGCTCGCCGTGCGCAACCGGGCGGCCACAAGGCGAGTCCCGCTATGGCTGACACAGGCTGAAATTGAAGTTGGTGGTGGCCCGACGGTGGAAGACGCGTTACTGGGCGGGCGGAATCCGCTGATGCTGTAGGCTCGGCCGTATCCACCACACGGCCTGACCTGCGAGCCGCTGTAGAACACTCGTGCGTGGGGTGCTCGCCCACTGGCCGGTTTTCAGGTGTCCACCGAGGCATTGGCCCCGTCGGGACGGCGACAGGCCGGACTTACGCATGATGGCCGTTTCATATCGGCGGGGGACGGCATGCGGCCGGCGGGGCCCATGGCCCCGCCGGCCTGCGAGGGCCTACCCTCGCCGCTACCCGTCCTTCTTGTGGCAGGTCAGGCAGAGCGCGCTGCCGGTATTGTCCACACGGAGGAAGGTCTGGGTGTTGGCCCGGTGCGGATCGTGGCAGGAAGCGCACTGCACCTGGCCGGTGTAGAGCCTGACACCGCCGGTGCCGATGAGGTCGCCTGCCAATACCGGCTTGAAGCCGACGGTATAAGCCGTAGACCCGTCCCCGACCGTGGAGCTCGGGCTCCTGGCGACGCAGCATCAGGTACGCGGGTAGCGCGAGCGACAGGCTGCCGAGCACGGGGGCCAGCGCGTGAGCGCCGAGCAGATGTCGCGCGCAGTCTTCCTCGCACACCAAGTGGACGAGCAGCGCGCCGCCTGCGACCGCGCCGAGGCCGGCCGCCGTGGCGATGCCGGCCGCAGACCAAGTGGCCGCGCGCCGGCAGAACACGATGATCGCCCCCACTACAGGCAGGGCGAGGACGATCGACACGCTCAGGCAGAGCATGTCGTAGAGGAGGCTATTGGCTATGTAGCCCGGGCTGGCGTCGCCGAAGATCGGCACGAGCGTCAGCGCGAGAGTGGCGACCAGGCCGGAAGTGGCCAGGCCCAGACCCGAGCGCGCGGCCGTCTCGCGGCCGGGAATACAGAACGCGAGCGCGGCCGTGATTCCGCCCGCGGCCATGAAGCTCAGGGCGGCCAGGATCGAGAGGAAGCCCGGACCGCCGACCTGCTCCAAGAGATCCCGGCGGATACCAATCGCCGATACGACGGCGAAGCCGATCAGTAGCCACAGGGCGATCAGCCCCAAGGCGACCTCGCGCAGAGGCCGGACGGGGCGCACGGGCTGCAGATCCTGACACAGCTTCTCGATGAGCGCGGACGACGTCACGGTGATTCTCCCAGCAAGCGCCGCAAGGCTCGATAGCCACGATGCGCTCTGACCTTGAGTGCGACGGGGGTCACCCCGGCGCGCGCGGCCGCCTCCGCGACGGAGAGGCCGTGAATCTGCATCAGCTCGACCGCTTGCCGCTGCGCGACGGGGATCTGCTCGAGCGCGCTCTGAAGAGCGGGCGATAGCCGGAGCGAGATCGGGACGTCGGCGGCGGAGGCATCGTGTGCGGCTTCAAGTGGTACTTCGCGCAGCGAGCGTGTTCGGTTACTGCGCTGGGCATCGATCAGGGCATTACGGGCGATGGCCCAGAGCCAGGGCTCGAAGGGTCGCTCGGCCCGGTAGGTATGGCGGGCCCGGTGCAGCGAGAGCAGCACGTTCTGAGCAACGTCGTCGGCGATCGACGCGTCGCGCAAGCGCAAAAGCGCGAAGCGACGGATCTCGGGGAGCAGGCTCTGGAGGAGGCGCTGGTATGCGGTGGCATCCCCGCGCTGGGCGGAGGCCATCCATTCACCCCAGTTGGGACGCTCGGAGGTCGGTAGAACGCTCGACTCCACGTCGAGAGACTACTCCACGGCTCGGGGTCCCGGAAAGGTGGCTCCTTGGCGTCGTCCGGCCTGTTTGATAGGGTGACCCAGCCCCACGG
>Ga0209640_10001705_pt1 | contig 18887 bp, 16 predicted proteins | sample RifCSP10_1_FD_184018 | JGI IMG/M metagenome (GOLD analysis project Ga0209640, IMG submission 184018) | Soil microbial communities from Rifle, Colorado - Rifle CSP2_sed 10_1 (SPAdes) (version 2) | ecosystem: Environmental > Terrestrial > Deep subsurface > Rock core/Sediment | place: Rifle... | reverse complement strand
GCCCGCGTTCCGGCGTGCGCGGATCGTCGCCTGGGGGCGGATTGTAGCCGTCGCCGTACAGCAGGATCCGCTCTTTCGGGAGGTACGCGATGAGCTGCCCGCTGTGATGCCGATGGTTGTCCAGGTGATACAGCTCGATGGTGTGCGTGCGATCCGTCAGCACCCGCTTGTCCGACACCGTCTCGATGGTCGCCGGCTGGGGCGATTTCGCCAGCAGGTCGGGCTCGATCGTGCGCGGCCGCGCCCACACCTGCTCGTAGAACGGCTTGTTCACCTCGTGCGTGATCACCGTGATCCCCTGGGCCACGTACGTCCGCAAGCCGCCCGCATGGTCGTAGTGGGCGTGGGTGTTGACGACGTACCGGATGGGCTTATTGGGCACGGCCTTGCTGATTGCCTCGTTGGCGGCGAGCGATCGCGCCTCGCTCGTCGGACCCTCGAGCATCACGATGTGGTCCGCGAACTCGACAGCCAGGCTGCGCGTGTTGGCCGCGTTCACCGACCAGACACCGTCGGCGACCTTCTGCACCTCGGCGGTGACCGGCGGCGGGGGCGGCGCCTGGGCGACGTTGGCGGGCACCGCCAGCGCGACCGGGGCGTTGGGTCTCACGTCCTTGATCGTGACGTCGAGCGTGTCGAAGCCGTCCTGTTTCTCCACGATGTGGGTGGGAAACTGGACGCCTCCGAAGTCGGCGTAGTCCGAATACGTGATCTCGATCGGCACGTCGCCCACCACCGAGTTCGTCCCCAGGTACTCGACGCGATCGACGAGGTTCTGGTCGTTGAGCGTCACCGTGACGTCACGACCCTCGACCGTGAAGGTGACGACGTTGCCATTGGCGGTGGCGTTGGCGGCAAGCGCCGCCTTGATCACGCCGTGCGGCGTCAGCCACAGCTGGCGCAGGCGGTCGCTGACGGCGGCGGGGTTGGGAACCGGCTGGGCGCCCCCCTCGGCCCAGGCGTGCGTCCCGCTGACCACCTGAACCGTCCGCTGATCCTGCGCGAAGGGCTGCGCCCCGCCGCCGCTCGGCGGGTTCTCCCCCTGCGCGCGCAGCAGCTCGAGCCGCATGGCCGGCGCCTGATAATCAACGGCCATGGCATAGGTCTTCACCACGAAACGCGGCCAGCGCGCGCCCGGGCTCGCCGCCTGGCCGAAGGCAAAGTTGGATCCGCTGCCTGCATACTCGATCGAGTTCAGGTTCGTGGCCCCCATGGCCTCGGCAGCCGCCGCGACCCCTGTCGGCCGCGAACTGCAGCCGGCGATCGCGACCACCAACGCACTCGTGACGACCAACGTGGAAACAGCTCGCATGATCGACTCCTCTTGTAAGAAAGCGCAGTGCCCGTTACGGCTTGACGGCCTGGATCGTGATCTCCTTGAGCGGCTCGAGATCCCGCGGCAGCTCGGTCGCGCCGGCCGGCCACCGGTTGGCCTTGAAAAGGAAGCCGACGACGTCGGCGGTCTGCTGGCGCGAGAGGCTGCTCGGGCGATCGAGCGGCATCGAGATGCGGATGCGCTCGAAGAGATCGCCCACGCTGAGGTCGTTCCAGTTGGAGGTGAACACGCCGCCGACGAGCGCCGGCGTCATGTCGCCGCCTTCCAGATCCGAGCCGTGGCAGGCGGCGCAGCGCTCGTAATAGATCGCCTCGCCGCGCTTGGCCTGCGCGTCGGTATACACGCCGTCCCAGACCGATCCGGCGGCGTTCTGCGCCGCCACAACGGACACAAAGACGACGAGAGCCACAAAGGTCACGAAAGCCACCAGGAAAACCGGCGCTCTGTGTCCTTTGTGGCGATCTCGTCTTCGTGTTCTCATCATCGATCGTCGTCGTTGCCGGGCAGGCCGAACGCCAGATACTCGCCCGAGTAGGCGCCGCCGCTCACCGCGACGATGATGTACTGCTTGCCGTCCAGCATGTACGTCATCGGCGATCCGCTCTGGATGGCCGGCATCCACACGGCGCCGACCTGCTGGCCCGTCCTCTTGTCGTAGGCGCGCAGCATGGCGCCGCGCGTTCTGCCGGGCAGCGTCGTGATTTGCGGATCGCCCATGATGACGAGCGTCTTGGTCACCACCATCCCGACGCCCGCGGTGCCGGGCTGACCGGTCTTCGGGATGTTCATGCCCTTGAGCAGCGGATGGTTGCGGATGTTGTCCGGCGTGTCGCCGTGCGGCGTCTGCCACAGCAGCTCGCCGCGATTGAGATCGATGGCCGCGAGCAGGCCGTACGGAGGCTTGACGACGGGCAGGCCGTCCACGTTCAGTCCAGGCACCGGCGGGGCTGGCGCACCCCCGGCCGGCGGCGCGTACCGCTGCGGCAGGTTCTCGCGGCTGCTGATCCCGGCATCCGCCGCGCAGCAGTCTCCGGGCCCCCAGACTTCCACGAAGGGCCGGCCCGCGATGCCCGAGACGTAGCGGATGTCGGAGTATCCCGCCGGCGGCGCCACGAGCGTCCGCACGCCGAACGTGTTGCCCGCCGGCGCAAAGAGAATCCCGTTCTCCGGATCGTAGCCGCCGCCCGGCCAGTTCGTGGCGGTGGCGGGCACGATGGCACCGAGCATCCCTTTCAGGTCGCCGAGCATCGGCGGATTGAACGGCGTGTCCGCCAGCCGGTACCGCTTCAGGATGTCGATCGCGCGCGTCCGCATCTCGGGCGTGAAGTCGATCAGGTCGTCCGGCATCTTGAGGACGCTGCGGGCGTAGGCGGGCGGCTTGGTGACATGGGGCTGCGTCGGCGAAGTCTTCTCGCCCGGCACGTCCGACTGCGGCACCGGCCGCTCCACGATCGGCCAGATCGGCTCGCCGGTGACGCGGTCGAGGACGTACGCCCACGCCTGCTTGGTCAGCTGCGCGACCACCTTGCGCGGCTTTCCGTCGACCACGACGTCGGCGATCACCGGCGGCGCCGGCATGTCGTAATTCCAGACCGGATGGTGCACGAGCTGATAGTGCCACCGCCGCTTGCCGGTCTTGAGTTCGACGGCGACGATGCTCTCGGCAAAGAGGTTATTCCCCGGCCGATGGCCGCCGTAGTAGTCGGAGGTCGGCGTCTCGACGGGCAGGTAGACGAGCCCGAGCTCCTCGTCCACCGTGATCTGGTTCCACACGCCGACGTTGCCGTTGGTGGCCAGCGACCCGTTCTCCCACGTCTCGGCGCCGAACTCACCCGGGGCCGGAATCGTGTTGAACCGCCACACCTGCTTACCGGTGCGGGCGTTGAAGGCACGCACGAGGCCCTTCGTATTGTTGTGCGTCGGCACGGTGGCGCCTTCGCGCATCGCCGCGCCGATGATGACGAGATCGCCGACGACGGTGGGCGTCGAGTGGACGGCGATCTCGCCAGTCTCGAGATCGATCTGCTGATTGACGCCCTTGACGACGCCGAGCTTCAAATCGACGACGCCGCCCGTGCCGAACGAGTTGATCATCGATCCCGTCTTGGCGTTCAGCGCGACGAGGCGATACCCGGTCGTCACGTACAGCACGCGCTCGTCGCCCTTGCCGTCGGTCCAGTACGCGACCCCGCGCCCCGAGAGCTGCCGGGGTGAAGCGGCGGCGCGCTTGCCTTCTCGGTAGCTGTGCGCCCAGATCAGCTCACCGTTCTTCGCATCGAGCGCGATGACCGATCTCCTCGTCCCGGCGGTCGTATAGAGCACGCCCTTGACCATGAGCGGCGTCCCTTCCAGCTTGTACTCAGGGAACGGACCGAAGTTGTCGGTCTTGAACCGCCAGGCCACTTCCAGCTTGTCGAAGTTCGAGGCGTCGATCTGATCGAGGGGCGAATAGCGGGTGCCCTTCAGGTCGGCGTTGTAATGCGGCCATTCACCGTTCCTCGTCGATGGCTGCCCGTTCTGGCCCGACACCCCCACCGCGACCCAGAGGAACCCGACGACGAGTGAGATGAACGCGAGCGCCGTGCGGGTAACTTTTCGCGACATCGTTTTGCTCCCTTCCTGCAACATCCCGCCACTTCCGGCTGAAGCCGGAAGCCACATGTAGCTTCCGCCTTTAGGCGGAAGAGCGCCAGTCAAGCGATCACACGGCTTCCGCCAGCGCCTCCATGCGCGACAGCGGAATCAGCTCTCCAACCTTCCTGGCGCGGGCCTTGACGTCGTTATATTCGATGGTCGCCTGGCGCACGGCCGCCGCGTTGTAGTCGGGCGTGAGCGTGCCGTCCCACTCCGCGTACCAGCGGACCGTGTCCATGATGAGGCGCTCGGGGCCGATCCAGTTGTCGAACCGGCCCAGCCGAATCTCGGCCGACGCCACGCCCGCCGTCATCCTGGCGTCATATCGCCTGCGCGCCTCGACCCCCAGCACCTTGAAGTACTCGGCCATCTCCGCCAGCTCTTTCTTGCCGCCGATCGGGCCGTGGCCGGGCACCAGCACGTCGACATCCCATCCGATGATGGCGTTGCAGACGTCGATCCACTTGGTGATGTGGCTGTTGTTGGCATACGGCGCCACCCAGAAGAAGCCGACGTCGCCGAGAAACACGATCTTGTGCTGCGGCAGGTAGGCGACGACGTCGCCCCAGGTGTGCGCGGGGCCGACGCACCGGAATTGTACTTCGGTCCCGCCAATCATGTAGACCAGGTCGTCCTTGAAGGTGACCGAGGGCGGCACGAGCCGGCGCTCTTCGGCCACGTCCGCGACGCCGGGCGTCGGCGTCCACATCTTGGGCGCGGTGGGAACGGCCTTCAGCACTTCCGACCGGCAGTACGGATGGCTGAGAATCTCGGCCTGCGTGAAGAACTGGTTGCCGTTGACGTGATCGCCGTGATGATGCGTCAGGACCAGCCGGCTGAAATCCTTGCCCGTGGCCTTCTTGGCGGCGGCGATGAAGCTTTTCGCGGGAATCGGCCCCTGCAGGGCGTCGATCGCCATCAGGGCATCGGGGCCGACGATCATACCGGCGTTCGACACGCCGCCGGCGGTCAGCCCCGGGCCGCCGCCCTGCACGTAGGCGTACACGTTGGGCGCCAGCTGCCGCAGCTCCCGGTTCCAGCTCGGCGGCATCGGATAGCGCGCGTCGGTCGCCGGAGGCGGCACGGGTTGGACGGCCTGCACCGCGCCCTGCGCCGCCAGCGGCGCGCGCCCGGCGCGCGCGACGGCAGCACCGACGAGCGCGCCGGCGCCCATCTGAATCGCTTCGCGGCGGCTCAATTCCCTGATCATCGGCGCCTCCTTCAATCGATGCGGCGCATCATGGCAGCCGCCCGGGTGCCTGTCAACAACACAGACGTTCGTCGTGCATCAGGGCGCGAGGCCTTCGGTCAGCTCGATGTACGTGCCCCAGGGGTCGGTCAGAAACGCGATGGACGTCGAGCCGTTGCCGGCCTTGCGGAGCGGCGAATCGAGCGTGATGCCCGCGGCTTCCAGCCTGGTGACGAACTGCGCGAGGTTGCGGATCTCGAACCCGATGTGATCCAGCGCGCGTCCCCTCGTGCCCGGGTTCACGGCGTCAACCTTGCCGAACGTCAGGTTGACGCCTGGCAGATCGGCGGCGTCGAACTGGCCGCGCTTGCCGGGCACGGCGCCGAAGTGCTTCGCGTACCACGCCTGCACCTCGGGCACCGCGACGATGTTCCAGTGGATGTGGTGCATCCGAATCGGCTCGGCGATCGCTTTCTCTTCCAGGATCTCAACCCGGGCGCCGTCCGGCGTCGTCAGCCACGCCTGCTCCGGCCGGTTGCCCGGCTCGACTGTGAGCCCGGCCGCCTGCCACCTGGTCATCGAGCTCTTCATGTCCTTGACGTTGAACCCGAAATGGTTGATGACCGACCCCACCGTGCCTCCGGTCGGCTCGGCCTGGCGCAGCATGACGAACACGCCCGGGAACTGAATCAGCTGGAGCGTGCCGTTCTGCACGGGGGTGCCGCCGAGCGAGGTGAAGAAGCGCCGGCTGGCCTCGACGTCGCGAGCGACCAGATGGATGTGGCCCATCGCGACGCCGCCTTCACCGGGCGCGACAAGCTGGGCGCGGGCGGGACTCGTCCACAGGAGCGCGACAACGCCAAGAAGCGGCAGTAAGCGGGTGTTCACGATTCCTCCTATTTCGCGCCGATACGCGCGATGCTACACCCGCGGACTGCGTCGCTCAACCGGCCGACTTCTGTGCTTCCGCGTCAACGTCCTGCTCCCACTGCCTGATGAGGGGCCGCAGGCGCCGCGCGATGTCCGGCCGCTCCTTCGCCAGGTCGTTGCGCTCGCCGATGTCGCGCGAGAGGTCGAACACCATGATGTCTCCCCCGTCGTCGAGGAGCTTCCAGTTGCCCTGGCGGACGGCCCGCTGCTGGCGCAGCGGCGTGGCGATGCGCCAGAAGAGCGTGCGCTCCACGACCGGCGCCTTCCCCTGCAGCAGGGGCAGCAGGTTCATCCCCTCGAGCCGCGCGTCGGGGGAAGGGGTCGCGCCGGCCGCCGCCAGGATCGACGCGGTGAGATCCATGACGATGCCGACCTGCGGCGATACGCGTCCCGCGGGAATGCGGCCGGGCCACCGGAAGATCGCCGGCACGCGGATGCCGCCCTCCCAGAGCGTGTCCTTGCGATGAAAGAGCGGCGCGTTGCGCGAGAGCCACTCTCCGCCGTTGTCGTTGGTGAAAATGACCAGCGTGTTCTGCTCGAGCCCGCGCGCCCTGAGCGTGGCGAGAATCCGTCCAACGCCCTGGTCGGCACGCTCCAGCATGGCCACATACTCGCGGCGGGTGCTGGTGTTGTCGTCCATCGGCTGGACGAACCGCCCGTTGTCGGGCGCGGTGGACGGATGATCGGGCACCTGAAACGGCCAGTGCGCGGCGTTGAAGGCCACCTCCAGAAAGAACGGGCGCTGCGCCTGCTGCTCGATAAACCGCACCGAACGCTCCGCGATCAGATCGGTGATGTAGCCCGAGGCGTGCGCCGGCGATTCGTTCTCGTAGAGGTCGTGCCGGCCGTCGCCGTTGGTGTGCTGGTAGTAGTCGACAAATCCGCTCTTGAACCCGAAGAAGTAGTCGAAGCCGTGGGCGTTGGGACCGAACTCGGGCTTATATCCAAGGTGCCACTTGCCGACAAGACCCGTCGCGTAGCCGTGGTTGCCGAGCAGCTGCGGCAGCGACCGTCCCGTGACCGTCAGGCCCCGCGCACCATCGGGTCCGCTCGGGCTGGCGAGCGGGCGCTCCAGCATCACCCGCTGCTGATAGCGGCCCGTGACGAGCGCCGCGCGCGTCGGCGTGCACACCGGCGCGGCATAGAAGTCGGTGAGCCGCGTGCCGTCGCGGGCGAGGCTGTCGATGTGGGGCGTGCGGACGTCAGGCGCGCCGTAGCTTCCAATATCACCGTACCCGACATCGTCGGTGATGATGAGCACCACGTTCGGACGGCCGGCGGATGGTGCTTGAGCCTGGAACGCCGAGGCGCCGACCATCAGCACCCCGAGCAGCATGGCGACGCGCCGCGTCATGGACACTCCTTCACCTTCGATCGGCAGGTCGGGTCGAGCGCATCACGGATTGACGCGCCCGACCGTCTCAACCGCGCCCGACTGTAGCGCACTCAAGCTGGGGGTCGCAACCGGACCGCACCTGATGCGGCCGCCGCGTTCACGCAGTTGGCTCCTCAGGCCTTGGGCGCCGGTGAGGACTGTGTTATCGCCGCCCGTAATCGCCCGCGTGCGATCCGCCGAAGAGCGTCCGCCCGTCGGGCAGTACGACGTCGCGGGCCGAGGCCACGTTGGCTCGGCTCTTCCCGATAATCGCCTCCACGGTGATCACGTCGCCCGGCCTCAGCAGATTCCTGCTCCAGCCTCGGCTGATCAGCGCCGGAACGCTCCCGAGCTCGATCTCCCAGATGGTGGCCACGCCTTTCCCGTCCCGGACGTCGAGAAGGACGCGCGAATGAGGATTCACCATTTCAAACTTGACGACCGTCCCGACAATCGACACCGGCGTATCCGAGTCGCGTGGGAAGAAGTGATGGGCGAGAACCGGTGACGCCGCCAGAAGCAGTACGCTGCACGCCGTCAACATGCGAGAGCTGGCTCTCATACACGCCTCCACGGGTCGCCGAGCAACGAGTGTTCCAGCGGTGCCGTAGCAGACTGCCGCGTTTTCGTGCGGATGGTCCCGTGGTGATGCGGTGCACGCCGCGCAGCACATGGCGGCATGGGGGAAAACCCGCATCACAGCGGAATTAGTCCGCGGCCCTCGCCGCGGGCATCGCCAGCGGGAAGTCCTGTCGGGCCGCTACGCCCTGACCGTCCAGTTGCTGTACGTAAAACGGACCTCCTCCGCCAGCGTCTCCGGGTCACATGGATCGTCGCGGTCGGGAATGATCAGGCGAGGAGGTTTGTAGGCGGTGATGACGCAGTCGATCAAGATGAGCGTCTCGCCGGCGCGGCCATCCAGATCGATCGGGGTGATCGAGACGTTCCGCTTCCACGGCTTGCCGTTCACCGTCTCGTTCATCCACGTACAGAGCGCCGCCCGCTTGTCGGTCATCGCGCCGCGCAGCGTGATCTCCCCGACGGACTTGTGGCCGGGCGACGTGGTCTGGAACTTGTCTGAGCCAACGGACGTGTCGGCCACCTCGATGATGAGCTCGCCGCCCGAGACCGTCTCCCACGCGGTGTCGACGTCGGAGCCGGAGCCTCCCTGGGCGCTGTCGATTTCGACCTTGAAGCCCCGAACCTGCGCGAACTTGTCGGTGACTGTCGCTTCCGCCATCGTGGCCCCCTCTAGACCTTGAACTCGATGCGCCCTATCTTGACCGTCAGAGTCTCAGTTTGCACGGTCGAGGACGTGTCGAAGTTGACGTACGAATAGGACGTGGGGAAGCAGTCCAGGAGATTGAACGAACGCCCGGGCGTCTTGTCGGACTTGTAGAGGCTCACGATAATGTTCTTGCGGATGTTCTTCCCCGTCCTGGCCTCCTCAAACCAGGTCCGGAGCTCCTTGGTGCCTTCGGCGCTGACGACGCTCTTGAACGTCGCCGAGCCAAAGTGGGCGCTCCCGGGCCTGATGATCCGGTACTCGACATCGAGGCCGGTGGTCATCTCGCGGGCGTCGACGGTGAGCTCGTCGATCGCGACGTCGCGGATGTTCCTGCTCGCCTCCGGCAGCCCGGGAATCTGCACGACAAGGTATAGCGTGCGGTCGTCGCCGGCGGCTGCCCCCGGCGAGGGCTCCTGGGCTCGCGCCACCCGCCCGCCGAGCGCGGACCAGACGCCCAGGGTGGCGGTGGCGCCAGCGGTGAGCACGCGGCGCCGATCGATGCTGTGAGTCTCTGGCATAAAGCCTCCGCGCTCCCTATTGCGACACCGTGCGAGTTACGGCTGGACGCTGCCGGCGCCACCACCGCGCCGCCCGCCGCCCCCGCCGCGTCCGGCACGCGCCGGCGGCGGCATCTGCTTCAAGCCGTGGAACTGGTTAGCGTAGATCGTCTGATAGCGAACACCGCTGCCGTTGCTGTCGAGCCACCCCATCGACTGCTGAAACAGGCCGGGCTCCGGGTTGCCCTGCGGAACCGTTCCCTCCAGGACGTACAGCCTCATCTCGTGCATGCCCACGAAGGCGAACGTTCGCGATCGGTCGGCGTTGGTGAGCTGGAGCTGATGTCCTTCGACGAGGTCCTGATGGCCCCAGTTGTACCGGGTCACCGTGGCCTTGCGTTCGAGGAACTTGGAGATCGCGTAGACGAGCGCCCCGCGCACGTCGTGCTTCCAGTGCCCCTCCCCGCCGATGTCGCTCCCGATGCAGGTTTCGGCGCCGGCCGGGCACGCCTTGCGGCGCGCGATGCCCTGCTGCTCGATGGGACCGTAATCGACGATGGTCACCGAGTAGCGCTCGCGGCCGCGCTCGGCGCTGTACACGCGGGCGGGCAGCGTGTAGCCGTATTCCGACGTCCACGTGCTCTGGGCCACCGTGGGTTGAGACGGAAACACGGCCTTGAAGCCGTCTTGAACGCTCTGAAATTCAACCCATTCCTGTGCCAACGCGGGCACGGCCATGGAGAGCGCCAATGTGAGAACGAGCATGATTGCGCGCACGATCCGACCTCCTCAACGCTCACGCCGCCCGGGTTTCTGGTGGTTCTGGGGATCGAGTGGCGATATTACACCAGCCCGCCCGGAACACCTTGACCGACACAAGACTCAGCGGTACGCTGACCGGCGTCCAACCCTAATCAATTCAGAGGAAGAAACCATATGCGAGTATCCATGTGTGGCTTGGGCACCCTTGCATCGCTCTTGCTGGTTGCCACGGCATGGCCCGCCGCCGCGCAACCCTCGCCTGTGATGTACGCGTGCGTCGGTCCTGAGGGCCAATTGCGCGTCGTCTCGGACGTCGCCGGGTGCAGGCCGTCGGAGGCGCCGATTGCCTGGAATCAGCAAGGACCTGAAGGGCCCGAAGGACCGCAGGGCGACCCCGGTGCACCGGCGGAAGGTGGTGGCGGCCCCACGATCATCGACGCCAATGACGTCGTGGTCGGGCCCTTCGTCACCACCGGGCAAGGCGCGGACGGGGTTCTGGTCAAGCCTGACGCCGACAACCAGGTGATTCTCAGTATCTTCGCCAGGTCGATCCAGAAGCCGACCCCCCCATTCAGTCCGGGATTCCTCTTGTGGACGTCCAGCGATTGTACGGGGCCTGCGTATTTCGCCGTGGCGCGCGGCCTCACGCAGCCATTAGTGAATCGCAACTTCTTCTTCTTTGATGGGGACGAGCTCGTTTACGCGGATCTCGCGGCGGAGCCACAGATGATCACGGCGTACTACATGGCGCCGATCTTTCCGTTCGTTGGGGATGTGGGATGCGCCGCGGCGGGCGCGTTGTCCGCCACACCATCCAAGCGGTGGACGCCGCCCTACGTGCCGCCGTTCCGGATCGAATAGCGTATCATTCCACCCGATGTGCGCACAGATGTCGGCAAGACGCTTCCGCGCCAGGACACCGGTCGCAGTGCTGGCCGCGATGTTGGTGTGTTGCGTACCGCCCGGCGCGGCGTACGCGCAGGAGGGCGCGCCGGGGACGGAGGCGCCGGGCTTGGCCGGCGCCCTGACGCTTGACGGCACTCCTGCGGCATCGGGACCCGCGGTGTCGGTCGGCGTCCTGACCGGCCGGCCGACCGTTGCGGCGATCCGCACAAACACCCCCCCGAGGATCGACGGCGGGCTTGACGATCCGATCTGGCGGGAGGCGGCGCGCGTCACCAGTTTCGTCCAGCAGCGGCCGCTCGAGGGGGCGCCGGCCACCGAGCAGACCGAGGTCTTCATCGCCTACGACAGCCAGAGCATCTACTTCGGCATCTACGCGCACTATTCGGATCCCGGGCTGATTCGCGCCAATCGCGTCGACCGGGACCAGACGGGCCGGGACGATACGGTGCGGGTGTACTTCGACCCGTTCCTCGATCAGCAGCGGGCGTACGTGTTTTCGGTCAACGGCTACGGCGTGCAGAGCGACGCGGTGCTGAATGGCGCCGACGCGAACAGCGGCACCGTCAGCCAGCAGATCGTGGGCGGCGCCGGCGGCGGCGGGCGTGCCAGCGTCACCGCGGTGACCGGGCGCAACGGGCAGGGCGGCTCGGCGCTCGGCCGGCTGCTGGATCGGCTCAGGTCGCGGACGCCGCCGCAGAACCACACGAGCGGCGGCAACCGCAGCGGCGCGCCCGGCGACAGCTCGTGGGACGCCCTCTTCGAGTCGGCGGGCAGAGTGGTCGAGGACGGCTGGGTCGCCGAGATGGCGATTCCCTTCAAGAGCCTGCGCTATCCCACGCGGCAGCAGGGAGAGGCGCACCGCTGGGGCCTGCAGATCGAGCGGACGATCGACGGCAAGAACGAGAGCGTCGTCTGGGCGCCGGTCTCGCGCAATGTGATGGGCATGCTCCGCCAGATGGGCGTGCTCGACGGCATGACCAATCTGTCCACGAGCCGGAACCTCGAGTTCCTGCCGACCGTGACCGCCATCCGCGCGGATGCGCTCCATACGGGATCGGGCGGACACGACCACGAGCACCTCGCCACGCAGGCCGAGGGCGCCATCAACGTCAAGTACGGCGTGACGTCGAACCTCGTCTTCGACTTCACCTACAACCCGGACTTCTCGCAGATCGAATCGGACCAGGCGCAGATCGAGGTCAACCAGCGCTTCCCCGTGTTCTACCCGGAGCTGCGGCCGTTCTTCCTCGAGGGGCAGGAGATCTATCAGATCTCCGCGCCGTACCCGCTGTCGCTGGTGCACTCGCGCACGGTGGTCGATCCGCGGTACGGCGCGAAGCTCACGGGCAAGGTCGGCAACACCACGCTCGGCTTCATGGTGGCCAACGACGAGGCCCCCGGACGGATTGACGATCGCGCCGGCGCCGCGTACGGGCGGGACGCGAAGGTGGTGCTGGGTCGATTGCGCTACGACCTCTACTCAGAGTCGCATCTCGGGGTGATCTTCACCGACCGCGAGTTCCTCGACAGCTACAGCCGCGTGGGCGGCGTCGACGGCGTCTTCCGCCTGGGCGTGAACCACAGGCTCCGTTTCACCGCGCTCAACGCCGACCGCCGTGATGAGGACGGTTCACGCCACACCGGGCCGATGTTCGACATCAACCTGCGGAAGGAAGGCCGCCACCTTGTGTACGACGTGCGGCACAACCAGCTTCACCCGGAATTCGGCACGAACCTCGGTTTCATACGCCGGGTCGATCAGAAGCAAACGAGCGCCGGCCTGTCGTACCGGTGGTGGCCGGAGAGCTGGATCGTCAACTGGGAGCCCCGCGTCCAATACGAGCGCAACTACGACTATCAGGGCGTGCTGCAGGATGAGGGCATCTGGGGGCGGTTGAACCTGCAGTTTGCGAACAACATCAACCTCTACATCAACGTGAACCGCGACATGGAGCGGTACCGCAACATCGACTTCTGGAAGACGCGGTACAGCGTGGGCGGCAACGTGAACACGAGCCGCCGCATCGGCGTCGGCTTCTCGTCCTGGCGAGGCGATCAGATCCGGTTCATCGACAACCCGTTCCTCGGCGCCGATCGGCAGCTCAACCTGCTCGTCACCGTCCGGCCGTTTTCGCGGCTGCAGTCGGAGGTCAACCTCAACACGAGCCAGTTCGTCGACGTGCGAAACAACACCAAGGTGTTCGACATCAAGCTCCTCCGGACCCGGACGACCTATCAGTTCACCGACCGGCTGCTCCTCCGGAACATCATGGAGTTCGACACGTTCGAGAAGACCGTGGGCGGGAACGTGCTGGTCTCGTACCGCGTGAACGCGGGCACCGTCTTCTTCGTCGGCTACGACGACCATTACCGCCAGGGCAACCAGATCGACGAGCAGGTGTTCCCCACCACGGCGATGCTGCGGACGAACCGGGCGGTGTTTACGAAGCTGCAGTATCTCTTCAGGTACTAGACGACCCGCTCGCCGGCACGGCGAGCACCGGACAGCGGCTGCTGCGAACCACCACTTCCGTGGTGCTTCCGCGCAGCGCGTCGAGAAACCCCCGCCGGCCCTGCGTGGTCAGCACCAGCAGGTCCGCCGGCGGGTCCGCCGCCGCCCGCACGATGCCCTCGACGACGTCTCCTTCGATGATTTGTGTCGTCCAGGTCCAGCCGCTCACCTCGGGCAGATGAAGGCGTGGCATCGTGGCGGCCGTGCCCACGTGCAGCAGTTCGACGGTCACGGGCCCTGCGCCCAGCGGCTCGAGGATTGCCGGCAGTGCCGCGACCGCCGCGCGCGGATGCGGCAGCTGGTCGACGGCCACCACGATCCGCTCGAGGCGCTCCTCACCGGTGTTGAAGTCGATGAAGCCGTCCACACCCGGAGGCACGAACAGCGCGGGCAGGGCCGACCGGCGGGCCAGCGGAACCGCCACCTCGTCGTACATCCAGCGCGCGACGCCGCTGCGCTGGTGCGTGGCGAGCACGATCAGGTCGGCGGGGTGGCGCTCGAGGTAGTTGAGAATCGCGCCGGTCGGCTCGTTGCCTCCCACGGCGATCTTGCGGACCCGCAGCCCGAGATCACCCACCGCTTCCCGCGGGCTCCCCGCCGGAAGCAGCCCCCAGTGCGTCAGGGTGTCCCGGACGCGGGGAAACTCACCGGCGTCCTCTTCCGCCTCCTCCTCGTGCGCGAAGTGGAAGATCGTGAGCGCACCCTGGCTGGCAAGCGCCAGCTTCAGCGCGTGCACGAACGCCACCTCGCTCGCTGGCGAAAAGTCCGTCGGATGAAAGATGCGAATCACGGCACCAGAATCATACCTGTCTTGGCGCGCGGCGTCCCGGCAGGTACACTTGAAGCCTCCCTCGCGCCTTCCGGAGGTCGCCCATGTCTCGCTTCTGGACCGCAGCCTTGACGGTGGTGATCTGCTCTGTAATTCCGGCAACCGCCACCACATACCCGCCTGTCACGTTCGACGAGCTCGTCGCTCGCGCCGACGTGATCTTCCTTGGCGAGGTGATCGACGTTCGGCCGTTCCCGCTGCCGACCCGCGACGGCACCATTATCAAGACGCGCGTCACCTTCCGCGTGTCGGACGCGATCTGGGGCACGACGGCCGCCCTCGAAGTGTTCGACTTCTTCGGGGGCGAATGGGGCGGGATCGGCATGGCGATCGCGGACATGCCGGCGTTTGCGGTCGGCGACCGGCGCGTGGTGTTTGCCTACCGGGACTCCAGGACGATCAACCCCATCGTCGGCTTCACGCAGGGGTTGCTCCAGATCGTCCGCGACAGCAGCGGCGTTGACCGAGTGTTGACCTCGGACGGCATGCCCCTCGACCGGCCCGAGAGCATCGGCGCCTCACGGGCGGCCGTCTCGGCCGCGCCGGCTGTGCCGATGCGCCTCACGGAGTTCCGCAGCCGCATCAGCCGTGCGCTGGCGGAGGCACGACGACGATGAAGACACGTGTGGCGGTTCTCGGCGCCGCGTGCCTGCTGGTGTGGCTCACCTCCCCTGGCCGCGCGTACTGGCTCAACGGGCAGCGCTGGGTCTCGGGATCCAGCATCGTCATGCAGATGCAGCTCGGTTCGTCGGGAGGCGCGCTCCTCGACGGAAGCGCGAACTGGAACACGGCGGCAGAAGGCGCGCTCGCACGATGGAATCAGGTGCTGAACGGTGTGTCATTCCGTGTGGTGCGCGAGTCGACGGAGGGCGTCGCCTTGCGCAATGGAATCAATGACGTATTCTTCGATGACGACGTGTATGGCGATTCCTTCGGCGATGCGGTCGCATTCACCAAGTGGATTTATCGTTTGCCCGACAACACGATGATCGAAACGGACGTCATCTTCGATCGGAACGAGAGCTGGAATTCGTATCGTGGCAACTTGAGACGGAACAGCAGCGGAGGCACGTTGTACGACATCCGCCGCGTCGCGCTGCACGAGTACGGTCATGCCGTCGGGCTCGGCCATCCCTACGAGCACGGGCAGTCGGTGTCCGCGATCATGAACCGGGTCACCAATCTGGACGACCTCCAGACGGACGACATCAACGGGGCGCGCGCGATTTACGGCGCTCCGGCCGCGCCCGCGCCGCGCGACACCTTACAGTCCGGCGCCCGCCTGCTGCCCGGACAGTCGCTCACCTCCACCAACGGACGGTACCGTCTGCTCTATCAGACCGACGGCAATCTCGTTCTGTACGACGACGTCGAGCGCACGGCGCCGTGGTCCACCGCCACCACCGGCACGAGCGCGGGGCAGGCGCTGCTGCAGGGCGACGGCAACTTTGTCATCTACGACGCCCAGGGCGTCGACCGCTGGGCCACCGGCACCGTGGGCAACGCGAACGCGCGCCTGCTGGTCCAGAACGACGGCAACCTCGTCCTGTATCGCGCCGACGGTGAGGCGATCTGGGATCGCTCCCGGTAGGCTGGAGCGGCCCGGTTAACCGGCGAAGCATCGCTCAACGGCCGCGTTGAAGCCGTAGCGCCGCTCGAACGCCGTCCCGGGCTGGCATGGCGGGGGCTACAATGCCTCTATGCCCTCGACGAGCGACGCATTCCGCACGACACTCGACCTGTTCAAGACGGGTCTGGACCTCGTGCGCCAGAACCTGCGGCGCGATCACCCACAGGCAAGCGAGGACGAAATCGACGCCGGCTCCGGCAGTGGCTTCGGGAGCGACCGGGCGCAGAGTCTGGTGACTGCCCCGGTCGGCCGGTTGACGTGAGTGCCAGACTCGGGTGACATCGCTCGAAGCCGCATTACGCCGGATCGACGCCTCAGACTCACGCTGTCCAGTGAGCCGCACGCGCCGGTCGTGGACCTCTTGTTCGCCTCGTCAGGGATCGAATCGGAGGTGGTGGCCGAGGCCGAGCCAATCGACCTTCTGCCGCACCTGAGGATGGGCGTCGCCCGGACCGGGCACCTGATCGCCTTGAAAGTCCTTTCTCGTGACGATGTCAGGCGGCCGCAGGATCTCGTGGACCTGCGAGTGCTGCTCCGCGTTGCCTCACCGGCCGAGCTCACGCGGGCACGGCAGTCGCTCGCCTGATTGCGGCCCGTGGATACCATCGAGGCCGTGACCTCATGTCGGAGATGAACAGGTTGTTCCCACCGGCTGAGTGAACGATTCCAGATCAACCTGGCGGCGCTCGATTCGTGGACTGATTCAATTTGGTCGCGCGCCGCGTCAGTCGTCAGGCATCGTCTCGAGCAGCGCCAGCGTCGCCCAGTTGCTGGCAGCCGCGGAGATGAACTGATCGTTCCCGTGCGGGAACCCGCTCTCGAAATAGGCCTGCTGGGGAATCGATCGGCTCCTCACATGCCACGAGCCATCGGCCAGCTGCGTGTCGAGGAGAAACCGTACGCCTCGTTGATAGGCCGGATGTGACGGCGCGATGGCTCTGGCGTCACGAAGCGCCACGAGCACGCTGCCCGTCGCGTAGGCATCGCTCTCCAGCGTGGGCAGCGAGCTCCATCCGCCGTCGCTCCTCTGCTGCATGAGGAGCGCCGTTCCCAGGGCCCTGACGCGTTCGGCGGAATACCCACTCCACGCAAGCCCGAGGAGCTGAAAGACGGCTTCCTCGGTGTGCTGGGCCCGCTGGCCGACCAGCCATTTGGCACCCGCCGCAATCGCGTCCTTCCCGACCGGTGCACCGTAGAGCGAGATGCCGCGAATCGCCACCGCGGTGGACGTGATGTCGCTTGCCTCGTGCGGCGGACGGTGCGCGTTGACCCGCATCCGGCCGTCCGTCAGCTGCCTCGACAGCAGATAGTGCGCGAACGCGTCGGTCACGGCATCGGCCGGCTGCCGCTCGGCACCGAGTCCAATCAGCACGTACCCCACGGTGGTGGATCCGCCGGCCAGACCGATGCCTCGCAGCGCGCGCTCCCGCCAGCTCTCGAGGTACGCCAGCGCATGCCGCCGCTCGGCGGCGGCGACGGCTTCGTCCACCTTCACGCCCTTCTGCCGGGCTTTCGCCACCGTCATCGCGGTGAGGGCATCGTGATGACACGACAGGCACCCGGCTTTCTCGGTGAACGACGCGTCCGCTCGCTGCAGCAGTGGAATGGCTCGTTCGACTGCGGCGCGGATCGCGGGGCCCCCGGCAGCATGGCTCGGCATCGGCGTGGGGATCGCGCCCGGATCGGGCCGGCCTCGCCGCGCCCCGGCGGCCGCCAGCGCGGCCAGGATCTGCGGGTCGTCCCGCCGCGACGCAAAGTCGAGCGCCGTCAGGCCGTCGGCGGTTGCGGCATTCGCGTCAGCGCCCCGGTCGAGCAGCAGGCGCACGATGTCAAGAGATCGGTAATCCGAGCTGCACGCCTGCATCAACGCCGTCAGACCATCGGCATTGCTGGCGTTCGGATCCGCGCCGCGTTCCAGCAGCAGGCGCACGGCGCCCGCATCGCCCCGGACGGCGAGCGACTGGAGGGCATCGGCGAGACCGCGTCGATCGACGGCGCCGATCACCAGGTCCGCGCACGAGCGGCACCGCGCTCGCAGCGCGTTGCCGAGCGCCGCGGCCGCATCCGCCTTCACGTCGGCTCCACGCGCGATAAGGATCTTCATCACCTCCGCATCCGCGGCATTGGCCGCCTCGCGCAGCGCCGTCGTCCGGTTCGCGGCCACGGCCCTTGCCCTCGCGCCATGGTCCAGCAACGCTGTGACGACGGGTGCGGATCCGGCGCGACTGGCCGCGATGAGGAGTGCCGTCCGCCCGTCGTCGCCTCCGGCCTCGGTCTGCGCGCCGCGCTCCAGCAGGAGCCTCGTCTTCTCCGCGTCGTGGACGGCCCACATGAGCGCCGTGGCGCCGGCGTCGTTCGCCGCGTGTGGATCGGCGCCGGCGCCGAGCAGCGCCTTCACCATGGCCGCGTCCAAGTACAGCGCGGCATACATCAGCGGGGTCGTTCCACCAGGTCCGCGCCGGCGCGCCACGTCTGGATGTCGCGCCAGCTCCCGCCTGGCGCCGGCGGCGTCGCGGCGGCGGAGCGCCTCCATCAGTCGCGTGGCATCCGGGTCGGCCGGCGTCGGCGGCACATCCCCGGCGACCTCGTCCGGCCAGCCGGCGCCCTCGTCGATCCATCGTTTGATGGTGTCGACGGCCTCCTGCGGCAGGGGCCCGGTGGGAGGCATCTGCTGCCCGAACTGCGTGCCGATCAATTTCAGGTAGAGGCGGCTGGTGGCGCTGCTGCCGGGAATCAGCACGGGAAACGTGCCGCCGCCGAGCGCCGCACTCCGCCGATCCAGGCGGAACCCGTTCATCAGCGTCACGTCATGGCGCTCCGACAAATGCGCGACCAGGATCGCCATGACCCGTTGGGCGCCGCCAGGGCCCATCGCCGGAATAAGACACAGAATGCGCATGTGTTGCGTGGCCACTGTAGGAGTCGGCCTTCAGCGACCCTGCGAACTACACCACGACGGACTTCAACCCGTCGCTCGATATCATCGATGAGAGCAAACT
>Ga0209640_10001704_pt1 | contig 18895 bp, 17 predicted proteins | sample RifCSP10_1_FD_184018 | JGI IMG/M metagenome (GOLD analysis project Ga0209640, IMG submission 184018) | Soil microbial communities from Rifle, Colorado - Rifle CSP2_sed 10_1 (SPAdes) (version 2) | ecosystem: Environmental > Terrestrial > Deep subsurface > Rock core/Sediment | place: Rifle... | reverse complement strand
GGCGGATCGCACCGCGGACGCGCCGCCGCTTCGCCCGACCGGCGGATCGCTGCGAGTCGTCACGAGGAACCTCCGCGCGGGATACCTGCGAAAGAACGGCGTTCCCTACAGCGAGAACACCGTGCTGACCGAGCACTGGGATCTCTACAAGCGGCCGAATGGTGAGGAGTGGCTCACGATCACGACGCAGGTCGAAGATCCCCAGTATCTGCCCAACGCGAGACTGGTCGCGCCGCTGTTCAAGAAGGAACCCGACGGGAGCAAGTGGGATCCGACACCCTGCTCTGCGAGCTGGTAAGTGGGAAGTGCGAAGTTCGAAGTAGGGAAGTAAGTCTCGAAGTTTGAAGTTCGAAAGTGTGGAAGTAAGTCGATAAGTTCAAAGGACAGAAGTGCATGACTCGCAGCCAGTCTGTTATCGTCGCGCTGAGCGTCGCCGTCATGCTGTCGGCGGTTCCTGTCGTTGCCCAGGTCGATCTCACCGGCACCTGGCAGCGCGTCGCACAGAACGACAACGGCGCCTCGCGGGAACCGGTCGATCTCCTGGGCATGCCGCTCAGCGCTGATGGCCGGGCGAAGGCGCTGAGCTACGACATCGCGGCCCTCTCCGCGACCGAGCGCCAGTGCCAGATGTACCCGCCGTACTACGCGCTCGTCGGCCCGTTCCCGCTGCAGATCACGACGGTCCCGGATCCCATCACGCAGAAGCTGCTCGCCTGGAAGATCGCGGGGTGGGGCGATCGCGACGAGACGGTCATCTGGATGGACGGACGGCCGCATCCGTCGAAGTACGCGCCGCACTCGCACGGCGGCTTCACCACCGGCGCGTGGGAGGGCGACACCTTGACCGCCGTCAACACGCACTTCAAGCTCGGCGACATCAAACGCCACCGCGGCTTCAGCAGCGACCGGGCGACGCTCACCTATCGCTTCAACCGGCACGGCGACTTGCTGACCGTCACCGGCATCCTCGAGGACCCCGTGTATCTGGCGGAGCCGTTCGTGCTGACCGAGGTCTTCCGCCTGACGACCAACCCGAACAGCTTCCCGCTGACGGCGTGCGAGCCGATCGAGGAGTTGCCGCATCTCCACGAGAATCCGGCGCTCGTTCCCCATTACCTGCCTGGCAAGCATCCTGCGCTGAACGAGATGACCGAGCGGTACAACATCCCGCTCGAGGCGGTCCTCGGCGGGCCGGAGACGATGTATCCGGAGTACCGCAAGAGGCTCAAGGACAAGTACGTGCCTCCTCCGCCCGTCGCTCCAGGCGGCCGGGGCGGCCGGGGCGCGGCGCCTCCTCCCGCAGGCCGTGGTGCGGCGCCGCCTCCCGCAGGCGGCAGAGGCGAGGCACCGCAAAGGTAACCGTTGAACGGGAACCAACTCACGATGTTCGACGAGCAAGCCGCGGGGGCCGCCGGCCTCGACTCCGCAGCGCTCGCCGGCGAGGTCCGCTCCTTCACCTGGGACGGCAAGAGGACGGAAGAGCAGACGGTCACGGCAGCCTTCGACGGGCGCCCGGTGCCGGTGCCGCTGCTCGTCAACGAGTTCTGGACGAGTCGTCAGCGCTCGGCCCACAGCCTCCACGAGATCTCCTATCGCGCCTGCTTCAAGCCGCAGCTTCCGCGCTTCTTCATCGATCGCCTGACCGCTCCGGGCGACACGGTCTACGACCCGTTCTCCGGCCGCGGGACGACGGCGCTGGAAGCCGCGCTGGCTGGCCGGATCCCTGTGGCGTGCGACGTCAATCCGCTGAGCCGGATCCTGCTCGAGCCGAGACTGCACCCGCCGTCGATGCCGGAGATCGCCGCGAGACTGAACGAGATTCCCTGGTCGGACGCCGGTGAGGCACGAGACGACCTGCGCGTCTTCTATCATCCCGAGACGCTCGATCGGATCAGCGCCTTGCGCGCGCATCTGCTTCGACGCGAGCAGAGCGGGAGCATCGACCACATCGACCGGTGGCTCCGCATGGTGGCGGTGAACCGGCTCACCGGCCACTCGCCGGGGTTCTTCTCGGTCTACACGATGCCGCCGAATCAGGCGGTGTCGATCGGGGCGCAGGAGAAGATCAACGCCCGGCGCGAACAGGTTCCACCGCAGCGCGACGTCTCGCGCCTCATCCTCACCAAGTCGCGGTCGCTGCTCGGCGACGTGGACGAACGAGTCAGCCAGGTCCTGGAAGACGTCAGAGGCCGGAGCCGGTTGCTGACGGGGCCAGCCGCCGAGACGCGGGCGATCCCGAGCGAGTCGGTCGATCTGGTGGTCACGTCGCCCCCGTTTCTGGACGTCGTGAACTACGCCGCCGACAACTGGCTTCGCTGCTGGTTCTGCGACATCGACCCGGCGGCGGTCGAGATCACGATGGCCAAACAGCCCCAGGCCTGGCACGACGCCATGCGCGCGGTCTTCGTCGAGCTGATGCGCGTGCTCCGGCCGGGCAAGTTCGTCGCCTTCGAGGTGGGGGAGGTTCGCGGCGGGCGCCTCAAGCTCGAAGAGGTCGTCATCCCATCGGCCATGGGCGCGGGCTTCGAGCCGGCGTTCGTGCTGGTCAACGCCCAACAGTTCACGAAGACGGCGAACTGCTGGGGCGTGACCAACAACAGCAAGGGGACCAACACGAATCGGATCGTGCTCCTGCGGAAGCCGGGACGCTGAGCGTCGATCCGTAGAGAGCGGGCTTCAGCCCGCGCGTCACATCGGGCTGACGTCACGCGGGGGCTGAAGCCCCCGCTCTACGACGGTCAGCGGACGGCGTGGCCGTCTGGGGCCCGAGGACGCGACCCCGCGGCGCGGGAAACTTCAGGGCGCTCGCGAAAGATCCCGCGCCGTCCCCGCCTCGTGTCCAGCCTATTCGGCGCGCCAGCATTCAACCGAGGGAGGCACGGTTCTTGATACCTGCCTCGTCTCGGACAGTCGAATATGGCACGCATCATCGGCGCCGTCGCCAGCTCGCATACGCCCACCATCGGCTTTGCCCTGGACAAGCACAAACAGGAGGACCCGGCCTGGGCGCCGATCTTCGAGGGCTACAAGCCCGTCCAGGACTGGCTGCGCGCGAAGAAGCCGGACGTGCTGCTCCTCATCTTCAACGATCACGTCACCTCGTTCTTCTTCGATCACTACTCGCACTTCGCGCTCGGCATCGGCGACTCCTACGCCGTGGCGGACGAGGGCGGCGGACCACGCGACCTGCCCCCGGTGCCGGGTCACGCGAAGCTGTCGCATCACATCGCCGCCGGGCTCGTGGCCGACGAGTTCGACCTCTCCTACTTCCAGGACAAGGCGCTCGATCACGGCTGCTTCTCGCCGCTGTCGATCCTGTGGCCGCACGAGCCCACATGGCCTGGCGCGATCGTGCCGCTGCAGGTCGGCGTGCTCGAGTTTCCGATTCCCTCGGCCAAGCGCTGCTACAAGCTCGGTCAGAGCCTGCGCAGGGCCATCGAGAGCTACCCGGAGGACCTGAACGTGGTGCTCGTGGCCACGGGCGGACTGTCCCACCAGGTGCACGGCGAGCGCTGCGGCTTCAACAACGTCGAGTGGGACATGACGTTCCTGGATCTGATCGAGAAGGATCCCGTGCGGCTGACCGAGATGACGCACGCCGAGTACGCGAGGCTCGGCGGTGTCGAAGGCGCCGAGGTCATCATGTGGCTCGTCATGCGCGGCGCGCTCTCGGCCAACATCAGGAAGCTCCATCAGAGCTACTACCTGCCGAGCATGACCGGCATCGCCACGGCGATCTACGAGAACGAGGCATCGCACCCGGCGGAGCCCGATCCGGCCTATCTCGCGCACATCAACCATCAGCTCGCCGGCATCGAGACGCTGGAAGGCACGTATCCGTACACGCTCGCACGCAGCGTCAAGGGGTACCGGCTGAACAAGTTCCTGCACAGCCTGACGGACCCGGCGTGGCGGGAGTGGTTCCGGTCCGGCCAGGAGTCGCTGTTCGAGGAGGCCGGGCTGACCGCCGAAGAACGCGACCTCGTGCGCAGGCTCGATTGGCGCGGCATGATTCACTACGGCGTCAGCTTCTTCATGCTGGAAAAGCTCGGGGCCGTCGTCGGCGTGTCGAACCTGCACATCTACGCGGCGATGCGCGGCCAGACGCTCGAGGAGTTCCTGAAGACGCGCCAGGCGCCGAGCGCGCTCTACTCCGTTGCGGGGACCGACGCCGGACGAGAGCAGGCGTCGTGGGACAAGGTGGGTACCCCCGGCTGAGAGAGCTCCCACTGACGCGGGTCTGAAGACCCGCCGCTACACTGGTCTTTTCTTCCCTACCAGCACGTCCCACCACCCGAAGTGCGTGGCCATGAGGTGGTCCAGCTCCCTCGTCTCTGGCGTGGGCTCGATCTGGTCCGGCGTGGGCAGGCAGTATGCCGCGTGCGGGGACGCTTCGAGCATGTGCAGGACGCCTTGCGAGAAGCCGCTGCCGGCGTAAGCGATGCAGCCGGCCATCGGCAGGGCCTGAAGGTCGGCGAGCGCGTACGGCACCTTCTCGTCCACGGTGCCTTCGCTTTCCTGGAACTTGCACTCGATTGCGAATGCCTTGCTGCCCGGCTCGTACACGCAGAAGACGTCGATGCGGCGGTTCTTCCCGATGATCGACTTGCCGACCTGGATCTCCCTGTACACCTTCAATCCGCGGTGATCGAATCGCCGGGACACGTAGGCCGCCACCAGGTCGGCATACGCTCCGCCGGTCACCGCCGTGAACCCATCAACGCCAGAAGATCGGGCGCGGCGGCCGGCGACTGAACGGGTTCGCGCCCCTCGCCAAACTGCCGCAGCCGCTGGGCCGACAACCTGACCGCCTCGGGGTTGAGGTCGGTGCCGATGAACCGGCGCCCCAGCCGCAGGGCCGCCACGCCGACGCTGCCGGAGCCCATGAACGGGTCCGCCACGACATCGCCGGGCTGGGAGCTCTGTTTGACGAGGACCTCGGACACCTTGGCCGGTTTCTCGGCCGGGTAGCCTCGATGGATTCTGGGGACGGTGATGATGTCGGCCACCCCGAGGTCGTTCAACCGGCGCTTTCCCTTCTCGAAGAAGAGGATGAACTCGTAGCGCGCACGGTAGTGGTACCCCATCCCGATGGTGCGCTTGTCCCACACGAGCGGCTTCCAGAACCGGAACCCCGCCTTCTCCGCCTCCGGCTTCGCGATGAACATCGTCTCGGCATCGCAGAAGAGATAGAAGTGCGTGTCGCGCTTGAGCACGCGAAACGCCTCGGCGAAGAGCTCCCCGAACCTCGCGTTGGGGAAGACCATGAACCAGTCGTTACTCGACGACTTGCTGTGCTTCAAGCGGGTCGTGGTCCCGACGGCGCGGTGCTTCTCGAGCGACTCGTACGCCGGGTCCGTGATCATCAGGTCCACCGACTCGGACGGCTGATCTCGAAGCCAGCTGACGGCGTCCACCGCGGAAAGCTCGAACAGGGGAGTGCTCACGACGTCCTCGACGACAGGGCTGTCATTGTAACTGGGCTCTGGGCTCTGGCGTCGATTCTGACCCTGGGTTGTGACAGCGCAGGTCACGCGCGGGTTATCTGCCTATTTCGTTCCTCCAGTTCAGCACGACCTGCAGCTGGTCGTCGCCAGGCTCGCGGACGGCAGACCTCACGAGGAATCGCTGGCCGTCTCTCACGTCGTACTCGATCACGCCCCGCATCGTGAACAGCGGTCGCGGCGTCCCGATTTGAAGGGCTGCCTCCCTCGTTTCGACTTCGACTGCCGTGAGCTGCCCCTCCGGCGAGACGAAGAACAGCTCCCTGCCGTCGCCACGCCACTGCGGGAGCGTTCCTCCGCCGGTCGAGATCATCCACTTGGCTCCAGACGAGGGGAAGTTCTGCACGTACACTTCGTCCCTGCCGGATTCGTCGGACACGTAGGCAATCCAACGGCCGTCTGGCGAGACCCGCCCCTGCGACTGGTCGGATGGCCCCTGTACCAGCGGTTGCGGCTTCTTGTCGCCTGTGACAGGGAGCGCCCACACATCGGATCGAGCCCGTGGTGACGTCTCCGAGTAGAGGAGCAGTCGTCCGTCGGAAGACCACTGGGTCAGAGTCACCATCTGCGATGACTGCCACAGGAGCTCTGCCTGTCCGCCGCCGCTCGCCGGCGTGACGTACACACCCACCGGGCCGTCGCGTCGGGACACGAACGCGATTCGCGATCCGTCCGGGGACCAGATGGGCGAGGAGTCTGGCGCGCGGCCCATCGTGATACGCGAGGCCACGTCTCGACCGAGGTCCAGCAGCCAGATGTTCGACGAGTCATCTCGAGGGTCACGGCGCGCCGCCGCCACGCGCCGGCCGTCCGGCGACAGGGAGAACCCGAGGTAATCGCCTGCCTCCCCAGCCGGCGCGAGCAGGCGTCCCTCACGCCCGAACCATTCGAGCTGGCTCGACGCCGGGCCGCCGCTCCGGTAGACGAGCACTTCGTCGGACACCGAGAAGGCAGCGCCCTCCATCAGCGCTCCGCCGAGCCGTTCTGCTCCTCTAACCAACTGTGCATCGCCTGTCAGGCTGGCACGGTCAGCGTCGTACGGCTGCGCGACGAGCGACGAGTCGCGCACGAAGAACAGGAAGCCGTGCGCGAACGCCGCGGCCCCGCCGCCCTCGACGAGCAGCTGTCGCTCGCCGGAGTCCAACGAGGTCACGAAGATCCCTCCGGTGCCGTTCTCACCCCCGCGCCCGCCCTTGGCAACGAACACCAGGTGAGCGCCATCCGGCAGGACGTGAGGCCAGAGGTGGGCCTGCTCGCCCTCGTTCGGCGCCGTGACGGGTTGCTGCGTCCCTCCGGTGGCCGGGATGCGCAACAGCGGTCCAACACTGTCCCCCGCAAAGACGATGTCGCCGTTGAGGGTCCATGTACCGCCGCGCCCCGCCGGGGCGTCCGAGAGTGTGTAGGTCAGACCGCTCCCGACGTTGACGCGCTTCAGGCGCCGTCCCGCGAAGAAGCCGACCCATTGGCTGTCGGGCGACCAGAAGGGAAACGCGGCGCCCTCCGTCTGGCCGAGCGCCCGCCACTCAGTGGACGAGAGCGGGCGGATCCAGAGGAGCTGCCGTCCGTCGAGGCCTCGTGCGGCGATGACGATCTGGTTCGAGTCGGGTGAGACGGCGAACTGCGCGCCGTCCAGGAGGTCTGCTTCCTCCGGCAGCGGGATGGTGAACCGGACGATGTTCGCGGGTGAAGTGGAATCGCCACCGCCGACGAAGACGAACGAGCCGAACAGCGCGATGAGGATGAGGGCCGTTGCCGCCATCCAGGCCCTGGGGGAGGGGAGCCTCAGGCGGCGGCGCGCGGGCGGAGGAGACGGTGGAGGTGTCGGCGCAGGCGTCGGGGGAGGCGCCGGAGGCGTCCAGTTCGGATCGCTCACGCCCAGCTTGAGCAGGCACGCCGGGCACAGCCCGAGCGGCGATGTCCGTCCGGAGAACTCCGTCCCGCATTGCGGACAGCGATTCACCTCGGCTGGCTCCGGGTCGCCCATCGTGACCTCCTTCCCCTCTTATTTAAGCGTTTGTGCGCGGAGGTTACAGCGCGTCACGTTCTCAGCGCCGTCAGCAGGTGGCGAAGCTCGTCGCCGACCTCGGTTCCATCGGCGACCGTGTGTGAGATCTCCTCGCGGAGCAGATCGCGGAACCGGCGCCGCAGTCGGTGGATGGCGACCTTGAGGGCCCCCTCCGTGGTCCCGAGCTCGGAGGCGAGGGCCCGGTAGCCGACTTCGCTCGCGTCGCCTGTGAGAAAGACCTTCAGCCGGTCGAACCGATCGCCTTTCCCGTCGCGCGTGTCCTCCGCCCGCAGCTGCTCCTCGACTCGCGCGAGCACGGCCATCGCCCACGCGCGCTCGAAGATCTTCTCCGGTGTCAGGTCGGTACGAGGTTCCAGGCGGTATCGCTGCTCGGCGGTGCCGAGATCGGCATCCAGTGGAAGGACAGCCACGGCTCCACCCCGTTTCACCGCGCGGTCCCAGTCGCGCGCGTTGGCAACGAAGTGCTTCAACGCGCCGAGCAGATAGGACCTGAACCTCCCGCGCTCGCGGTCGAAGTCGCGAAGGGAGTGCTTCTCGAGCACGCGGGTGAAGAACCCCTGCGTCAGGTCTTCGGCGTCCTCCTGCGCGTGGCCGAGCCGTCGCACGTAGGCGTAGATGGGGTACCAATACGCCTGGCAGAGAAGGGAGAGCGCCTCTCGCGCATCCGGGCCGGGCTCGCCGCGCGCAGCCATGATGAGGCTGATCCGCGTCGTGGGAAACGCGCCGCGACGGAACTGGTCCTCGGGCATGTGCAGTGATTCGCGGCCCGATTATAGCGGCCCGAGCGCGCGCGTCGGAGCGGGGGGTTGGCTCAGTTCGCCAGCAGATGCGCGTCGGCGTAGCCGGGAAGCTCACGGATACGCTCCAGGTCGCGACCGGCGTCTTCGACCGTGCGATAACCGTCGACGCGGATCTGGAGCAGCACGCCGCCGGACCCGCCTCGGAGCTCCACCGCCCGCGCCTGGAATCCGGCGCCGACGAGCTCGCTGACGAGGCGCTCGGCGCGCGTCCGGCTCTGGAACGAGGCGACCTGGATGGCGTAGCGGTCGCTCTCTTCAGAGACTGGCGCCGCCGGCCTCACGATCGTGGGCGGCACTGGATCGACGTCGACGGTGTCGAAGAGCGCAGCACTCGGGGCGGCGTACGCCCTCGTCCACGCCGGCGACGTCGGCAGCGGCGAAGGAACGACCTCGCCCGCCAGGCTCGTCACGTCCATCCCCGAGATTGCGGCCCACACCGCGATGGCGAGCGCCGCCGGAAGCAGGGACGCCGCGAGCCTCCACCGCCAGACGCGACGCCCGGCTCGGCGAGCCAGGTCTGTTTCGGCCTGGAACTCGGACAGGATCTGCACCGGAACGCTCGCCGGAGACGGCTCTGATTCAGGCACGCTCGAGAATCGCGCAGGCCGCTCCTCGGGCGGGGCGCTCTGGGTGCGCGCGACCGGCACGGCCGCCCTGGGCATCGCAGCTGAGACGGGCGCTGGTCGAGTGGGGGCGCCACGCCCGAGCGCTCTGATGGCCTCGTCGACCAGACCAGGCTCGATAAGGGTCGCCCCCACGGCGTGGCCACGTTGAAGCGCGCGGTCGCAGATCAGATTGATCACGCGAGGCACACCGCCCGATCCGCGGAAGACGGAGGCGATTGCCTCGTCGGAGAACTCGACGCGGCTGTCGCCTTCGGACGCGACAGCCAACCGGTACTGGACGTAGTCCGCCACATCCTCGAGACCCAGCGCGGACAGCTCGCATTGCACGGAGACACGCTGATCGACCTGTCGCATCTCCGGCAGCTTCAGGTGCGACCGGAGCTCCGGCTGCCCGACGAGCACCACCTGCAGGAGCTTCTCTCGATGCTCGAGGTCCGACAGGATTCGAATCTCCTCGAGCAGCGGCAGCGGCAGGTTCTGCGCCTCGTCGATGATGAGCACGGCGAAGGCCTGGAGCGGGACGAGCGAATCGAGGAACTCGTAGAGCGGGTAGCTCAGATCCGGTCGCGAGGCGCCGGACAGACTTCCGCTCTTCAAGTCCGTGATCGAGACCACTCCGAAGTCCAGGAGCAGCATCTTGAGCAGGTCTTCGCGCGACACGAACGGATCGGGAATGAAGGCCGTGAACGTGCGCCGATCGAGATGCTGCAGCACGGAGCGGATGAGCGTGGTCTTGCCCATCCCGATCTCGCCGGTCAGCACGATCAGCCCTTCCCGGCGCCGGATCCCGGCTAGCAGTTCTTCGAAGGCCGGCGCGTGCGACGGGCTTCTGTACAGGAATCGCGGGTCGGCCGACAGGCTGAACGCCTTCTCCTTCAGGCCGTAGTAGGGCTCGTAGGTGAGGCTCGGCGGCGTGGACGAGGGAGGGTCCGGAGACCCCGGTATGAACCGGACCGGTCCACCGACCGGGCGAGGCACGAAAGCACTCCGTTCGTCGGGGCGAGCGGCTTCAAACGGCACTTTCGGCAGTTGTTGACTCACGCGAGCCTCGCGGAAATGGCGGCAGCCGGCGGCTCCCGCGTCCGTAAATCCTATCGGACGCAGTGGGTCAAAACTGCACACTTCGTGGCCCACCGGAGACCGGAGACCGGGGACTGGGGACTGGGGACTGGGGACTGGGGACTGGGGACTGGAGCGTCAGCGCCCGAGCACGATGTGCTCGCTTCGGAAGAGACCCGTCGTGACCCTGATGAGGACGGCTGCGACCAGGAGAGACACCCCTGCGGAGGTCAGCAGCGCGCTGGCATCGGGGGGACGTCCCCCGAGGACGCCCGTCAGGAGCACGTAGGGGCCAAGCATCGGCACCGCGTTCATCCATGGCGCGTTGCCGAGAGGGTAGAGCGCCGAGAGGATGCCCGGCACCATCGGTCCAAGGATCAGCACGCCCATGTAGCTTTGCGCCTCCTTGAACGAGCGGGAGAGGGTGGCGACCGTGGTCTGGAGAGCCGCGGTGAACAGGCACATCGGCACCACCGCCAGCAGGATGTACCCGAAGTGCTCGGGGCCAATCCGCAGGCGGACCCCCATGTCCTCGAGCGGCAGAAACCTGGTCAACTGGGCGCAGAGCACTGTCGTCAGGCAGACACTCATGACAGCGGCCAGCGAGGCCGCGAGCCACTTCCCCGCGACGAAGGCGACGCGCGGCGCCGGGTTCACCAGGAGCGGCTCGAGTGAGCCCCTTTCCCGCTCGCCGGCCGTCGAATCGGTCGCGATCTGCATTCCGCCGACGAAGCCGGCGACCATGATGAACATCGGGATGAAGGTCAGGATCTGCGCCGCGCGCTGCTGCGACGTGGAGACCTCGACTTCCTCGATCGACAGTGGCCTGACGGCGGCCGGGCTCACGCCGCGCACGATCAGGCGCAGGCTGCCGATCTCGGCTGCGTAGGCCTGCAGCAGCCGGCGCACGCGCTCGACCGACGCCCGCGCGTCGTTCCGCGAGCTGTCGGCGACGACGCGGAGGGGCGCGGGGCGCGAGGCGCTGAACCGTTCCGCGAAGTCGTCGGGAACGACAACGACCACGGCTTCGCTTCGATCGCGCACGGCCCGCTCGGCGTCCGCCGGGCCCTCCTCCACGGCGACGCCGGTCTGTTGCCGGAGCCATTCGACCAGCGCCGGTGCGCGTTCCATGCCGACCATCGGGATGCGCACGTCCTCGGCCTCGCGCTGCCGGTCGGCGATCCGGTTCATCATGAACCCGATCAGAACCGGGCCGATCACCACGCTGAACACGATCGACCACAGGGCGCGCCGATCCCTCGAGGAGTCCTTCAGCTCCTTCCGGCAGACGATGGCCGCCTGTCGCACCGTGCGGAGGAGCGTCACTCGCGCACCCCTCGATCGAGATCGGCCAGCGCCACGAAGGCGTCCTCGAGGCTTGCGTGCCCGGTCTGCTTGCGCAGTTCATCCGGAGAGCCCAGGGCCACGACGCGCCCCGAGGCCATCACGACGATCGAGTCGCACAGCGCCGACACCTCCTGCATGACGTGGCTCGAGAAGAGCACGCACCGTCCCTGGTGCTTCAGCCGGCGGACGATGCTACGTACAGCGCGGGTGCTCATGACGTCGAGTCCATTGGTCGGCTCGTCGAGGAGCACGTTCTGAGGGTCGTGGACGAGCGCGCGGGCCAGCGCCACCTTCGTGCGCTCGCCGTGCGAGAAGCCGGCGGTCCGCCGATCGGCGATCGCGCGCATGTCGAGCAGGTCGAGCAGTTCCTCGATGCGCGTGGACAGGTGCTCGCCGCCGATGCCGTGGAGCTCGCCGAAGTACTCGAGGTGCTCGCGCGCGGTGAGACGCGGGTAGAGTCCGAAGCCGTCCGGCAGCACGCCGAGCCGCGCCTGCGCGGCCTGCGGCGCCTCGACGGCGTCCACGTCGTCGACGAGGATCCGTCCGCTGTCGGGGGCCAGGACCGCGTAGAGCATCCGGAGGGTGGTCGTTTTCCCGGCGCCATTGGGCCCCAGCAGACCTGTGATGGCGCCGTTTTCGGCCACGAAGCTGACGCCGTCGACGGCCGTGACGCTGCCGAACCGCTTGCGCGCCTCGTCAATGCGGATCATTGAACGTGGCTCGCCGGATCGGGGCCCGCCGGCGTCAGGAAGAACGGCGGCCGCCGGATGTCGGCCACGCATCCGGTGTCCAGATCGGTGGTCGAGCCGCGTTCGATGAAGTCGGCCACCAGACGGTTGCCGCAGGGCGTGGTGACCACGCCATGTCCAGTAGCGGGAATCGTGATGTGGCGTCCCCGGCTGAGATGCTTCACCACGGCCTCACCCCAGCCGGGCGGCGTCACCGGATCGACGTCGCCCGACAGCACGAGTGCAGGGACGCTCGAGACGACTGGCTTATAGTAACCGGCGTCTACCGTTCCTTTCGGCCACATGGCGCAGGCCTCGAGCCGACTGCCGACGAGGTGCGAGCCGAAGACCGTTCCGGCCGTCTCCCTCGAGACTTCGTCCAAACTGACGTGCGAGACATCCTCGGAGCACAGCACGGAGAGCTGCATGCCCAGGCTCATGCTCTCGCCGGCATCCTCATTGGCCAGCGCGACAGCGAACAGGCTTTGAAAGTCGTCATGCTCGGCGCGATCGATCAGCGTCGGCACGATCGATGCGGTCAGGGGAGAGTAGAGCGCAGTGAACAGCACGCTGGCCACCAGCCCCGCATCGACGTCGACCTCTTCGGGCAGTCCCGTCCGGGGGTGCACGATCCGCACGTGGCGCGGGTGTCGCTCGAGACTCGCGATGAGTGTTCGGATTCGGGACGCCATGCCGGGGAACCTGCGGCGGCACCCCGGTTCTGCTTCGCAGTCGACGAGCAGCTTGTCGAGCGCGCGCTGTGCGTCGCGCGCCATGAACAGCGGCAGCCGCATATCGGGTGGCGCCACGCCATCGAGGACGATCGATCGGACGCGACCTGCGTGACGTCGCAGGTACACCAGGGCCGCACGCGTGCCATAAGATCCGCCGTAAAGGTTTACCTGGCCGTAACCCAAGTGAACCAAAACCTCGTCAAGATCGTCCATTGCGATGTCGGTTGTGTACAGACGGACGTCGGCGTCATAGCCTTCGAGACAGCGGCGCAGGCGTTCGAGCGCGTCGTCGCTCCTCTCCGTGAGCTCGCGAAGCGAGCTCGATTCGGACCGGCAGTTCAGGGGGTTCGACTTCCCCGTTCCCCGCTGATCGACCAGGACGATGTCGCGCGTTCGCTGGACGCGGCGGAAGATGTCCTGCACCTGGCTGGCAAGCTGGGCCGCACCCTGTCCGGGGCCTCCGGCCAGGAATACCAGCGGGTCCGGTTCGGGAACGGAGGCGAGCGACGGCAGGACGGCAACCAAAAGCTCGATTTGGCGTCCAATACGAGTGTGGCGGTTCTCGAAGACCGTTACGGTTCCGCAGAGCGCGTCGGTGGGTCCTTCTTCGCTGGTGCACGGGTGAAGGCGGTCGAGTGGTCGGCTGGAGGGTGCACTCGTGCACGCCGCTCCCACAGCCGTGAGGACGGTGAGCAGGGCAGGGAGGCAACGGGTACAGGGAAGTAGAACCCGCGGCCGACGGTCCAAGGGCCAGGATCTCAGCACCGGTGCTGAACGTATTGTCGGTGGATGTATGCCAGAACAGCAGTCGCCACCCAGGTTGCAGGCCTATTCGTCTGTTCCGGAGCGAGGCGTCAGACAGGGCGAGCGGAAATCCATGACGGAGTCGAAGCCGCCGTCCGGACTGGCGGCTGAAGCGTACATCGTCGTCCGGCATCGCATTCTGTCGGGGACCATCGGGTTGGGGCAGCCCATTTCGCGCCGGAAGCTCGCATCGGAGCTCCGAATGAGCTTCCTGCCCGTCTCGGAGGCGCTGCTGCGTCTGGAAGTGGAAGGGCTGCTCGAAAGCCGTCCGCGCGCGGGCACGCGCGTGCGGATTCCGTCCGCGGAGGACGTCCAGGGACACTACGTCGTCCGCGAGGCGCTCGAGGTGCAAGCCGCGATGCGGTTTGCGGCCGTGGCCACCTCAGGCGAGCGGGCCGAGTTGACGAAGCTGGCCGCCCGTGTCGATGGCCTCGGCATGCAGGACGATCGCGCGCTCTACCAGGCTGTGCACCTCCGGCTGCACACGCGCATCGCCCAGCACGCGCGCTGCCCGGCTTTGGCGACTGCCATCGAACGGACGCACGCGCTCGCCTCGATCTGGTATTGCACGCTGCGGCAGCCAGAGCCGTCCGATCCGAAATCGCGTCATCGCGAGCTCGCCGAAGCCCTGTGCGATGGGAGCGGTCAGCAGGCCGCCGCCGCGGTCCGTCAGCATCTTGCCGTTGCCATGGAACGGTCGCTCGAAGTGCTGCAGCCCTACTTCAAGCTTCGGAAAACCACCGGGACGACCTTCCGCCGGGCCGAGCGAAGACCGAGCTAACGGCGTGCTGCCGTTCGAGATAGACCGGATTCCCCGCCCGGTCCGAACCGACTGCGACTGTTGACAGGCCCTGCATCCGACAGCGAGAATACTCATCCACGGCCTTGTGGCTGTTGCGCTTTTCGGTCCGCCAGGTCAATGCCTGGAGCACCCGTGCAGTATTGACACGCAGGGACGAGTGACACGGGAAGTCGTCGTCGCATGCTTCGCATGGAGGATGGTTTGATGCGAACCAAGTTTGCTGTCGTCGTTACCGCAGTTGCCTTGCTCGCCGGCGTGTCGGGGGTGAAGGCCCACCACTCGTTCTCGGCCGAATTCGACGCGTCGAAGACGTTCAAGTTCACCGGTCCGGTCACCAAGGTCGAGTGGATGAATCCGCACACGTTCTTCTACATCGACGTGAAGGACGAGAAGACCGGCAAGGTCACCAACTGGGCGATGGAAATGGGCAGCCCGAACGGTCTGATGCGCAACGGCTGGACGCGCAACTCGATGAAGATCGGCGACGTCGTCACCGTCGAGGGCAGCATGGCGAAAGACGGCAGCCCGACGGGTAACGCCAGGACCGTGATGCTGGCGGGCAAGCGGTTGTTCGCCGGATCGAGTCAGGGCGTCACTCCTTAGTTCCGGGTAGCCCTCCTCGTGGCAAGGATCATTCGCACGGCGCTGGCTGGCGCGACGGCAGCGGTCGTGTTTTCGACGGCCGTCTGGACGCAGGCCACGCCGCCGCAGGGCGCGGGTACGCCGCCGGCCCAGGCCGAGGCCGGCGGTGGGCGCGGCGGTCGCGGTCGCGGCCGCGCCGCGGGTCCCGCGCTCCCAACGCCGCGACTCCCCAATGGCACTGTGAACTTCGGCCGGATCCCGGGCGAGAAGGGGGTCTGGGCCGTGCCGTACGTCACGAACATGGCCATGCGCGTGGTGACCGGTCCGGGCAGCTCTGAGCTCGTCCCCGAGATCGTGGCCGTGCAGCAGGCGCAAGCGGCAGCGCGCGCCGGCGGCGGCGGCGCGCGCGGTGCTGGTGGCGGCGGCGGCGGACGCGGCGGATCGAAGTCCGAGCCCTGGATGCCCTGGATGCCGTGGTCCGCGGCGGTCTACGACTACAACTCGCTGAACGAGTCCAAATACGATCCCGAGGGGTACTGCCTGCCTCCGGGCGGACCGCGGATGATGGCCACGCCATACCAGATGGAGATCATCCAGCTCCCGGAGCAACAGCGCATCGTCATGATCTTCGAGGGAGCGACCCACATCTGGCGCGAGATCTACCTGGATGGCCGCGCGTTCCCCGAAGGCGATTCGCTCAACCCGACGTATCTGGGCTACTCCATCGGCCGCTGGGACAACCCCGACACGCTGGTCGTCGAGACGAGGGGCTTCAACGAGAACAGCTGGCTGGACTACTTCGGGCACCCGCACACCGATCAGATGCACGTCGTCGAGCGGTGGACGCGTCCGAGCAAGCAGACGCTGCACTACGAGGCAACGGTGACCGATCCGGGCGCCTACACGCGGTCCTTCACGATGGCCTGGGACATCCCCTGGAGGGAAGGCGGGGAGCTGCCGGAGTACATCTGTCAGGAGAACAACCGGTTCCTCAATCGCCTGGAAGACGATTTCGGTCAACCCATCTTTGGTCCGCGGCCGCAGCCCGGCCAGCGGCCGTCGACCCGCTCGCGCTAGGAGTAGGCAGTAGGCAGTAAGCCAACACAGTGGAACACTCGCGATTCGTTCATGTGCTTGCGTTGTTGATCGCACTGGCGCTGCCCGCCGGCGCATGGGCGCAGTTCGGCCACCCGCTCAAAGGGCAGTGGAGTGGGCAGTGGGGGCCCGCGACCAGTCCCACTCGCCTCCTCCTCGATCTGCAGTGGGACGGTAAGAGCGTCACCGGTGTGATCAACCCCGGCACGACCGACGCGACGGTCAAGGCGGTGACCATCGACTACACGAACCCGGCGGCGTGGGTCGTCAAGATACAGGCCGAAGGGAAGGATGAATCCGGCAAGCCGGTGTCCATCGCCGTCGACGGCAGGCTCGAGAACATCGGCGCCTACACGCGACTCTTCCACGGCACGTGGACGCAGGGGGGGCGGAAAGGCGAGTTCGCCGTCACGCGCAACTAGCAGGCACCAGGCGTACTTTCGACTTACTTTTCACTTCCAGACTTTGCACTTTCCACTTTCAGCGTCGTCCCTCTGATGGTCATCGACTGCCACGGGCATTACACGACCGCGCCGCGACAACTGCAGGCCTTCCGCGACGCGCAGATCGCCGCGCTCGGTGACCCCGCCCTGGCGCCCCCTCCCGGGCCGCTGACGATCAGCGACGACGAGCTTCGCGAGAGCGTCCAGCCGCAGTTGAAGTTCCAGACCGACCGCGGCAGCGACGTGACGATCTTCTCGCCGCGCGCCTCGGCGATGGCGCACCACATCGGCGACGCCGCCACGAGCCTGGCCTGGTCTCGGCACTGCAACGACCTGATCTTTCGCGTGTGCGGCCTCTTCCCCCGCAACTTCGTGGGCGTGTGTCAGCTGCCACAAACGCCGAGCGCTCCGCTGGCCAACTGTCTCGAGGAGCTCGAACGCTCGGTGAACGAGCTCGGCTTCATCGGATGCAATCTGAACCCCGACCCGTCTGGCGGGCGCTGGACGGCGCCGCCGCTCACCGATCGAAGCTGGTATCCCTTGTACGAGACGCTCGTCGAGCTCGATGTGCCGGCGATGGTGCACGTCAGCGCGTCCTGCAACCCGAACTTCCACGCCACGGGCGCGCACTACATCAACGCAGACACTACGGCGTTCATGCAGTTCCTCACGGCCGACCTCTTCAAGGACTTCCCGGCGCTGCGCATGATCATCCCGCACGGCGGCGGCGCCGTCCCCTACCACTGGGGGCGCTACCGCGGTCTTGCGCAGGACATGAAGCGGCCGCCGCTCACCGAGCTCATACGCGATAACATCTTCTTCGACACGTGCGTCTACCATCAGGCCGGCATCGACCTGCTGCTCGGGATCGTGCCATCCGACAACATCCTGTTCGGCTCGGAGATGGTGGGCGCCGTGCGCGGCATCGACCCGGAGACCGGGCACTACTTCGACGACACGAAGCGCTACGTGGACGCCGCCGCGATCGACGAGACGAGCAAGCGGAAGATCTTCGAGGGGAACGCCCGCAAGGTGTATCCGCGGATCAATGCGAGGCTTGCAGGCCCCCGGAATCAGGCCTCGGGCCTCAGAGCTGGGCCAGGAACCGGGTCCCAGGCCTAGCCCCGCCCTGAGGCCTGGGCCCCTGAGGCCTGGGCCCTGGGCCCTGAGGCCTGTGAGAAGCAGTATGAAACCGACCATCGTCAGGAACATCGCCCGCGCCGACGCCGAGGTGATCGGCACGCTTGGCCGCCTCGGCGTGGCGACCGTCCACGAGGCGCAGGGGCGCACCGGTCTGCTGCGCCCCTACATGCGCCCGATCTACCCGGCGGCGAGGATGGCCGGAAGCGCCGTCACGATTTCCTGCCAGGCGGGTGACAACCTGATGATCCATGCAGCCATCGAGGTGTGCCGGGCGGGAGACGTGCTCGTCGTGACGACCACGTCCGAGTCGACCGACGGGATGTTCGGCGAGCTGCTCGCCGTGTCCGCCCGCGCGCACGGCGCGGTCGGACTCCTGATCGACGCAGGTGTGCGCGACGTGGCCGATCTGACCGCGATGGAGTTTCCCGTCTGGTCGAAGGCCATCTCGGCGCAGGGCACGGTCAAGGCCTCGGCAGGGTCCGTGAACGTCCCCGTCGTCTGCGCCGGAGCCGCGATCGCGCCGGGGGACGTGATCGTGGCCGATGTGGACGGCGTCGTCGTGGTGCCGAGACAGGCGGCCGCCGAGGTGGCGCGGCTCGGCAACGAACGGCTCGCGAAAGAGGAGAAGACACGCGAACGGCTGCGGAAGGGCGAGCTTGGCCTCGACTTCTACGGCCTGCGCTCGAAATTGCAGGAACTTGGTGTCCGGTACATTGATGATGTGTGATCTTTGATTCTCGATTCGTTGTCGATTGTTGATTGTTGAACGCTGATTGTGTTCACGGTTCAGTGTTCGCGCCCGGCAGAATCGCCAATCAATCATCAATCACCAATCACCAATCACCAACGAATCAACAATCAAGAATCATCAATCCGAAATGCTCTATAATGCGCAGTCGTTGAAAGGAGCTTCCATGACCTGCCGTCTGGTCGTCGTCCCTGTTGTTGCCGCGTTCGCGCTGACTGCCGTTGCCTGCGGGGGAAGCGCTCCGCAGCCCGAGAAGGTGTTCTTCGTGCAGCCGACGAACGGGGCGACCGTGAAGAGCCCGGTGCAGTTCGTCTTCGGCAGCGAGCAGTTCACGATTGCGGCGGTGCCCGCCGGAGAGGTGACAGCGGTGCGACCGGGCACGGGCCACTTCCACCTGGGCGTGGACACCGACTGCCTGCCGGTCGGAGAGGTCATCCCCAAGGCGGACCCCTGG
>Ga0209640_10001702_pt1 | contig 18898 bp, 23 predicted proteins | sample RifCSP10_1_FD_184018 | JGI IMG/M metagenome (GOLD analysis project Ga0209640, IMG submission 184018) | Soil microbial communities from Rifle, Colorado - Rifle CSP2_sed 10_1 (SPAdes) (version 2) | ecosystem: Environmental > Terrestrial > Deep subsurface > Rock core/Sediment | place: Rifle... | reverse complement strand
TAGGAGTAATAGAAAATTATCTCCTATCCCATCATTTTAGAAGTTTATGTCCAGATTGTTAAATGATTTAAGTTTTGAATTCAAACCAATAGCTATTGAATTACTAGCAAGACTTGTAGAATCTAAAATAAATATTCTTATTACAGATACACTTAGAACCCAAAAAGAACATAAAAATAATTTAATAAAAGGTACTTCATGGGTTAAACATTCTAAACATCTTGATGGTAATGCTATTGATATAGTACCATATAAGATTTATAATCTTTATGGAATAAATAAATTAGAATGGGATACAAATGCTATTATCTGGATTCCAATTGGTGAAATAGGAGAAAGTTTAGGATTAATATGGGGAGGTCGTTGGAAGAAAAAAGATATGGGACACTTTGAATTAAGATGAGATTAGAAGATTACGAGAAGAAAGTTCTGAAAAGTTTTCTTGGTCATTTCGATCAAGGTACTGATGATCAAGTACCAGAGAACTATTTTTCTGATACTTTAAATCTTGAATTTTCTTTACAAGAATTTGGAACTAGAGATGGACTTTCTACTTCAATAACATTAGGATATGGAGCTGGAAATGGTAAGGTAAGAAGATTTGCTAGTTTTAAAGATATTAGTTTTGGTCCTGTAGTATTAATACTCGATGATGCTGGGAATTTATATACTTATTCTAGTCGCACTGATGATACTGCGACTACACCATTAGTTGCAATGGGAGCATCAGCTATTGATTTCTCAGCAATTAAAATGTCTAATAGGGTATATATAGCTTTCCATGATGGGAATTTTGGGCTGTCCGGACAGAATCTCAAAGTTTATATTCCTAACGCTACATTAGCTAGTGATGAATTTAGAGATGCTGGCGGACTTGCTCCTACTGCTGCTGGAGTTATGATAGCAGCTAATGGGGCTGCTGGAATTGTAAATGCAGGAACTTATAAAATAGCAGTTATTTATATTACTAGCACAGGATTTCAAACTCAGCCTGGTCCTAAGATTGCTACAGTCTTTTCTCCTACTACTTATGTATCTCCTGGTACTGTTAAAATTGATCTTTCAGTTATTCCAGTTGGACCAACAGGAACTACAAGTAGACAAATTCTAATAACTAAAGCAGATTTAGAAGAGTATTATTTCTTACCTTCAGATTTTGGTGGATTAATTGCAAATAATACTGCTACTACTGCTACTTTGGATTTTGATGATACTACTGATTTGGTTGATTCTGCTGATTATTTATTTGATATTCTTGAAACTATACCAGCTCCTCTATTCTTACAAGACTATAATAGTAGATTAGTAATAGGTGGAGAGTCTGGGGACGCTACTAAACTTAGAATATCAGATAAGGATGAACCAGAATCATTTGGTTCTATTGATGGTATAATTTATGTAGGTAAGAATGATGGTTATACAATTAAGAATGTAAGTGTAATAAGAGATGTTTTATATGCTTGGAAGAATCTTGGATTGTACGCAATAGTAGATAATGGATTAGAACCATCAGAATGGCCTACTCCTAATTTAATAGATCAGAGTGTAAGTACAGGGATTCATGGTATATCAGAATTCTTTGATATTTCTGGAATTAGAACTTCACGTGATTGGGCTCTTGTCGCTGATCGTTCGGGTTTACTTTTCTTTGATGGTATACTTAGAAAGCCTCCACTAACTGATTATATTAGTGATCTTTGGGAAACAATAAATTTTGATGAGATTAGAAAAATTGTTGTTGCTGTTGATGAAAGATACCATCGCATCTATTGTGCGGTCCCGATTACTGGGAGTACTGTTAATAATAAATTATTAATGGCTGACTATAATCTTTGCGCCGGACAGCTTCCAAGTATTGATAAACTTAAATGGTCAGTATGGCAATTTAAACCTGGTGGAACTGTAAAGAATCCCACTGAAATAGGATTGTTTCAAATAGGAAGTGATACGGTTCCGACATTTAAATTAGGATCTTTTGATGGTGGTGGTAAAATTTGGGTATTAGATCCAACTGTTCATCTTGATGATGCAACTGTAATAGAAAGTTACTTTGAGACAAGTTTATTATATTGGAGTGAAGGTATGGTACACTCCTTCAATGCTGCACGATTCAGAATAACTGGAGATGGTACTTTACTATGTAGTATTCGTGGTGAAGATAATGCTTCTCCTGCTGATCTTGAATCTTTGAAATTAGAGTCTGGACCTGGAAAAGAATTTCTTATAAGGTTTGATTTTCAAAATGAGAAAGCTAAATTAAAATTTAGACTTACTGAAGGATATTTTACTTTGAATAAGCTTGAAGTTTTTGGTAAGCCTACTATGATGATGAGACCTTCTTAGGAGTTAATTTTGCCTCTCCAACCAATTGACGCTTTGATAGAACAGCTTAAAGGCCCAAAGCCGTTTGATGCTACTTCTGCTATAAGATTGTATGAAGCTCTTAAACGTCTCTCAGATTATCTTTTAAAGTTTGGAGCAATAGAAGGAAGACAATTAGCTACTGATGCTGTAATAGCTGCAATTAATGAAGGTAATCAGAATTGGTCTACTAATATTGTATTTAGTGCTACTGACTTTAATACTGTAGCTTGGACTGCTGGAATTCTTAGATTTCAAGATGGATCAAGAGCTAATATTGTAGCTGGGAATACTGGTAATATTTCAGCTCTCACTTATATTTATTATGATGGGTCTATCAGTCAGACTGCCTTATTAGTTACTTCTGATAGTTCTAAGATTGTTGGGGACCGTAGAAGATTAGTTTGTGTTGCTGAAGAGTCTGCTGCTGGACAAGAAGCATACTTTCTTCCTTTAAGTGGAAAGCTTGGAATTAATGAAGATAATATTGGAGATAATTCTATATCTACTGATAAAATTCAGGCTAATTCTATAGTAGCTGGAAAGATATCAGCAGGGGCGGTTACAGCAGATAAAATTAGTGTTTCTACATTAGCAGCTATAGTTGCTGATATAGGATTAATTACAGCTGGAACTTTAACAGGAGCTTTAATAAGAACAGCAGCTAGTGGAGCAAGAGTAGAAATAGATGTTTCTAATGGTTTTCGATCTATTGATGCAGCTGGAATTATTCTTGCACAATTATATGCAGATGGTACAGCACCAAAATTTACTGGACCTTCTTCTACTGGTGGAATTTTAGATATTATTCAAGGCGGTGGAGTTGGAACAGTAGCTTCTTTTGGTGGAAATCCAGCAAGTGATGAAACTTATTTAAGATTAGCTCTCCCTACTGGTGGAACTTTACGAGTATCAATAGGAGCTGCTGATTCTGGTGGTACTGGTTTTAGACTTTTAAGAATTCCAAATTAAATGTTAATATTACAAGACATAGAAAAATCTGATATAATAAAGATAAGTGAATTTGATAATGAACAAATATATCAATTTACTAATGATCCTTTTACTTTTAATTCTAAGATAGTTTTAAATGATAAAGATGAGATACTTGCTGCTGGATTTATTCGTGTAGTAAATGAATTTAAAGTAACAGTAAATCCAAATATTTCTAATTTTATGAAAGCTAAGGTGATTGATGAACTTATCAAATATGGATTATCAAATAGTCAATGTAATGAAATAATTGTTGAACTTACTAATGGTGGTAATCATTATGCTAATATCCTTGAAAAACATTTTAAATTTCAATATGGTAATGGTATATTGATGAGATTGGAGCGTTAAAAATGGGTGGCGGAAAAAAGAATAAGCGTAATGAAGCAGCAATAAAAACATCTGCTGATGCTGCTGAAGAAGAAAGAAAGAAAGCAGCTATTCTTAATACACAATTAGAAGAAAGAAGAAAAATCTTTAATCCTGGATTACAAGGTGATTATGATTCATCTAGGAGTCATGCAGCAGATATAGCTAATACTGGAGGATTTCGTAAAGAAGATATTGATACTGATAGTAGAGGATATGGTGGATATAAAGATTTATCTACTAAGAAGTATAATTCAATCTATGATAAGAAAACAGAATTAGCACCTTCATTATATGATAAAACAACAAAAGATCAACCATCATTATATAAATCATTTGATAAAGGTCCAACTGATGGTGGTGGTTATAAAGACATTATTGCTAATTCAAATAGGAAAACAGGATATCAAGATGTAATGGATAATCCTTATGGATCAAATTATAAAAATATGGGTGTGACTGGGGGATATGATCCAAATGCTAACTTGGAAGAATTACAAAAGACAGGTGGATATACTTCTAATGAAAGATTGAAAGATTTAGCTGATACAGGATTCTTTAAAGAAGTTGATGAGTATGGTGATCTTGCACGTACAGGAGGATTTAATCCTGGAGAAAAAGAACAATTTCTTCGTAGATCAACTGCACCTGTAGCTGCTATGTATGCTAGAACTAAAGATGAAATGGCTCGTAAAGGTGGAGGAGGAGGAGATTTTACAGCTTCTAATGCAAGATTACTTAGACAAGGTGCTCAAACTGGAGCAGAAGCTTCTCTTGGTGGTAATGTAGAATTAAGTAAGATGATAAGAGAAGGTAAACTTCAAGGAATGCAAGGAATTGAACGTGGTAGAATTGCTACTCAACAAGGAAGAATAACTGGAACTGAAGGAATAAGTAGAGAGAATGAAGCTGTCCAGCGAGGTAGATTAGATGCAACTGCACTTTCTTCCAGAGAAAGAGAAGCAATTCAAAAAGGTAAATTTGATACTGCTGCTGGACTTGCAGGAGAACAAGAATTAGATTTAAAGAGAAGACTTGAAGGTCTTGGAGGACTTGAAAGAGATAGTGAATATAATCTCAGAGCAAAACTTGAAGGGCTTGGAGGATTAGATAGACAACGTGAATCTGATCGTGCCACTGAATTAGAAGGATTAAAAGGACAGGAACGTGAACGTGAGTCTGGATATGGTAGAGAATCTGATAGATTAGCAGGACTTGAAAGAGAGAAAATATTTAATAGGGATACTGAAGCAGGAAGATTAGGTGGATTAGAAAGAGAAAGAGAATTTGAATCTGGTCAGAATCTTGAAGGTCTTAAAGGAATGGAAAGAACCAGAGAAGCTGGTGGAAATGAAGCTGCAAATATAGCAGCGGGCCGGAGAGCTGGAGCAGACTTATTACAAAGATTTAATCAGATGGGAATTAGTGCACTTAATGATACTGATATAACTGATCTAAGAAGTAGATTGCAATCCGGTCAAATGTCTCAAGCTGATTCTGAATTATTAGCTCAGATTGCAAGTAGGGATAAATCTACATTTGATAAAATTATGCAGGGTATTCAAGTAGGTGGTGGGGCTATTGCTGGTATTATGGGAGCACGTTAGGAGATAAGATGCCTTTGAAATTAAAAAAAAGAACTCAGGATATGTTTGATGAGGACAATCGTTTAGATGTAAGAACTGAGCGTCCTGAAGTTGAAACTATTCCAATGAGTATTTCTGGTAAATTAAATAATCCATTAGATGCTTTTTCTAATGAAAAAGTTTTACCAGTTACACAATTGTCTCTTGCCCCAGAAAGAGAAGATGTATTTTCACGTTTAAGTAAATTATACTCAGCTCCTCCTCTACGTGAGAATATTAAACCATCAAAGTTACGGAGAGCAGGAGGAATGATTGTAGGAGGATTAGTGGGAGCTTCACAAGGAGCTGAAGCTGGATCTAAAGCTGCTATGGATATAGTAGATAGACCTTATAGAGAAGCTTATCAGGATTGGTCTATTCGTACTGGAGCACTTGGAGAAGAGGCTAAATTAGGAATAGAAAGAGAAAAATTAAATTTAGAAGGACAAAGGATAGATAATTCTGGTTTATCTGGGTATGCTTCTTATCGGCGTGCTATTGATGCTGGTGATCCTGATCTTCAAGGAGATATTGAAAGATCCAGAGTTAGTGCTAGAGAAGAAGCATTAGAACCTGGAAGAGAAAAAGATGATGAAAGAACAAGAGAAAGAAATGAATCTCTTGAAAATACAAGACAGACTAATAGGATGGCAGTAGAGGCATTCAGACAAACAGGAAGAAATGCTCTTACTGATAAAGAAATTAAAGCTAGGGATGCAAACACTGAGAAAACAATAAGATCAAGAGAGTATATAGCTGGGAAAAATAGAGAATTAAGAGAGCAGATGGGATTAAAAAGAGATCAAAGAATCCCACCTAATCAGCAATATTTAGCTAAGATAATGGCTGAGAAAGAAGTAGCTGAATTAATGTCTGATTCAGCTGAATTTAATGCTATATTTACTGAGAGTAAAGATAGTCAGAATAGACCAATAATTACTCTTAAACCTGATAAAGAAATAAAATCTAATTGGACTGAACAGTATCGTAAGAGAAAAAAACAAATTGATGATTTAGCTAAAGGTATACTTGCACAATCTTATTCAGGTTATGGACAAGATGAAGTTGATACTAGTGAAACTGAAGATGAATTTGATATTGAGGAAGTGTACTAATGGCACAGAAACAATTTAAAATCACTAATAAAAGTACAGGTGAAACTTTCACTATCTCATCTGATAAAACTCCTACACAAGAAGATATTAATAAAGTTAAGAATCTTAGGGAGAAGACTAAACTTCAAGGGGATATTGCTAGGAAACAAGAAAATGAAAGACCGTGGACAGCTAGGATAGCAGATCAAATATACAGACCAAGTGAGGCAATGGCTCCATCAGTAATGGCTCCTGAAGATGTAAAGAAACTTCCAACGTCAGAAAGATTAGGAAGATTAGGAAAAGAAGTTGTATCTGGATTATTAGATCCTTCTAATATTCCTGGTCTTGTAGCTCCATTCACAGGTCCAGTAGGATTAACTGCTGCTGGAATTGCTTACGCTCCACAAATGATTCAAGGTTTATATGAATCAGGAAAAGCTACTATTGAAGATCCTAGTTTAGAGAATGTAGTACGGTCCGGGGTTGCTGGATTAGGAGTAGCTGGAGCTGGAGCTGGAATTAAATACGGAATGAAAGGTTATGGAACTCCTAAAGTTCAAGCTCCTAAACCTACTAGTCCTAGAGCACCAATAAATAAACAATTATCAGATAGTAATGTAATAGATGCTGAATTTGTTGGTCCTCATCAGATGCCATCTTCACCATTACCAAAAGTAAAACTATTAGATGCAAGTAAACAATCTTTAATTACTGATAGAAGCGGTCCGCAAAAGTTAATTGGAGAAAAACCACAAGGTCCAATAGTAGCTCCTCCATCTTCTCTTGCTGAACAAAAATTACTTACAGCTCCAGAAAAAGGAGCTATTAAAATGGGTCCATCTAGTTTAGGAGAACAGAGATTATTAGGATCAAAAGGAGAGGTTAAAGTTCAGTCTCCTATTGAACAATCTCCTATTGAACAATCAATTAAACCTGGAGAAGAAACTTTCTTACTTGAGACTCCAGTTAAGACTCCTCCTGTTGAATCTGTAATTGAACAGACTTCAACACTACCAGAAGATGTTAAATATATAGGAGAACAGAAAGTACCTGATGGTGAATCAATAGATATGTATAATTTAATACTTCCTGATGGTGGAAAAGCTACCTTTACATTAAAGAAAGGAGCTGATTTAGAAGCTAAAGCTGAATCAGTTAGACAAAGATTTGGATCACAACCTTCTGAACCTAAAGTAGAACTTCCAATAGAGAATACTTGGATAAGAGAAAGTGAATCTTCACTTCTTCAACAAATGAGAGATGGAGCATCTGGACAAATTAGAGCTGAAATTGATACTGTCTTAGGAGAGAGAGGATTATTGGGAGATAATAAGATTAAAAAAGAAACTTTACCTTCAGAAAAAAAGAAGCAAATTAATAATAATGATTTAATACATCTTGCTGCTAAAGGTGATGAAGCAGCAATAAATTTACTTGATATGATAGATGAAAAAACACTAAATAAAGCTGATAGTAAACGAATAACAGAGTTATATAATGCATCACAAATAGAAGGAAATAAAAAAATTCCAAATGAAAGATTATCTGAGGAAGGTAAGGTTATTGAAGTTAAACCTCCTTCCGAGACTTCAAAAATAAAAAAAGTAATATCAGAAGAAATAATACCTGATGAACCAACAATACTAGATGAAGCAACATTCACTAAATACAATGAACAACTAGAAGCTAATATTTCATTAGAGCACATTGAATCAAATACTCTTAGAGAAATAGCTAAACTTGGAAAAGAAGCTGGATTAGATATTGAAACAGTAGTTCAGGATATTATTGATAATACACCTAGAATGGCTAATAATGTAAATAGAGCTTGGGCTGCTGCTAATCGTGAATTTCGGTCCGGGGAAGCCGGATTCTTCACTATTGATTCTATGTTTAAAAGGGTAGCTAAGAAAGCTGATCCTGAAACAGGAGAAATATTAAGAAAAGCAAGAGATGAAGTTTCATACTTAGAAGCAAATTGGACTAAACCTGAAAGAGTAATTGGAAGGATGGGAACTTCTGGTAAGAAATTAGAAGAGATGATAGAGAGAGCACAATTTGAATCTGACTCCCTTAAAGGTAGAATAGAATTAACAGCTCATGAAGCTTTCAAAGGTTTAACTTCCAAAGAAGCTGGGCAGAGGATAGCGGTCCTGAAGAATGGTTCCGAAGTTCCATTAAATTCACTTAATATGGATAAATATGTAAACTGGGATAATGGAGTTTACAGACCAAAAGAAGGAGTACAGAAAATTGTTAGAATGAAAGGTTCATTATCTAATGTAATTCTTGATAATGCTCCACCTGCTAATCCTAAGATAGCTCAAGCTGCTGAATTATTCAAACAAGCTATGAATGATTTAGGAGATGAAGCTGAAATGTCTGGAGTTAGTACTATTACTGCTGGTGGTAAACAAATACCATTTACTAAGATGGGATATGAATACTGGCCACGAGCTTATACTGAAGGATTCTTTGAATCTTTAAAAAAGAATCCTAAAGATTGGAATCAAATAATAAAAAATGTAGCTAGTGAGAAAAAAATAACATTAGATGAAGCTGAAACTTTACTAAAAAATCGTAAGTTATATGCTGAACTTACTACTCGCGGACAGCATCAAAGAGTATTAAAGCAAGATGTGTCTATTATTGATCCTGAAGTAGTTTATCAGCATATTGAACAAATGAGTCATAGAGTAGGAATGACTAAAGCTCTAGGACCAGATGATATTAGAGGATCATTAGTTAATGATGAATTAGTTAAACTTCAGAATGAAGGATGGGATCGTAAGTTTGCATCAGAAACTATTGCTAAATTAGTAGGTAGAGAAGGACAGAAAGATAAGGCTGCCCCTGGAGAATTCACAGTTTATAAAGCAATAACTGATATTAATAATATGAGATTGATGACGTCTTTTGTAATTAATAATATTGCTGGTGCTACTCCTATGGTAGCCCGTGTTGGAGAAGCTAATGTTCTTAGAGGATTAGGAGCAACATTATCTAATTTTGAAGTATCTAAGAGATTAGCTAACTTATCTGGAGCAAGATTAGGTGGAGTAGTAGATCGTGGTGGAAGTTATAATATTCCTGGTACAAGTATAAAGATTAATCCTGGTAAAATGCTTGGTATTCCTATGTCAGAAAGATTCATTAGAACATGGGCAGATCAGGCCGGGCGCGCTAATCTCACTACATTAATAGATCATATTAATAAACTTCATCCTAGTTCTCCTGAGTTCCTACGAGCTAAGAAATTATTAGATAATGCTATTGGATCTGACTCTACTTCACTTATTAGTAGAGGTAAGGCAAGCCCAGAAGAGTTATCACGAGCAGGATGGCAATTAGCTAAAGATACTCAAGGGTTAATTAACCCTGCTACCTTCCCTGATAAATGGCAACAAGCTGCTAATAATTCAATGATGAATTTAGCAATGCAGTATAAGAGAATGGCTAGTCAGTCAATGGGATCTCTTATAGAGTCTATTAAACTTAATCCGGCTAGAGCATTAAAAGCAATAACTATAACAGGACCAATAATAGGTGAAGTTGTAGGAGATGTAGGATCAGCTTTATTCGGAGCATTAGCTGGAACTATCACTGGAGAAGGAGCTATTAAAGCTGCTATCACTGACGTTAATCGTCGAGGAGAATCACTATCAGAGATTATAGGAAGTATCAAGACCGCTGATAATGTAAAACTTCAAGATAGATTAGGATTCTCTGATTCTCAAATGAAAATGTTAGGTAGATATATTGAGAATATGAACAGAGGATTTGCCCTTGGATTAATAGGTGATCTTATTTATTCAGCAGCTTATTGGGGAGGACAGGCTGGAGGAGAAATAGTTTCAGGTGGTATATCTCCAATATTTGAATTTGGTTTTGATATGATGAAATCTATTATGAAAGGTGGAGAAGATATGATCTATAACTTCATACCACAAAGAATAGGATCATCTATTAAGAGGAGTGAGAATAGAATGGTTGGTCCATCTCCTATTGTAAGACCTCCATCTTTACCTAGTTTACCTTAATTTTCCATCTGTTAACCAGTATAATTGCTTTTGTCTATTAATCTCTTCTGTTTTTATATTTATTAAAGGTAATCCAGCATCTTCTATTGCATGAAGATAACGTCTCACTTGTCTCTCTCCTATATTTAAATATAATTCTATATCTTCATATGTTCTTCTACCAGTACGAAGAAAAACTATAAGTTTTGTTACATTTAAAATTACTTTTCTCATTTGAATTGATGTTCTCATTTCTTTTCATCAATTTCCATAATAGTACGTTTAAGATAATTAGCAGTATCTAATATTTCTTCATAGGTATGCTGTAGCCAATCTCTAAGACTTAGGTCTTTTCTCTCAAGATTAGTTCCATATTTTTTAATTCCATGCTCTGATCTTCTCAGTAAATCCTCACGGACCGCCTCTACTATTTTGTCTTTAACTGATTCCATTAGAATTTCCTTTACTTTTCAATTCTAAATGCTTCTTAATCATCATCTGCGTGAACTTATAATATACTTCCTGTCCACGCTTGTCGATTTTAATCATCCCTGCCTGTAATAAATGTTCAATACATTCATCAAGATCATATACCCCAAAAATACCTGCACCTTTACGTAATATCTTTTTTCTCTCTACTTCAAATAAAGGTTCAGTTTCTAAGATAGCAGCAACCGTGCTCCTCATTACTATTGATTTTATATTATTTTTATCAGATGCTCCTCCGACCAGTAGTTTCTTTAATCCATTAAATGTATCTATGGTTCTAAATATAGCTTCATCCATATTAGCTTCAGTAATTCTTTTATCTTGATTATCAGCTAGTCCTAATAACATAGCTGCCTTCCATATATTATCTCCAATACGTTCACTTGTTCCAGTTTCATCTTCCTGTTCATAATCTTTACCAGAAAAGTCATAATACCAATCATCAAAAGCTTTATAAGCTCCACTATCAGGTACTATTTCACCTTCTAATTTTGAAATTTTAGTAAGATGATCTAAGACTAATGAATAATTTATTACTCCTGGTACTGGTCTTCTTTGTCCTGTTAATGAATTTAATGTGTTTCTTTTATCCTCATATATACAGAATGTTCTAGCCAAGAATCCACCACTAATGGCATTTTTTGGAACAGCGTCAAAGAAGTGAGTTTCATTACTTGCAAAGAGTCCAGTTAAACAAGGAGCTTTAAGAACTAATTCTTCTTGTGATGCTAATCTTTTGGTGTATCCTTGCTCATGGTATTGAGAATCATAAAGATCAGTAAGAGTAGTGAGAGAGAATCCTATTCCATCGGAGAGCATGAATGAAGCAAACTCTCCAGTAATTAAGAAACCCTCAGCATTCTTAATTATGTGTCCATTACCCACTGTCTTTACTTTTGTTAATTCTTTAAGGACACCTTGAATTGAGTTCTGTCCATCTATAACTCTTACTCTACCAATATCATTAGCAAGTTTCTTAGCTATATTGACAGGGATACCCTTCCTTAACCCGGACCGCTTAGATATTAGAAAGGTATAGATATTTGGATAGAGATTATAGACTCCTCCACGATTAACCCATAGTCTTCTCCCAGCTACAGCAGATATTACAGTTAAGATTGACCAATAACAATATGCTTGTGGAGACTCTAAATCTTTTGTAGAGTCTAGGAAGTCTTTCATCCATGTCACTAACTATCCTTTATTTTCAAATTTGAATTTTCTTTGTGTTAGATGAGAATCAATTTCACTTGTAACAATAGCTTTCCAAATAGATTCCCATTCTTCTTTTGTTAAGACTAACCTTCCAGCTAGTGAGTGATGATTTCCTTGTTCACTTACAACAGTAACATTAAATGTACCATCACTGTTTTCTTTATAATCAAATCTTATCATCTCATTTACCTCTTTCTAAATGAGTAGTATTAGGATTAAGTTGCCAATTTCTTATCCTAACTTTCTTCCAAGTTTCCCATGCTATTGTTTCTATATCAGTAAGATGAAAAGATTTAAGAAAATTAATTATTAAGTTAATAGCTTCTTTAGCATTATCATCATGTGGTTCATTTAATCTAATTTTTTGATGAACCTTTAAATGACTATGACATAGTTTACCATATTCAATCATTATCCTTCTTATTGGTATAATCAAATGTTTATTTTCTGATAACAATTGTTTATTTTCTGATAACAATTGTAAGTTATAATTCTTAGCATTACAATAATCACCAAGATAAATAAGACAATCTCCTATTGCATCTATTACATCATCTTCTTCTTCACTATCTAAAAGTTCTCCTAACTCTTCTCCAAGTCCTATAAGAGGAATCCAAGATTCTCTACCTGGAAAGTTGTGAGCTTGCCATACCTGCATCTCTATTTGTATTACATTAAAAATCTGATTAGTTTCTGGTTTCTCTTGTTGCCATTCTCCGAATTTCATTTCATTCTCCTTTAGTTGAATAATTAGAAGGGACTTCAGTATTAGCCCAGTATTTACTATTCATAAATTCTTCAAGTCCAGTAGTATATAAATCTCCAAATACTACCTTTCCTAAAGTCTTAGCTAAGTTAGTTTCACGGTCCGCACCTTCAGATGGTCCGAAAATTCTTACTACAATGTCACATCTTCTTACCATTTGTAAATCTTGGTTCATCCAGAATTCATTATTATGTGGATAAATTAAATACCAAGTATCCCATAAGTTAGGAATGAAAACTGTATGTCCTCTTGATGCTATTCTCTCAGCTACATCAATAGCCTTTCTAAGATTAGCAACTCTATGTCCTTTTGTCATTGGTCCAGCTATGTATACGAACATTCACTTTTCTCCTTTTTGAAAACCTATACACTTTTTATTAATAGGAATAGTAGGATCATCACAAGCATCACACTCACCTTTAAAATTACTTATATGAAATAAGTAAAGATGACCACAATTTTTACATATATCTTGATTATTATAGTCACTTGGATTTTTACTAGTTTCTACTATGACCTCTTTCTTATTTAATTCTTCTATCATCTTCTTAGTTACTTCTAGTTTATAATAAATTTCTCTTGGTTTATATTCTGACATTACTTTCCTTCCGTTTCACCACTACCTACAATTATTACAAAGGGTACATTATGAGGGATTATAATTTCACCATCCCAATATTCTTTTGGATCTGTCTGTCCCTTGATAAGAACCACTCTTTGTTTATTTGAAATAGTATTTAACTTATCAATCATATCTTGTACGTTCATAATCAATCTCCTTTATATTTCTTCAACTGTCCCCAATTCTCACCCATCTTAAATTCAACAGGTATTATGATAGGTTCTCTAGGTAGAGTTCCTCTACTAAAATCAATTGGTTCTTCAAAGATAGGTTTCACTATATCATAAAAATCTTTCTGTCTTCCCTCTGGTATCTGAGCTAGAAAACCATCGTGCATCTCAGCTAAAATTTCTATCCAATCTATATCTTTGATACCAAGCAGGCACCGCTTAGTATTATCTCCTATTGTTGATTGTGGGATATGTGCATAAGCTTCTCTAAATAATTCCTTACCCCACTTATTAAAGAATTCACGTCTTCGTCCAAATGGAGTAATGAATACTCTATTATTATCAGCAAGCGCGGCCTGAACATCCTCATGGAAAACACCTTTAATTTTAGGAGACATCTCACTAATCTTTTGAAAAGCTATTTTAGCTCTATATAAAGATATCTTCATTTTAATTGAAAGTCCTTCTTCTCCTAAATCATATCCAAAACCATGACGTGATGCTTTACCTACTTGTCTTTGTTCATCAATTACATTATCAAGAAAATCAAATTTCTCTCCAGCTAGTGCTGACTTGATTAAATCCTCACCAGTTCTAATAGTAAGTCCATATAAAAAACTAGCTGTTAGTTTATGAACATCAGTAAGATCAAATAGTTTAAGTAAGTCTAAATCATTAGCTAATAGTGCTACTATTCTTGCTTCTGCTTGAGATTGATCTGGTTCAATGAATATCTTTCCGGGATCAGGGATAAACATTTCTCTGATTCTTCCACCAAATTCGTCAGGTCTTGGTACAGTTTGGAAAGGAACTCCCCACTTTCCATTTCTGAGCGGCTTCTTAATAATAGAAGTCGAAGTTCTCCCAGTTTCAGTTCCAACTTGGTTATAAGTACATCTTGCACGACCGTCATAATCTACCTCAAATTCTGTGTATACTGTTTTAATTTTATCTAAGCTTCTACTATCTAGTATACTGTGTATTATTTTCTTTTTCCTTACATCTTTCACTGCATTATTAGCTAGTGCAGTAAGAGTTTGATCTGCTGTATCTTTTCTTTCCTTACATCTCAAAGCTCCATAGATAAGACTACCTACTTGCTTAGGACTATTATAGTTTATATCAGAATCAATACCTAATTCAAACAGAAGCGCGGACCGCTTAGCTCCTTCCTCTATTAATTTGTCATCATAGAATTTAGTGAGTTCATTTTTCTTTTCTTTATCAATTAAGATACCTTTCTTCTCCATCTTCTCATAGATAGGATAGCAAGCCATTACGAAATTATAAAAGAAATCGGATAATCCTAATTCTTTTAGATCCTCTTCCATCGCAAGATCACATTCACAATTGACTGCACAATCTCTACCATTATAACGTAATAGATTATCTACATTATCTTTATAAGGATTGAATTCTTTACCTTCACTTTTATAGTAAGGTTCATTAGTTAGTACGCTGGCCTGAAAAGCTAAACTCTTTGGGAGTTCTGGGGATAGTGTATGGAATTTAAACATCCCATCATCATAAAAATTATTAACTACAAAACCAGCAGTTTCAAGCCAATAAACTTTATCAGCTTTAAAGTTCTGTCCTGACTTCTTTAGATTAGGATTTTCTAATTTTTCATACACAATTCTCCATATCTCTACCATTTCATGTAGAGGCATACCTTCATGATTAATAATATTTTGAAGATTAATAAGAGATACAGAGCAAGCATGATGAGGAGTAAAAGCAAAACCAATACAAACTACATGAGCTTTAAATACTTCTACGTCTACATATACTTTATTATATCCACTCTTGATATAAGTATCAAAGAATCTCTCTAGTTGTATAGAACTTTTTATTATTTCAATGTCTCTTTTAGGAATGTCAAACTGTGGGAACTTAGATTCGCGGACAGCTTTCATTACATCGAACTGTACGTGAGACTTTTGTTTCCATGAGAACATTCCTTCCCCTGATTGTACTTTATAGTTTCTTTCAGTAAGAGCAGAAGGATGGATGGTAGGTATTACTTTTATATCTCGTTCTGAGATAATACAAGGTAGAATTGATCCTCTATAATATTTTATCCCTTCTTTACCTGTGAGAATCTTACAAGCTAATGAACCTAGAGCGAGAATGCAATTAGGTTGCATTGTTTCTATTTCATTCTTTAATAGTGGAATGAAATCATCAATCTTGTATCCTATTCCTTCTGGTGAATTATAATCCCTAGATGGATTGTTTATCTCTCCTAATAAATCAGTATCATTCTTAGGTGGTCTTATCTTTATTATATTAGTAAGGTAAACCTGAGAACGAGAAGAACCAGTAGTTTCTAATAATTCTGATAATAGTTCTCCAGATGGACCAGTAAAATGTCGTTGATTTTGTTCATCATACTGATTAGGAGAATCTCCTATAATCATAAGAGTAGCTGATGATGGTCCACTTCCAAAGATCCATTCATTATTCATTATTCTTTCTCTTGTAAACTATTATAACTTTCAAGAAGTCCTTCTTCGGGACATACCCAAGTTACTACTTTCTCACAAATTTCACTGCGTCTAGTATAGAATTGTAATGATAAGTCTCCTATTTTTTTATTAAGATTATAATTGTAATCATCTACACTCTTTGTAAAAGAATGTAATCCTTTAGCAGCTTGTAATAATTCCGCTTTCGAATTTAAAGAATAATAAAAAGATTTTGCTTTTATTATCGGCAGTTCTGGATGAGTCTCAAAGAATCGTATGAGACTCTTTAAAGTTTCAATGTATTCCCAATTGTTATTTTCCATTTCTATACTCCTTTGTGTTTTGATTACAGTTTTTTGCGTGGTTAAGATAAGCAAACCAACTTGTGAATTCTCTACCACACTTACATTCATAGATCATTAATCCTAATATCATTTCACAATCCCATCAAAATTATGTTCACTCTTAGTAGAGTCACCATTACCATTACGAGTATCAGTCTCAATAGCTTTCACTATTAAAGATAAACAACCAGCACAAATAGGATAAAGATGTTTCCATCCTGGTAATTCTATTTGTCCTACTCTCTTTGCTTCATGGCAATTTCCACAATATCCTTGTTCTGATCTTACTAATTTCATTTATCCTCCTATCTTGTTACTATCCTTTCAAACCAGATTTTCTTTAGTGTTAGTACTGCTTCTTCCCATGTGAGACAACCATAATTATTATAATTATATTGAAGTATCCATATTTTTGTGAATGTAGCAAAATAAATTCTAGGTTTCATTCTTATTATCCTTCCACTTATTAAATTCTTTACTAAGAAATGTTCTCTCTAATCTAATCATTTTACTGTTACCAATAAAGAGATTAACGTTATCATCCAGAACATAAGATAAGGTATCCAAGTAGCATCATGTATACTCTTTGTTTGATTGAAATCATAAGTAATACTAAACAATATCTGTATGTATAAAAATAATACACAATAGATACTGCCATTTAAACCTATATCTCTAAGAATTTCCATAATGTTGGGCAAGGGATTTGAACCCTTATGGATTACTCCGATGGATTTTAAATCCATTGCGTATACCAGTTCCGCCAGCCCAACAACCATTAATTTTTAGGCTGTGACCGTGGGTACTAATTCGTCCACATTTAATCTGTCACGAGAACAGAACCTAAAAAGTTAAGCTTCAGACTTAGATAGTCTGAATGAAACAACCTGATTGTTAGGCTTTCCTTTGTACTCTCCTCTCTGTACAAAACCATCAAGTTTCTTTCCTACTACCTTATCTAGTTCTAATGCAACTCCAGGAGTAACTGTCAATCCACAGCACTCAAGAAATTCAATTCCCATTCCTAAAGCTTTCTCTGAGATTTGATTTCTCAGTGGGACTCCTGCAAACGGACCACCTTCTACGGTTAGTTCATAAACGTAGAGAGCAGAACCATCTGTTCCTGCCTGTTGTTCTTCAAACTTTTTTACAAGTAGAGGATACCAACCCGGAGGTAGAAGTTTTGCTCTGAGAATATCTGTTTGTGAGAATGTAACTCTTGCCATTTTTAATCTCCTTATTCTTCTTTTTCTTTTTCTTCTGTTTCTTCAGTAATTAAACTATCATCTTCGTCTTGATCTAATCCTCCTTCCTCCAATTCTATTTCACTAGCTTCATAAAGCTCAGGGAAATTTTGTTCAAGTTCATCCTTACTTAATCCTAATGTTTCTCCTATTAAGATTAAGTCATTCTTCGGCATGTCTCCAACTGTATCAACACAAATATCTGTGATACGTTTGAAGGCGTGCATTACTTTTTCCTCTAACATTTTACTCCTTCTTTCCCTAGATTTAGCAGGTTCTAGTTCCTGTCTCTTTAAGATCCTATCTTTAGGATCTCTTATGTAATTTTGTTTTCCGTCAATCATTAGAATCTTGACAGTTTAGATGGTCCATCAAATAATGATCTTCCAATCATATCATATAACAAAGATTCTGATTCAATTGGAAGTTTATCAACTGCTTCTGCTAATTTATCAAGACGATTAGCACGTTCATGCAACCGCTGTGCTTCTCTTCTTAATAGTGTTGCAGATGTTTCTCTCTTTCCAGTTTCTTCTACTTCATCACACATTTATATCACCTCCTTTCTTTAATCTTTTTTAGTCTTAATATAATACTGACTAACTAATTCATATAAATTTTTCTCAGTCCAATCAATTTCTTTGGGCATTAGTAAGAAACTAGACCGTGCAGCAACTATCCCATCATTATAAGTTTTAATCTTCCATCTCTCATTCTCAGTATAGAAATGGTAGATTTCATCAAATTGTATTGGGATAAAAGCTGCGACCTTGCGACCCGCTGTAACAATATCTCTACGAATGTGAGATTCTTGTCCACCAAGTTTAGTGTATTGTGTGGTAATGAGGTGAGCTGTAACTATTAAATTAAATCCATGTTTCTTCTGTGCAACTTTGAGATTACCTATCATATCAAGAATACCACGAGTCTCTACATTGTAATCTTCAATAGTTGTTATATCAATAACGCCTTTCTTCTTTCCCTTACTTCCCTTTACTGCTTGTCCTGTCTGTTCATCATACTCTACTACTCCTCTTAATTTAAAAGCGTACCTCATTAAGAAGTCTGAAACCATTGTGATAGGATCAGGACATATTACAGTTTTATAAGGACAGT
>Ga0209640_10001701_pt1 | contig 18914 bp, 17 predicted proteins | sample RifCSP10_1_FD_184018 | JGI IMG/M metagenome (GOLD analysis project Ga0209640, IMG submission 184018) | Soil microbial communities from Rifle, Colorado - Rifle CSP2_sed 10_1 (SPAdes) (version 2) | ecosystem: Environmental > Terrestrial > Deep subsurface > Rock core/Sediment | place: Rifle... | reverse complement strand
CTGCGGGGCATGACTATACAAGTCACAAGTCACAAGGCACAAGTCACAAGCGAGGGACATCCCCGGCACGCCCTTCCCACATGGAGCAGTCAGGGCGGCGACGATGGTACGATTCACACCGCGGCAGCGAGCTGTGTTGGCGGACAAGGTGCCGGAGATGGCCAATATCGTCGCCGGCGCGATTGTGATTGGGTTCGCGGTCGGCGAGCCACGAGTCACCTGGCCCGTACTCGTCGGCGGCGTTGCCTTCTGGGCTGGCGCGCTCCTTCTTGCGGTGATGATTGTGAAGGAGAAGTCATGACAGAGGCCATTATTTTCTTCGGCGGCTTGGTTGCCGTCGCCTGGATGTTCTGGCTGGTTGACTGGCTCGGGCGTCGGCGCGACCGAAAGCGCGAGCACACGTAAGCCCGGGCACGCTACCGCTTCGTCGGCGGCGCGACGTCGACGCCGACCAGCGTCGCGCGCTCGAGCGACGCCTTGACGAACCCCGACGCGCGCACGTCGGCGAGAAACTTATTGATGTAGGCGAGCTGCGACGCTTTGCCCTTCGCCACCACAATCGCCTGCGTCGTCTGCATGAAGTCGTCGGGCAGCACGCGCAGCGCCGGGAACTCGCGCACGAGTTCCTCCATGCGGGTGCGGTTCGCGCCCACGGCGTGAACCTGCCCGCCGAGCAGCATCTTCGCCAGCTCGGCATTGGGCGGCGCCGTCGGCAGCGAGTTGAGCCGCGCCGCCTTCAGGTTTTCGCGCAGGTACACCTCCTGGCTCTGCCCGCGGATCGCCGCGACCGTGACGCCGCCGCGGTCGATGTCGGCGGAGCGCTTCAGGCTGGAGTCGCCGCGCACGGTGTAGGTGCTGCCCGTCACCGAATAGTCGTCGGAGTAATCCACCTGGGTGGCGCGCGCCGCCTCGTAGGCCAGGAAGCCGATGTCCACCTTGCCGCCTCTCACACTCTCGAGCACCGCGCCGGCGGACGGCAGCGGCGTGATCTCGTGCTTCACGCCCAGGCGACGCGCCAGCTCGCCGACGAGATCCGCCGCAGGACCGGTGATCGCCTTCGTCTGAGGATCGACGCGTCCCTGGTTGGGATTGTTTTCGATGAACGACGCCCGCAGCGTCCCGGTGGGCGCCAGGTCGGCGGCCTGCGGCGGCAGGAGGAGGACGAGCGCAACAAGCAGTCTGGTCATGTGATTTGTGATTTGTGATTTGTGATTCGATTCGAGAATCGCAAATCGCGAATCGCGAATCACAAATGCGGAGAGTCTACGCCAGAACGCCGCCGGCGCGGTAGCGCGCCGTCAGGGTATCCGGTCGAGGGTCAACCGATAGATTTTGACGGCGAGCTGGCGCCGATCGCCATTTCTCTGCCGCTCGTGCGGCACGAAGGATTGAGATGAGGTGATGCCCAGCTCGCCCCAGGGCTCCTGCGGGGAGCCGGGCACATCCTGTTCGAGGCGAAACCTCGGCGTGCCGACGTCGAACGAGGCGAGGGGACGCCCGTTCCACGTCAGCGACAGGACGAGGGGCAGGCGGTAGTACCTCTCCGGAATCCATCCTTCGATCGTCAGGCGTCCGCTCGACGCGGGCAGGTGCGCGGTGGCCACGGCGCGAGGGGCCATCCAGCGAAAGAGCTCGGCCTCCTCGTCCCGCTCGGCGACGTAAAACCCTCCCGATGGCCGGACGAAGGCGTGGTCGTCGGGTTCCAGCCAGACATCGGTGAAGACGACCGGCGCGCTCGCGTCCACGGTGACCGGAAGGTAGGCGTCGGGCGAGACCGGGGGATCGAGCACCGTGTGCAGGGAAAAACGTTCGCCGACCTTCCACGTTGAACGACGCTCGCCGGCAAGACTCAACGCGATATCGGCAGTCGCCGCGTCGCGGAGAAACCCAGACAGGGCTAATGCGTTTCGCCGGGGCGATGCGCGCACGCGAAGCCGAGGTGTCTCCCTCACGATCTGCTCGAGCGAACCGGCTTCGTCGGCCACCAGGAATCCGCTCTCGGCGAACCAACGGGGAGGATCCAGGCGCACCAACTCCACGTCGCCGGGGCGCTCGCCCTGCATGAAACGTCTCAGTGAGGGGGGCCACTGCCAGCGCCCCAGGCGCTCCTGTGGATCGTGACCAAACAGGAGCAGCGTGTTTCGCACGGGTTCTCGAAGAAACAGAATGGGCTTTCGGCCGCCCTGCTGCCAGTAGTTCACCAGCGTCAGTCGGGCACCCTGCGTCGGCAGCAGCACCTCATGTTTCGGCACCAGGGCCAGATACCGTTCGAAGACATAGTGCCCGGTGACAACGATGGAGCCTGGCGGGTGGGGCAATCGTTCGAGCGCCGCGAGCGCCTGAAATGGAGGGCTGGGTGTCGCGTGATATGCCGTCAGTGCCGGCAGCGTCACGATGGCGGACACGGCCGCCGCCGCCGTGGCCACGACCGGCGGAAGGAACGCGGCCCGCCGCGCGCCACGGACAATCGCCATCGAGGCAAGGCAGGCGACGAGGGGCACGATCGGTATGGCATAGCGCATGTTGGGCGTGGACTGCGCGGCATAGTGGTACAGGCCGTACGGCAGATACAGCAGCGACAACAGTCCCAGCGCGCGACGATCCGAACGGGCGAGGATGATCGTGCCGGCGACGGCCAGCAGCATGACGACCACGCCGACGGCGATCTGCCACGGCATCAGCAGGACGTCGGCCGCGGCGAGCACGGCGCGGCGGATCGTGAAGCCGTTCACCAGCGGCTCCACGGGGAGAGCGGTGCGAATCATCACGCCGAAGCTGTCAAGGAACGCGTCCGGCCCGCCTGACAGCACGAGGAGCGGCACGACCCAGAGCGCGACGGCGGCGCCGAAACAGAGCAGCGTCGCGGCGGCCATGCGGATGGACCGCCAGTGCCAGACGCCATACACCATCACGGGGCCGACCAGCCACACGGCCTGCACGCGTGCCCCGATGCTGATTCCCGCCAGCATGGTCCCGGCGAGCCATACCGCCCGTCGCCTCGCCCGGAAGGCGTCGTCATCAAGGGCCGCCAGGAGCAGCCATTGGGTGGTTGTGACCAGGAAAAAGCCCGTCAGATCGCTCATCGGACGTACGCTGTTGAACCACACGACGGGATTGAACAGCGTCAGCACGCACGCCAGCGCCGCCGCTTCCGGGCGCGATGTCAGGCGCCGCATCAGGAAGTACAGCGGAACGACCGCGAGGGCACTGAAGAGCGCCGACACGAACGCGAGCCCGACCGCATGCGAGGTGAACCAGGGGTGAATCAGTCTGGCCAGGAAGATGTAGACGGGAAAGCCGGGGGGATGCGGCTGATGGTGCACCGGATCGAAGTCGTGCACCCCAAGGTCGAAGTTGAGGCTGTCGATGTCCTCGAGCGTCGCCGGCAGAAACGGCAGGCGGAGCGCGAGCAGCACGGCGACCGCGAAGAGCAGCGCGAGCCATTCGACACGCCGCCCCACACCCGTGCTTGCGCTCATGCGGTGGTCTTCGGCTCAAGCTGTCGGAGCGGTGAGCCGGCGCAAGTTTATCATGTGCTATTGTCTGTCCATTAAGGGGCGACCGCTATGAAACGCTGCCTGCTCGCGTACGTTGCGGTGTTGGGGACGGCCACGCTGGCCGACGCGCACCATTCGATTGCCGGCGTGTACGACAGCTCGCGCGAAACAACGGTCGACGGCGTGGTCGCGCAGTACGAGTTCGTCAACCCGCACCCCTTTCTCGTGGTGGACGTCCGCCGCGGGGCCACCGTGGAGCGGTGGCAGCTCGAGATGGACAACCGCGGCGAGCTGGCGCAGGTCGGCTTCACCGAGGCGACCTTCAGAGCAGGCGACCGGGTCACGGTGATCGGCAGCCTCGCCCGGCGCGAGCCGTACCGTATGTACATCCGCCGGCTCGATCGTCCCGCCGACGGCTTCTCGTACGAACAGGTTGGCAACCGGCCCCAGGTTCGCAGCCGGGCGCGGTAGCCAGGAGCCGGTCACGACATCGTGGGAGCCACGGCGGCGGATGCGGCGGCGGCGCGACTGCGCAGCATCAGGTAGATTCCGGTACCAACCGCGGCCGCTACCGTCACGGTCAGCACGCCCGACAGCCAGACGCCCTGGTACTCCGCCAGCGGATCGGCATCGCCGCCGCCCATGAACACCCCGACATATCCGCTCGCGGCAAGCGAGGTGGCGCCGGCCAGCTGCGCGACCATGTTGATGAAGCCGGTGACAGCCGCCGTCTTCTGGGGGCCGTAGGTATCCGAGACCGTCGCGGTTATCAGCGTGAAGCAGTTGACGGAGGTGCCGACGAGCACCGCCACCACGGCGAGAAGCCACAGCGCCGTCACACGCATCGACAGGAGCTGGAACAGGGCAATCACGAGCACGAGCCAGCCGATGACGACCGCCGTGCGGGAGACGCCGCGCACGACGAGCGCATCCGACAGCTTGCCGGCAATCGGCAGGCCGATGCCGCGGCCGAGCAGTGAGAACGCGACGGTCGCGAACACACCGCCCGCCACGACCGCCGCATTGGTCTCGAATCCGTACGCGGCCGCGTACACGTCCGCCAGGTACACCGAAATCCACGCTTGCGACGTGCGAGTGCCGATGATGAAGCCGGAAAAGAGCGCGGTATAGCACCACAGGCGCGGATCGGCGAGAAGCTGCCACGCAAACGGCTTCTTCGTCGTCGCGGCGTGCCCGGGCGGAGCCGATCGAAGAAAGATCAGGCACAACACGCCCACCACGGCGATGGCGACGGCAATCGTGTTGGTCGCGTCCCTCCAGCCGGCCGCCAGATAGATCGCGAGCACCGGCAGCAGGAAATAGGCGACGCCTTCGCCCAGCGCGCCGCCCATGCCCCCAAACGCCGCCTGACTGAACCCGCGCTCGTGGGGCGGAAACCAGCGCGCCATCCCGCCCGCAATCGACACGTACGCCGCGGCTCCGGCAATGCCGGCGGCCGCGCGCCAGAGGAGGAGCGCCTGCTCGGACTGACTGGTCGCAAAGCCCACCATCGTGGCCGCGGTGAGCAGAATGCCCACGGTGGCCACGGTGCGGGTGCCCAGCCTGTCGGAGGCAATGCCCCACGGCATCTGGAACAGCGCGTACGCGTAGAAGAACGACGCTCCGAGCAGCCCGATCGTGCCCCGGTCGAGCGCAAAATCCGCGGCGATGAACTTCTGGATGCCGGTGTAATTCTGGCGGGCAAAATGGCTCGTGCCGTACGCCACGATGCCGAAGAGCAGGATGACCCAGCGGTACGGGGACCCGGGTGTCACGAGACGCGGCTTTCCACGGCCGGCGCCACGCAGTCGGCGAGCGCCGACATGTCGGCGATATGGTCGATGCGCGCGAGCAGCGACCACGCGCGCCCGGCAGCCGCCGGCGCCAGCGTCCGCCGCGCGCACTCCGAGAACTTGGCGGCCAGCTGGGCCTCGCTGGCCGGCCGCGCGGGATACCCGCGTGCGCCGTCGGCCGACTGCGTCAGGACACGGCCGTCGCGCCGCCGGATCGTCACGCGCGTGTGGGACAGCGGCGCCTCGGCATCGAACGCGGGGTCGACGCGCATGGTCACTCTGGGCATGAGCGATTGGATCGCCGTCGACTGCACCGATTCACCCTCGAACGTCTCGATCCCGACGTGCCCATTGACGATGGCCGCGGCGGCGCAGAAGGGCATGCTGAACTTGGCCTCGAGACCGGTGGCGGGCCGATCATAGATCAGCAGGCGCGGCGTCATGGAGTCGACCTCGACCTCCACGCTCTCGATGTCGCCGGCGGTGACGCCTTCGCGATGCCGCAGGTCGAGCAGCACGTCGAGCGTGGGGTGCGTCGCGGCGCACGAAGGATACAGCTTCACGGTGATGCCGGTGTCGAGAATCTCCCACCGGCTGCCCAGGCCCGCGACCGCTCGATCGAGGTCGAGGTGCTGCGCGTCCATTGCGGCCAGTAGACCCTGCGGACCGTCCAGCGCCCGCTCGCTGGCCCTGTAGCCGCGCCGGGCCAGCAGCGCCGCCACGATGCCGTTGCGAGCGGCCATCCCCGCGTGCAGCGGCTTCACCATGCTTCCAAGATTTTCCTTGAGCCCGCAGGCGGAGGAAGCCGCGATGCCGAGCGCGTGGCCCGTTTCCGCCGGCGCGAGCTGAACGATCCGCGCCGCGGCCGCCGCGGCGCCCAGCGTGCCGATCGTCGACGTGCAGTGCCATCCGCGCTCGTGGTAGTGGCGCGGGTTCATGACCGTGCCGAGCCGGCATTCCAGCTCGAAGCCGACCACGTACCCCTCGAGCAGCGCGCGCCCCGATGCGCGAGACAGCTCGCAGGCCGCCAGCGCCGCGGGAAACAAGGCGCAGCTCGGGTGCGCCAGCGAGACGAAGCACATGTCGTCGAAATCGAGCGCGTGCGCGGCCACCCCGTTGGCGAGCGCGGCCCAGCTTGCGCCCGTCTTCTCGGCCGTGCCAAGCAGGCCGCACCGGCCGCGGCCCTCCTCGACGGCCATCCCCTGCACGAGACGCGCGGCAGGCTCGACCGCGCCCGCAAGGATCACGCCCACGGTGTCGCGCACCGCGGCGGCGGCCGCCTCGAGCGCCGCCTCCGGCGGCGCCGCGCGCGCGAGGAACTCGGCAAGGCGCTGCGTGTTCTCGGTCATCAGTACGATCGCGGCAGGCCCAGCACGTGCTCGGCCACGTAGCTCAGAATCAGGTTCGTGGAGATCGGGGCCACCTGGTAGAGCCGCGTCTCCCGGAACTTCCGCTCGACGTCGTACTCCTCCGCGAATCCAAACCCGCCATAAGTCTGCACTGCGACGTTGGCCGCTTCCCACGACGCATCGGCGGCCAGAAGCTTCGCCATGTTGGCCTCCGCGCCGCACGGCTGCCCGCGATCGAACAGGTCGGCCGCGCGAATCCGCATCAGGTCCGCGGCCTCGACGTTCACGTGCGCGCGCGCAATCGGAAACTGCACGCCCTGATTCTGCCCGATCGGCCGCGCAAAGACGACGCGCTCCCGGGCGTAGCGGGTGGCGCGTTCGACGAACCATCGGCCGTCGCCCACGCATTCGGCGGCAATGAGAATGCGCTCGGCATTCAGCCCGTCGAGCAGGTACCGGAAGCCGTTGCCCTCGTCCCCGACGAGATTCTCGACCGGCACCTTCAGGCCGTCGAAGAACAGCTCGGTCGTCGCGTGATTCATCATCGTGCGGATGGGACGGATCGTCAGACCGTGACCCACGGCGGTCCGCATGTCCACCAGCAGCATCGAGAGCCCGTCGGTGCGTCTGGCCACCTGCTCGATCGGCGTGGTCCGCACCATCAGCAGCATCAGGTCCGAGTGCTCGGCGCGCGAGATCCACACCTTCTGCCCCGTGACGACGTACGAATCGCCCTGGCGCACGGCCATCGTCTTGAGCTGCGTCGTGTCGGAGCCGGTGGTCGGTTCCGAGACGCCAAAGGCCTGCAGCCGCAGCGCGCCGCTGGCGAGCGCGGGGAGATACGTCCGCTTCTGTGCGTCGCTGCCGTGGCGAAGGAGCGAGCCCATGATGTACATCTGCGCGTGGCACGCGCCGGCGTTGCCGCCGCAGCGGTTGATCTCCTCGAGCACGATCGAGGCCTCGGCGATGCCGAGCCCGGCGCCGCCGTACTCCTGGGGAATGAGCGCCGCGAGATACCCGGCATCGGTCAGCGCCCGCACGAACGCGTCGGGATAGGCGCGCTCTGCGTCGAGCTGGCGCCAGTAGGCATCCGGAAACCGCCCGCAGATTTCGCGGACGGCCTGACGCAGGCTCAGGTGAAGTTCGGCGATCTCGCTCACAGAAATGCCGTGGGGCCCAGCAGCGCTTCGCGGAAGCGGTTCTTGATGTGCGTGCCGTCGCGAAGCGGCGCGCGCAAGGGTGGCTGGTCGGGCAGCACTTTCACGGCGGCGAACACGGGGCCTGCGGACCCGTACAGCGTGGTCACCCAACCCTGAAGCGCCTCAGGCGTGTCGATGGTCGTCGCCGACGCAAAGCTCGCCGCGCGCGCCACCCCGGCCAGATCCACGCCGCGGGCCGTGTGCGATGGCTGCATGCCGGTTTCGCCGTACCGCTCGTTGTCGAGCACGACGATCGCCAGGTTCCGAGGACGTTCGGCGCCAATCGTGGCGAGGCTGCCCAGCCCCATCAGCATTTCGCCGTCGCCCGTGATGACGACCACGCGCCGGGCGGGCTGGGCCAGCGCCAGCCCCAACCCGATCATCGCCGCGCCGCCCATGGCGCCCCATAAGTAGAAGTTGTGTGGGGAATCGCCCGCGGCCGCCACGTCCCACGTCGGCGATCCGAGGCCGGCCACCACGAGCGCATCGCCCCGGGGCTGCAGGAGTGCCACGACTGCCTCCCGGCGGTCCAGCATCACTCGAACTTCTTGGCGCCGGTGAGCCGCTGCCCGATGAGCAGGGCCACGGCCCGATTCGACACGAACGCGAGCTCGGCGGCCGCGGTGACGTGGGGCGCCAGGTCGTCGACGCTGTCCACGGGCTGGACGATGACCCCGCACGCGTTCAGCACGGCCGCCGTCGCCTGCCCCATCGGCACCTGCCATGGGTTCGATTCCCCCCACTGCCCGCGCATCGTCACGATCATTATGAGAGGAAAGCGGCATTCCTGAATCAGCGAGAGCATGTTGATGCAGTTGCCCACGCCGCTCGACTGCATCAGGAGCACACCGCGCACGCCGCCGAGCCACGCGCCGGCGACCAGGGCAATCCCCTCCTCCTCTGTCGTCAACGACACGGTCCGCATGGCGGCGTCGGCGTGGCAGAGATCGATCAGGTCCTTGTGCCCGGCGTCGGGCACATACGCCACGTGACCGATGCCGGCTTCGGTGAACGCCTGGTGGATGTACTGCGCCCAGACCGACTGGGGAAGTGATGGCTCTGACATGAGCGACTGGAAATGATACATGGCTTGACCTCGTTTCGTTCGTGCGACAACCATAGGTGCCATGTCTCGCATCCAGGTGACGACATCAACCTCGCCGTCCGGCGATCGTCCCACCGGGAGGATCCACGGCACGCGCTCGCCTGTCATCGCGCCGAACGGCGTGATCGCGACCAGCCAGCCGCTGGCATCCGGCGCCGGCCTGCAGGTGCTCGTCGAGGGCGGCAACGCCATCGACGCGGCCGTGACGGCCGCAGCCACGCTGGCGGTCGTCGAACCGACGATGACCGGCGTCGGGGGCGATCTCTTTGCGCTCGTGTTCGACGCGAAGAGCAGGACGCTGAAGGGCCTCAACTCGAGCGGGCGCGCCGGGTCGAAGGCCGATCCCGCGGCCCTGCGCGCCCAGGGTTTCGCGGCCATCCCTCTTCACGGCCCGCTCACCGTGACCGTTCCCGGTTCGGTCGCCGGATGGGCGGAGCTCCTGAGACGGCACGGCACCATTCCGCTGGCCCGGGCGCTCGGGCCGGCGATTCGCTACGCCCGCGACGGCTTCCCGGTATCGGACATGGTGGCCGCGCAGTGGGACGCGGTCGCGCCGCGGCTCGCCTCCGACCCGGGCGCCGCCGCCGCGCTCCTCCCGCACGGACGCGCCCCGCGGGCCGGCGAGCTGTTTCGCAATCCAGACCTCGCGGCCACGCTGGAGCAGATCGCCGCGGCCGGACCTGACGCCGTCTACACGGGCCCGATTGGGGCCGCGATTGCCGCGCACCTCGCCGGCCGTGGTGGGTTCCTGACGCAAGCCGACTTTGCCGCCCACAGGACGGATTGGGTCGATCCGATTCACACCACGTATCGCGGCTACACGCTGTTCGAGATGCCGCCCAACACGCAGGGGTTCGTGGCGCTCGAGATGCTCAATATCCTCGAGGGGTACGACGTGCGGGCGATGGGCCACAACAGCGCCGACTACCTGCACGTGTACGCGGAGGCCAAGCGCATCGCCTTCGCCGATCGCGCGGCGTATTCGGCCGACCCGGATCATGTACCGCCCGACCTCCTCGCGATGCTCATCTCCACGGAATACGCCGCCGACCGTCGTCGTCAGATCGACATGCGGCGAGCGGCCCAGGCCTACGAGCCGGGTTCGGCGTACGCAGGGCGGGTTCCGCGCCCTTCGACAAGCTCAGGGCGTCCCGAGCAGGTCGAGGGACGGAGCGGACCCGCCGCAACTGAGGGCCGCGGCGATACCGTCTATCTGGCCGCCGCCGATCGGTTGGGCAACGTCGTCTCGCTGATCAACTCGCTGTTCGACAGCTTCGGCTCCGGGATCGTCGTGCCGGGCACCGGCATCGCGCTGCATTCCCGCGGGGCCGGGTTCACGCTTCGTGCCGGACACCCGAACGAGCTGGCGGCCGGCAAACGCCCCGCGCACACGCTCGTTCCGGCGTTTCTCATGAAGGACGGGCACCCGTTCATGGCGTTCGGCGTGATGGGGGCCGACAATCAGGCCCAGGCCCACGCGCAGATCGTCGCCAACGTGGTCGACTTCGACATGAACGTGCAGGAGGCGGGCGAGGTCGCACGCGTGCGGCACGTCGAGGACGGGCTGGCCGTGGAGTCCGGCATTCCGGAATCGGTGCGCGCCGCCCTCCGCGCGCGCGGGCACGTGCTGCATGACGGCCGCGGGATGATGGGCGGCTACCAGGCGGTGCGCGTCGATGTGGAGCACGGCGTCCTGCAGGGCGGATCCGATCCCCGGAAAGACGGGATGGCGGTTGGCTGGTAAAGGGGTGAGTTGATGGATCTCGGCTTGACTGGAAAACTCGCGCTCGTCACCGGCAGCAGCGCCGGCATCGGGTACGCGACGTGTGAGGCGCTCGTGCGCGAAGGCGCACGCGTGATCGTCAACGGCCGCTCGAGCGACTCGCTCGACGCCGCCGTGGCCAGGCTCAATACCATCGCCAGGGACAGCGCACTTGGCTTTCGCGGCGACCTGAGCACCGCGGCCGCCGCGACCGAGGTCGCCCGCCAGTTTCCGGATGTGGAGATTCTGGTCAACAACCTCGGCATCTTCGAGCCGAAGGCGTTCGAGGACATCACCGATGCCGAGTGGGAGCGCTTCTTCCAGGTGAACGTGCTCAGCGGCATCCGCCTCGCGCGCCTCTACCTGCCGGCCATGCGGAGGCGGAACTGGGGCCGCATCATCTTCATCTCCAGCGAGAGCGGCGTGCAGATTCCAACCGAGATGATCCACTACGGCGTGACCAAGACGGCGCAGCTGGCCGTGTCGCGCGGCCTGGCGGAAGCGGTCGCTGGGACCGGCATCACGGTGAACTGCGTACTGCCCGGACCCACGAAGTCGCGCGGTGTCGGCGATTTCGTGGACGCGCTGGCGAAGCAGGAAGGAAAAACGTTCGAGGAATTCGAGAAGGTGTTCTTCGAAAAAATCCGCCCGACGTCGCTCATCAAGCGCTTTGCCAGGCCGGAGGAAGTGGCATCGCTCGTGACGTACGTCGCCAGCCCGCTGTCCTCGGCCACCACCGGCGCGGCTCTCCGCGTCGACGGCGGCGTCGTCAAGAGCGCGTTTTGACGTCAGGATCGCCCCGTTGGCGTATCATCGGCCGGGGCCGGCTTCGCACGGCGGGAAATCGTTCGGCGCTCTTACTCTTCCGCTCCCGCCGCGAGTAGTACCTGATTCGATCGCCTGCCGGCGTGGCATGCACCTTCTGAGCTGGCGGAGTCGAGATACCTGCTCTCACGGCCGGCAGCATCAACCGGCGCGAGCGTCGCGCCTACGCGCGCTCGACGGTCTGAATCAGCGCCGCCAGGTCTCGGTTCGCCTCTCCCCGCGCCATCATCTCGTCGATGTGCGTCCGTACAACGGTGGCCGCGGGCAGCGCCTGCCCCACCTCGCGCGCCAGGTCGAGCACGATGTTGAGATCCTTGTCGTAGAGCCGCGTGGCCATGCCCGGATCGAACTGCCGCTCGGCCATGCGAGCGCCGAAGACGTCGAGGACCCGGCTTGCGGCAATGCCGCCCAGCAGCGCCTCGCGCAGCGTGCGCGGATCGAGGCCGTAGCGCGCCCCAAGCGCCAGCGCTTCGGCCACGCCTTCGGCGTTGACGAGCAGCGCAAGCTGATTGCACGCCTTCGCGATTTGTCCGGCGCCGTGCCCGCCCATGTGCACGATCTGACGGCCGAGCCGCTCGAGGATCGGCCGCATCTCTTCGACCACAGCGGCATCGCCGCCCACCATGATGGTGAGCGTCGCCGCCTCGGCGCCGGCCGGTCCCCCGGTCACGGGCGCATCCAGCATACGTACCTGGCGCTCACCGAGCGCCGCGGCGATCCGCCGAGTGCCTTGCGGCGCGATCGTGCTCATGTCGATGACGACGGTGCCGGGCCGGGCGGCGGTGGCGACGCCGTGCTCGCCGAGCAGGACCTGCTCGACGTCGGAGGTCGCGGTCACCATCGTGATGACGACCTCCGAGCGCGACGCGACCTCGGCCGGCCTGGTGCACAGTGCGGCGCCGGCGGCAACAAGAGGCGCGGCCGCGTCGGGCCGTCGCGCGTACACGGACAGCGTGTGGCCCGCCTTCAGCAGGTGCAGCGCCATCGGGCGCCCCATGACGCCGAGGCCGATGAACCCGATCTTCATGCCCCTACCCCGGCGCCGCGCCCTGCGTGTTGACGAAGACGGCGTAGAGCGACTGGCTGGCCACCATGAACAGGCGGTTGCGCTTGGGCCCGCCGAAGCACACATTCGCGCACACTTCGGGCAGGCGAATGCGGCCGATGAGCCTCCCCTGCGGGTTCCAGACGGTGACGCCGTTATAGCCCACCGCCCGGCCGGCGTTGCTCGAGCACCAGAGGTTGCCGTCGACGTCGCAGCGCGCGCCGTCGGGACCGCATTTCACGCCGTCCACCATGAAGTCGGTGAACGGCATCGCCCTGGAGAGCCTGGTGCCCTGTACGTCGAGCACGTGCATGTTGCCCATGCCGCCGGGGCCGGTATCGCCGGGCCCTTTGCCGGTGGTGATGACGTAGAGCCGCTTGTAGTCGGGCGAGAAGACGAGCCCGTTGGGATCGGGCACCTGATCTTCGCCCGCCACCAGATCCACTTTGCCGCCCGGATCGATGCGGTAGACGCCCGTCGGCAGCTCGCGACGGAAGGTCCCGAGCTCGGGCGGCAGGCCCAACCGCGGATTCAGCCGGCCGCTCGGATTGGTCGGCCCTCCCGGCGCGTCGGGCTGCCCTTCAAAGAGTCCACCGCCGTAGGGCGGATCGGTAAACCAGTAGCTGCCGTCGGGATGAGGCACCACGTCGTTGGGCGAGTTCAGACGCTTGCCGCCGAAGTTGTCGGCGAGGATCGTCACCGAACCGTCGTGCTCGTAACGAACGACGCGCCGCATCAGGTGCTCGCACGAGAGCTGCCGCCCCTGAAAATCAAACGCGTTGCCGTTGCTGTTATTGGCCGGAAACCGGAAGACGCCGACGCGCCCCTCGTCCTCGCTCCACCGCATTTGCCGGTTGTTCGGGATGTCGCTGAACACCAGATACCGGCCCTGCCCGCTCCAGGCGGGACCTTCGAGCCACTGCCCGCCCGTCCAGAGCCGCCTGATCGCGTTCTGAGGCTGGACGTAGTTGCCAAACTGCGGATCGACGGTCAGCACGTCGGGGTCGCTGAAGTAGGTCGTCGGCTCGTCGAAATCGCGCGGCGGATTGGTGACGGTCGAGCGAGGCTCCGCGCGCTGGGCGAACAGGTCGGCGCCGGCCAGGGCGGCGCCGGCAACAGCCCCGAGCGCCTTCACGGCGCCGCGTCGCGACATCACATGCACCTCGTCTCGATCTTGCGCGCGTGTCATCGATTTCCCTCCGCCAGGCCGTCGTAATTTTAATTCAGACTACGGGCCACAGAGACACGGAGACACAGAGGAAGCTATCTGAGTTTTCGACTCTGTGTCTCTGTGACTCTGTGGCCTGTTTATCGTCGCGGCAGCCCGAAGCTCCTGACGAGCGTGCTCACCTCGGTTGGAGACGCGGTCGGCAGCGCGCACATCGTCGCTGAGCAGACAAACGCCAGCGGCCAGCGGTCCGCGCCGACGCTGGCGAGCACGGGCCGGGCCGCCGCCGGCAGCTGGTCCCGGTTCACGCGATCCGGCTCGACGCGCATCACGATCTTCCCCGGGCGGAACGCGGTGAGCGCGGCGCGGTGGAGCGAGGCCGCCACCGGATCGCCCGCCCGGCCAACGACGATGGCCGTGGTCGGGTAGTCGAGATATTGGGCGGCGGCCAGACCGAGCGCCGCCATGAAGGTGCCCTCCTCCCGCGCGCGGCCGGCAAAGGTCTCGATGGTGACGCGGGCGAAGTCGCGAAAGCGCGTCTCCTGCGTCAGGTAGTAGAGGCGGTTCAGCACCTGCGCGGCGACGGCGTTGCCCGAGATTGCCGGCGTGTCATGAAACGGCTTGTGCGGAACGGCGAGCAGCCCCGCCGCACCGGGGTTGGGCCGGCTGTCGAAAAAGCCGCCGCCGCCGGCATCCCACAGATTCTCGATGGTCCAAATCATGATCTGGCGGGCACGCTGAAGATGAAGCGGGTCGCCCGTGACTGCGTAGGCATCGAGGAGCGCGCGCGCCATCGTCACCTGGTCGTCCAGAAGGCCCGGCATGACGCGCTCGCTGCCGATGAGCGAGTGGTACATGCCGGTGGCGGCGGTGAAGGTGCGCTTCAGGAGGAAGTCCAGCGTCCTGAGCGCGAAGGCCCGCGCCTCTTCGTCGCCAAGCGCCTCGTACGCCTTCAAGTACGAGGAAACCATCATGCCGTTCCAATCGCTCAGGATGCTGCGGTCGATCGCCGGCGCCCGCCGCGCCCGGCGCGCCTCGATCATCTTCCGGCGGCCTGATTCGATGAGGCGCCTCACCTCGTCCACCGGCTTGCGCACCTCCCGCGCGATCTGCTCGGGGCCGGCGGCCACCCACAGCACGTTCTGAGAGGGATCCCTCGTTCGCGGCGCATCGGCCATCTCGCCCCGCGGACCGATGTCGTAGTACCGCCTGAGCACGTCGGCCTCGTCGGCCGACACCGCGGCCTCGAGCTGAGCCACGCTCCACGTGTAGTACGACCCGTCATCCTCTGACGACGCGTCGGCATCCTGCGAGGCGTAGAAGCCGCCGTCGGATCCCGAGAGCGAGCTGTTCAGGTACGCGATCAGCTCCTCCGCCACCTGACGATAGAGGCCGTTGCCGGTAAGCGCGTACGCGTCGAGATAGACCGAAAGGACTTCCGCCTGCGTGTAGAGCATCACCTCGAAGTGCGGCAGCCGCCAGGTTCTGTCGGTGGCATAGCGGTGAAAGCGGCCCGAGAGCTGGTCGCGCACGCCGCCGGCCGCCATCTTGTCGAGCGTTCTGGTCACCATGTCGAGCAGCCGCCTGTCGCCGGTCTGCACATGGCGATCGATCAGCAGGGCGATGGCGTTGCTCGTGGGGAATTTCGGCGCGCTCGAGAAGCCGCCCTCGGCGGCATCGAAGTTCCGGCGGATGTCGTCGACGGTGGCCTGCACGATCCCGGCCGACAGCGCGCCGGCTCGTCCGGCGGACGCCGCGGCCACCTGCCGGCGCAGCGCCTGCGCGGTAAACGCGACGCGCTCGCGATCCTTCCTGTAGCCCTGCGCCGCCTGGGGCAGGATCTTCTTGAGCGTCTCAGGGGGCAGATAGGTGCCGCCGTAGAACACGTTGCCGTCGGGGGTCAGAAAGACCGTGAGCGGCCAGCCGCCGCTGCCGGCAAACTCCGTGACGGCGCGCTGGTATCGCCTGTCGATGTCTGGCCGCACATCGCGGTCCACCTTGACGGGAATGAACAGCTCGTTGATGAGCGCGGCAACTTCGGCATTCTCGTACGACTCGCGGTCCATCTCGTGGCACCAGTGGCACCAGATCGCACCGATGTCGAGATAGATGGGACGGTCGAGCGTGCGCGCGAGGGCGAAGACCTCGTTGCTCCACTCCTGCCAGTGCACGAGCTGTGTCGCGGCCGCACGCAGGTACGGACTGGAGCTCCCGGCCAGCTCATTTCGCAGGGGCTGCTGCGCGGCCGCACGCACGAGGCCGCCGTGGTCCGCCAGCAACACGCCGACGACCGCGGCGCAGGCAAGTGTTCGGCCCACGCGCCAATCCTAGTATGATCTCGGCACGTACGGGAGTCAGGCGCATGCGAAGAACATTTCGATCGCGTCTCGGCACGCTGGGCGTTGGCGCGGCCTGCATCTGGGCCGCGTCGCTGGTCGGTACGAACGCCCGGCAACTGACGAGCGACGCGGTCTCTATCGACGGCGACGACATCGGCGGCGTGGTCACCAGCGCGAACGGACCCGAGGCGGGCGTCTGGGTGATCGCGGAGACGACCAATCTGCCCACGCGGTTCGCGAAGATCGTCGTCACCGACGATCGCGGCCGCTACGTGCTTCCCGACCTGCCCAAGGCCACCTACGCCGTGTGGGTGCGCGGCTACGGCCTGCTCGATTCGCAGAAGGCGCAGGCGGCGCCGGGCCGGACGCTGAACCTGACGGCCGTCGTCGCCCCGAACGCCCGCGCGGCGGCGCAGTATTACCCCGCCGGGTACTGGGCGTCGCTGCTGCGCATCCCTGAGAAGACCGAGTTTCCCGGCACCGGACCGCAGGGCAACGGCATCGCGCCCGACATGAAGGTGCAGGCCCAGTGGCTGGCATGGCTGAAAAACGGCAGCTGCTACACCTGCCACCAGATCGGGAACAAGGCGACACGCGAGATCCCGAAGGCGCTCGGCGCGTTCCCGACGTCGAAGGAGGCGTGGGCGCGACGCATCCAGTCGGGCCAGGCGGGCGGTGACATGGTGAGAGAGGTCGGCCTTTTCGGCGCGCCGCGCGCGCTGGCGATGTTCGCCGACTGGACCGATCGCATTGCCGCGGGCGAGGTGCCGCCGGCGCCGCCGCGCCCCCAGGGCCTCGAGCGCAACATTGTGATCACGCAGTGGCACTGGGCCGACCCGAAGGTGTACATGCACGACCAGGTGTCCACCGACAGGCGCAACCCCACGGTCAACGCCAACGGGCCGATCTACGGCGCGCCCGAGCTGAGTGCGGACTACATCCCGGTGCTCGATCCCCTGCGTCACACGACCAGTCGCATTGCGGCGAAACCGCGCGACGCAGGGACGCCGGTCGCGCCCGCCGTCCAATCGCTGCAGCCATCGGTCTATTGGGGCAATGAAGCCATCTGGAGCAGCCGGATGGACATTCACAACCCGATGATCGACGGCCAGGGCCGCGTGTGGATGACGGCCAGAGTGCGCCCGCCCGCGAACCCGGACTACTGCAGGAGCGGATCGAGCCACCCGTCGGCCAGGCTCTTCCCGATCGACAGCGCCGTGCGCCACGCGGCCGTGTACGACCCGAAGACGAAAAAGCTGACGCAGATCAGCACCTGCTTCGACACCCATCACCTGATGTTTGCCGAGGACGACAGCAACACGCTGTGGTTCAACGGCTACGGCAGCCCGTACTTCGGCTGGATCAACACGAAGGTGTTCGACGAAACGCAGGACGAGGCGAAGTCGCAGGGCTGGACCGCGCTCATTCTCGACACCAACGGCAACGGCAGGCGGGACGCGTATGTGGAGGCCGACCAGCCGCTCGACCCTGCGAAGGACACGCGCCTCGGGGATGCGCTGTACACGGTGAATCCGGCGCCGGACGGATCGGTCTGGGGATCGGTGCTGGGCTTCCCGGGCGCGATCGTCCGCCTCGTGCCAGGACCGAACCCCACGGACACGGCGCTGGCGGAACGCTACGAGCTGCCGTGGCTCAACCCGAATGCCCCCATTCAGGGCTACTCGCCGCGCGGCATGGACGTCGATCGCCGCGGCGTTGCCTGGGTCGCGCTCGGCAGCGGGCACCTGGCCAGCTTCGATCGCCGCACGTGCGGCGGCCCGCTCAACGGACCGAAGGCCACCGGCCAGCACTGCCCCGAGGGATGGATGCTTTACGCGAATCCGCTGCCGCAGTTCGGCAACGTAAAGGACAACGGCAGCGTGGAAGGGAGCTACTTCGCGTGGGTGGACCAGTTCGACTCGCTCGGCCTGGGCGCCAACACGCCGATTGCCACCGGCAACCAGTCCGACGCGTTCCTGGCGCTGAAGGACGGGAAGTGGGTCGTGCTGCGCGTCCCCTATCCGATGGGCTTTTACACGAAATGGATGGACGGCCGCATCGACAACCCGAACGGCGGCTGGAAGGGGCGCGGGTTGTGGTCAACGGTCAGCAGCCGCGTGCCGTTCCACATGGAAACCGGCAAGGGAACCCCGCCCATCGCGATGCGGTTCCAGCTACGGCCCGATCCGCTCGCGAAATAAATCACGTCCTGGACAACTGGCTTGTCTTCCGCCTAAAGGCGGAAGCCACATGAGCTTCCGCTTGTCTTCCGCTTAAAGGCGGAAGCCACATGAGCGTGTGGCTTCCGGCTTCAGCCGGAAGAGGACCAGTAGCGCCGCCGGAGCCCGGGACCCGACATTCCGCTGCGGGCATCCTGTCAGCGACCGGGCGGCTGATAGGCGGTCTGCTTCTTCGTGGCCTGATCGATCTCTTCGGGGCTCAGCAGGACGATGGTTCGTGTCGCCGCCGCGCCGCTGGCGCCGATGGCCATCGACGCCGCGGCCACCGTCACGTTGTCCGGCGCGTCAATGACGGCATACACGTCGTTCTCTCCGAAGGAGAAATAAAAGGCTTCCACCCGGCCGCCCACGCTCTTGAGGGCCGCCTCCGCCGCCTGCCGCCGCTTGGTGCCGCCATCCTTCAGCAGGCCCCTCAGACCCTCCGTGGTGTACGAGGCCATGATCAGATACTTCGGCATGTGCGCCTCCCTTCTGCAAGCGCAACTATACAACTCTGCGGGGTAGGGCGCCGCCGCACCTGGCGTCAGGGCCCGCTGATGTTGACTTGGATGCGCTTGCGGAACTTGACGGGCGTGCCGTCTACCGTGGCGGG
>Ga0209640_10001700_pt1 | contig 18922 bp, 12 predicted proteins | sample RifCSP10_1_FD_184018 | JGI IMG/M metagenome (GOLD analysis project Ga0209640, IMG submission 184018) | Soil microbial communities from Rifle, Colorado - Rifle CSP2_sed 10_1 (SPAdes) (version 2) | ecosystem: Environmental > Terrestrial > Deep subsurface > Rock core/Sediment | place: Rifle... | reverse complement strand
CCCGCCGTTCTTCGAGCGGGGCGTCGTCCAGGAAGGCGTACGGACGCGCGTTGAGCACCTCATCGGCGAACGCCGACGGCTCCGGCGTGTCGCGCGAGACGAGCCGCAGCGCGCCGGCATGAATATCGGCCAGCACGCGCATCAGGCCGTGCAGGTCCATCGCCTCTTCGAGGCAATCACGGATCGACTGGTTGACCAGCGGGTGATCCGGGATCTGCCGGTCGCCCGGGATGTTGTCAAGGCACGCCGCCGCATCGGGAAACGCGGCCGCCAGCAGGTCGTCGGCCTGCATGCGCTGCAGCGGCGGCGGCACCTTGGATCCGTGGCGGCTGCGCGGGACGGCCAGCGAGATCGTCGCGTTCCAGCGCCAGCGCGTCGCAAAGAGCGGCGCGGCGAGCACCGCCTGCACCAGCGTGTCGCGGACGGTGGCCGGGTGCAGATAGCGGAACACATCGGCCAGCGGGAACGAGTGCTGGGGGCCGAGCGACAGCAGCAGCGCGTCTTCAGTGGCCGCCGCCTGCAGCTCGAAATTGAACTGGCGGCAGAACCGCTTGCGCAGCGCCAGCGTCCACGCCTTGTTGATGCGGCTGCCGAACGGCGCGTGCAGGACGAGCTGCATGCCGCCCGACTCGTCGAAGAACCGCTCGAGGACGAGCGTCTGCTGCGTCGGAATGACGCCCAGCGCCGCGCGGCCTTCCGCCAGGTACTCGAACGCCTGCTGCACGGCTCCCTGTGACAGCCCCGTCTCCGACATCAACCATTCAGTGACGACGGGTGCGTCACCTGCTCCATCGTGCCGGGCGAGCATGCGCTCGACGTCCGCGCGCAAATCGCTGACGGCCCGCGACAGCTCATCGCTGCGCGCCGGCGCCTCGCCCAGCCAGAAGGGGATGGTCGGCGGCGCGCCGTGGGCGTCGATCACTCGCACCGTGCCGGCCGACACACGCGCGATCCGCCAGGAGGCGTTGCCCAGCTGGAAGATGTCGCCGGCCTGGCTCTCGATGGCAAAGTCCTCGTTGAGGGTCCCGATGAACGTTTCGTCGGGCTCGACGACCACGCGGTAGTCGGCCACCTCCGGAATGGCGCCGCCCGACGTCAAGGCGAGCATGCGCGAGCCCCGCCGGCCGCGCAGGACGCCGTGTACCTCGTCGCGGTGTACGAGCGCTGCCCGGCGGCCGCGGCGCGTCGCGAACCCGTCGGCCAGCATCGCCGTCACGGCATCGAAATCCCGCCGTTCGTGCCCGCGGTACGGCCAGGCGCGCCGAATCAGCGCGAAGAGGTCGTCTTCGGCGTAATCGCGGCACGCCACCTCCGCCGTCATCTGCTGCGCCAGCACGTCGAGCGGCGCGTCGTGGGTGACAATCGCGTCGAGCTCGCCGCGGCGGACCGCGCGCAGCAGCGCCGCGCACTCGATGAGGTCGTCGCGCGACACCGGCAGCAGGCGTCCCTTCGGCGTTCCCGCGATGGTGTGCCCCGACCGGCCGACGCGCTGCAGGAGCGTGGCAATCCGGTTGGGCGAGCCAATCTGGCACACCAGATCGACGTGCCCGATGTCGATGCCGAGCTCCAGTGACGCCGTCGCCACCAGGGCCTTCAGCGTGCCGTTCTTCAGGCGGTGCTCGGCATCGAGCCGCGTCTGCTTGGCAAGGCTGCCGTGGTGGGCGGTGACCGCGTCCTCGCCGAGCCGTTCGCTGAGATGCCGGGCGACGCGCTCCGCCATCTTCCGCGTGTTCACGAACACCAGCGTCGTCGTGTGCGAGGAGATGAGCGCGGTCAGACGGTCGTAGTACTCCTCCCAGACCTCGTGCGACATGACGGCGCCGAGCGGCGACCGGGGAATCTCGACGGCGAGGTCGATGGCGCGCCGATGGCCTTCGTCCACAATCGCACAGTCGCCGCGGCCGGCATCCGCGCCGACCAGGAATCGCGCCACGTCCTCCACCGGGCGCTGTGTGGCCGACAGACCGATGCGCTGCAAGGTCCGGCTGAAGGCGGACACTACGTCGGTCGGTACGTAGTGTCCGCCTTCAGGCGGACCGGCGGCGCACAGCGCCTCCAGCCGTTCGAGCGACAGGGCCAGATGGGCGCCGCGCCGCGTCCCAATCACGGCGTGAATCTCGTCGACGATGACGGTTCGCACGGTGCGCAGGAGGTGGCGGCTGCGCTCGGCCGTGAGCAGCAGGTACAGCGATTCCGGAGTTGTGACGAGGATGTGCGGCGGCCGCCGCAGGATGGCGGCGCGCTCGGCCTGCGTGGTGTCGCCGGTGCGGACGGCGGCGGTGATGCGCGGCGCCTCGATGCCACGCGATTCGGCGAGCTGCCGGATGCCGCGCCGCGGCTCGGCGAGATTCTTGTGAATGTCGGCGCTGAGCGCCTTCAGCGGCGACACGTAGACCACGCGCACCTCGTCGGGCAGCGGGGCGGCGGCGCCCTCGCGCACGAGCGCGTCAATTGCGGTCAGAAACGCCGCAAGGGTCTTGCCGGAGCCGGTCGGCGCCGCAATCAGGGTATGGCGTCCCGCGCCAATCGCCTCCCATCCCCGCAGCTGCGCGGGCGTCGGCTCCCCGAGCGTCTGACTGAACCATTGCGACACGAGCGGATGGAAACCGGTGAGGGGCATACGGGATGCGATCGATCATAGCGGATACGTCGCGCGATGCCCGGACCTGATAATGGGTACGTGGCCCAGACGCCGGCACACGATCCCGGTGTGGCGTGGTTCAAGCAGTACCTGTCGCTGCCGGAACAGCAGGCACTCGTCGCGCGGTGCCGCGCGATCATCGATGGTCCCGCCGGCGGGTACGTGCCCACGGTACGGGGCGGCGGAAAGATGCGCGTCCGGATGGTCTGCCTCGGCCGCCACTGGAATCCGCTCACGTACAAGTACGAGTCGACGCGCGCCGATTACGACGGTGCCCCGGTGCCGCCGGTGCCCGACGATCTTGCCGCGCTGGCCTCACGGATTGCCGCTGACGCCGGGTTCGCCTTCGCGCCCGACATCTGCCTCATCAACTGGTACGGTCCTGACGGACGCATGGGTCTCCACCAGGACAAGGATGAGAGCGCCGCCTCGCTTGGCGCGGGGCTGCCGGTGGTGTCGGTGTCGCTCGGGGATACCGCGCGGTTTCTTTTCGGCGGCCTGCGGCGGCGCGATCCGGTGGAGCCGATCCTGCTCGAATCCGGCGACGCCTTTGTCTTCGGCGGCCCGGCCCGGCTCCGGTATCACGGCGTCTCGCGCATCCTGGCCGAAACGGCGCCGCACGGGCTGGGTATGGCGGGGCGGTTCAACCTGACGTTTCGCCAGTACTAGCGCGCGTCCATAATGAAGACGTGAGCCGTTCGCCTGCCCTGGTTGACGCCGCGTTGGAACGAAGCGCCTGCGACGAGTTCCTCAAGGCCTATCCGGAATACGGGAGCACGAGCGTGCTGGACGGCCTGCGGGCGTCCGAGTACCGGCGCCTGGACGACCAGCATCACGTCTATCTCGACTACACCGGCGGGAGCCTCCATGCCGAATCGCAGGTCCGCGAGCATGCGGCGCTGCTCAACGACCGGGTCCTGGGAAACCCGCACTCCGCCAGTCCCACGTCCTCGGGCACGACCGCGCTCGTCGAGCGGGCCCGCCGCGCCGTGCTCACGTGGTTCAACGCGCACGGCGAGTACACGGCGATCTTCACGCACAACGCGACCGCGGCGCTCAAGCACGTCGGCGAGTCGTATCCCTTCGGACCGGGCGGCCAGTACCTGCTGACCGTGGACAATCACAACTCGGTGAACGGTATCCGCGAGTTCGCCTCCGCCCGGGGCGCCGCCGTGACGTACGCGCCGCTGACGACCCCCGAGCTGCGAATCGATCGCGCGCGGCTTGGCGAGCTCCTGCGCGTCCCTGTTGCATCCCACAAGCTGTTCGCCTATCCCGCGCAATCGAACTTCTCGGGCGTCAGGCATCCGCTCGAGCTCATCGAGGAGGCGCACGAGCACGGGTGGGACGTGCTCCTGGACGCGGCCGCCTTCGTGCCCGCAAACCGTCTGGACCTGAGCCTCGTGCGGCCCGAGTTCGTCAGCATCTCGTTCTACAAGATGTTCGGCTACCCGACGGGAGTGGGCTGCCTCCTCGCGCGTACCGAGGCGCTCGGCAGGCTGCACCGCCCGTGGTTTGCCGGCGGCACCGTCAACTTTGCCACCGTGCAGGCGCAGCGCCACATCCTGGCGCCCCGCGAGGCAGGCTTCGAGGACGGCACGCTGAACTACCTGGCGATTCCGGCCGTCGAGATCGGCCTGCGGCACCTTGGATCCATCGGGATCGAGACGATTCATACGCGCGTGCGCTGCCTCACCGGGTGGCTGCTCACACGTCTTCTGGATCTGCGGCACAGCAACGGCCGTCACATGGCTCGCATCTACGGTCCCGCCACGACGGCCGCGCGAGGCGGCACGGTGACGATGAATTTCTACGATCCCGACGGGCACCTGCTGGACTACCGGCGCGTGGAAGAACTGGCGGGCCAGCAGCGCATCTCGCTCCGTACCGGATGCTTCTGCAACCCCGGCGCCGGCGAAGCGGCCGAAGGGCTCACCGCGCAGGACGTGGACGCGGCGCTGCGGCAGACCGCCGACATGACGCTGCCGCGCTTCCTGCAGTTCATCACGCACAGCGGCGGCAAGAGCGCCGGTGCCATCCGCGCGTCGCTCGGCTTGGCGAGCAATTTCGCCGACGTCTACCGCTTTCTGCAGTTTGCCGCGGGCCTGCGCGACCAGACGCGGCTGGCCCTTGGCGAAGTCACCTTCGACATCGAATCCTGCCGTGTCATTCGAGACGGCAGCTGACGGAGTCAAGTCACAAGTCACAAGATCCAAGTCACAAACGGACCTTGCGCCTTGTGCCGCGTGCCGTGAACCGGTTTCGTAACTCACCGGCCTGCGGCGTGGCACCTCCTCCGCAAACTGGCTCCGCTCGAATCGCAACCAGCCACAACGGACACCGGGCCTCGCGCCGCGGCTGGCGCCTGACTACAGTTTGCTACGGAGGTGCCCCACCTCGCCGCAACGAGATTGTGAAACCGTTTCTTGTGACATTGTGACTTGAGCGTGCAGATATCGCCTTACGGAACCTGGGTTTCGCCGCTGTCGGCCGCGGCCGTCGCCGCCGGCGGCCTGCGGCTGAGCGCCGTCCTCCTCGACGGCGACGACATCTATTGGCTGGAAGGGCGCCCGCAGGAGGGCGGCCGTTACGCGCTCGTCAGACGGCGCCCCGACGGATCTGTTTCTGACGTCACGCCGCCCGAGATGAACGTCCGGTCGCGTGTCCACGAGTACGGGGGCGGCGCCTATACCGTCCGCGACGGCGTCGCCTACGGCGCGAATTTTACCGACCAGCGTGTCTACCGGATCGCGCCGGGCACCGCGCCCACGCCGCTGACGCCAGCCGGCGCCTGGCGCTATGCCGACTTCGAGATCGACGCCCGCCGCGATCGCCTGATCTGCGTCCGCGAAGACCATACGCAGGAAGGACGCGAGCCCGTCAACACGCTCGTCGGGATTCCGATCGGTCCGGCTGAAGCCGGACACTACGATCGCAAGTTGAGCGGCGATCAATTGAGCGCCGGCGCGGTGATCGCGTCCGGCCACGATTTTTACTCCACGCCGCGCCTGAGCCCCGACGGCTCCAGGCTCGCGTGGCTCGCGTGGCGGCATCCGGCCATGCCGTGGGACGGCACGGAGCTGTGGGTGGCCGACATCGACGAGTCCGGCGCGCTGGCACGTCCGGCGTGCGTGGCCGGCGGCGAGGCTGAATCGATCTATCAACCCGGATGGTCGCCGGACGGGATGCTGTACTACGTCAGCGATCGGGACGGGTGGTGGAAGATCTATCGTTCGGATCGTTCGGGTCGTTCACGTGCCGCAGAGGCCGTGGTACGAAATGCGCCGCCCGATGCCGAGTTCGGGCGGCCGGAGTGGGTGTTCGGCACCGCCACCTGGAGATGGGCGGGGCTATCGCGCCTTGTCGTCTCGTACACGCGCGGCGGCAGGTGGCACCTGGGGGTCGTCCACGTAGCGACAGGCATCCTCAGCGACATCGCCGCGGATGTGCAGCCGCACGACTGGATCGCGGCTGACGCGACGCATGCCGTGATGGTGGCGGGATTTGCAGGCAAGCCCGACGCCGTCGTTCGGGTGGATCTGGCAAGCGGCGCGTCCGAGACGATTCGCGTCGCCTCGACGCGTCCGCTCGAGGCCGGCTTTGTCTCGGTGGCCGAGCCGATCGAATTCCCAACGGAGGATCGCCGGACGGCGCACGCCTTCTACTATCCGCCGCGGAACAAGGACTTCAGCGCGCCGGCGGGCGACGCGCCGCCGCTTATCGCGACGAGCCACGGCGGTCCCACGTCGGCGGCGCGGCCCACCTTCGATCAGCACATTCAGTACTGGACGAGCCGCGGGTTTGCGGTGGTGGACGTCAATTACGGCGGCAGCTCGGGGTACGGGCGCGCGTATCGCGAGCGCCTGAACGGCCGGTGGGGCATCGTGGATGTGGCCGACCTCATCGGCGCCGCCCGCGTTCTGAGCGCCACGGGACGCGCGGATCCCCGGCGCCTGATCATCCGGGGCGGGAGCGCCGGCGGCTACACCACGCTGGCGGCGCTGGCGTTTCACCCGGGCGTCTTCAAGGCGGGCGCCAGCTATTACGGCATCAGCGACCTCGAGGTGCTCGAGCTCGACACGCACAAGTTCGAGTCGCGGTATTCGCACCGGCTGATTGGGCCGTATCCCGAGGCGAAGGCCGTGTACCGCGCGCGCTCGCCGATTCACGCGATCGACCGCCTGGCGTGTCCGCTCATCCTGTTCCAGGGCCTGGAAGACAAGGTCGTGCCGCCAAACCAGTCGCAGATGATGGCCGACGCGGTCCGCGCCAAAGGACTCCCCGTGGCCTATCTGGCGTTCGAGGGTGAGCAGCACGGATTCAGGAAGGCGGAGACCATCATCCGGAGCCTCGAGGCCGAGCTGTATTTCTACGGCAAGGTCTTCGGTTTTACCCCGGCCGATCCCATTGCCCCGGTGGAGATTGAAAACCTGTAACGTGTTAGCATGCGCGAAACCTCGGGACGGACGTGACGCATGCGCAGACTCCTGTATTTCTCACTGGCCATCATCGTGGCCGGCGCCGCCTCGGTTGCCACTGAGGAGCGGATCGACCACGACGTCTACTGGAAGATCCGGCAAGAGGCGACCAGCAACTCGAAGATTCTGCAGACGCTGCACGTCCTGACGGACCTGTACGGTCCGCGGCTGACCGGCTCGCCGAACCTCAAGGCGGCGGGGGAGTGGGCCATCGAGCAGGCGCACGGCTGGGGCCTGACGAACGGGCATCTCGAGCCGTGGGACTGGGGCCGGCCCGGGTGGGCCAACGAGCGCCTCTCCGCGCACCTCGTCTCACCGGTCAAGGACGCGCTGGTTGCCGAAGTGGTGGCGTGGACCCCCGGCACCAGCGGCGTCGTTCGCGCGGCGGCGCTGCAGATGACGCTGCCGCAGCGGCCGACGCGCGACGTGTTGACCGCTCATCTCGATCAGTTCAAGGGGACGGTCAAGGGCCGCATCGTGCTGGTCGGCGCGCCGCAACGCGTGCTCGTCACGTTCAACCCGCCGCCGCTGCGGCGCGACGACGCCGATCTGCTGACGCAGCTCAACGGGACCCCCAACCAACAGCAGCAGCCCGCCCAGCCGCCGCAACAGCAGCCGCCGGCACAGCCGCCGCTCACGAACAACCAGATTCAGCAGCAGCTCAACGAGTTTCTCGTGGCCAACGGTGCGCTCATCCGCGTCAACGACGCGGGGCGGGATCACGGGCAGATTCGGGCCTTTCAGAACGCCGCCTACGACGTGGCCAAGGCGCCGCCGACCCTCGTCATGCGCAACGAGGATTACGGCCGCATCTGGCGGCTGCTCGCTGACGGCCGCACGGTCGAGCTCGAGGTCGACATCGTCAACCGGACGTACCCGGACGCTCGGACCAGCTACAACGTGATTGCCGAAATCCCCGGCACCGACAAGGCCGATGAAGTCGTCATGCTCGGCGGTCATCTTGATTCCTGGCACGCGGGCACCGGCGCCACCGACAACGCCATCGGGTGTGCCGTGACGATCGAGGCGGCGCGGATTCTTGCGGCGATTGGCGTGAAACCCCGCCGCACGATCCGGCTGGCGCTCTGGAGCGGCGAGGAGCAGGGCCTGCTGGGCTCCCAGGCGTACGTCCGGGAGCATTTCGGCACCTTCGAGCAGCCGAAGCCCGAGTTCGCCCGGTTTGCCGGCTACGTCAACATCGACACCGGAACGGGACGCGCGCGCGGGATGACGGTGTTCGGGCCGGCCGCCGCCGGTACGGTGCTGCGCGAGGTGGTCGCGCCGCTCAACGACTTGGGGATTCTGGGCGCGATGACGACACGAAGCCGGCAGCGGGGCGGCACCGACCATACCTCCTTCAACGAAGCGGGGCTGCCCGGCATTAACGTGATTCAGGACCCCATCCAGTACCAGTCGTATACCTGGCATACGAACCTCGACACCTACGAGCGGATCGTCGAAGATGATGTGAAGAAGTCTGCGATTGCCATCGCCTCGACCGTGTATCACCTGGCGATGCGGGATGAGCCGCTGCCGCGTTTTACCGCAGAGGACATGCCGCGGCGTCCGCAGCAGCAACCGCCGCCGCCGGCGCCGGCTCCTCCGGCAACGCAGACAGGGTCAGCGAATTAACACGTAGGCCGGGTCCTGTGGAGCCGGCAACGAGGTGATCACCATGATCGGTCGTGTGCTCATAGGGGCGCTGCTCGCAGCGCTGGTATCAGTGAACGGACCGACGCTGGCGCAGCGTCCGGCGCCGACCGTCCGCGTCTACAAGTCGCCCACGTGCGGCTGCTGCGCCAACTGGGTCAAGCATCTGCAACAGCACGGCTTCACGACGCAGGTGACCGAAACCGACGACGTGGCCGACATCAAGGCGAAGAACAACGTCCCCTCTCGCGTGCAGTCGTGCCACACGGCCATCGTGGACGGCTACGTGCTCGAGGGACACGTACCCGCCGCCGACGTACAGCGGCTGCTGAAGGAGCGTCCGGCGGTGGTGGGCCTGGCCGTTCCGGGCATGCCGATCGGCTCGCCCGGCATGGAAGTGCCGAACGTGAAGCCGCAGGCGTATAACGTGATCGCGTTCGACAAACAGGGACAGCTCAAGATCTACGCATCACACTGAAGCGGGCAATTGCAAGGAGGCTCCGTGGTACCACTGACTGCGTTGTGGCTTCCCATCCTGGTTGCGGCCGTTCTCGTATTTGTTGCCAGCTATCTGATTCACATGGTGCTCGGGTATCACCGGACGGATTACCGGAAGGTGCCGTCCGAGGATGCCGCGATGGACGCGCTGCGTTCGTTGAATCTTGCGCCCGGCGACTACCACGTGCCGCATCCCGACTCACCGGCGGCGATGCGCACCCCTGAGTTCATCGCGAAGATGAAGAAGGGACCGGTGGCCACGATGACGGTCTTTCCGTCCGGCGACGTGCGGATGGGCTCGCGCCTGGCCCAGTGGTTCGGCTTCTGCCTCGTCGTGGGCCTTTTCGCTGCCTACCTCACGAGCCGTGCGCTGCCGGCGGGCGCGCCGTATCTGGCCGTCTTCCGCTTCGCCGGGACCGTGGCATTTGTCGGCTACGTGCTGGCCCAGTGGGAAAACACGATTTGGTACAACCGTCCCTGGCAGACGAACCTGAAAAACACATTCGACGCGCTGGTCTACGGCCTGCTCACCGGCGGTGCGTTCGGATGGCTGTGGCCCTGATCAAGGCACAAGTCACAAGGCACAAGTCACAAGTCACGTGGCGCACTACCTCCTCTTTTACGACGTCGTGGACGACTATGTGAACCGGCGCGCGCCGTTCCGCGCCGCGCACATTGCGCTGGCGCGCGGCGCGGTGGCGCGCGGCGAGCTTCTCCTGGGAGGCGCGCTCGCCAACCCGCCCGACGGGACCGTGCTCCTGTTTCGCGGGTCGTCGCCCGACGTGGCGGAGGCGTTCGCGACAAGCGATCCGTACGTGAAGAATGGCCTCGTGACACGATGGCGCGTGCGCGAATGGACGACCGTCGTCGGCCCGGGCGCCGAGGTGCCGCTACCGGACGATCCCTCTCGTACCTCGCGTACGTAGTGTCCGGCTTCAGCCGGACTTCGATGCGGCAGGTCGACACTCCGCTCCGCGATGCGGCTCGGAAGCCCGGTCAAACGCCTCTCGGGGTTCGGTCGGCGGTACGTGGGGCCCCTCCGTCGCGGTCTGATCGGTGCCGCTCCTCCACCCCACGAGGATCTCTGCCCCTCGATGCGTTTGACGAACCATCGCGCGACGGGCATCCTCGACGCATCGCGCCGCGGAGTGTCGGCCTGCCTGGACGAGCACCAACCTGTGTCAGGGGAATCGCACCGATCGCGATCGTGCGATCGCACCGACACGGAACTACCGTCGCACCCCTGAGTACTCCAGCATCTGCGTGGTCAGATCCATCGGATACGAGACCGTGACGTCCGTGATTCGTCCGTCGGACGCGACGACGGGCGTGAGCTTCGGCATGACGAAGCCGGCGTAGGACGGCAGGCCGAGCGCATCGACGCGCGCCACCACTTCGTCGCGCACCTGTGGATCGAAGCGGATGCCGTAGGTCTCGAACAGGCGTGCCGCCGCCGCCGCGTCGCCCTCCGACTTGATCCGCTGCACCTCGCCCAGCAGGCGTCCCACGCCTTCCCGAAACGCGGCCGGATCCACCATGACAAGGTAGCGCTTGCCGTCGCGCGTCCGCTCCTCGATCGCCTTGGTGTTGGCCAGCAGCCAGCGGACGATCATCTGCCGGTTGCGCATGTGGTCGTCTTCAATGACCGAACCGTCACGGACGCGACGGAGCTGGACGAGCGCGTTGCGCGTGAACACCTCGTACTCCGTGCGGACGAGGGCCTCGTGATCGGCCGCGGGGAGCATCCCGAGCTCCACGACCTTCGGATCGGCCAGGAAGTACAGCGCGATGAGATCGGCGCGTCCCTCCTCGAGCGCGGAGAAGTGCTCCTTGATCAGGGCCTGGGGCGTCCCGGCCAGGCCTTCCTTCTGACGCCCCGAGGCGTGGCCGATGACCTCGTGCATGTCGGTGTGGAGCTCGCCGGCGAGCGCGCCGAATGTCGCCGACCGCGTGGCCTCCTCCGGTGTCCACGTAAACTCGCCCTGCATCGACTGAGGCGTCGAGTTGTCGTAGGCCTCGCGGACGTTGGTGAGCGAGATCGACTTGCTGCCGTGCTGCTCGCGGATCTGCTGATCGTTGGGAAGGTTGATGCCCACCGGCGTCACAGGCCCCGCATCGCCGGCCTCGACCACGACGTCGATCGCGTTGGCGATGATGCCGGTCACGTGTGGCTTGCGGTACGCGGGATTCCACGGCATCCGGTCCTCGAACCATTGCGCGTTGGCCGCAAGCGTCCGAATGCGGGCCGTCTTCTCCTGATTCACGTAGAAGACGAGCCCCTCCCACGACCCCTTGACGCCGCGGGGATCCATGTACACCTCGATGAACCCGTTGATCGTGTCGACGGGCGAGTTCTTGTCCTGCACCCAGGCGATGTCGTACTTCGCCCGGTCGGCGTCTTCGCCCGTTCGGTACCACTGAATCAGCGCGCGGAGCGCAGCGGCCGTCGGCTCGGTCGCAAACGGCACGGCGGCCTCCAGGTGCCGGACGATGTTGGCGATCTGCGGCCCGTAGCGCCCGTTGATCCGGTAGACCTCCTCGACGAGCCGGCCGGCAGGCGAAGGCGGCTTCACGAGGCGTGAGTTCAGGCCGTACCGCTCGGTGAACCTTTTGAGATCGGCCGTGCTGACGCCGACGTACAGGTTGTTGGCGCTGGCCGACAGGATGTCCCGCCCCGGCCCGGGGGTCTTGTTGGTGACGATCGGATCGACCTCCGGATCGAAGAACATCGGAGCAAGCCGCGCGAGCGTGGCGTCGAGCGAGCTGCCGGGGCGCGCCGCAAACGCGGCGCCCGCCGAGGCGGCGGCTCTGGCAGCCGCCGCGAGCTGCGCCGGCGTCAGCTTCAGCACGAACTTGCGGGCGGTCAGGTTGTTGTACGGCCCGTTGTTGATCCAGAAGAGCTTCGTGTAGCGCTGGATCTCGGCCAGGGCCGCCGGATCGACGCCGCGCGGATGCGCGACGATCTGCTCGAGGACGCCGCGCATCTCCAGGGCGTCGCGGTGCTTCTGATCGATGAAGATGTCGCGGCCGGCCAGGACCGCCTGATAGAGGTGCCAGATGAGCGTCTTGTCGCCGAGCGGCAGCGAGGCAAACCCATCCGCATAGAGCTGGACGACCGCGGCGTCGTCGACGCGCTCGAGTAGGTATGTCCGTTCACCACCAGGGGAGGCTGAAGCAGCGGGCGATCCACCGGCCGGCACCGGCGCCGTGGCGTCGCCGCGTGAGGTGTCCGAGCAGCCCGCGGCCATGACCACGACGACGCAGACGGCGACGAATCTCGGGAGTGGCATGGGATCAATTTAGCCTAAGATGGCGCGGTCCATGGCTGAGTCCCCGGCAAAGCGCGCACTCGTGCTGGCCGCGCTGACGGCCGTCTATTTTGCAGCCGGACGGTTCGGCCTGTCGCTGGCGGTTGTCAACGAAAGCGCCAGCGCGGTCTGGCCGCCGAGCGGCATTGCCGTTGCGGCGCTGCTCCTGCTCGGGACGCGGGCCTGGCCGGCTCTGGCCGTCGGGGCGTTTCTCGTCAACGTCACGACGTCGGGAGTCGTCGCGTCCTCGGCGGCGATAGCCGTCGGCAACACGCTCGAGGCGGTCGTGGCCGCCTCGCTGGCCACGCGCTTCGCGCGGGGAAAGGCGGCCTTCGAGCGCCCGGCCGACATATTCCGGTTCACGCTCGGTGCCGCGATTGTGGCGACGGGCATTGCGGCGAGCATCGGTACCGCGTCGCTGGTGGCTGCCGGGCTCGCGCGAGTGCAGGACGGCGGATCGATCTGGCTGACCTGGTGGCTGGGGGACGCGGTTGGAACGATGCTCGTCGCGCCGCTCGTGTTGCTGTGGGCGCGCGGGCCGGCCGCCGGCTGGACCGGCGCGCGCCTCGTCGAGGCACTGGGCCTGCTCGTGTGTCTGCTGACGGTGTCGTATGTCGTGTTCGGCCTGCCGATCGGCGTCCGGCGCTATCCACTCGAGTTCCTGATCGTCCCCGTCCTCCTCTGGGCGGCCTTCCGGTTTGGCGCGCGCGAGACGGCCACGAGCGCGGTCCTCGCCTCGGCGATCGCGATTGGCGGCACGCTGCGTGGCGTCGGCCCGTTCGCGCGCACCTCCATCAATGAGTCGCTGCTGCTGCTGCAGGCGTTTGTCGGTGTCACGACCACCGTCGTGCTGGCGGTCGCCGCCGAGGTGGCGCGGCGTCGCACGTCCGAGGCCGAGATCCGTTCGCTCAACGACGCGCTCGAGCGCCGCGTCCTGGAGCGCACCGAGGAGCTCACCAAAGCCCGCAATCGGCTCAGCGAGGCTCAGCAGGTGGCGCACATCGGGAGCTGGGAATGGGACGTTGCCGCCAACACGCTGTGGTGGTCCGACGAGCTGTACCGCATCTACGGCGTCGATCGCGGCGCGGGGGCCAGCTACGAGGCGTTTCTGCACCACGTGCACCCCGACGATCGCGCGGTCGTCGAGACCGCCGTTCGCCGGGCCATGGCGGACGGGCGGTCGTTCACCTTCGATCACCGCATCGTCCGTCCCGACGGTGTCGTGCGCGTCCTGCACGCCGAGGGGCACGTCGTGACGTCCGCCGACGGATGGCCCATACGAATGATGGGCATCGGCCACGACGTCACGGAGCGCAGGCAGGCGGAGGCGGAGCGCGCGCAGCTTGCGCGGGAGCAGGCCGCGCGCCGTGAGGCGGAGGAAGCCAATCGCATCAAGGATCGATTTCTGGCGATGTTCTCCCACGAACTGCGGACGCCGCTGAACGCGGCGCTCGGATGGGCCCGCCTGCTGCTCGACCACTCGCCCGGCGACGATCGCGTGTCGCGTGCCGCACAGGCCATCTATCGCAACCTGCTCGTCCAGTCGCGGCTCGTGTCCGACATCATCGACGTCTCGCGCGCGGCGGCCGGCCGCCTGCCGCTCGAACGAGCCCCCGTCGATGTCATGGCCGTCGTGCAGGCGGCGACCGACACGGTCCGCGAGGCGGCCAGGGCCAGGCGCGTCACGTTCGAGGTGGCACAGGTCGATCCGCCGGTCACGATTACCGGCGACGCGCAGCGGCTGCAGCAGGTCGTGTGGAACCTGCTCGAGAATGCCGTCAAGTTCTGCGGCGAGGACGGCACCGTCGCCATCACGGTGACGCGGCAGCGAGATGCCGTGGACATCGCCGTCGCCGACACCGGACCCGGTATCGACCCCGCCTTCCTGCCGCACGTCTTCGACGAGTTCCGGCAGGCGGACGAGTCGGTGACGCGCGAGCATGGGGGACTCGGGCTCGGGCTGGCGATCGCGCGGCACATCGTGGAACAGCACGGCGGCACGATCGCGGCGGCCAATCGGACCGAAGGGGGCGCCCTGTTCACCGTTCGGCTGCCGGCTGAATGGCCGTCGGGCGTGGCCGGCTGAGGAGAGACGTCGATGCCTGCAGTATCACTGGTTGCAACCCTGGCGGCGGCCGTCGCGGGATCGGTCCTGGGCTCGATCTGGTACGGGCCGCTCTTCGGCAGAGCGTGGCGCGCGGCCTCGCGCCCCTCCAGCGACGACGTCCGGGGCGATGTCAGCCCGTTCCGGACCTACGGGGCGACGTTGGTGCCGGGCCTCATTGCCTCCTACGTCTTCGGGGTGTACCTTGGACCTGATCCGGGCCGAGCGTTCGCGGTCGTGGTGGGTGCGTCGGTCGGCGTGTTCTTGGTGGCGACGTCGCTGGCCACCACCGACCTCCTTGCACGGCGGCCGGTGGCGCTCATGGTCATCAACGGCGGGTATCACGCCGTTCGGTTCACGCTGATCGGGCTGGTGTTTGGCCTGCTCGGATAGGGTAGGGGAAGGGTCAGAACGTGCCGAAGGAACAGAGGGGTCTGGCGTGGGTCGTGGCGGGAGCGGTGCTCCTGACGGCGGCCGCCGGCTACGCCCAGTTCGACTTCGGTTTTCGCGGCGACGGGAATTTTGCGCCGCGCCTGCCGCCGGAGCTGCGGCGGGATCGCGCCTTCTCCTTCTGCCGAATTCAGTACACGAGCGTGCGGCGCGAACCGGCGGGCGGCGGCTGGCGCACCGACTATCCGTACGGCGAGATCAATCTGATGATCCGCCTGTCGGAGCTGACCAAGACGCCCGTGTCGTTCGAGGGCGCGCGCCAGCCCATCCATTACGTCGTCCGGCTGACGAACGAGGCGCTCTTCGAGTGTCCGTTCACGATGGCCTCCGACGTCGGCACGATCGGCCTGAGCCCCAGCGAGGCGGAGCAGCTCCGCCTGTACCTGCTGAAGGGCGGCTTCCTGTGGGTGGACGACTTCTGGGGCACCGCCGCGTGGGAGCAGTGGACGCGCGAGCTCGCCAAAGTGCTGCCGCCCTCGGAGTATCCCATCGAGGATGTGCCGTTGAGCGACCCGATCTTCAGCAGCCAGTTCGTCGTGACCCGGATTCCCCAGATCACGAATATCGGGTTCTGGCGGCGGTCGAGCGGACGCGAGACCTCCGAGCGCGGCAGCGACAGCCGGGAGCCGCATTTCCGCGCGATCCGCGACTCGCACGGCCGGATCATGGTTGTCATGACGCACAACACGGACGTCGCGGATTCCTGGGAGCGTGAAGGGGAGGACCCGGGTTTCTTCTACCAGTTCTCGCCCAACGGCTACGCGCTCGGCGTCAACGTCCTCCTGCACGCTATGACACATTGACAGAAACCGGTCGTGCGTGAACGACACCCACCGCCACCGCGTCATCTTCGTCGATCTCGCCCGCGCGCTCGCGGTGATGCTGATGATCGCCGGGCACACCTCCAGCGCGCTTCTTGCACCGCACTACCGCTCGGGTCCCTGGTTCGACGCCTGGACGTTTCAGCGCGGGCTCACCTCAGGGCTCTTTCTGCTCCTGTCGGGCTTTGCGTTCAGCCTGGCCACGACACGCCACTGGCCGGCCCATCTCCAGATCTCCTCGGCGGTCTTCAAGCGCGTGCGCCGCTTCGGCCTGTTTGTCGTGCTCGGGTACGCACTCCATTTCCCGGTGCTGCACTTCGCGCAGCTGGCCACGGCGACCGACCAGCAGTGGCGATCGTTTCTGGCGGTTGACGTGCTGCAGCTGATCGGGGTGAGCTTGCTGGCGCTGCAGGCGCTCGTGATCGTCGTGCGCACGCGGCGCGCGTTCATGCTGGCGTCCTTCGCGATCGCCGCCGGCATCGTGGCCGCGTCACCCGCCTGCTGGCGCACCGACTGGGTGCGGCTGCTGCCGCTGCCGCTGGCCGCCTACCTCTCGCCCGCGACCGGCTCCCTGTTTCCGCTGTTTCCGTGGGCGAGCTTTGTCTTTATCGGCGCGGGGGCCGGGCAGCTCTACGCGCGGTGGGGCGCCGCGCACCTGGCGCGATTCGCCGCGTGGGGGATGATGGCGCCCGGCGCCGCGCTCATCGGCGCCGGCCTGACGGTATGGAGCGGCCTCCCGGGGGAAGTGGCTATTCGCGTCGGCGCATGCCTGCTCGTGCTGACCGTCGTCGCGCACGCGAGCCGGCACATCGTGCAGTTGCCCCACGTCTTCGGCGCCGTCGCGCAGGAGTCGCTGGTCATCTACTTCGTCCACTTGTGCGTGGTGTACGGCTCGATCTGGAACAGCGGCCTCTACCGCTTCTACGGCGAGGCGCTGTCGCTGCCCCGGACGGCGCTGATGGCGCTGGCCGTCGCCGGCGCGATGACCGCGCTCGCCTGGTACTGGAACCGCCTCAAGCACGTGCGGCCGGTGGCGGCACGGCGTCTGTCGTGGGTGACGGGCGCGGTGCTGGTCGCCCGCCTGCTGTAGTGAGGTGCAGGGGTTCCGCCCGGCACGCCCAGAAGGTATGATCGGGCCTTCAAACGGTGTTTCACCCAGAGGGGAGTTGCCGTGCTGGACGCTCTTTTTCAGGCACTCTTCAATTACCGGCCGGTCGTCTTTCAGCAGGGCGAGCTTCGCTTTGATATCGGCACCGGGGCGCTGGTGGCCGCGACGCTTGCCGGGTTGGTCATGGTGGCGGCGGTCGTCACCTATCGCGGGGTTCGCGGCAGGGGCCGCCTGCGCGACCGGGTTGTCCTGACCGCGCTGCGGATGGCCGCCCTCGGGCTCGTCCTCTTCTGCCTTTTCCGTCCCACGCTCATCGTCCGTGCCGCGGTCCCGCAGCAGAACGTGGTCGCCGTGCTGCTGGACGACTCCCGCAGCATGCAGATTCCCGACTGGACGGACAAGCCGCGCGGCGAGTTCATCAAGCAGCAGTTCGGCGCCGCGGACAGTCCGCTGCTCAAGGCGCTGTCGGATCGCTTCCTGCTGCGCGTGTTCCGGTTCTCGTCGACCGCGGGCCGGCTGGAGTCGGTCAACGAGCTGGCGTTCAATGGATCGCAGACCCGCCTCGGCGCGGCGCTCGAGGGCGCGCGGGAAGAGCTGGCGGGCCTCCCGGTCTCGGGTCTCGTGCTCGTGTCCGACGGCGCCGACACGAGCGACGCCTCGCTCACCGATGCGCTGCTCGGGATGAAGGCCGAGAAGCTGCCCGTCTACACGGTGGGCGTCGGCAGCGCGAGGCTGCCGCGCGACGTGCAGATCGACCGTGTCAGCACGCCGCGCTCGGTGCTCAAGGACGCCTCCCTGCTGCTCGACGTCGTCATCACCCACAGCGGCTACGCGGGCCGCACGGTCACGGTGGACGTCGAGGATGAGGGGCGGATTGTCGGCTCCGAGCAGGTGCGGCTGCCCGCCGACGGCAGTCCCGCCACCGCGCGCGTGCGCGCCGCGGCATCCGAGGCGGGGCCACGCCTCTTCAAGTTCCGCGTGGCGCCGCAGCCCGACGAGGTCGTCACGCAGAACAACGTCCGCGAGGCGCTCATCCAGGTTCGCGACGTCCGCGAGAAGATCCTGTACTTCGAGGGCGAGCCGCGATTCGAGATGAAATTCATCCGCCGCGCCATCGCCGACGACAAGAACCTGTCCGTCGTCGCGCTGCAGCGCACGGCCGACAACAAGTTCATGCGCATCGGCGTGGACGATGCCGAGGAGCTCGTGGGGGGGTTCCCGAAGACGCGCGAGGAGCTGTTCGGGTATCGGGCGCTCATTCTCGGCAGCATCGAGGCGGGCGCGTTCTCGGGCGATCAGCTCCAGATGATTGCCGACTTCGTCGATCGGCGCGGCGGCGGCCTGCTGATGCTCGGCGGCGCGCGGTCGTTCGGCGAAGGCGGGTACGGCGGCACGCCGGTGGCCGACGCGCTGCCGCTGGCGATCGATGCGCGCACGCGCGCCTCGGAGCCGGCCGAGCTCGCCCGGCTCCAGGTCGCGCCGACCCGCGCCGGACAGACGCACGCCTCCACGCAGATTGCCGCCACCGAAGCGGCGTCGGCCGCGCGCTGGCGCGACCTGCCGCAGGTGACCAGCGTGAACGCGCCGCTCGACCCGAAGCCGGCGGCCACCGTGCTCCTCACCGGCACCGACGAGCGCGGCCGCGCGCAGCCGGTGCTGGCGTGGCATCAGTTCGGGCGCGGCAAGGCGGTGGCGCTCGCGCTGCAGGACACCTGGCAGTGGCAGATGCACGCCAGCATCCCGCTCGAGGATCAGACGCACGAGAACTACTGGCGCCAGCTGCTGCGGTGGATGGTCGACGGCGTCCCGGAGGTCGTCGAGGCGCGCACGACGACCGACCGCGTCGAGCCCGGCGAGCCGGTGA